>FWPV01009117.1_pt1 | contig 16948 bp, 9 predicted proteins | sample 2228371 | NCBI WGS metagenome assembly FWPV01 (sample SAMEA103939776, study PRJEB20133) | metagenome | reverse complement strand
CCTGGGCGCCCAGGCCGAATCTCTCATTGATCTGGAGAAGAAGCCTGGCCCCGCCCCACGGCCCGATGGTGGACATATCCCATCTCCCGCCCAGAAGTTTGTAGGCTCCCAAGTAAGGACCTAGGTGGAAGCGGCGGAAGGGACGGTACTCCACCGTAAGGGACTGGGAGGTGGTGTTATCTGCCCGGTCCCTGGCGACAAGGGACAGGGTGTTCTGACCCGGGAAGAGTTCCACCCATTGGGTGAAACGGCCGTCGGCTTCGGGCCTGGCCTCCTGGCCGTTGACCGATACCTGCGTTTTGGGGTCAGTGATGCCGATCACTGGCAGGCGGCGACGTCTGATCTTTTGTCCGGACAGCGGCTGCTGGATCTCCAATTTGGGTCCGTCTACTTTCCGCCGCAGTTCCACCGAGCGCAGAGGCCAGGGCTGGCCCTCGAGACCAGAGGTGTCCAGGGTGCTTATCTGCCAGTAGAGACGGTCGGCCTTGGGGGCGGGTATCTGATAGCCGCTCTCGGCGGTGAAGGCCTCGGCCACCACTTCGTTGAGATCTGCGTCCTTGGCTACGATCAGATGGGTGCGGCCTGTAGCCTGAGGCTGCCAACTGAAGGCCAGTGATCTCGGCCGGTCGGGATGGTAGAAGAAGGTATCGTCCTGGGCCGGGCTCAGAGGCCGGGGAGGTTGAGGCAGGGCTGTCGGTGGCTCGGGTGGTTTTCCGGCAAAGCAGCGGCTGCCGTAGCCGGAGGGAATCGAATAGTCCGTAGATCCCGGGACCCGGCCTTGCCACTGGACCGCATCCTCCCAGACCGAGAGGCATGAAGTCCCCTGAAGCCGGTGGTCCAGAAGAAATTCAGTGCCGCGGATGCCGGCCACGGCCGTGGGGGTGGTGACCGAGAAGCGCTCTCGGCCGCTTTGCAACCTGGCGACCTTGGCCCAGATGCGGCCCATCCACAGTTCCAGATCGATGCCCGGTCCCTTGGCGCCCGATTCCAGGGCCAGGGACGAAATGAAGAGGTTGGAGCTGGGCTGCAGTTTGAGGCGGCTGCCGTTGTCGAAGGTTATCTCCAGGCGCGAGATGGAATCGGTGGCCAGCTCGTCCATCACGGTTACCACCCGGCCCAGGGACGCCGGCTCCCAGCGGCTGATGCCGCGCTTTCGGACAAAGGCATGGCCCTGAAGAAAACTGATCCGGGCGGTGCGGATCTCGGAGAGCACCGTGATCTCCACCCTCCGATTCTGGGCCCGGCCCTCGGCCGTGAAATTGTCGGCTTTGGGCAGGGTGTGTCCGTAGCCCTTGGCCGTGAGCTGGGATGCGGGCAGTCCGTGCCGGGATATCAAGAATTGGCGGACGGCTTCGGCCCGGCGTTGGGAGAGGGCTCGGTTGGCCGAGGCCTGGCCCACATTGTCGGTATGGCCGCCGATCTCCACCCGAGCGCCCGAGGCCCGCAGAAACTGGGCCAACGTGTCCAGGGCCGGAAGGCTGGCCGGATCGATGACCGCGCTGCCGGTGCGGAAACGGATGTTGGAGAACTCGAACCTGACCGGCTGGGCCAGGAGGGACGAGCCGGCCGCTAGGCTGACAAGGAGAAGGGCTCTTTTGATCATGTTGTCTACCTCCAAGGGTTCGGTGTTTGAATATCGACGAAAAGAATTCTTGGTTAAACTATGGGATAGCTGCGTCCCTCCTCGGCTTACCCCGGCGTCTGGAGGGCCAGGGAGATCGAAAAAGCAAAGCCTCCAGAGTTGTAAAGCCGGCAATAATATCAGAGCCGAGATTTCAAAGACGAAGGTGTTAAATTTTTCAACACTGAGGCCATGAGACGGCAGGTATCCGAGATATCCTTGAGGCTGGCCAGCCCGGCGGGAGAATGGATGTAGCGGCAGGCCACGGCCACCACCGCGGTGCGTATGCCGCCACGGGTGAGATGTATCCGCCCGGCGTCGGTGCCGCCGATGCCCGGCCTTTTGAACTGATGGGGAAGGCGCGCTCTTCGGGCGGCTTCGGTCAACAGCGCTACCAGCCCCCGGTCGCAGAACACCGAGCGGTCCATGATGGTGATGACCGGGCCGCCCCCCATGGCCGGCGTCTGGCCCTGGCCCGAGACCCTGGGCTGGGGGAAGTCGGCGGCCCCGGTGCCCTCCAGGATGAAGGCCAGGTCGGGCTGGGGATCGTAGGCCACCACCGAGGCCCCCCGGAGGCCCACCTCTTCCTGGACAGTGAAGGCCAGGGTCAGATCCACGGGATAGCGGTTTTTAAGTAACTCTATAAGTATATAGCAGCCGACCCTGTCGTCGAGGGCCTTGGCTTTGATGGTGTTTCCCAGAATTTCGGAGTCGGTGGCAAAGACGGCCCGGTCTCCCAGGGAGACCAAGGAGGCGGCCTCCTCCTGGCTGGAGGCCCCGATGTCGATGGTCAACTCCTCGGCGCTGGGCGAACGGTCGCGGTCGGTGCGGCGGCGGAGGAAATGGACCGGCCAGACGCCGATGACGCCCGGGACCGCCCGGCGTCCGATGGATACCCTTTTGGCCAACAACAGCCGGTCGTCGAGGCCGCCCACCTTGGAGAAGCGCAGATAGCCGGATTTTTCGATATGGGTGACCATCAGGCCCACCTCGTCCATGTGGGCCGCTAGCAGCACCGAGAGCCGCTTGGTTTTGGCCGTGCCCCTTTTGAAGGCGAACAAATTGCCCAGGGCATCGATGCGGACCGAGTCGGCCAGGGGCGAGATCTGTTCCTTTATCAATTGGCGCACCGGCCCTTCGTCGCCGCTGACGCCGGCCGCCTGGGTCAGTCTCTTCAGAAGATTTCTATCGCAAGACATATCAGTCTCTCCAGTTGAGGTCCAGATGGTCCAGCTCGGAGACGAAGGCAGCCACCAGATGGGCCAGGCGCTCGATGTCGGCCAGGGAGGTGGTCTCCACCGGGGTGTGCATATAGCGCACCGGCACCCCCAGAATTGCGGTGGGAACGCCGGCCCCGGTTATCTGGATGTCGGCGGCGTCGGTGCCAGAATTGCCGGCAAGGGTCTCTATCTGATAGGGTATCTCCCGGCGGCGGGCCAGGACGATCAGGTGTTCGAAGAGGGAGGGATGGATATTGGGTCCCAGGGCGATGGTCGGGCCCCGCCCCAGGGTATAGGTCTTGTATTCCGGTGCCAGCGGCATATCGGCATGGGCTACATCCAGCACCAGGGCCAGATCGGGTTTGAGGCGGAAGGCCGAGGTCCGGGCTCCCAGGAAACTCAGCCCGGCCTCTTCCTGGGCGGTGGCCACGGCATAGACATCCCAGGCGTGTTTCATCCGGCCCAGTTGTTCCATGGCCAGACACAGGGCGGCCAGACAGGCCCGGTCGTCCAGGGCCTTGCCCGAGACCCGTTGGCCCGAGAGCAAAGCCAGAGGGCTCTTGAGGGTGACCGTGTCGCCGATGGAGATCAATCGCTTGACTCTGGCGGGTGACAGCCCGGTGTCGATGTATAGTTGGGCCAGGGGCACGATGGCCTCCTGTTCCTGAGGGCTCTGATAGTGAGGGGGTTTGGAGCCGATGAGTCCGGGTATATCCAGATCCGGCCTGGAGGAAGGGTGGACCAACACCTCCTGGCCCAAGAGCACCCGGGCATCGTATCCGCCTACCGAGGTGAAGCGTAGATAGCCCTGTTTTTCGATGCCGGTCACCAGGAGACCGATCTCGTCCAGATGGGCGGCTATCAGCAGCCGTTTGCCCGAGGGCTTTGGGGCATTGGCTTTCTTCAGGGCCACCACGCTGCCCAGAGGATCGATATCCACCTGGTCCACCCAGGGAGACAGGAGGCTTCGGAACGTTGCCGCGGCCCGGCCTTCGCGGCCAGAGACGCCGCAGGCCGTGGAGAGAGACCGCAGCCTGTCGACCAGGGGTCCGAAGGCATCGCGGTTAGCAGAGGGATTCATCTATGTCTCCTGGATTTTTTTGTTATCGAGGCCAAGAATTTTCTCAGATAGTGGCCGGAGAAAAACCGGAGCGGCCCCCAATTGCAGAATATGGCCTGCTGGGGACAGATGTGGTAGCAATGGTAACAATAGATGCAGCCCTCCTTGGAGATCACGGGGTATTCCGGCATGCTGATGATGCCCTGGGGGCAGGCCTCCAGGCAGAGCCGGCAGCGAAGGCAGCGGCCGGGGTCCACCCGCTTGCCGGGCAGCAGGCCGCAGCGCTCCAGGGACTGCAGATGACGGCGGCTGAAAAGGAACGACAATAGGGGGGCAGCCGGGCTGCCCTCGAAGGCTTTTTCCTTCAATCTTTCCCCGCGGTAATAGGCCGAGGCCCGGACCGCCATTTCCTCGGCGAAAGAGCGGGCCGAGGCTAGATCCCTGTCGTCGGGATGGCCGAAGGCGATGGGCGGATTCAGGTCGGCGAAAGGAGGAAAGGAATCCACTCCTAGACAGGAGAATAAACCCAAAGTGAAGAGGTTTCGCTCCCGGGCCAGGCGCTTGAGCCTCCAGAGGATAGCGCCGGGCGTGCCGCCATGGGTGACGAAGAAGAAGATAGGCTTTGGCCGCGGGCTCGGGGCCGGCATCTCCTGAATAAACCTCTCCACATTGAGGGGCTCGCGGAAATAGAAGGCCGGGCAGCCCAGCCCCAGCAGCAGATAGCGGTCTAAGGCCGAGGGATCGGTCTGCTCCAGTTGGAGCAGGGCGCATTGTCCGAGCCGGCCGGCCAGGGTCTCGGATATGGCCTCGGCCACCTTCTGGGTGTTGCCGGTCTGCGAGAAATATACTAAACCGACATTCATCCGGCTATTTCGTTATCTCCCGGTAATCGATGCGCATGGCTTGTTTGGCCCGGGCCAGGATGGCGTCGGAGAATTCCCGGCCGGCCTGTATGCCCTGGCGAAGCACTTGATGCACATAGCCGGGATCGGCCTCCAAAGAGCGGCGCTTCTTTCTGACGGGCCCCAGCTCGGCCTCCAGGGAGTCGATCAACTGCCTTTTGCACTGGACGCAGCCGCGGCGGCCCTCCAAGCACTCCTGTCGTATATCCGGGCAGTTGGGGCTGAAGATGCCGTGATAGTAGAAAACCATGCAGCCGTCCGGGTGCCCGGGATCATTTTTCCGGGCCTTGGTGGGATCGGTGTAGGCCGACATCACCTTCTGGGCCAGTTCTTCAGGGCCGTCCTTGAGGTAGATGGCATTGTTTAAGGATTTGCTCATCTTGGCATTGCCGTCTAAGCCCTTGACCCGGCCCACCGTCCCCACTTTGGCCTCGGGCTCGACGAACAGATCCCCGTAGATGCGATTGAAATCCCGGGCGATCTCCCGGGTCAGCTCGATCATGGGCAGCTGATCCTCGCCCACCGGCACCAGGTGGGCGTTGAAGGCCAGGATGTCGGCCGCCTGGGAAACCGGATAGCCGAAGAAGCCGAAGGGCAGGGAGTCGCCGAACCCCTTCTGCTTGATCTCCTCCTTGACCGTGGGGTTGCGCCCCACCCGGGCCACGGTCACCAGGTTCATGAAGAATATTGTGAGCTCGGCGATGGCCGGCATCTGGGACTGGATGACGATGGAGGCGCAGGCCGGATCGATGCCTGCGGCCAGGTTGTCCAGGGCCACCTCCAGCACATTGTCTCTGACCCTCTGGGGGTTGGAGAAGTTGTCGGTCAGGGCCTGAACATCGGCGATGAGGATGAAGGTGTGGTACTGATGCTGTAGTTTTACCCTCTCCCTCAGGGAGCCGCAGTAGTGGCCGATGTGCAGGGGGCCGGTGGGCCGGTCTCCGGTCAGAATGCGCTTTCTCTCCATGCTATGTGTTCTCTGCTTCGGTTGAAGGGGGTGGGGGGAGATGTTCTGCCGCCAGTAGCTCCAGGAAACGGTTGAAATCATAGCCCGAGGCCGCAGCCGTTTCCATGGCCCGGGCGGCCGTCTTGGCCCAGGCCAACAGCCGGCGCCGGTAGCCGAAGGTTTTGGTGTCCCAGGCCAGCCCATGCTGCAGCACCGTGGAGGCAAAGAGCCAGTAGAGCAGGGCCTGCAGCCGCTCCTTGATAAACCAGAAGACATCGCGGTGCCAGTGGCCGCCCAGGTACTGGAGCACCTCCGGCCTCTCAATATAATCCTTGAGGTTGGAGGTATGGTCCAGAGCCCGGGCGGTGTGCGGCGGGTCTTCGGCCAGGATGCGCACCAGCTGGCCGGCCAGGGCCGCCGGCTCGGGCTTTAGCCCGGATCTCTCGAAACACTCCTGGAGTTTGGAGAAGAACAATTCCTGGGCCGGCCTCAGGTCCAGACAGTTGGACAGGCTCTCGATGACCAGCAGCCCATAGAAGAGGCGGAGGCCGTATTCGGTATCTAAAGAACAATCGAGGTCCGAAGCCTCTACGGCCGCCAGGAAGCGCTGGCCAGGACGGGTGTCCTTTAGCCGAGCGAAGGCCTGTTGCCCCAGGAATTCGACCGTGGTACGCAGACGGCGGTTGGCCCAGAGTCTGAGCTGCTGGCCCTCCATTCTGGGCGGCGAGACCAAGCGGCTCTGATGGATGAATTCGGCCAGCTGGGTCTCGAAAACAGTGAAGAAGGCCTCGCGCTCAGCCTCGGACCCCAGCCCGCTCTGCACCAGGGAGAGGAAGCCCTTGAAGGCCAGGGGCGAGAGGATCCGGGCATAGACCTCCAGCACGAACTCCAGCCGTATCTCCCAGCGGGCCCGCTCCAGGCTGGGGACGCCGGCTCCGCCCAGTTGTTGATGCAGCCGGGCCAGATCTCCCCGCTCGTCGTCCCTTAAGACACGAAAATCACAAAATACATGATATCTATAGGCAGGCAGGCTCAGGAACAGGCCGCGGCGCTTCAGTTCTTCGGTCGAGCGGATGTACTCCAAACCCGAGGCTTGATCGCGGAAGAGACACCAGTCGCCCGGGCCCAGAGCCAGCCCCTGGAAGAGGTGCTGGGTGGTCGGCTGGGCGTCATCGGGATGCTGGCGGTAGGGGACGGAGCGGTGCACCCAGCCGGAATTGTGGCGGTAGCGGTTGTTAAAGACCACCAGGACCCGCTCCCCTTCATGTCCATTGGAGTAGGCGAAGATATCGTCCTGGATATGTCCCTGTTCGTCGACGACATCGTATAACAGGAAGTTGGCGACGCCAGAGAACAGGTGTCGTCTCTTGAGCAGTGGCGATATCTCTCGAAGATGGCGCTCCAGAAAAGATTGGTCCGGCGTCTCGTCCCAGTAGGCCCGGCTGTACTCCATGCCGTATTTCTCGTAGAGCCCCTCCATCTGCCCGTGTCCGAACATGGGCAGGCCCGGCAGCGTGGACATCATCAGGCAGACCCCGAAATATTTATCGTCCTTGCCGAACTGGGCTGAGGCCGGCTCCTCGTCCGGGTTGTTCATGAAGTTGACGAAACGGCCCAGGATGTGGGGATCGAACTCCAGTACGTTCTTGAGCACCTGGCGGAAGTTGGCGTTCTCCTCGCGGCGCAGCATATTCATGAAGGCGCTGTTGTAGACCCGATGCATGCCCAGGGTGCGCACGAAGTAGCCCTCCATCAGCCAGAAGGCCTCGGCCAGGAGCAGGGTGTCTGGGGCCTCGGCGGCCATCCGGTCCACCACCTGGCGCCAGAACTCCTGGGGGAAGGCGGCCTCGAACTCCTGGCGGGACAGGCCGTGCCAGGCTCGAGAGGGGATGTCGCCGCCGCTGCCCGGAGCCGGGAACCAGAGCCTTTGATAGTGTCTCTTGGCCAGGGTCATGGCTGCATCGAAGCGGATGATGGGGGCATAGCCGGCCACCTTGAGGATCTGCTGGATGACGGCCTCCCGCACCTGGGGCAGCAGGAAGTTCAACTGGGCGGTATCATTCCAGGGCAGATGGGTGCCATCGTTGCCGTGGTAGAGGTAGTGCACCACCCCATGCTTCCGGTCCACTCTTTTGAACACCACCGCGGCGTCGGTCTTGGTCCAGTAGCCGTCCTCCAGATAGAGGCCCACGCTGGGGTCATCCGACAGATCCGGACCGTTGAAAGTGTACTGGGGAAAAGGAGGATGGTTCAATCCGATAAACCAGTCGGGGTGTTCGATCACCCATTTGGAGTAGAGCCCGGTGTGGTTGGGCACCATATCCACGGCCAGGCGGAGGCCCAGGCTCTGGGCCTTCTCCTTGAGGGCGAAATAGGCAGGATCGCCTCCCAGCGAGGCGGCGATGGTGTAGTCGTACAGGGAGTAGGCCGAGGATACGGCCTCAGGGTTTCCGCAGAGCCTCTTTATCTTCTGCGAGGCCGAGCTCCGCTCCCAGACACCGATCAGCCAGAGGGCGTTGATGCCCCGGTCCACGATCTCCCCAAGCTCGACCTCGGGTATCTGGTCCAGGCGGGAGATCTGGTAGCCGTATTTGCGGGACAGTTGCCAGAGCCAGACCAGAGTATGCTTGGCCAGGAGCACCACCTGGGGCATCCAATCCCAGTCCGAGGAATATTGGCGCGGCTCGGGCGCTGCGGCCAGGTCCTCTGGGCCTGAAGCCTGGCGGCGGAAATCCAGCACATGGGAAGGTCCCGGCCCCGGGCCCCTGAACTTGGTCTCCTCCTTGATGGTGTCCAGGGCCAGAAGCAGACGCTGCAGGATCCGCTCCAGCAGCTGGGGCGGCAGGATCTCGGTCCAGTTCTCCTTTATATAGCGCAACTGATCGGCCAGGGAGTTCGGGGCATATCGGGCCGGGGACTGCAACAGTTCGAAAAGGGTCTGGCCATAGGGGCCGAAGCGCGGCTGGGTTCTGAAGAAGCGCTCCCAACTTTTGATGGCCGGCAGGTACTGGGTGCTGCGGGCCAGGTTGGTGTCGTCGAAGAGCTCCAGGAAGTCTTTGAGGGCCGGATTTTGGTTAGCCAGCCATAGGTGCAGCAGTTCCTCGGCGGCCACCGAAAGATGGGGATAGCCCTGGGTCTGTCCCTGAAGATAGTCTTCGGGCGAGGACTGTTTGAGGTGGACCGGAAGGGGCGGAAAGTCGTGGGTGAAGGACAGAAAGAGGAGATGGGCCTGGCCAGGGCCGAATTCCTTTCTGAGATGCTCGGCGGCCTGGGCGAAGACGGCCGGGTTCTTCTTCCGGCGGTAGCGTTCGGCCACGATATGCAGGATCTCGTCCAGAAGCCCCAGGGCATATAGTTCGGCCGGACTGATTTGAGGCAGCCGGAATCCCTCGGCCCGGCGGCGGTCGTTGATGGACTTAGCCAGAGACTGGGCCTGGGCCAGGTTCACCAAGAGGACACGGCCCGAGTAGCCGAAGAGCAATTGGTCCACCCGGTAGCGCTCCCGACAGGCCTTCGAGAGATGGAACTCGAAGAGACATGGGGAAAGAGGATATTTGAAAGTAGGGACCATGGTGGATCAGGTCCAATAGGACGTTTCGATAAGGTATCGCTTGATGCGTTCGGCCACCTGAGACGGAGTGAAGCCGAACTTCTCGGCCAGCACCCTCTCCGGGGCCGAGGCGCCAAAGGTGTCCAGGCCGATCACCAGGCCCCGGCCCGAGAACAACTGATGCCATAGGGCCACTCGTCCGGCCTCGATGGCCACCCGGGCCGGAGCCAGGGAGATTAGGGAACTGCGGTACTCGGCGGGCTGTGAGAGAAAAGCCTCCAGACAGGGGACAGAGACGACCTGGGAGTTGATGCCGTCCTGGTACAGGATTTCGGCCGAGGCCAAAGCCAGCCAGACCTCGGAGCCGGAGGCGAACAGAGCCACCTGGGGCTGGTCGCCGAAACGTTTGCACAGATAGCCGCCGCGCCTTATATCTTCGAACGAGGCTGAAACGTCGCGTTCTAAAACAGGCACCTTTTGCCGGGTGAGCACCAAGGCCGTGGGCCCGTCCTTTTTGCCCAGGGCCAGGCACCAGGCGGCCGCGGTCTCCCAGGCATCGGCCGGCCGTATCACCTGGAGGTTGGGTATCAGCCGCAGCGAGGAGAGATGTTCGATGGGCTGATGGGTCGGGCCGTCCTCGCCCAGGAGGATGGAATCGTGAGTGAAGACATAGATCACCGGCTGCTTCATCAGGGCCGAGAGACGGATGGCCGGCCGGCAATAGTCGGAGAATACCAGGAAGGTGGAGCCGGCCGGAATGAAGAAGCCGTATCGGGCCAGGCCGTTGAGGACCGCGGCCATGGCATGTTCCCTGATACCGAAATAGAGGTTGCGGCCCTGGAAATCGTCGGGTGCTATATGCGGGCTGTTTTTGATGGCGATATTGGTCGAGCCCTCCAGATCGGCCGAGCCGCAGACCAGCGAGGGCACCAGTTCGGCGATCCTCTGAATGGCCTGGCCAGAGAGGACCCGGGTGGCGGCCGCCTGGGGCACAAGGTTTTGCAAGAGGTCATCGCAGACCGCCTCGGGCACCTCTCGGGCCGACATCCTGTCCCAGAGCTGTGCTCTATCCTGGTTGAAGGTACGCCAGGCCTCATAGTCTCTCTGCCAGCGCCGGTGGATCCGGCGCAGGGCTTTGACCCGGCGGCCGCAGATCTGTCTTATCTCGTCGGGTACATAAAAGGAATCCTCGGGCCAGGCCAGCGACTGGCGCAACAGTTTGATCTCCTCAGCGCCTAAAGGGCTTCCATGGCAGGAGGAGGTGTTCTCCTTATTGGGACAGCCGAAGCCGATGCGGGTGCGGCAGGAGATAAAGGAGGGTTGGCCAGACCTCAGGGCTTTGGCCAGGGCCCGGGCGATGGCCCGATGGTCGTGGCCATCTATGGATTGAACATGCCAGCCATAGGATTTGAACCTGGCCAGGGTGTTGTCGGAGAGGGCCAGCGCAGTGCGTCCATCGATAGTGATGCCATTGTCGTCGTGGAGGCATATCAGATTGTCTAGACCGAGATGGCCGGCCAGGGAGGCAGCCTCGTGGGAGATGCCCTCCATCAGGTCGCCGTCCGAGGCCAGCACATAGACACGATGGTCGATGATCCTCTGTTCCGGAGTATTGAAACGGGCGGCTGCCATCTTGGCGCCCAGGGCCAGACCTACCCCCATGCCCAGGCCCTGGCCCAAGGGCCCGGTGGTCACCTCCACCCCCGGGGTGTGGCCGAACTCGGGATGGCCGGGAGTGGGACTGCCCCATTGCCGGAAATTCTTCAAGTCATCAATTTTCAAGTCGAAGCCGAAAAGGTGCAGCAGGCCGTAGAGCAGCATGGAGCCGTGCCCGGCCGAGAGGACGAAGCGGTCGCGGTTCGGCCAGTGCGGATCCAAGGGGTCGAACTGAAGAAAGTCATGCCAGAGCACAAAGGCCACATCGGCCGCGCCCAGGGGCATGCCCGGATGTCCGGAGCCGGCCTGCTCCACGGCCTCAGCGGCCAGCATCCTCAGGGTGTTGGCGCCCAGACGATAGAGGGAATCAGGGAGTTTGGCCATAGCAATATCCTGGAACACTATATTGGCAGTAAAAACTGAATATTAGAAGAAAACGAAAAGATAGAGACCCGACCTAGAGCCATATAATAACATTTAAGAGAGCAATTTGTAAATAGGAAATAAATAAAGGAAAGGTTAAAAACCTAGGAGAATCGTAATCCAGATTTTCCTAAGTTAAGACCTAGCTGGCCAGGGAGATCATTGAAAAAATGCAGGCAATAAAAAGGGCAGGAGACGGTGAACGACCAACGCCAAGGGCTTTACGGCTGTGCCGTAGATCCCTAGAATCTCTTCTAGGTGATCAGGTAGAATAGACTTAAGTTAAAGAGCCATAGAGATCAGACCAGGCCCTCTTTTTTCAGATACACCAACAGCATGGCCAGGTCAGAGGGTCCCACCCCGGAGATACGGGAGGCCTGGCCCAGGCTCAGGGGTTTGACGGCGGCCAGTTTCTGGCGGGCCTCATGGGTCAGGCCATAGACCTGTGAGTAGTCCAGGTTTCGGGGGAGTCGGGTCCTCTCCTGCTGGCGAAGCCGGGAGGCCTCCTCTTTTTGTCGGGCGATATAGCCCTGGTATTTGATCTCGATCTCCACCCTCTCGGCCAGCTCCTGTGGAAGATCCGGACGCTTTTGGTCTAAGGGCAGGAGATCCTGATATCCTATCTCCGGCCTTTTAAGGAGATCCGCCAGGCTGGCCGATTCCTGAAGGGGGCGACAGCCCAAGCGCTCCAGGGTCTCGTTGGCCTCGTGCGGCGACACTCTCTCCTGGGAGAGCCTTTGGATCTCAGAGGAGACTCGGTATAGATCCGCTTCTATCTTCTGCCACTGGCTGTCCGAGATCAAGCCCAGGCCATGTCCTATGGAGGACAGGCGCTCCTGGGCATTGTCCTGTCGCAAGAGCAGGCGGTACTCGGCCCGGGAGGTGAACATGCGATAGGGCTCTTGGGTGCCCTTGGTCACCAAGTCGTCGATGAGCACACCGATATAGGCCTGGTCCCTCAATAATATCAGAGGCTCTTTTTCTCTGAGAAAGAGAACGGCATTGATCCCGGCCATCAGGCCCTGGGCAGCCGCCTCCTCGTAGCCCGAGGTGCCGTTGATCTGGCCGGCCAGGAAGAGTCCGCCCCAGTCCTTGGACTCGAGGCTGGGCAAAAGTTGCCTGGGCAGGACAAAATCGTACTCGATGGCATAGCCGAAGCGGGTGATATGGGCCTTCTCTAAGCCCTCGATGCTGCGGATGAAGAGGGCCTGGACCTCTTCCGGCAAAGAGGAGGAGAGGCCGTTCAGATAGATCTCGTGGGTATTTAGGCCCTCGGGCTCCAAGAATACCTGGTGCCGGTCCCGCTCGGCAAAGCGCACCACTTTGTCTTCGATGGAGGGACAGTAGCGCGGCCCCACCCCCTGGATGCGGCCCGAATAGAGGGGAGAAGAGTCCAGATTGCTGCGGATGATATCATGGGTTCGGGGATTGGTCCAGGCCAGATGACAGGGCCTTTGCTTTAGTTGGGGCCAGAGGCGCTGTTTGAGGCCTTTCCTATCGTCCAGGAGGCGATAGACCTCGGTACGAAAGGAGAAAGGCGAAGGAAGGTCATCGCCCGGCTGAATAGAGAATTTGGTAAAATCCAGGCTGCAGCCGTCGACCCGGGCCGGGGTGCCGGTCTTGAGACGGCCCAGGCTAAAGCCGAGGTCTTTGAGACTGCCCGAGAGACCAATAGAGGGGAATTCCCCGGAACGGCCGGCCGGAAGGCTCTTCGGGCCGATGTGGATGAGGCCGTTGAGGAAGGTGCCCGGCGCCAGGATGACGGCCCGGCTTGATAGGTGAGAGCCATCGTCCAGGACCACTCCGGTGGCTCGGCGTCCCTCGGTCAGGATACGATCCACCGTGGCCTGGAGCAAAACCAGGCCCTCCTGTTCCTCCAGAGCCTTTCTGGCTTCGGCGGCATAGAGCCAGCGGTCGCATTGGGCCCTGGTGGACCAGACAGCCGGCCCCTTGCCCCGGTTGAGCACGCGGAACTGAATGCCGGACGAATCGGCCAGTACCCCCATCTCCCCGCCCAGGGCGTCGATCTCCTTGACCATCTGGCTTTTGGCCAGGCCGCCGATGGAGGGATTGCAGGACATCCAGCCGATGCGGTCCAATGACATGGTGACCAGACAGACCCGGCAGCCCATGCGGGCGGCGGCCAGAGCGGCCTCGATGCCGGCATGTCCTCCGCCGACCACCACTATGTCGTAGTCAGGATGCACCAGGATATGTTATCACAGCTACCGAACGAATGCAATAGGAGGGAAAAATCGGGATTACAAAATAAATATGATATAACACTATATAAAAAAAGATGGGGGTTCGACGGACAAAACCGGGCGAGATATCGATCGAGAAGTTTCACGTGAAACAGCCAGAGACAGAAGTGGCCGGGGCGGTCTTAAAGCGGGGCCTACAGAAAAAATGACAGAAGAACGATCAATTTACGGAAGGAGCCAAGGGCCTCCCACCTTCCAAAGACTTGGTAGCCGTTCATTCAATAGACGCGGCACCGCCAATGTCTTTTTAGTGAACCCAGTTCCGCGGACTGGGCCGTGGCCAGGTGTTCTCGGTAATACGCCTGTTTTAAACCTTGGACAAAAATTCTGCGTACTATCGCAAAAGGATGTCGACCGATGGCTGTTCCCTGTCCTTGAACAGGCGAAGTATTTCCTCTCTCGCCGATCCGGTAAAATGATGACAGCACTTTTGAAGCCCGACAGAGAAACCCAAGGCTAATGTGATTAGGATATAGTCTGTTATTCTTTAATTTCGCCTGAAAAATATGGGAACACGGATAGAGCGCAAGGACTCAAATATGCAGAGAAAAAAAGATAGAATTTAAAGAAGAGGAAAGATCATGAGACTCATCGCGATTCTGGCCCTAGCCCTGGCCCTTGTTCTGTTGGCCATGCCGGCGGCCGCCCAGACCCAAGGGAAGGACAGCCTCAACACAGGAGAAGAAATCAAGGCCATAAGCTAGGGCGAGGGACAACGACTGAGGATCAGATCTGAGGAGCAAACCCAGGCGGGCAAACCGGATGGGGCTGGAGAGGAGATCAGGGTCCGAACCCGCAAGGAGGGCGAGGAGGACAAGTAAAGGGTTCGCACCGAGGAGGGCGACAAGGCCAAGGGCCAGGCCATCCAGTCCCGGTTCCGGGACGAGTACAGGGATGGGATCCCAGACTCCACCCAGGCCCAGAAGAAGGAGAGAAACCGCCACCGGGTCCGGCACCAGAAGCACCGGTCGGATGGCGGCGCCGAGGGCAACATGACGCCCCAGGGCGCGGCCACCGGCAACCGAAAAAGACAGGGCAGCGGACAGGGTTCGGGATCGGGCCGTCCCTAGGTCGGAAAGGAAAAGGAAGCGGGACTATACCTGGTCTCGCTTTTTTACGACATGAAAAAAGTATCCCTATATCTGGCGGCTTTGGTTCTCTGCCCGGCTTTGGCCTTGGGGCTGGCCCATGGGGGCGTGGGGCTGTTGGTCGAATACGACAACAATGTCTTCGGGGACTATTGGGGTGGCAGCAGCCTTAAGTCCACTGCCTATCTGGACCTGGGCCTGGATAGAAGTCTGGGGTTATGGGGATTGGTTCTTAGGGCCGATTACAAGGGGGATTTCAACACCTACCTCCAGTACCCGGACATGGGCCAAAGCGACCACGACCTCAGCCTGCTTCTCTGGAGGGCGGCCGGAGAAGATGGCTATCTGGCCTGGGGCGGAGGGATGGAGTATATGGCCAACGGCGCAGGGAGGGTGTTTTGCGACAGCCGATACCTCTATGGCGCGGCCGAGGGCAAGTTATACCTCGGGCCGTCGTTATTGGCCAGGTTTTCGGCGCAATATGGACCCCAAACATACCTCCAACTGTCCGAATACGACTGCCAGCGTCTCTCGGGGGATCTTTCGGCCAGTCTCTTTTTCCCCTCACGGACCTCGGTATCGATAAGAGGGCTGGCCAAGCGATACATTTACCTTCAGGGGACAGACAGCCTGAAATTGCCCCGGGATATCTATCATATTGAGCCGGGCCTCATCCTGACCCAGGCCCTGGCCCCGAACCTGGGGCTGTCGGTGGAATACTCGGGACTTATCAACAAGATTTCAACAGCCGCGGCTTCATACCACCCCGACACCCTGCTGTTGTCGGTGGAGGACTACTGGGACTATCGGGGCGGCCGCGCCAGAGCCAGGCTGACGGCCAGGGGGAGACGGGCCGGGCTGGTGCTCGGCGCCGGCTGGCGGTTTCTGGACTACACTGATCTTGCGGCCTACGAATCGCCTGGCCCCGACACCATAAGCCTGGCCAGGCGACGGTCGACGGCTGACCGGCGCTGGGACCGGGTAAGGGATATCGTCCTGGATCAGGAGATTCCTTGGAGACCCTCGCTGAAGTTCGAGGCCGGCCTGGAGTACATGGACCACAGGTCCAACGATCTCCTTTTCGACTACCGGAGGATCGTCCTCGGCCTGGGTTTGAAATACGATCTCTGATAGACGGCTGGCTTCACCGTCGGCCTGGGCCCGGGTGTTTCACGTGAAACATCCGGGCCAATGTTTTGTCTTGACAGGGCCAGGGGTTTGTGGTTAAATGATAGTCCCCTTTATTGGGGAGAGGGAAATAGCCTCTTCTTTGCCACGGATTCACACGGATTTCACCTAACAAATCAAGCGAATATCGTTTAATCTATCCTCTTAGTTCGACCAATGCTCACTATAGCGTCCGCATCAGGTTTCATTTCTGGTTTGGTTTACCTGAACTAAAGGGATGGTCATTTGTGGTTAAATAACAGCTATGTCAATCTCTCGGGGAGGCCTGGCTGGGGCGGCGACAGGGGTCGATCGTAACGAGGACGTCCTAACAATATAAATATAGTTTTTATGCTATATATAGTACGAAAGGCCCTCCTGCTGCTGCTGGCGGCCACGGCCGCCGCCCAGTCCGGCTGGAGCCGGGTCTCGGACATACCTCCGCCCCAGGGCTGCGCCCGGCTGGACCTGGCCCCGGCCTCTTACGCCGCCTGGCTGAGGGAGCGGCCCCTGAAGCCGGATGTAGCCATCCTCTCCTTTTCCGGGGACACGGTGGCCGCCGGGTTCTACCGGGTGCTGGCGGTCCTGGACCTGCCCCTGATGTTCCGCCAAGACCTGGAGCAATGTGCCGACTGGTGCTTTAGACTGTGGGCCGAGTACCATCGGGAGTCGGGCCGGCTTGGTGACCTCTATCTCTTCGACTATAACGGCCGGCCCCGGCTCTTCTCCAAGAGCGGGAAGACCTTTCGGGGGTTCCTGCGCTGGGCCATGTCCCAGGCCAACAGCCATTCCCTGAAAAGAGGCGCCAGGCCAGTGCCTCCGGACAGCCTTATGCCCGGAGATATGCTGGTCCAGAACCAGGACGGCGGCATCGGCCATGTCTCGGTGATCCTGGATGCCTGCCAGGACAGCGCCGGGCATACTTATTACCTGATAGGCTATAGTTTCATGCCGGCCCAGAAGCTCCATATCGAGCGGGCCGGGCCGGAGCACGGCCGCGACGGCTGGTTCACCGGCCCGGGATATGAAAAGTATCTGAGAGAGCATTTTT
>FWPV01009116.1_pt1 | contig 16949 bp, 17 predicted proteins | sample 2228371 | NCBI WGS metagenome assembly FWPV01 (sample SAMEA103939776, study PRJEB20133) | metagenome | reverse complement strand
CACACCGAGATATTCGGGAACTCCCTGACCAGGTGAACATAGAGCGGATCCTTCTGCAGTTCGCCCCGCGGCAAAACGTTGAAGTTATCCACATCAATCAGTTGAGGGAAGCCGTTCACCAGCAAAATGCCCTGGTTCTCGTTGGCCCGAAAGGGATATTCAACGTAAGCAATATCGACTCTACCGCTCTCCTGAAAATTTCTGACATAGGCCAGGTTGCCCGATCCCCTGGCAAACGCAGCCGCTTCGACCGAGGCTCCGTATGTGGCCATAGCGGCAATGAAGCATTCCTCAAAAACCTGCCCGGTAAAATCGGCGCATTCCCCCCGTATACTATCCATGGCCTCGGCGCTCGGCTGCCACACGCTGGCAGGCCCGACCGCCTGCTTTGGCTTTGTTTCTTGAGCGCCAGCGGCCCAACCCGCAAGAATAAAGAGGTTGACAAGAATGCAGAAAAAAGCGGCGAGCTTATGCGGTCTTCTCATGGCTCCTCCCTGGACTCCGGGGACATGTCAATGGATCAATCCGGAGATATTTTCAAGACCCCCGCGCCTTCCATTCTTCCGTTGCGCAGGTCATCCAGCGCCTGGTTGGCCTGCTTCAGGGTATACAGCTGCACTTCGGTTTGCACCGGCACCTGCGGTGCTATGGCCAACAGCTCCTCTCCATCCTGCCGGGTCAGGTTGGCCACCGAACGCACCACCCGTTCTTCCCACAGCAGCCGGTAAGGAAAGGCAGGAATATCACTCATGTGAATTCCGCCGCTCACCACGGAACCCCCTTTGGCCGTCACACGCAAGGCTTCCGGCACCAGAGAGCCGACCGGAGCAAAAATGATGGCCGCATCCAGTTGATCCGGAGGAGACTGGGTCGAATCCCCGGCCCAAACGGCGCCGAGCCGTCTGGCAAAATCCTGCGCCTCCCGGTCTCCCGGACGGGTAAACGCATACACTTGCACCCCTTCAAACAGGGCAATTTGAGCTACAATGTGGGCCGCTGCGCCAAATCCGTAGATTCCCATTTTCTCAAGGTTTCTGCCGGCCATCCGATAGGTGCGGTAGCCTATCAGGCCGGCGCAGAGCAGCGGGGCCGCTGCGGCATCCCGGTAGCTGGCGGGAATGGTAAAACAGTAACGCTGATCCGCTACGGCATACTCTGCGTAACCACCATCCAGAGTATACCCGGTAAACTGGGCATGATCACAGAGATTCTCCTGGCCTCGCCTGCAGTAGCGACACGCACCGCAGGTAGAGCCCAGCCACGGCACCCCAACCCGGTCTCCCGTCTTGAACTTGTCCACCCGCTGGCCGGCGCGAACCACCGTGCCGATAATTTCGTGGCCCAGAATGAGGGGCAGCTTGGGATGGGGGAGCTCTCGATCGACGATGTGCAAGTCCGTATGGCACACGCCGCAGGCATGGATGCGCAGCAGTACCTGTTCGGGTGCGGGTCGAGGAACAGGTAATTCCCTGTAGCGCAGCGGTTCTCCCGGATTCTCCAGCACCATGGCGCCCATTTTGTCAGGAATTTCCATGCGTCACCCCTTTTCCACAGTTTTCCTCTGCATATGAGCCAGGTAGTCATCGAGTTCCTGCAGACTGGTGAAGATCCTTTCAGGCGGAAGGGCCCTGATGATATCAAAAACCATCCTTATCTGTGGTCGGAGGTTGCTCACCAGCAGCTTTCCATCCTTCTCCCTGAGCCGCTTTCCGGTCTTGACAATGACCCTGACCCCCATGCTGCTGATGAAATTGACTCCCTCCATGTCGAAGATGATGATGTCCGGGCAACTTTGCGCAAAAAGAGTATGCAGATGCTCCTGCAAGATCATGTACGTGTTGGAATCCAGCGATCCCACCGGCTGCACGACGCACACTCCCGGTTCCTTTTCCTTAGAACTGACCTCCAATGGCATAGCGTTGTCTCCCATGCACATACAGCCCCCGGGCTGCCTGCCCGATCCTTGCGACAAGAATCCGAAAAAAAGGCAGCTCCTCCACTGCAAGCCTTTGCGGATGACCATACTTTTCCTAATACTTTAATTTCAAGAATAAAATTTAACTTTGTGTTCCATTCAGAAGAGACAGGCCCCTGCAGTTTTTGGAAACGCAGGAGGGAGGTCGGGCAATTCAGCGGGTGGCTGGTGGTACCAGCAAGTCCTAACGCAAGAACCACTGATGCACGATCGCACCAGCGAGCCACACGCTGAAGCTCGCGACGAGCACGATGGGCAAAGACAGGTGCTTTTGGAAGCAGGCCAAGGCCGTCAGAAAAAACAGGATGCTCGGCAGAATCCCCCACAATGCGGCCTTGGTGTAGCTTGTCATGAGCTCATAGTTGCCGGAGGAATCCGCATGCAGCCACACCAAAACAATCAGGCCGGTCAACGGCATGGTTGCCATGAGACCGGCCAGGGAGGGATATTTTCTGCCGATTTGCGTGCAAACGACAATGATAGTGATGCTGATGATGAGCTTACCGAAAAAGCCCATATCTACCCAAACGGTGCAAGAAGCTGCAGGAGACTGACTCCCATTGTTTTTGTGTCTCAACCGTTTGTGCGTACAAAGTCGCGCATGAACTGTACCAACGCCTCGACTCCTTCCAGGGGCAGAGCATTATAGATGGAGGCGCGGCAACCGCCTACCGAGCGGTGTCCCTTGAGACCGCCCAGCCCTGCAGCGGTGGCTTCACTGATAAATTTTGACTCCAGATCCGGGTCGGCCAATCTAAAAGTAACATTCATGAAGGATCGGGAATCGGCATCAGCCGTACCTCGGTAGAAATCCTCCCGGTCGATGCAGGCATACAACAACTCAGCCTTTTTGCGATTCAATGCGGCCATTTTTTCAATGCCGCCCATGGTCTCTTCGAGCCATTTCGTGACCAGTTGCACCACGTAAATCCCGAAGCAGGGCGGGGTGTTGAACATGGATTTCTTGCTCGCGTACGTGCTGTATTTCAACATGGTGGGGATATTTTCCGGGCAGCGCTCCACCATATCGTCGCGCATGACCACCAGAGTGACTCCCGCGGGGCCGGCATTCTTCTGGGCGCCGGCATAAAAGCAGCCGAACGGCGCCGGATCGAACACTCTGCTGAAAATATCCGAAGACATGTCGCTCACCAGGGGCACCTTTCCGGTATCCGGAAACTGGTGCCATTGAGTGCCGCGTATGGTGTTGTTGGACGTCAGGTGCAGATAAGCGGCATCGGGATCGACCTCGAACTGTCCGGGTATATACGTGTATTCCCGATCTTCGGAGCTGGCGATGACATTCACCTGCTTGCCCTGAATCCTCGCTTCCTTGATGGCCTTGGTCGACCAGGTTCCGGTGTCGATGTAGTCGAGGGGCCTGCCCTCCAGAGCCAAATTCATCGGCACCATGCAAAACTGCATGCTGGCGCCGCCCTGCAGGAACAGCACATGATAGCGATCGTCCAGCTTGAGCAATCGCTTGGTCCGGACAATGGCATCGTCCAACACCTCCTCAAACCATTTGGAACGATGACTGATTTCCAATATGGACATGCCCGAACCATGAAAATCAATCAGCTCGTCTCTAATCTCCTGCAAAACCGGAAGCGGCAAGGTCGCCGGTCCCGCATTGAAATTGTATATGCGCTGTGCCATGATCAAGTCCTCCCTGCACCATTGCAACGCCTGTTAGAGAATATGCAGCCCGCGGGGCTTACGCCCTGCCGGAACGAGCAGTCCCGGGTGACTGCACTCCGCGCAGAAAGCGTGCTCGGGCAGCCTCCCGGGCAAAGTTTCGGTGTAGAGGTGCTACGCTAATGAGCAAGCCGAATTTTGTCAATTACAATTTCCCCCCGGGTTTACAGGTGACTTCATGCAGAAATTGCCGGCGTGTTCGCGGCAGAGGTTCCGTTCTGGATGACCAGGGCAAAAATGCGCCCGACGCGAGTATGATATTGCAGCCGGAGCTGCCTTGATTGTATGCTGCCCGTGCCGGCTCCACTTAAATCCGGCGGTCCAAAAAACACGTAACCAAAGGGTGGATAAGAGCGCAAGAGAAGATGACTGCGACCCTGCTGGAGCGAGCCCATTGCCTTGACTATTTTGGCAGTCCGCAACGCGTCATCGAGGACGAGCCGCTGCTAAGCTGGGCGTGCCAGGCAAACATTTCACCGCCTGCAGCTCAGATGGCAGCCCTGCGGGAAGGGATCATCCCCCTGCGTTACCTCAAGAACTTAACCGCATTGAAACTCAGCGAACAGCGCTCCATTTGCGCCGGCAGGGTGCTCGTTTGCGGTTGTGGCGGGCTGGGAGGCATCATCATTCAACTGCTTGCACGCGCGGGAGTCGGACACCTCCGGGTTGTGGACGGCGACGTCTTCTATGCCAGCAATTTGAATCGTCAATTACTCAGCAACGTTTCCAACCTGTCGCACTCCAAAGCGCTGATCGCCGCCCGGGAAACCCAAAAGATCAATCCCCTGATCCGGGTTGAACCGGTCAATTTGATCATGGAACAGAGAAACGCAGCAGAGCTGGTGCGGGACAATGATCTGGTGCTAGATGCGCTGGACAATCTGGCCGGTCGCTTTCTTTTGGCGGAGTCCGCACGCGAGGAGGGAATCCCCTTCATACACGCGGCGGTCGCCGGCTGGTGGGGCCAAATCAGCACCTTTATGCCGCATTCCTCGTGTGATTTGAAAAGCGTATACGGGGGATTGCGCTCGCGAGATCCAGCCGAAGAGGCCACCGGGGTGCTTGGCCCGAGCGCCGCGATCATCGGCAGCCTGGAAGCCCTTGAGGCCATGAGGCTGCTTGCCGGAAAGAATCCCGTTTATTGCGACAAACTACTCTATTTTGATGGAGAAAGCGGGCAGACAGAGCTGATTCCTTTGGCGTGTGAGTCAACGGATTGAGACGGGGTTGTCGCCGCCACGAAACCCAAAAAATCAAGGAGCATTTGATGCATGTGCACTGGTCAATTTCACCCCTTGCGGACTGGCAAGCCGAGGCCATTCTCTTTTTTACGTTCGAAGATTCCCGGCCGCTGTTGCCGGGCTTTGTACAATGGCTTGACAGTCAACCCTGGTGGCAGGCAGAGCTGACCCCATTGAGGGATTTCAAAGGTAAGCACCAAGAGACGTCGATCTATTACGGGCCGAGAGATCATTGCATAGCGCGGGTGATATGTGTCGGGCTGGGACCGGCGGAAAAATTCGACCGGGAAAAGCTGAGAAATGCGGCAGCGGTCGCCGTGCGCAAATGCAGGGAGTTACGCATCAGCCATCCGGCGCTGCCTTTACCGGCTCTGCAAGGCCTTCCGCTGGATGGCGCTACGGCGCTGCGAGAGGCCTTGATAGGGGCGGAAACGGGTCTGTACCGCTATGGCGCACTGAAGACGAGAAACGATGAGCCCGATGCTTTTCCCGAAACGCTTTGCCTTCTGGCCGGGCAGGAACCGGGCGACGATCTGCAGGAAGCTCTAAACGATGCGCAGCGAACAGCGCGGGGCATCTGCCTGGCACGAGACCTGGTCGTTGCGCCGGCAAACATTGTGACCCCTCGATTCCTGGCCGACAAGGCGCGCGAGCTTGCCCATCAATTCGCTTTTCAGATGCAATTGATTGACCTCGACGCCGCCCGCCGGATGGGTATGGGACTGTTTACCGCCGTTGCTCAGGGCAGCCGGGAACCCGCCTACATGATTGTATTGGAGCACCGTCCCCGCGGCACTGAAGAAGACCGGCCTCTGGTTTTGATCGGCAAGGGCATTACCTTTGATGCCGGCGGCATTTCCATTAAGCCGAGCAGCAAGATGGAGCTGATGAAGCATGACATGGCAGGAGCTGCGGCGATCCTTGGGGCTTTTCAGATTTTTGGAGAAATGAAATTGGCCAGGCGCATCGTGGGAATCCTGCCCTGCACAGAGAACATGCCTGACGGCAAGGCCTACAAACCCGGCGATGTGCTCCGTTCCATGTCCGGTGTCACGGTGGAAGTCATCAGCACCGATGCCGAAGGCCGATTGATCCTGGGTGATGCCCTGGCCTATGCCCTTGACCTGAAACCTTGCGCCATGGTGGATATTGCCACCCTGACAGGGGCCTGCATTGTCGCCCTGGGCGACCGGGTCGGAGCCGTGATGGGCAACGAGGATGCGCTTGTGGCGAAGATACAGGAGATCGGAATGCAAGTGGGCGATCGCCTCTGGCCTCTTCCTCAATGGGATTTCTACTTCGACGACCTCAAGAGCGATGTGGCCGACTTCAAGAATGTTGGGGAGAGGAAGGGTGGGGCCATAGTCGCCGGGATTTTTCTGAAACAGTTTGTTCCGGACCATGTGCCGTGGGCACATCTGGACATAGCCGGTCCCGCCTGGACCGAAAAAGATTTAGTCAGTGCGCCCAAGGGGGCGACCGGCTTCGGTGTTCGATTACTGGTCGACCTGGCGCGTCGGTGGCACCCCACAAAACAGTGTGGGTAGCTTCTTGGCCTGCCTTACGGGTCTTGTCTGGCCGGAGTCATGGGGGAGCCCCTGACTTCAGCTATCAATTTTTTCAGCTCCTCCCCTTCGAGGACCTCTTTTTCGAGCAGGATCTTTGCCAATCGCGTCAAAAAGTCCTTCTTTTCTTTTAAAATAGTGATGGTTTGCTGATGCGCCTCACTGATCAAACGGGACACTTCGGCATCGATTTCCCGCGCCGTGCCCTCGCTGTAGTCCCTTTCGCGCGGTCCCAGCCCGAGGTCCAGGTGGGCGGAACGCGGCTCGCGGGTGTAGGTGAGAGGACCCAGACGTTCGCTCATTCCGTATTCGGTCACCATGCTTCGCGCGATGTCCGTGGCTCTTTGGAGATCATTCTGGGCCCCTGTGGAGATATCCCCAAAGATGATCTCTTCGGACACTCTGCCGCCCAGAAGCACCTGCAACCGATCGAGCAGTTCATTGCGCGTCATCAGGTAGCGGTCTTCGGTGGGCAGTTGCTGAGTGTAGCCCAGGGCTGCGATGCCCCGCGGAATAATCGAAATTTTATTGACCGGATCGGCATGTTTCACCGACATGGCCACCAATGCATGCCCTGATTCGTGATAAGCGACGATCTCCTTTTCTTTGGGATTCATCGCCCGATTTTTCTTTTCCAGACCGCCGATGATTCGATCCGCCGCTGCCTGGAAATCCGCCATGGCAACCGCATCCGCATTGCGCCGCGCGGCAACCAGCGCCGCTTCGTTCACCAGGTTGGCGAGGTCGGCCCCGACAAAGCCGGGGGTCATGGCCGCCACTTTGCTCAGATCCACATCCGGTCCCAGCGTCACCCCTTTGGTGTGAATTTTTAATATCGCTTCGCGACCGCGGATATCCGGCTTATCAATGGCCACATGGCGGTCGAAGCGGCCGGGGCGCAGCAGCGCAGGGTCAAGGATTTCAGGCCGGTTGGTGGCCGCCATTATGATCACTCCGGAACTGGGATCAAAGCCGTCCATCTCCACCAACAACTGGTTCAAAGTCTGCTCCCTCTCATCATGCCCCCCGGTGGGGTTTAATCCACGCGCTTTGCCGAGCGCATCCAGCTCATCCACAAAGATGATGCACGGCGCATGCTCCTTGGCCTGCGAAAATAGGTCCCGTACCCGTGCGGCGCCAACCCCCACAAACATCTCCACAAACTCCGAACCGCTCATGCTGAAAAACGGCACCCCCGCTTCCCCGGCGACCGCCTTGGCGAGCAAGGTCTTCCCTGTACCCGGAGCACCCACCAACAGCACCCCCTTGGGAATGCGGCCCCCCAGCCGCTGAAATTTTTCCGGTGTCTTCAGGAACTCCACAATCTCCTGCAGTTCCGCCTTTGCCTCGTCGATTCCGGCGACATCCCCAAAGGTTACGCCCACTTCCTTCTCGGCAAAAATCTTCACTCGTGCCTTGCCAACAGAGAGCACACCCTGGGGACCACCGCCCATCCGCCTGATGAGGAAGCTCCAAAAGAAAATGAAAATAGCCAGGGGCAGCAGCCAGGAAAGCAGCACCTGGACCCATTTGTTTTCCAACTTGGCGCTGTAGGTGATGCCTTTCTCGTCAAGCAGCGGGATAAGGTCCGGATCGTTGACCCGATTGGTCACAAAGTGCTTTACAGGCTTGCCGGGCGTTTGCGGTTCCGCCTTCGCGCCCGGCGTCTGGCCTTCGGCCGTAATATCACCGCGGATCTTTTCCGGCCCCACTACCAGGTTGTTCACCTTACCTTCCTTAACCCATTGCTTGAACTGCGAATAGGGAATCTGTTCGCGCAGAGGTTCGGCCATATAGCTCTGCACCCAGGAAAGCAGCAGCAAAGCCAGCAGGAAATACCAGAAGGAAAAATGAATCTTCTTCTGCGAAGAACCGGACGGCGGCGTGCCGCCGCCCCCTGAGGCCCCTTTGAGGCGATTCATGATCTTGTCCATGGGACTGGAATCATCTTTGGATTGCCGAGCCATGCATGACCCTCTCTATTCAACGCCGATTGTCAGTTCAATTCCTACGTTCCATGTTCGGTCCAGGTTGCTCCGATCTTTGCCATCAGCCGTCGGGAACTGTCAATTTATACCTACTGCCTCGGCTGCACGCAAGGAAACGTTGCTCAACCATCGACAAAAAACCCAATGAAAAAGTTACGTGAAAAAAGGAAATTATCGTGCTTGCCTCTTTCATTTGGTTGCTTACTTTGCACTTCGTGATATTATGGTTCGCAAATCGCGGAGGCAACGGGTGCTTTCAAAACGGAATGTTAAGGAGGGTGTTACATGAAGGCCGGCATAAGGGCTCTAATCATCTCGGCTGCTGCTGTTTTTGTTGCATTATTATGGCCTGCTTTGAGTGATGTGGTCGCAACCAGGTTGTCGTTCGTTGCAACAGACGCCGCCCATGCTCAAAACATGAAGGAATTGTATCCGGTGGAGACCTTTATGGCTTGGCCCGAGGCAGGAGAAGCGGCCATCGCAGACCCGCTGGAACCGTTCAACCAGGCAATGTTCAAATTGAATGACAAATTATATTTCTGGTTCCTGAAACCGGTAGGCAAGGTTTACGCAAAGATCATCCCGGAACCCGGAAGAATCGGTCTACGCAACGCATTCTACAATTTTATCTTCCCCGTCCGCTTGGTGAACAACATACTCCAGCTTAAAATCACCCGGGCAGGAGCAGAAACAGCACGCTTTGTCCTCAATTCGACCTTTGGTTTTGCAGGGTTTTATGACTTCGTTGAGAAACAGTGCACGGCGAATCTGGGCCCTTACGAAGAGGATTTCGAACAGACGCTCGGCCATTATGGGATGAAACCCGTATTCTACATTGTCTGGCCGGTGATTGGCCCATCCAGTTTGCGCAACAGCTTTGGTCTGGTCGGCGACGCATTCACAGACCCTACTTTCTATCTCCCGATCCCCTGGTATGGAGTCGGTGCCATCAAGGCGTTACAGCAGTTCAACGCGATTTCTCTGCGGCTCGGGGAATATGAGGACTTTCTCAAAGCCTCGCTCGATCCCTATGTCTCCATGCGCAACGCTTTCATCCAGTATCGTGAGAATCTGGTCAGGCAGTAACCCGGGCAGCAACACGGCAATCACAGCCCCCGGGCTGCGGTTGCCTTCGTAATGGAAACAGCACATCAGCGACATATTCAATCGGGCGAGCCGTACGCGGCTCGCCCGGTTTTTTTAGTGCTGCCGCCAACTGACCGCCATAAATCCAGCTCCACCCGATAGGGTGTCCAAAATGCACACCTAATCTATGCGGTTATGCTGTTTTATTGAGGCATTCCGACCGCTCTCAAAATATGCGCAAATCGCTTCCACCAAAGCAGGAATTGTGAAATTCGAGGGCATGATATCGACTTTCAAGCCGAATCTTTCAGCCGTTTCCGTAGTGATGGGCCCTATGCTGGCGATTGTAACCCCGGCCAATAAGGGCAGCATTTCTTCCCGGTCGAGCAGGCTGAAAAAATTGCTGACTGTAGACGAAGAAGTGAAGGTCACGCAGTGGATCGCTCCCCTGCGCAGCAGATCGAGGACAGGGGAGCTGCGCTTTGCGGGCAGCACCGTTTGATAGGCCGGCACCACATCCACCAGGGCTCCTTTTTCCCTCAACGTCTCCGGCAAAACGTCGCGCGCCACCATTGCGCGCGGCATAAGAAACTTCCGGCCGGCCACCTTTTCACCCTGGAGTCCCAGCAAAATCGATTCCGCCCGATATTCCGCCGGCACAAAGTCCGCTCGCAAACCAAACTTGCCAAGCATTTCCGCCGTCTTGGGGCCGATAGCCGCCAACCGGATGCCTTTCAGTTCCCTGGCATCCTTGCCGGCGGCAGACAGTCGTTGCATGAAGAATTGGACCCCATTCACACTGGTGAATATTAACCAATGGTAGGTGGTCAGATTTGTAATGGCGCGGTCGAGTAATTCCCAGGTCGGGGGAGGTTGGATCTCGATTGTGGGGAATTCGATGCACTGCGCCCCCAGGGCGGCAAGCTGTGATTTGAATTCACTCGCTTGTTGGCGTGCCCTGGTCACCACAATGCGGCGGCCAAACAGTGGCTTTGATTCATACCAGTTGAGTTTTTCGCGCAGACGGACAACCTCGCCCACCACAATGATCGCCGGGGGCTTCATGCCGGTCCGCCGCACCTCTGCGGCGATGGTTTTCAGTGTGCCCACCAAAGTTTCCTGTTCCGGAGTCGTTCCCCAACGTATGACCGCCACCGGAGTCTCCTCGGAACGACCGTGAGCGATGAGCTGCCGGCAAATTTCGGGGAGATTCTTCACCCCCATAAAAAAGACCAGGGTCCCTACGGCGGTGGAAAGTTTTTCCCAGTTGATCTTGGACTCATCGTTGTCGTCTCGTTCGTGACCCGTGATGAAGGCCATGCTGGCCGTATAGTCACGGTGGGAAAGAGCAATGCCGGCGTAGGCCGGCACAGCAACCGCCGCGGTGACCCCGGGCACAACCTCGAATGCAACGTTTGCGGCGATCAACACCTCGGCCTCTTCTCCTCCGCGTCCGAAAACAAACGGGTCACCGCCCTTGAGCCGCACGACCTGCCGATGACGGCCTTTTTCAATCAGCAGTGCATTGATCTCCTCTTGACTTAGAGTATGGTCGCCGCCCTGCTTGCCCACATAAATCTTTTCGGCCTCGACGGGAGCATATTGCAGGAACTCTGCGTTGGCCAAATAATCATAGATGACCACTTCGGCCTGCTGCAGCAGCTCTTTTGCGCGCAACGTCAAAAGACCCGGATCTCCGGGTCCCGCCCCCACCAAATACACTTTTCCTCGACCCACGTGCGGCACCTCTTTGCTATTGAAGTCTGTCACTGACAAATCACACCCGCTCCTCGGGTTCAACAGGCAGGGGCTTAGGCCGCCCCGTCCCGGTAGATTTCCTCCAAGATTCTTCGCCCGCCTGCTGCGAGAATCTCACCGGCCAGGCTGCGTCCCAGCGCCTCGGCCTGTTCTCGAGCTGCGCTCCTGGTGAACCGGAACATTTCCTGACCATCCAGAGACGCCACCAGCCCGGTGAGCTCTACCATGCCCCCGGAGACCGTCGCATAACCGCCAATGGGCACCTGGCATCCGCCCTGCAACTCTTTCAGAAGAGCCCTCTCAGCCCTCACAGCGACAGCCGTGTCGGTGTGATGGAGCGGTCCAAGCAGGCGCTGCAAGTATTCATCGGTACTGCGAATTTCTATGCCGATGGCTCCCTGGCCTATGGCGGGAACAAACACGTCGGGATCGAGGTAGCAGGTGATTCGATCCTCCCACCCCATCCGATGCAGTCCTGCAGCCGCCAACACAACGGCGTCGTACATCCCTTCCCGGACCTTACGCAGGCGCGTGTCAAGGTTTCCCCGCAACGATTCTATGGCACAATCGGGGCGCAATTTCTTCAATTGAGCTGCACGCCGCAGGCTGCTGGTGCCCACTCTAGCCCCCTCCGGCAAATGCGACAGGCTCTGCCCGCGGCTTGCCACCAGAACGTCTCGCGGGTCTTCCCGGGGGGGGATGGCACCCATGCACAACCCGTCCGGCAGATCCGCAGGGACATCTTTCATGCTGTGGACGGCCAGGTCCACCGACCGGTTCAATAGGGCATCCTCAATTTCTTTGACAAACAATCCCTTGCCTCCCACCTTGGCAAGGGGCACATCCAGAATCTTATCGCCCATTGTCTTGATGATCTGCAGTTCAACCTGCAGTTCAGGCCATTGAGCCTGGAGAGCGGTTTTGACGTTCTCGCTTTGTTTCAGCGCAAGGAGACTGCCGCGCGTGCCAATACGCAAAACTTTATCAGTCAATTTATCCTCGATTCATCCTTGCCGGCCGTGCTAGTGACATGAGGCACAGCTGCCGGACGTGCACCCGGCGCAGGATGCGCCCCCCGAGCCCATACGGCTGCTGGCGGCTCCCTTGTCTCCACCGCTCTTGAAGCCGCACACGGACATCACTCGCTGAGCCTTATCAGAATTGCACTTGGGGCAACGCACCGCCTCATCGCTGCGGAACACCAGCGTCTCGAACTTTTCGCAGCAATCGCAACATTCGTATTCATATATGGGCATGGAATCATTCCTCCATTTGAGTTAGCTTCACTCCCAATTGGTCACCTCGGGCAGCGTCTAAAAGCATCGTATTTCATTATTTGAGCCTACCACAGCGCAGATTTCCAGGCCTTCTCAACAAGCATCAGGCCGGACCAAATGGCTGCACTGATCAGGCGTGCCAGCAATTTTAAAGGACATTCTCGATTCGGACAAGTTCACCATCCCGCACAACTTTAAACTCCCGCGCATCGCCTGACACTTTCCCGACCAGATTGACCGCACTGGCCGGTCGAATTTCTTCGCCCCGGCTCGCGGGCGTAGGACCAAAGAAGATGCAAAAGGCCTTGCCCCTCGGCCAATAGCCCAAATCCCCCATGTCAACAATCTCCGCTGCGGCATCATCGAGCAGTTGTTCCACGGGGATGGGAAAGTAGATTTCATCCCCCCAGGTCCTCACGGTCGCCTCTATGGGTAATGCCGATTCAATGGCGCTTGCCGTGGGTGAATCGTTGAGTTCACCCTGTATACAAACCGAGCCTGCTGTGATGCGAATCCGTCTGCTCATCGGTCACTCCTCATTTTCAGTGCTGCTTCGTTTGGTTATGCTTCTCTTGGGGGGCGCTCAGGGCTGAATCGCGGCGAAGGCACTCTGAGTACAGCTCCACACAATAGAGTGTACGCAATGCAGCGGACTTGCACGGATTGGGTTTCGTCGCGCGTGCCGCGTGACTCTACCCAACCTACGGAATGCGGCCGCTCAATTGTATCGGGCTGTACCTAGTCCAACTGGGACAACCCGTCCAGGACCGCAGCCAGGAGCAATGGGAACATGATTTCGTGATGCCCGATCAGGTTGATGCCGCTGCCTCTGCCGGCCGTGGGGCGATCCAGCACATTATTCTGGGTTCTATAGTGGCGCTGAAAATCCATATTGATGGTCGTTATCCCGTGCAGGGAAAAACCCAGGTTCAAGGCCACGCTCACCGCCTTCAAGAAAACTTCGGGGAGTATCACCGCCGATCCCAAATTAATGTAAACCCCCTGCTGTAACTGCGTCACAAGCCGGCAAAACAACTTGAAGTCAAAATGGCTCAAAGCCCCCACGGCGGCCCCGTCCATGGCTGAATGCATATGGATGATGTCGGTTCCCAGTGCCACATGAACCGTCACCGGTACCCCAAGTCGCGCCGCACTGGCGAGCAAGCTCATGTGTGTATGAGGCGCCTTCTCGGCCAGCAGACTCTCACCGACAGCGCGCCCCAAACCCACCTGCCCGCGGCGGCCGTCATGGGCTGAGTTGATGGCCGCATGAATGAACTCCGCGGTCTCACGGGCCATGCCAAATTGTCCCATTTCCAAATGTGCAGCCACATCTTCAGAGGTTTTGCCCGCCAATGCCAGTTCCACGTCATGGATTACACCGGCTCCGTTCACTGCCAGGCCGGAGAGGATGCCGCGTTCCATAGCGTCCACCAGCAGCGGATTCAATCCCACTTTAATGGGGTGCGCCCCCATCCCCATGAGAATCGTCCGTTCCTTGCGCACTGCAGTCGTCAGCGCCTCGACGGCTCTCCTAAAAAGGTCGCCGGCCAAAATGTCGGGCAGGTTTTGTACAAATCGCGCGAGCGTCTGCCCGGGTTCCCAAGGTTTTGCAAAATCTTTCAAACTCACTTTGCTGGGTCGATCATTCAGGCTTGTGGTGTGCAGGTCATCAAAACTGATCGGCTCCCAATCAAAATACGATCGCGTCATCGGCTCATCCCATCCACCATTCGGTCGGCACCGAATAGAATTTCATCGACCAGTGCGCACAGGATGTGTCCCGCCGTAATATGGCATTCCTGAATACGTGCCGTCACTTTCGAGGGGACATGCAGCATTTGCCCGCAGCACCCGTCCATGTCACCCCGCTCCGCCCCGGCCCAACCGAGCGTGCGCAGGCCCTGCCGGTGAGCCCACTGGAGAGCTTTCACCACATTCCGTGAACGGCCGCTGGTGCTGATGCCGAGGGCCACATCTCCTGCACCTGCAAGAGCCTGTAGCTGCTTGAGAAAGATATCTTCAAAATGATAATCGTTGCTGATGCTGGTGATGATCGAGGTGTCCACACTGAGAGCCATGGCAGGCAGAGGAGGCCGTTCCCGTTCAAAGCGATTGACGAACTCAGCAGCCAGATGTTGCGCATCTGCGGCACTTCCGCCATTGCCGAAGAGGAAAAGGCGACGCTTTTCCCGGAAAGCCCGACTGACCAGTTGGGCCATTTCAAGGATGATCCCGGCATTGCTTTTAAGAAACGCCTCCTTCACTCTAACGCTCTCACGAAAGCTCGCTTCGATCAGTTGTTGCAAACGCTTGCGCTGAATCTCCTCCATTCTTCATTCCTTGACCGGGGTCAGCATTTGCCGGCAGGTGCGCATGTCCTGTTCGATCAAATCCAGAAATCGCCTGTAAAAAGGGCCGGGACGACCTTCCCCAATGCTTTTGCCGTCATAGGCGACCACGGGCAGAATATCGAACGTCGTCCCAAACATCATGATTTCCCTGGCTTCATAGGCTTGCTCCCGGGTGATATCAGCCTCCGCAACCTGCGCCAGGATCCCTGACGGTACCAGTTCCTGCGCCAATTCAAGCAGCCGCGTCAGGGTAATTCCCTGCAAAATACGATCGAAGCGAGGCACCAAAAATTCCTCATTGCTGGTGATGATGCCAATGTTTTCCGTGGGGCCCTCCCCCAGAAAATTCTTTTCGTCAATGGAAACAGTGTAGTCAACCCCCGCATCCTCGGCTTCTTTTTTCATGAGTACATTGGGCAGGTAATTGCAGCTTTTCATGTTGGCAAAATAGGACTGCTTGATGGGAATGTGGCTGCTTTTGAGCGTTACGCCGCTCTGGTATTTTGCCCTGGGAGGCCTTTTGAGTGTGGTAACGACGATATAAAGCTGGCTTGCAGGGCACTCGTACGGATTGGTGGAAAACCCTCCGGGACCGCGCGATATGAACAGTCGCACGAGGCAATCGGGGACATCGGCCGAGCGCACCGTGGCAAGAATTATTTCAGTCAGCTCCGCACGACTCATCGGCAGGTTCAGACTCGCTCCCCGAGCGGAACGCTCCAGCCGATCCAGGTGTCTTTCGAGCCCATAGAGATTCCACCGAACACACTTGAACGCTTCAAAAATTCCGTCACCCCGATGCACCAGGTGATCGTCCACGGGAACCATCATCAGGGCGGGCTCCTTGATGATGCCGCCGTACCAGCTGGAGTACATCGCCAGATAATGTTGCTGATAATCCTGTTTGAGTACCAGGAGACGATCTATAACGGTGTCAAAACTGAGCGTTTGAACAGGCTGTGACATGCTGACTCCAATCAGGTGATTTGCTGCCGCAATCCTCGGGATCGCCGGACAATCAGCATAGCTCTTCCCGCGGTTGCTTCGCACCGAGGGTCTGGACCAAGCCGAATCGTGCTCACCCGCTTGGAGCCGGCGGAACAACGCGTCAACCGGTCAAATTGAATTTCAGACTTCCCGTGCAAAGAGAAACCGGCCTATAAAAAGTCCCTTGCCGCATTGATTTGTAAAAAACACCAAACTAGACTATTTTTCCGGACGTCAGAAGGAGTTGAACATAATCAGAGAATTCGGCTTGTGCAAGGAAAAAGCAGCGGAAGGAGAGCAAATATCTTGCATAATAAGGGTCAGCACAGCATACGGGCCATCGTTTTCGACTTCGACGGAACATTGGCTGAACTGCACCTGGATTTTTTCCTCATGAAGCAGAAGCTGGCCGCACTGGTTGAAGAATACATCGGATGCTCGCCTCCTGCATCCCTGCCCGCTCTCGAGTGGGTGGAAATCCTGGCAGCGCAAGTGCAGCAGGTCGAGGCGGCTGCCGGGCACGCCTTCCGGAAAAGAGCGCATTCAATAATACTGACTATGGAGCTGGAAGCCGCCCGCAAAGGTCGCCTGTTCGAATTTTCCCGTCCGCTGCTGGAGGCGTTGCGCGAGGATGACGTGCGCACCGCCATCATTACGCGCAATTGCGAACCCGCCGTGCGGATTGTATTTCCTGATTTGGAAAGCTATTGTGATTGTTTCCTCAGCCGGGACCATGTGCCTCAGGTCAAACCTGATCCCGATCATCTGCTGAGAGCGTTGCAACTATTGTCGATCGAACCCGGATCTGCACTCATGGTGGGAGACCATCCCACCGACATCCAGGCTGCCCAGGCAGCGGGGATGGTCTCGGTGGGGCTCACTACTACCAGAGCGGCAGAGGCTTTCGACGTGACTCCCGACTTCATGATAGATCGTATGGATTCCCTCATCGGGTTAGTGAATAATGGCAGCTGGCGTGTGGTTGCGGAGAGCAGGAGTAAGCGAGATGGGTGATCTGGC
>FWPV01009115.1_pt1 | contig 16950 bp, 12 predicted proteins | sample 2228371 | NCBI WGS metagenome assembly FWPV01 (sample SAMEA103939776, study PRJEB20133) | metagenome | reverse complement strand
ACCTTTGGCGAGGGCGAACGGGAAACCCGGCTCTTCGAGCAGCGCCAGGGGGCACGCCACACCTGCTTCCTGCGGGCCAAGGCCAAGGACGGCGTGGGGCGCGAGCTGCAGGCGGTGGCGATGGACCTGAGCAGCACGGGTGCGCTGCTGCACGTCGGTGAGGACATCGGTATGGGGAGCGACATCCAGCTGGAGATCCGGCCGCTGCACGCCTCGACCTGGACCGGGCGCGTCCTGCTGCCGGGACGCATCGTCCGCAAGGAGAAGGTTGAGGGTGGCTACGATGTTGGCATCCGCTTCGATGCCTTGGACAGCCTCGGCCAGGCGGCACTGGAGGCCCTGATCAGCGAGGCGAAGCAGCGGCCGTAAGTGTCTCCTGAGGGGGCATCCCCATGCGATGACCGATTGGTCCGCCCTCGGGCGGTCGCTACAATCGCGCCTTTGCCTCACCTCCCGGTTACGCCGATGCTGGAAACCCTGCTCAACAAGATTCAAGAAGCGCCGGATTTTCCAGCCTTTTCGCGCACCGTGCAGGAGGTCGGCGCCCTCATCGCCGACGAGGATCAGCGCTCGATCAACGACCTGTGCTCCCTCATCCTGCGCGATGTGGCCCTGACCAGGAAAGTCCTCGCGGTGGCGAACACCTTCAGCGTGCGCGAGGCGCGGGGCACGGTGCACACCGTCTCAAGGGCTGTGATGCTGCTCGGTTTCGAGGAGGTGAAGGAGATCGCCCTCACCCTCATGCTGTTCGAGCATCTGCAGGGGCAGGACCATGCCGGCCGGCTACGGGGCAGGATGCTGCAGGCCCTGTTCGGCGCCCTGCTGGCCCAGTCCTTGTCCCGCCCGATGGTGGGGCGGGGTGGGGAGCCGGTCTTTCTCGCCGCCCTGTTCCAGAACCTTGGCCCCATGCTGGTCTATCGTCACCTTCCCGAGGCGCCGCCGGAGATCGAGCGGCTGTGCCAAGACGAGGGGCTGGACGAGCGGGCCGCCATCCTGCGTGCGACCGGGATCGTCGCCGACCATCTCGGGCGCGAGGTGGCGGCGCGCTGGGGCCTGCCCGACAGCCTGCGGGCGGACATGCGTCCCGTGCCGCTCACGGCCCGCCCGGGCACGGTGCCGCCCGTGCAGCAGGCCGCGTGGGTGGCCTCGTTCGCCAATGCCGGCACGGCCATCCTGCTGACCGCGACCTCGTCCGCGAAGGCCGATGCCGCCCTGGATGAGCTGGCGCGGCGGGGAGGCATCGAGCCGGAGGCCGTGCATCAGGCGCTGGCGGAGGCGCGCGAGCGCATGGGGATCTACGTCGGCCTGTTCGAGGCGACGGATGGCGCCCGCGGCCTGCTCGCCCGCCTGGGGGGCCAGCTGCCGGAAGCGGTAGTCTTGCCCGAGGCGCCGGCGGCCGCCTCGCCGACGAGTGGATCGGAGCGCCTGCTGCGCGGTATCGAGGACGTCACCGCGTCGCTGCTTGAGGATTATGCGCTGCCGGAACTGCTGTCGAGCATCCTGGAGACCTTGTACCAGGGCCTGGACCTCGCCCTCGCCGTTTTCTTCGTGCACGACGCGCGCAGCCGGACACTGCGTCCCAGCATGGCCTTCGGCGAACACAGCGCGCAGATCCTCAAGGGGGGGATGCTGTCGCTGGATTCGAGCAACCCGATCGTTACCAGCCTGCAGGGCGGCGAGGACCGCCTGATCCACAGGCGGGATGCCCCAGCGGCACGCATGGAGCCCTGGCAGTGGGGTGCCGCCGAGTCTGACACGGCCCTGATCTATCCCGTCTACGTCAACCGCCGCCCGGTGGCGCTGTTCTACGCCGAGGGGCGCGGTGCCAACATGCCTCCCGAGGCGCTCAAGGTGGTCAAGACCCTGCGCAACCAGGCCGCCCTGGCGGTGATGAACAAGTCAGCCCGGGCCTGACAGGCTGTTTCAAGACCCTTTGGAACAGCCTGGAGATGCAAGCCATGGATGGTTGCACGAAGATCAAGCACGGTTAAGTGCTTGATCTTCGGAGCCCGTCGCGGGCATGTGCCGCGACGAGGCGAGTTTCAAAAGGGCAGGAAGCCCTTTTGAAACAATCTGCTGAATGGGGTCAGCAGCCGCAGCTGCCGCCCTTGTTTTTCCCTCGCGAATCCGGGGACAGGGCGCGGCCGACCAGGCGCAGGAACTCGCGCGGCGGCAGCCTCGGGCGGATGAAAGGCGCGTCCGGATCGCGGCGCATGGCCTCGAGCAGGAAGCCCGTGTAGAGCATGGCCCAGCGCAGGCGCAGGCGCAGCAGGAGGGGGGCGGACAGCCCGAGTGGCGCGCTTCCCTGCAGGATCTTGATCGCCTGCTCCGCCAGGTGGCCGGCCAGGCGGCGCAGGGCGAAATCGTGGCGCCCCTCATGGAGCTGGACTTCCTCGACCATGAAGCGCCGCATGGCGTCGCGGGGCGGGAGGATGAGCCCGCCGGCTGCATCCTCACGCAGGAACAGCAGCATTTCCGCAAGCCACAGCGCCACCCCGAGGCCCTTCGCCAGCGCGAGGTCATGCGCCCCGGCCTCCGGCCACAGGTGCTGAAGCTGCTGCTGTGCCAGCTCCCCGCCCAGGCTGCGGGCCGAGTGCATCAGCGCGGCGATGTCCTCATGGCCGGCATGCAGCGCGGCTTCGGCCGCGTTCCAGGCAGGATCCAGACCACGCGCCGCGCGCTCGATGGGCGAGCCGGACTGCACCGGCAGGGCGAGGGTCAACAGGGGGTGGCGCTTGCGGAAGGCGGGCATGAGGTTCACGCGGTCGATTCCTCTTCGTCGCTCTCGAGCGCGACTTGCACCAGGGGGTCCGGCAGCGTTTTGGTCGGCTGCACGCCGAGTTTGTGCAGGCGCTGGGCGCGGCCGATGATGTTGCCGCGTCCGCTCTGCAGCTTGTTGAACGCGGCATCGTAACTCTTGTGGGCCTGATCCAGGCGTTCGCCAAGCTTCTGCATGTCGTCCACGAAGCCGACCAGCTTATCGTACAGGTCGCCGGCCTGGCGGGCGATCTCCTGCGCGTTGCGGTTCTGCTGTTCCTGCCGCCAGAGGTGGGCGATGGTGCGCAGCACGGCGAGCAGGGTGGTGGGCGAGACCAGCACGATATTGCGCTTGAGGGCGTCCTGGAACAGCGCCGGTTCGTGCTCCATCGCCAGCATCAGGGCCGGCTCGATCGGCACGAACAACAGGACGAAGTCCAGCGTGCGCAGCTCGGGCAGGTTTTCGTAGGCCTTGGCCGACAGCCCGGCCACGTGGTTGCGTAGGGCGGTGATGTGCTCCTTGAGGTGGCGGGCGCGCTCGGCCGGATCCATGCTGTTGACGTGGCGCTCGTAGGCGGACAGCGAGACCTTGGCGTCGACGATCACCACCCGGTTTTCCGGCAGGTGGATCAGCGCATCGGGCAGGACGCGGCCGCCGCTGCCGGCCAGGCTGACCTGGGTTTCGTACTCGTGCCCCTTGCGCAGGCCTGAGCTCTCCAGCACGGTCTCGAGGATCATCTCGCCCCACAGGCCCTGGGTCTTGCGCTCGCCCTTGAGCGCGCGGGTCAGGTTGTGCGCCTCCTCGCCCAGGCGGGTGTTCATCTCCGCCAGGCGCTTGAGCTCCTCGCGCAGGGCGTGGCGCTCGCGCGCCTCCTGGCCGTAGCTGTCCTCGACCTTCTTCTGGAACTCGCCCAGACGCTCGCGCAGGGGTTCGAGCAGCTGGCCAAGCTGGGACTGGTTCTGCTCGGTGAAGCGGCGGGTCTTCTCCTCGAGGATCTCGGAGGCCAGGACCTTGAACTGCTCCGCGAGCTGCTCCTTGGCCTCGAGCAGCAGGGCGAGCTTCTCCTGCGCCTGCTGGCGCTCGGCCGCAAGCTGGGTCTGCATATGCGCGAGCGATTCGCGCAGGCGCTCCCGCTCGCCGGTGGTCTCGTGCAGGGTCTTCTCGACGGCCGCGAAGCGGGCGCGCAGCGGCTCAAGCTCCGCTGCAAGGCTGGCCGCACGCTCGCCCTGGCGGCGGCGCTCGTCCTCCAGCCGTTCCAGCTGGGCGCGCAGATCGGCGGTCTCGCGTTCGAGCACGGGGACGCGGCTGGCGCGCTCGTGCAGCGCGGCGCGCTCCTCGCCCGCACGCTGCAGGGCCTCGCGCAGCTGCTGGTTTTCTCCTTCGGCCTTCTGCTGTCCGCCGAGCTGTTCCGCCACCGCAGTCTCGGCGGCGCTCAGGCGTTCCGTCAGAGTGGCCGCGAGGGCGTTGCGACTGGCGCGCATGACGAGCCAGGTCAGCAGGATGCCGATCAGGAGGCTGCCGACAGCGACCAGGATCAGGAGTTGTTCGGGGGGAAGGGGGGCATTCAGCACAGTGCTTGATCCTTGGTCGTCATTGCGAGCGAAGCAATCCATGCGGCGGCGCTCTGGATCGTCACATCGCTACGCTCCTCGCGATGACGATGGTTGGCGGGCGCAGATTTCATATCCATGCGAGCAACTCCCCGGCATGCTCCACCACCGCATCCGCCCCCCAGGCGTGCGGGTCGTCGTCATCCAGCACGTAGCCGAAGGCGGCAGCGATGGAGGGGCTGCCGGCGGCGCGGGCGGCGGCGATGTCGCGCTCGGCGTCGCCCACCATGACACAGGTCGCTTCCGGCAGGCCGAGCAGGGCGCAGGCATGGCGCACCGGGGCAGGGTCGGGCTTGCGTTGGGGGAGGGTGTCGCCACTGACGATGCAGCCGGCGCGTTGGCGCAGTCCCAGCCCCTCAAGCAGGGGTTCGGTCAGGAACGCGGGCTTGTTGGTCACCACGCCCCAGGCACATCCCTTGGCTTCCAGCGCGGCGAGCACTTCCGCCATGCCGGGGAAGAGCGTGCTCTCCACGCACAGCCGGGCGGCGTAGATGTTCAGGTAGCGCAGGCGCAACGCCTCCATGTGCTCGGCCGGAAGATCCTGGCCGAAGCCGAGTTTCACCAGCGCCCCCGCGCCATGCGAAACCCAGGGGCGGATGGTGGCATAGGGCAGGGCCGGCAGGTCGTGCTCGGCACGCATGAGGTTCAGTGCCCCGGCCATGTCGGGGGCGGTGTCGACCAGCGTGCCGTCGAGGTCGAAGAGGAAGGCCTGGAGGTTCATGGGCATCAAGGAAGGCGTAGGTCAGGACGGCTTGCGGGCCGCCACCAGGTAGTTCACATCCACCCCGGGACCCAGGCTGAACTGGCGCGCCAGCGGGTCGTAGTGCAGACCCTGCTGGTCGGCGGTGTCCATGCCGGCCGCGCGCAGCCAGCCGGCGAGCTCCGCCGGGCGGATGAACTTGCGGAAGGAGTGCGTGCCGCGCGGGATCATGCCCAAGATGTATTCCGCGCCGACGATGGCGAGGGCGAAGGCCTTGGGCGTGCGGTTGAGGGTGGAGAGGATGAGCCAGCCGCCCGGCTTCACCAGCGCGGCGCAGGCCCGCACGATGGCGGCCGGATCGGGCACGTGCTCCAGCATCTCCATGCAGGTGACGACGTCAAAGCCCTCGGGTTCAAGAGCGGCCAGTTCCTCGACCGGCATCAGGCGGTACTGGATCGCCAGGCCCTCGCTTTGCGCATGCAGACGCGCGGTGGCGAGGCTTGCGGCGGCGAGGTCGATGCCGGTGACCTCCGCCCCCTCGCGCGCCAGTGCCTCGGTCAGGATGCCGCCGCCGCAGCCGACGTCCAGCACCCTCAGGCCCGTCAGTGGGGTATGGGTACGGATGAAGTCCATCCGCAGCGGATTGATGGCGTGCAGGGTCCACAGCGGTCCGTTCGGGTCCCACCATTGCCCGGCGAGGGCGTCGAACTGGGCGATCTCGGCGGCGTCCTGGTTGTTCATGCGTTGTTCCGCTCCATGATTCGGGCGCGCCAGGCGTCGGCATTGGCGCGCAACGCGTCCTCGTCCAGCGTGAGCAGGCGGCGCTCGTTCATCAGCATGCGGCCGGCGACCCAGCTGTGGGTGACCTGGTGGCGGCCGGCGGCATAAATGATCTGGGCGATGGGGTCGTACAGCGGCTGGGTCTCGAGCTGGCCGAGGTCGATGGCGATCAGGTCGGCGGCCTTGCCCGGCTCCAGCGAGCCGATGCGCTCGTCCAGCCCCAGGGCACGCGCCCCGCCGAGGGTGGCCATGTACAGCGCCTCGGCCGCGGGCACGGCGGCGGCGTCGCCGGAGATCCCCTTGGCCAGCAGGGCGGCAGTGCGGGTCTCACCCAGAAGGTCGAGGTCGTTGTTGCTGGCGGCGCCGTCGGTGCCTAGGGCGACGTTCACGCCGAACTGTTTGAGGCGGGCGACGGGGGCGATGCCGGAGGCGAGCTTGAGGTTGGACTCCGGGCAGTGGGCGATGTGCACGCCACGCTCGGCCACGAGCACCATCTCGCTCTCGGTGAGCTGGGTCATGTGCACGGCGAGGAACTGCTCATTGAGCAGGCCGAGGCGGTCGAGGCGTGCCAGTGGGCGCTCGCCGGTGAGCCGCTCGGCCTCGCTGACCTCGAACGCGGTCTCGTGCACGTGCATGTGCACGGGAAGGCCGAGCTGGTCGGCCAGCACGCGGATGCGGCCAAGCGGCTCGTCGCCCACGGTGTAGGGGGCATGCGGGGCGAGCATGAAGCTGACCGTGGGCGTGTCGCGCCACTCGTCGCGCAGGCGGATGCCCTTGCTCAGGTATTCGTCCGGGCCGGCGCCCCAGGGGGTGGGGAAGTCGATCACCGGCAGGCCGATGGAGGCGCGCAGTCCGGCGTCCTGGGCGGCGCGGATCGTCGCCTCCGGGAAGAAGTACATGTCGTTGAAGCAGGTGACCCCGCCGCGGATCAGCTCGGCCATCGCAAGACGCGAGCCGTCATGCACGAAGGCATCGGCCAGGAAGCGGCCTTCGAGCGGCCAGATATGTTCGGACAGCCAGGTCATCAGCGGCAGGTCGTCCGCCACGCCGCGCAACAGGTTCATGGCCACGTGGGTGTGGGCGTTGATGAGGCCGGGCAGCAGGGCGTGGCTGGGCAGCTCGATGCCGCGGGCATCCAGGGTGCGGGCCTGCGCGGTGGGCAGGATGGCCTGGATCAGGCCGTCGCGGATGACCAGGCTGTGGCCCTCGAGCACCTGGGCATGGGGCCGGACGGGGATGATCCAGCGGGGATGGAGGACGGTGTCGGCGTGCATGGCATGGCGGTTCCGAAAGATCGCGTCAATATACCCGCTTGGGCGTGCGCGTTGCACAATGATCGTGCTGCAAGAGGAGGTGATGGATGGACAGTAAGGCACTCTGGAATACCGTGATCGAGGGCTTGGCCGGGCCAGGCTACGCCGTGGTGCCCAAGGCCTTCCCTCCCGAGGTGGTCGAGGCGGTGCGCGCCGAGGCCCTGGCGCGGCGCGAGCGCTTCCGCCCGGCGGGCATCGGCAACCAGGCCATGCGTGTTTCGGCGGTGCGCGGCGATGCCATCGACTGGCTGGAGTGGGGCGAAGGCGGCGCGGCGATGCAGCCCTTCTGGCAGGCGATGGAGGCGATGCGCGAAGCGCTCAATCGCGAGCTTTATCTCGGCCTGCGCGAGCTGGAGTGCCACTTCGCCCTCTATCCGCCCGGCGGGGGTTACCAGCGCCACTACGACAACCCACAGGGGCGCTCCGCGCGCACTGTCACCGTGCTGCTCTACCTGAACCCCGGCTGGCGTCCCGAGCATGGCGGCCAGCTGCACATCTTCGACCCGCAGGACGAGAGCCGCCTGCTGTGCGAGGTGCAACCCCAGGCGGGCACTTTCGTCGCCTTCCTCTCGGAGAGATTTCCGCACGAGGTCCTCCCCGCGCACCGTGAGCGGCTGAGCCTGACCGGCTGGTGGCGGCGGGGCTGATGGAAGGCAAGTGGCTGTAGGCTAAAGGTTTTTCTCTTCCAGCCGATAGCCTGGGGTCACTCCACCTCCACGGAGCTGCCCCATGCGCATCCAGTCCGCCGCCCTCGACATGAGGGCCCACCACCAGTTCGCCAGCGCGCGTCACGACGAGGTGCGGGAGAGGGTCACCCCTCTGCCGCGGTCCACCGTGGCCCCCGTCCCAACCGCGCCGACCGCCCAGCCCACGCTCATGGCGACGATGCAGGCACCCGCACCGTCCGACCCGCCCAAAGCCGAGCCCGATGACCCACTGGCCCATGTCGAGGGACGTCTGCGGGTGCTCGCCGCCCTCATCGAGCGCATCACCGGCCAGGTGCTGCGCCTCGCAAAAGCGCCGGTCAGCCCCGAGGAGGGCGTGGGGAGTGAGGCGCCGCCCGCAGCCTCCACGCCGCCCACCCGCCCGGGTGAGGCCGTCCAGGATGGCCCGGTGCGGATCGACCGCTCGGCGCTGAGCCTGCGTATGGAATACGAGGCGGTCACCTTCCAGGCACAAGGCATGGTGCAGACGGCGGACGGGCGTTCGATCAGCTTCGAGCTTGGCTTCACCCTTGAACGCAGCTTCTTCGAGCTGACCGCCGTGAGCAGCAGCGAGGTGCGTGAGCGGCTGAAGGACCCCCTGGTGATCAGCCTGAACGGTCCGGCTGCACTCGGTGCCGGGCGGTTTGGCTTCGATCTGGATGCCGACGGCCAGGCCGAAAGCCTACCCGGCTTGGCAGCCGGCCAGGGGTTCCTTGCCCTCGACCGCAACGGCGACGGGCGTATCAACGACGGGCGCGAGCTGTTCGGCGCCACAAGTGGCGATGGCTTCGCCGAGCTCTCAAGCCTGGACGGGGACGGCAATGGCTGGATCGACGCGGGCGATGCGGCCTTCGACCGCCTACGCGTCTGGCTGGATGCGGGGTCGGGCGGCGGCCGGCTCGCCAGCCTGCGGGAACTGGGCATCGGGGCGTTGTCGCTGACTGCGCTGGCCACGCCTTTCGAGAGGCGGGATGCCGACCAGACCCTGCTCGCCAAGCTGCGTCAGAGCGGGGTTTGGCTGGCTGAGGATGGGCGCGCGGGGCTGATCCAGCAGCTCGATCTCGCGGTCTAAAGGGGAGTATGGGATCATGCCCGGACGTCTTGAGACGGGCATGAACATGCAATCCACGGACGATCCTTCGCAGACCATCCTGCGCGCCCTGCGCGAGGGCGCCACCCTCGTCACCGTCAACAACCGTCTGGCGCGTCACTGGCGCACGGCCTTTGCCGCGGCGGAGGGCGGCGTGCAGACCGTCTGGCCCGCGCCGGACATCCTTCCCTGGGGAAGCTGGCTGCGCCGCCTGTGGAGTGAGGCGAGCTGGCTGGACGCGGATGCCCACCTGCTGCTCGATGCGCGCCAGGCCGCGCTGGTCTGGCAGGGCATCATCCAGGACGATGCGCCCGCCCTGCTGCAGGTCGCGGGCTCCGCCCGGCTCGCGCAGGAGGCCTGGGGGCTGATGCAGGCGTGGCGTTTGTCGCCGCCCTTCGATCCGCTTGAATGCAACGACGACGTGCTCCACTTCCAGCGCTGGGCGGAGCGGTTCTCGCGTGAATGTGCGCGGCGCGGCTGGCTGGACGAGGCCCGCTTGCCCGCCTGCGTCGTCGAGGCGCTCGATGATGGCCGCGTCACGCCCCCTGCCCGGGTCCTGCTGCTGGGTTTCGAGGACTGGACGCCGGTGCAACAGGCCGTGCTGGAAAGCCTGCAACGGCGTGGCACGCAGGTCGAGCTGCTCGGCGCGCCCCTCCCGGAGGTTCGCCCGGCCCGTGCATCTGGCGTCGGGACGCCCCTCCAGCTTTCCCTGCTGAATGAAGATGCAGCGCGCGCGTTTCGTCTTTGCTTCCCCGATGCCGCCAGCGAGGACGAGGCCGCCGCCCGCTGGGCGCGGGCGTGGCTGGATCGCGCAGCTGGCTCCCGCCTCGCCATTGTCGCCCCCGACCTTGCCGCGCGCCGGGCGCGCCTGGCCCGCCTGCTCGACGCCCAGCTTGCCCCCCATGCCCTGCTGCCGGGCATGAGCGACACGCCCCGGCCATGGAACATCTCGCTCGGCACGCCGCTGCGCGAGCACGGCATGGTCCGTGCCGCCTTCCTGGTCTTCGCCCTCGGCGAGGCCCGCCTCGACCTCGACACCCTCGGCCAGGCCCTGCGCAGCCCGTTCCTAGGCGGCTTCGAGACCGAGCGCGACGCCCGCGCCCTGCTCGACGCCCGCCTGCGTCGGGGGGGAGAGCGGCTGGTCTCGCGCGAGCATGCACGTCGGCAGGCCGCGGAGGGCGGCTGCCCCCTGTTCGGGCAGATGCTCGCTCGCCTGCATGCCCAGCAGCAGGAGCAGCCGCGGCAGCAGTCCCCCGCGGCCTGGGTGCAGACCCTGCGCGAGGAACTGCGTCTCGCCGGCTGGCCCGGCGAAGGGGCGCTCGACAGCCCGTCCTTCCAGCTGCGCCAGGCCTGGCTGGATGCCATGGGCGCGCTTGCGCGGCTGGAGATCGTGCGGCCGCTCATGACGCGCGGCGAGGCCCTCGCCCGCCTGCGCGAGCTGGCCGCCGACACCCTATTCCAGCCGGAGGCGACACAGGATGCACGGGTGCAGGTGCTCGGCCCGCTGGAGGCGGTCGGCCTGCGTTTCGATGCCGTCTGGCTGCTTGGCATGCACCACGAACAATGGCCGCCGGAGGCGCGGCCCAACCCCTTCCTGCCCATGCGCCTGCAGGCCCGCCTCGGACTGCCGCACGCCTCCCCCAAGCGCGAGCTCGACTACCTGCGGCGCATCAGCGCGCGCCTGTTGATGCTCGCACCTGAGGTGATCGTCAGCCATCCGCGGCAGGAGGACGGGCGCGAACTGGAGCCGAGTCCGCTGTTCGAGCACCTGCCGGAGGTGGACGGCCTGTCCGATTCCCCGGGCCCGCCCATGCCCGAGCAGTGGGGGGATGGCGTGGCACTGGCAAGCGTCGCGGATCCCCAGGCGCCCCCCTTGGCGGAGGGGCAGGCGGCGCCCGGCGGGGCGCGCCTGCTGGAACTGCAATCCGCCTGTCCGTTCCGCGCCTTCGCCGAACTGCGCCTCGCAGCCCGGCCGCTGGAGGAGCCCGACCTCGGCCCCGATGCCCGCGTGCGCGGCGTGCTGCTGCACGCCCTGCTGGAGCGGGTATGGGGCGAACTGAAGGATCAGGCCACGCTGCGGGCGCTGGATGAGGCGAGCCTGGCCGCGCGGGTGCGGGACCACGCCGGCGAGGTGGTGGCTGAGGAGGCCCGGAGGCGGCGCAACCTGTGGCCGGAGCGGCTGCAGCGCCTGGAGATCGAGCGCCTGACGGGCCTTGCGCTCGAGTGGCTGGCCATCGAGCGGGAACGTCCGTCCTTTACCGTCGAGGAGCGCGAGCAGGCCCGCACCATCGAGATCGCCGGCCTCCAGCTCAACGTCAAGCTCGACCGGGTGGATCGCCTGGCGGACGGCGGGCGGATGATCATCGACTACAAGACCGGTCGTGCCGCGCTGGGCGACTGGGCCGGTGAGCGTCCGGCCGCGCCCCAGCTGCCGCTCTATGCGGTGAGCGAGGCAGACATTCGCGCCTTGGCCTTCGCCCAGGTGCGTCCGGGGGAGATGCGGCTGATCGGGCAGGGCGACGGTGTCGAGGGGCTGAAGCCGGCCGAGCCGGACTGGACGGCCCAGCTTGCCGGCTGGCGGGGGGTGTTGACGAAGCTTGCAGAGGACTTCCGCGCCGGGCAGGCCGCGGTCGATCCGCGTGCACCCAAGGTCTGTACGACCTGCCCGCTCGGCATGATCTGCCGCATCCACGAGCTGGCGGGGCCGGGTCATGCGCTGCAGGAGGACAATGATGACTAAGGCCGTGCCCCTCGATGCCGCCATCCGCGAGCGGGCCCTTGACCCACACCTGTGCTGCATCGTCCAGGCCCCGGCCGGTTCGGGCAAGACCGAGCTTTTGATCCAGCGCATGCTGGTGCTGCTGGCCGAGGTGGAGCGGCCGGAGGAGATCCTCGCCATCACCTTCACCCGCAAGGCGGCGGGGGAGATGCGCAGCCGCATCCTGCATGCCCTGCGTGAGGCGGATTCACCCCTGCCGCTGGATGCCCCCGAACACCTCGTGCGTCAGCGCGAGCGTGCCCGGGCGGTGCTGGAGCGCGACCGCGCCATGGGCTGGAACCTGCTCCAGCAGCCCGCGCGCCTGCGCATTCAGACCATCGACGCCTTCAGTCACGGCCTGGCTGCCCGTCTGCCACTGACTGCCCGCTTCGGTGCGGCGGCGGTGATCTCGGACCAGCCGGGCGATCTCTATCGCGAGGCTGCGAGCCAGGTCGTCGCGCGCATCGAATCGCGCATGGACGCGGACGGTCAGGAGGATACGGAGGTCGCCGCGCTGGAGACCCTGCTGCGCCACCTCGGCAATGACCTGGCAAGGGTTCGCGACCTCTTGGCCGCCATGCTCGGCAAACGCGACCAGTGGGGGCGGCATATCTTTGGCGTCGAGGCCACGGCCCAGGCGCGCCGCGCGGCGCTGGAGGCAGCCATCCGGCGCATGGTGGAGGACGAGCTGGACAGCCTGCATGCGCTGTTTCCGGCGGCCCTGCGAGAGGAAACCGCCTGTGTGGCGGCCATGCTATGCGCCCATCTCGCCGCGGCAGGCGTGGAAGAGGCCGATCGGCGGATGCAGTGGGAAGTGCCGGGCTGGCCGCAGGCCGGAGCCGCGGGGCTGGCGCGTTGGCAGGGGCTGGCCGATCTGCTGTTGACCAAGGAGGGCGAGTGGCGCAAGACCCTCAGGGCCAATGAAGGCGTGCCCGCGCCGAGCGAGAAGGGCATCGACAAGGACACCAAGGCCGAACGAACGGCCTTCAAGGAGCGCGTGGTGGCCCTGCTCGACGCCCTCCGCGAACACCCCGACCTGGCGGCTGCCCTGCATGCCACCCGCGCCATGCCGAGGCCCGCCTATGACGACGCCGACTGGGCGGTGCTCGAGGCCCTGCTGCACCTGCTCAAGCTGGCCTGGAGCGAACTCTGGCTGATCTTCACCGCGCGCGGCGAGGTCGATTTCGTCGAAACCGCCCAAGGGGCGCTGCGCGCCCTGGGTGAAGAGGACGCGCCGAGTGACCTGCTGCTGGCCTTTGACTACCGCTTGCGCCACATCCTGCTGGATGAGTTCCAGGACACCTCGCACAGCCAGTTCGCCCTGCTCGAACGCCTGCTTGGCGGCTGGCAGCCGGGGGTGGCGCCGTTTACCGAAAGGGAGGGGCGCAGCCTGTTCCTGGTCGGCGACCCGATGCAGTCGATCTACCGCTTCCGCGAGGCCGAGGTTGGCCTCTTCCTGCGCGCCCAGCGTGAGGGGATCCGCTGTGGGGGGGGCGTGCTCCGCCTGGCACCCTTGACCCTTTCCACCAACTTCCGCTCCCAGGCGGGCGTGGTCGAATGGGTGAACGCCGTGTTCCCCCGCGTGCTGGCCGAGCGCGAGAACATTGCCGAGGGGGCGGTGCCCTATACCCCCTCCACCGCCCACCATCCCAAGGCCGAGGGGGAGGCGGCGTGCCTCCACCTGTTCACCAAGCCCGGCAAGGAGAACGAGGGGCTGGAAGCAGGCGGGATCGAGGCCGCCGAGGTCGTTCGCCTGACCCGCGAGGCCCTGGCACAGCTTGAGACGGACAGCGAGGTGAAGCTCGCTGACCGCAGCGTCGCCATCCTGGTCCGCTCGCGCGGGCATCTCGCCCGCATCCTGCCCGGCCTGCGCGCGGCCGGCATTCCCTTCCAGGCGGTCGAGATCGAGCAGCTGGCCGACCAGCCGATGGTGCAGGACCTGCTGGCCCTGACCCGCGCCCTGCTGCACCCGGCGGACCGCATTGCCTGGCTGGCCGTGCTGCGCGCGCCGTGGTGCGGCCTGACGCTTGGCGACCTGCACGCGCTGGCCGGGGATGGCGCGGAGACCACCCTTTGGCAGTGCATGAACGATCCGGCCCGCCTCGTCGCGCTCGGTGATGAGGGGCGGGCCCGTCTGCTGCGCCTGCGCGAGGTTTTGCGCGCCAGCCTGGCTGAGAGCGGGCGCGTGCCGCTGCGCCGCCAGGTTGAAGGCGCCTGGCTGGCGCTGGGCGGGCCCGCCTGTGTACGAGGCGGGCGGGAGCTGGAGGAGGCGCGCATCCTCTTCGACCTGCTCGATGCCCTGGGGGATGAGCTGGATGTGGCGACGCTGGAGCAGGCACTGAAGGAGCTGTTCGCCCCACCGGAGAGCGGGGCCTGCGTCCAGGTCATGACCATCCACAAGTCCAAGGGCCTGCAATTCCACACCGTGATCGTGCCAGGGCTGGCGCGGGTGCCGCGTGGCAGTGACAGCCAGCTCCTGCTGTGGCTCGAGCGGGAGGTCAATCACCTCGGTCGCAGCGAGGCCGACCTGTTGCTGGCCCCCATCAAGGGCGTGGGCGAACAGGATAGCCCGCTGTACACCTGGCTGCGACGCATCCAGGACGCCCGCGGCAGCTACGAGGATGGCCGCCTGCTATACGTGGCTGCGACCCGCGCGATACGGCGCCTGCATCTCTTGGCTGAGGTGCCGCTCGATAAGGACGGGGGCTGGCGGCCCCCCGCGCGGTCCCTGCTCGCGCGTCTCTGGCCGGGGATCGAGGATCGGGTGGAACCGCCTGCACCTGCCGCGGTCGGCCCCGCGCCGGAACCATCCGACCTCCTGCCTCCGCGTCCGGCCCTTCGGCGTCTGCCGCTCGACTGGCGCCCGCCAGCCCCGCCGCCGGGCATCCCGGTCGGCCAGGCCACGGCCCAGCCGCTCAGCCGGCGCGCCGCCTGGCAGGAGGACAAGGGGAACGGCTGGCATGAGGGGGACGAGACCCCGCGTCACGTGGGTACGCTGGTGCATCGCCTGCTCGAGCGCATCGCCCGGGAAGGGCTGGAAGGATGGCCGGCGGAGCGCCTGCATCGGGCAGAACCTGCCCTGCGCCGTAGCTTACGTGAACTCGGTGTGGCGGAGCGGATGCTGGATGAGGCCATAGCGCGCGTTGTGCGCGCCGTGGAAGGCTCGCTGGCTGATCCCCGCGGCCGCTGGATCCTGGCCGCGCACGAGGACGCGCGCTGTGAATGGGCGCTCGCCGGTGTGATCGGCGGCATTCCTGTCAGCGCAGTGATCGATCGCAGCTTCATCGACGGGAGTACGCGCTGGATCATCGACTACAAGACCGCCGAGCCCGCGGACGGGGAGACGCTGCCGGACTTCCTCGATCGCCAGCAGGAGCATTACCGCCCCCAGCTGGAGGGCTATGCCGGCCTGCTGGCAGCACTCGACCCCGACCGCCCCGTGCGTCTTGGTCTGTATTTTCCCCTCCTGGGCGGCTGGCGCGAGTGGTCCGTGTCCGGCAGGGGCTGAGTCCATAGCGTTAGACGGATCGGTCTTTCCCCCAAAGATAGAAAGGAATCGGCTCGGCATGAAAAGCCTTGATTACCGCTCCCATCAGAAGAGCACTACGCTCAAAAATCGTTAATTTCTGATGAACGCCGCCCGTCGTGGCTCGGCCGGGCGGTCAAGGAGGACGAGCGATGCGTCTCACACGCAAGGTTTTCACGGATCTCGCCATCTGGATGGTGACCTTCGGCCTCGGGGTGGGGCTGCTCTTCCCCCTGTTCCTGGTCGTGCTGGGCGTGCCCGCCGCCCATGTCCTCAACCCCGGTTTCTTCGCCGCCTGCCTGACGGCCGGAGCCATCGCCGGGACCGTCAACCAGGCCCTCGCGCGGCTGGTGGTCGGCTCCCGCCTGCGGCTCTTGGCGGAACGCATGGAGTTCGTCGCCGCCAACCTGCGCGACAGCGAATCCTTCGACCACAACAGCTGTGGCCCGGACCAGTGCCGCATCCCGGAGGACTCGGACGACGTGATCGGCACCAGCGCGCGCGCCTTCAATGGCCTGGTGCATGCCCTGGCCGAGTCCTACCGCACGGAGCAGGCGGTGCAGAGCTTCTCCGACCTGATGGTCAGCCGCATCGAGCTCGGTCCTCTGGCCGAGGAGGCCCTCCAGCACCTGATGCGCGACACGAGCGCGGCGGGCGGGGCCCTGCTGCTGGAGGAAGAGGGCGAGCTGCGCGTGTGCGCCCGCCAGGGCATGCGGGAGGACCAGGGGTTCGCCTGCGGCGACCAGCTGCGCCTAGCGATGAAGGGGGGCGACATCCGACTGCTCCAGATCCCCGAGGGGCTGAAGGTCGACGGGGTGGTGATGGAATTCCGCCCGCTCGAGGTGTTCGTCGTGCCCATCCTGTACAAGGAGGTCACGCTGGGGGTCGTGGTGCTGGCCAGCGCCACGCCCTTTCCGGAGGGTACCCGCACCCGCCTGGAGATCTTCCGTCGCGCCCTTTCGCTCGCCCTGCGCAACGCCATCGCCCACGACAACCTGCAGCGCCTGGCCGCGCTCGACCCCTTGACCGGGGTGTACAACCGCCGCTTCGGCATGCAGCGCCTGAACGAGGAGTTCAGCCGCGCGGTCCGCGCCGACCTGCCGCTGGCCGTACTGATGCTGGACATCGACCACTTCAAGCGCATCAACGACACCTATGGCCATCTGGTGGGCGACCGGGTGCTGGTCAAGGTGGCACGCCTGGTGCGCTCGCTGCTGCGCGAGGGCGATGTCCTGCTGCGCTACGGTGGCGAGGAGTTCATGATCATCCTTCCGGGCGCCTCCTGCCACGATGCCAAGACCCTGGCCCAGCGCCTGCGCCACGCGGTGGAGGACATCCTCATCAGCCACGGCGACCAGACCTTCCGCATCACGGTCAGCATTGGGGCGGCCTCGTATCCGGAGACCAATGCCGACAACCAGGAGCAGTTCGTCCAGATGGCGGACGAGCGCCTCTACCGGGCCAAGCAGTCCGGCCGCAACTGCGTGGTGGCAGCGTGACAGGCCGCTTCAAAAGTCCCTGAAACCGCCTGTATCCGGATCAGGGCCATGGGCCGAATCCGGGATGGGCGCCTTCTTAACAGGCCGTTGAAAAACGCTTTCAACGGCCTGTTAAGGCAGTCCATGGACGGCTTGCACGAAGATCAATCACGATAAGTAAGTGATTGATCTTCGGAGCCCGTCGCGGACATGTGCCCCGACGGAGCGAGTTG
>FWPV01002686.1_pt1 | contig 16955 bp, 15 predicted proteins | sample 2228371 | NCBI WGS metagenome assembly FWPV01 (sample SAMEA103939776, study PRJEB20133) | metagenome | reverse complement strand
CTGCCGCCGCACCGCCGCCGGCAGGTGAATTTCCATGGGGGCCGGTGGCCCGGTCACGCCCAGCGGCCGGACAAAATTCAGCCGCCGCTGGATGGCGTGTTCATCCAGACCCTGCCGCGGCACGGCCAGGGAGTAGGCGGCCTGCAAAGGGCTATGGGCCGAGCCGATGATGAACCGCGCTCGGGTTAGATGCGCCAGAACCGTGGCTTCCGGGTCGTTGCCGTGCAGGATGATCACCAGATCATAGTGCTGCCGCCGGAGGTCGCCGGCCAGGCGCCAGAGGCCCGAAACCCCGGTGGGCCAGCCCCAACAGTGGCGCAGCTGGGGGTTGGCCTGCACCAAGGACAGGAGTCCGGGCTGCACCAGGATGTCAAGCTCCCAGGCAGGGTGGCGCTCCCGCAACCCCCGGATGGCAGGGGTGGAGAACAGGAGGTCGCCCAGGGCCGTGGAGTTGATGAGCAGCACCCGCTGGACCGGTTCCGCCTGCCACTCTGCCCACGGCCGCACCGGCTGCCGGCGGCACCGGAGCCAGAGTTTGGCCAGTGCCAGGCGCACCTTATGGGACATGGTCAACCTCCACCCCGGTCCGCAGGCCCAGGACCGCCTCGTAGACCTGGATCAATCGTCCGGCCACATGGTCCCAGGTAAAGCGTTGCCGCACCCACTGGCAGCCCTGTTGGCCCAGAGTCTCCCGCAGAGAGGGGTCCGACAGCATCGTCAGCAGATGTCCGCTCAGCTCCTGGGCGTCATCGTGGCGTTGCAGGAGCCTGCCGTTCCAGCCCTCCCGGACCACTTCCGGGATGCCGCCCCGGCGGGTGGCGATGATGGGAAGACCCGAGGCGGCGGCCTCCAGGAAGACGATCCCCAGCCCTTCTTCCACCTGGGACGGCCCCACAAAGACATCTGCAGCCTGATACACCTCGGCGATCTGCGCAGGCGGGATGAAGCCGGTCTGGATCACTCGGCCTGCAGCCCGGTGCAGCTGCTCCTGCAGGCGGCGGTAGAACGGGGTTTGCCGGCTGGTCCGCCCCCGGCCGTATTCCGTGCCGCCGGCCAGCAGCAGCACAGCCTGGGGAATCCGGGACCAGACCCGGGCCATGGCCTCCAGGAGGACCCCGACGCCTTTGCTCTCCCGGATTTTGCCCACGAACAGGACCACCGGTTCGGGGCCCAACCCAAAGCGCCGCCGCACCGCCAGCCCCAGCTCCGGGGAGGTCCAGCGGCAGGGGAATGCTGCAGGTTCCACGCCGTTATAAACCACGAAATGCCGTTTTGCTCCCCATCCCAGGCGGCTCCGCTCCCGATCCAGGACAAAGCGACTGCAGGCCAGGCAGGCGGCCACCGGGATGGCCAGGCCCAAAGGCGGCCGTTCCCGTCGGCCCAGGGAGTCGGCCAGATTATGCAGATGCAGTACCACCGGCATTCGGTCTGCCAGGCGATCCTGCAGGTATGCGGCCAGCAGGGGCCGATTATGCACGTGGACCAGGTCCGGCCCGGTTGCCTCGATCACCCGCAGCACCTGCCGGTCATAGAACGGCAGCAGCTGCCGGTAGCGCCGGTAGAGCCGGAAGCGCCAGCCCGTCAGGGGCAGCCGGACATAGCGCACCACTCCCTGTTCCTCTTCCTCCGGCAGCTCCGGATCAGACCGGCAGATGACCAGCGACCGCCAGCCGGGCAACCGGCCCGCTACCTGGTGGATAAACAGTTCTGCGGCACCGCCGCGAATGGGCGGCACCGGAAAAAGTTCAGCGGCAACGTGGGCAACCGTGGGCATGAGGGCAGCAGCTCGGGCCGGCGAGCCGGATAAATGGCACTATCTCGGTGACCTCGGGAGGCATCAAAAGAGGGTATAGATGAACGGCGCAATGGCTGAACCGCTGGCCAACGCAATGATCACCCCGAAAAACAGGAGCGTGATGATGACCGGCAGCAGCCACCATTTTTTCCGCTCCCGCAGAAAACCCCACAGATCGCCCATGAGGGACATAACTCATGCTCCTTGGTTGAATAAGTTGCTCTCTTGGATGAGGAAAGAAGCTCTGCGGTTATCAACCCATGACCCCTGGGAAGTGCAGGCCTCAGACCGCCGGGTAGACTAGCAAGTTGTTGAAAAAGTGCTCGAAGGGGAGGGGGCACAGCCCCCTCCCCTACAACCCCTCGCCCAACCCCAACGGCAGCTTTTGGCTACGCCAAAGCTGAAATTTAGGGGTATCCTCCCACCACCAATTACGGCAGGGAGTTTTTCAACAGCCTGCTAGGGCAGAGGGCAGTCCGGGGGTGGGGACTGCCGATCCTAGCCTCATCACGGCCCACTGATTACTGACCCCTGCTGGCCATCAATCCAGCTCAAAGGTTTCCTGCCAATTATCCGTATCCTGCCAGGCCGGTTGTTCTTTTTTATCAAAAAGGTAATCACCCAGCACCAGGAAATCCATTTCCGTGCGCCGGAAACAGCGGTAGGCGTCTTCCGGCGTGCAGACGATGGGTTCACCCCGGACATTGAAGCTGGTATTGACGATGGCGCCGCAGCCGGTGCGTTCCCGGAAGGCTTGGAGGAGCTGCCAGTAGCGGGGATTGGTCTCCCGGTGGACCGTCTGCAGCCGGGCACTGTAGTCGATGTGGGTGATGGCCGGCAACGTGGAGCGCAGGTAGTATAGTTTCTCCCGCCAGGGCAGCCGGTGGTAATCGGGCGGCAGCGGCTTTTTATAGGCGTCCCGCACTTCGGCGATCAGGAGCATATAGGGGGAGGGCCGGTCCAGGTCAAAGTAGTCGCCCACCAGTTCGCTGAGCACCGAAGGCGCGAAGGGTCGGAACCCCTCCCGATACTTGATCTTCAGGTTCATTTTCTTCTGCATCTCCGGGTTGCGGGCATCGCCCAGGATGCTGCGGTTGCCCAGGGCCCGGGGGCCCCATTCCATGCGGCCCTGGAACCAGCCCACCACCTGGCCCTGATCCAGCAGGGCCGCCACCTCGGCGCACAGGTCGGCGAAGTCAGGGAACCGGCGGTAGGGGGCCTGATACTGCTGCGCCACCTGGAGGATATCCACCTCCCCGAACTCCGGCCCCAGGTAGGAGCCCTGCATACTGTCAGGTTGGCGGCAGACCCGGTCCTGACCGGCATGGATATGGTAGGCGCAGTAAGCCGCGCCCAGGGCGCCGCCGGCGTCACCGGCCGCGGGCTGGATCCAGAGATCGTCAAACAGCTTCTCCTTGAGCAGCCGGCCGTTGGCCACACAATTCAGCGCCACGCCCCCGGCCAAGCAGAGGTTCCGGGCTCCCGTCAGCCGCTGGGCCTCCCGGGCCATGTTCAGGACGATCTCTTCGGTGACTTTCTGGATGGCCAGGGCCAGGTTGCAGTGCTCCGGCAGCAGTTCATCCTCCGGCCGGCGCCGGGGGAAGCCGAAGAGCTCCTGCCAGCGCTCCTCTTTGACCATCTTCAGGCCCGTGGCATAATCAAAATAGCGCAGATCCAACCAGATGGAGCCGTCGGGCAGGACTTCCACCAGATGTTCTTTGATGCGCCCGATATACTCCTGCACCTGGGGGGAAGTGGGGTCGCCATAAGGTGCCAGGCCCATCAATTTATATTCGCCGGAGTTGACCTTGAAACCCAGATAGTAGGTAAAGGCGGAGTAGAGCAGACCCAGGGAATGGGGGAAGCGCAGCTCCCGCAGGATGGTGATGTCTCTGCCCCGGCCGTGACAGATGGAGGCCGTGGCCCACTCTCCCACCCCGTCGATGGTCAAGATGGCCGCTTCGTCAAAGGGCGAGGGATAGAAAGCACTGGCTGCGTGGGAGAGGTGATGCTCCGGGAAGAGCAGGGTCAAGCCGTTCCTCGCCCGCTTGTCCAGACCGCCGATCTCGCCCAACTCCGTCAGGATGAGATTCTTCAGCAACAGCTTTTCTTTGATCCACACCGGCATGGCGGCCAGGAACGACCGCAGCCCCCGAGGGGCAAAGGCGTAGTAGGTCTCCAGGAGCCGCTCAAACTTCAGGAACGGTTTGTCATAAAAGGCCACGGCCCCCAGGTCCGACAGCTTTACCCCGCCCTGGCGCAGACAGAAGCGGATGGCCTGGACCGGAAAGGATGGGTCATGCTTTTTGCGGCTGAAGCGCTCCTCCTGGGCCGCGGCCACGATGCGGTCGTCCTCCAGGAGCACCGCCCCGGCGTCGTGGTAAAAGGCGGAGATGCCGAGAAGATACATAAGTCTTTGCTAATGATCAGTGGGGTGCAAGTGGTTGCCGGTGGTCAGCAAGAATGGTCTTGCCCGGCGCCTAGCCGGTGACCGTCCCGGGTTGGGCAGTCCGGCTGCCGTTTTGTCCAGATCCTTACCAGGCCTTCTCCAGGTCCGCCTTGGCATAGGTGTGCTCCCGGCGGTGCCAATGGCTATGGGGGTTATGCCGCCGCCGGTGGATCCCCAGGGCATCCCCTCGCCACAGGCGGTAGACCATGGCGATGGGGGTGAGGATGAGGTAAAAGATCAGCGTCAAGATGACCTTGGCGTTGAAGTTGCCCAGAACTTGGGCGAACCGCAGCCAGATCCCGGCCAGCCAGGCGGCGGCGGGTTTGACCACCAGCGTCAGCAGGAGGAGCAGGGCGGCCAGATAGAGGAGCAGCGGCTGGCCGAACCACAGACCGGCCAGCAGGCTGACCAACGCCAGGACGCACATGGTCTCATAGGTTGTCACCGGGGTTAACGGCTCTGACATGGGTATTGGGCCTCACAGGGGGTTGAATAGGTGCCCCCAACCGGTGTCGAAAAACTCCCTGCCCCCGCCGACGGTGGGAGGATATTCCTCATTTTTCGCTGTTGGCGCAGCCAAAAGCGGCCGTCAGAATTGGGGGGATGTAGGGGAACAGGGCAGGGGGGTGTGTCCCTTGGCCCCCTCCCTACGAACACGTTTTCAACCCCCTCTCAGGGGCGGCCGGCAACCGGCGGTCGGCTCTGCAGGGCCTGGGCGATCAGCTCTGCGGCCCGCCGGGAACCCTGGGCCGTAAAATGGACGATATCATATAAATATTCTTTTTCCAAGGGGATGGCGGCGGCCAGATCAATAACCTGGACGCCGTGTTCCTGCCCCACCCAGCGGATGTCGTCGTTGAAAGCCAGAAACAGCCGGCGATACTCCGCATAGGGCAGCCCTTGCCGTTCCTCCAGATCCCGCAAGGAGGCTTTGATGACCGGGTCGGGGTGCTCCTTCAGACGATGGGCCTGGGTCAGGAGCACCGGCTCCAGGCGGTGCAGGCGGCAGATGCGGATGAACAGCAGCAGGTTGCGCCGAAAGGCCTCCCGCAGGGAGGTTTCCTCGTAGTGGATCTGCCGGCCGCGCACCCGGGCAAACTCATCGGCCGGTGCGCCCTTCTCCCGCCGGAGTTGTTTTTTGACCCTCTGCCGCAGCTCCGCCACCGTCCTGGTCAGGTTGGGGATGAGCAGATCCCGAAGGTCCCGCAGACTCCCCCCGATGCTGGGCTGGAGGCTAACGATCTGCGACCGGGAAGGATTGTCCGACCAGTAGGTGCCCTCCAGCAGCAGTATGGTCAGGTCGTTGATGTTATGGCACAGCAGCACCATCTCCGGCTGCAGGGGGATGATCTTGTTCAGCAGGATATTGAGGGAATGGAGGGAGTTGTTACCCCCCACGCCGCTGTTGTAGGAATTGACTTTTTTCCCGCTCTGTTGCTCCAGCAGCCGCCCGACCAAATACGGGAAGCGCTCTTCTTCGCCCATATAGCCGCAGGCGGTGGAGGAACCGCCCAAAAAGACCAGGCTCAGCTCCGGCTCCGGGTGGATGCGGGAGGGGATGATGAAGCCGTTGCCGTCGATGCGCAGGAGATAGGGTCTGGCCTCCAGATTGTCGGCCAACGCCAGTTCTGCCGCCGGCGGCACGATGTATTGGGAAAAATAGGGCCGGTATTCCCGAAGCCGGATAAACCTTTGGATCCCTGGATGAAATTCCGGCTGACGCCAGGCCAGGATTCCCTCGGTGGCCAGGGTCAGGAGCACCAGCAGCACTGCCAGCACAGTGAAAAGCGTAGTTTTGGGATGGCGCTCAAACCAATTCTGGGTCGGGGGCACAGATTTTCTCCCTCAAAACCTTATTATACTGCTCTCAAGGGACGCGTTTGTCAAGGTGCGGCAAAAAGAAAACCACCGGCGGCGGCTCTTTCTCTCAGCGGTGCGACGCTCCTCCTCCGGCTTCGGCCTCGGCGGTTGACATATTTTGCCGATCGTCTATGATACACCATGAGATTATCATGATCCGAGGCTTGCCATGATCAATTATGTTACCTATCGCAAGTTCGTCACCCTGAAAAACGGGCAGCGGCTGATGTTCCGGTTCCTCAACAACCAGGACCGGGAACAGCTGCTGAAACTCTTCCAGGAGGCGCCGGAGGAGGATACCCGCTTTCTGAAGCAGGATGTGAAAAATCCCAAGCTGATCGACTATTGGATTGACCATATCAATTATCAGAAGGTCCTGCCCCTGGTGGCGGTGAATATGGAGGATAATAGCATTATCGCCGACGCCACCCTCCACCGGGGCAAGCATGCCAGTAAACACATCGGCGAGATCCGCATCTTCGTCTCCCGGCCGTTCCGGAACCAGGGTTTGGGGTCGCTCATGCTGGACGAGCTCATCAACCTGGCCAAGTTGGAAAATCTCATGATCCTGAAGGCCGAGGTGTTGACCGACCACAAAGGGGTGCTGAAGGCCTTCCGGTCCAAGGGGTTTGACCTCAAGTGCATCCTGGATGATTTCTTCCTGCGCAAGGACGGTATGACCCACGACGTGGCCCTGATGGTGCGGCCGGTGGTGAAACGGGAGGAAGCGGAGTTCTAGCCGCGGAGCTCAGTTGACATGGCGGTGACCATAGGCTTTCTACGGCTGTTGGCCGACCCGCCCCAAGAGGTGTGCCGGGCCCGCTTGGGTCTGCTCTGCAACCAGGCCACCGTGGGCCCGGGCTGGCGGCCCTTGTGGGTGGCGTTGGCCCGGCGTTTTCCGGGCCAGGTCCGGGCCTTGTTCAGCCCGCAACATGGCTGGTGGGGGGAAAAGCAGGATAACATGGTAGCTTCGGCTGACGGCCGGGACTCCCTCACCGGCTTGCCGGTCTTCAGCCTCTACGGTGAACGGTTGCAGCCCTCGGACGACAGCCTGGACCGCATCGATATCCTCCTCATCGACCTGCCCGACGTGGGCACCCGGGTCTATACCTTTGCCGCCACCATGGCCTATGCCATGCAGGCCGCGGCTCGGCACGGAAAAAAGGTCATCGTCCTGGACCGGCCCAACCCCATCGGCGGTGTCCAGGTGGAGGGCAATCTGCTGCAGCCGGAGATGGCCTCCATCGTCGGCCCCTATCCCTTGCCCATGCGCCATGGCCTTACCCTGGGGGAGCTGGCCCGCTACTACAACGACGTGGGTCAGATCGGCTGCGACCTGGAGGTCATCCCCTGCCAGGGGTGGGACCGGCGCCAGTATTTCGATGCCACCGGCCTCCCCTGGGTGCTGCCCTCACCCAACCTCCCCACCCTGGACACGGCCATGGTCTATCCCGGCCAGGTTTTGTTGGAGGGCACGAACCTGTCGGAAGGACGGGGCACCACCCGGCCCTTTGAACTCTGCGGCGCTCCTTTCATCGATCCCTACGCGGTAACGGCCCGATTGCAGGAGCGTTATCAACTGCCGGGAGTGGTCTTCCGGGAGACCTGGTTCCAACCCACCTTCCACAAGTGGACGGGAGTGGTCTTCCGGGAGACCTGGTTCCAACCCACCTTCCACAAGTGGACGGGAGAGGTCTGCGGCGGCTGGCAGCTGCATATCATCGATCGGCAGGCGTATCGGCCGTATTTCACCACCCTGGCACTGCTACAAGTACTTTTGGAGCTCTACCCCGACCGATTCCAGTGGCGGCAGCCACCCTATGAATACGTCCATGACCGCCTGCCCTTTGATCTCCTCACCGGCGATCCCCGGCTCCGGCAGGGGCTGGAGGCGCAGGCGTCGGCTGCTGACCTCTGCGGCGGCTGGCAGGCGGAACTGCAGGAGTTCACGGCCCAGAGACGGCAGTATCTCCTGTATGATGATGGTTAGCAGGTCCTTGGCGAGTGCCGGCGCCGGCCGGGAGGCCACCAGCAAGGGTTTTCCTGTAGGACCATGGGCTGAGGATAGTGTTGTCAGTTGGTACAGGTCGGTTGACAGGAGAAGGATCGGCATGAGGCGATACAGGCAAGGGAAAAGGGGAGGGCGCCGGTGCACTCAGACCTGATAAACCGCCTCCGGAAGCTGCGTTTCCTGCAGCTGATCCTCTACATCCTGGTTTCTGCCCTCATCCTGCCCTTTTTCCGGTATGATTGGCTGATGGAACTGGTCTCCAATATCTTTCTCCTGAACGCCCTCCTGGTGTCCCTCTCCACCGGTCCCAATCCCTGGCGGTGGCAGGGTGGGCTCTGGGTCCTCTTCGGCATTTCCGTTCTCCTCACCGGTTTCTCCCTCCTGAGCACTGATCCAGGGGTCAAATGGTGGTTGCTGCGCTTGGGGCTGAAGGTGGATGTGGTCTTTCTGCTCCTCTGTCTGGCCGCCATTCTGCATTTTATCTTTACCCACACCGAGGTCGATGCTGACCAGATCTTTGCCGCGGTGGTGGCCTATCTGATTCTGGGGCTGGCGTTTGCCCAATCCTACGGGCTGATTTTTGCTTATGATCAGACGAGTTTTAATCTGGCGCCCCCTGGCGATATTGTATCCCTGGCCCTACTCCACGGTTCGTTCATCTATTACAGTTTCATGGTAATAACTACAGTGGGCATGGGTGATATTCTGCCGATGACGCCTCTGGCCCGTTCGCTTACCATCATCGAGGCGGTCTCCGGGCAGTTTTTCGTGGCCGTGCTGGTGGCCTGGCTGGTGGGCCGTTTCATTGCCGCTAATCACGACCGGTAACCGCCGTCGGGGCTGGAAAGACACGAGACAACGCCTCCACCCGGCCGCGGCGGTCATCCGGGCGATGTTTCTGCCACCGTAGCCAGGGGGAGCCGCAGGTAGCCATCCGGTACGAGAGACAATAGACATGAGCCCCAAACCACCTCGCAGCGTCTTCATCTGCCAGCAATGCGGCTTCCAGACGGGCAAATGGCTGGGCAAGTGCCCGGAATGCCAGGCCTGGAGTTCTTTTGTGGAGGAGGCGGCCGGCCCCCCGCCGCCCCCCGGCTGGCTGGGCGGACCGGGAAGCCGTAGCCGGAGCCAACCCATCCCCCTCCTGAGTCTAGCGGCGTCGCCGGAAGTCCGGGTGTCCACCGGGCTGCAAGAGGTGGACCGGGTGTTGGGTGGGGGTCTGGTGCCGGGCTCGGTGGTGCTCCTGGCGGGCGATCCCGGCATCGGCAAGTCCACATTGATGCTGCAGGTCCTGGATCGCCTCTGTCAACGGGGAGAGCCGGGCCTCTATCTGTCCGGGGAGGAATCCACGGCCCAGTTGAAACTGCGGGCCGAACGATTGGGAATTACGGCGCCCACCCTTCTGGTGGCCACCGAGACCTGCCTGGAAAATATCTTGGGGCTGGTGGAGACCAACCGGCCCCGCTATCTGGTGTTGGACTCCATTCAGACCTTATATGCCGCCGCGGTGCCCGGAACACCGGGGTCCATCAGTCAGATCCGGGAGACGGCCTTCCAGCTCATTCAAGTGGCCAAAAGCAGCCAGCTGCCGGTCTTCCTCATCGGCCACGTCACCAAAGAGGGGGCCATTGCCGGCCCCAAGATCCTGGAGCATATGGTGGATACCGTGGTGTATTTTGAGGGCGACCGGTCCCACACCTACCGGCTCCTGCGGACCATCAAAAACCGCTTCGGGCCCAGCCAGGAATTGGGGGTGTTTGAAATGCGCCACCAGGGCTTCCGGGAGGTGGCCAACCCATCGGCCCTCTTCCTGTCGGAGCGCTCCTTGGAGACCCCCGGTTCAGTGGTGGTGGCCAGCGTCGAGGGCTCCCGTCCCATCCTGGTGGAGGTCCAGGCCTTGGTGACCCAGACGAATCTGGGGATGCCCCGCCGGCAGACCAGCGGGGTGGACGCCGGCCGGGTCTCTCTCTTGGTGGCGGTGCTGGAAAAACGGCTGGGGCTGAACTTCGGCGGCCAGGATATCTTTGTCAATGTGGCCGGCGGCGTCCGCCTGCAAGAGCCCGCGGCCGATCTGGGTATCGTGGCGGCCCTAACCTCCTCCTGGCTGGACCGGCCCATCCCGGCCGACGTCCTGATCTTCGGAGAGGTGGGACTGACCGGAGAGGTCCGGGGCGTCAGCCAGACGGTCCTGCGGCTGAAAGAGGGGCAAAAGATGGGCTTCCGCCGGGCGCTCATGGCCAGACAGCGCCTGGAACCGCCCGACGCCACCACAGGCCTGCAACTCATGGAGGTCGGCCGGGTACAGGAAGCCCTGCAGCACCTATTCGGCCCGGGCATCGGCGGCAGCAGCCGCAGGGCCCAGGGGCATTAAACGGACAAACTGCCTGCCGGTGGCTGGGAAGCAGAATCTTTGGCCTACCCCTGACAGGCAAGGAAGAGGTTGCCATGGCAACGGCCACTACCCTTCTGGGGATCGGCAATGTCCTGATGCAGGATGAGGGCGTCGGCGTGCACGCGGTCCGGTACATCCAAGAACGGTACGATATCCCGGACCTGGAGATAGTCGACGGCGGCACCTCCGGGCTGAGCCTGCTGCCGTATATCGACAGACGGCGCTATCTATTGGTGGTGGATGCCGTGGACTTCGGGCAGGAACCGGGCTACATCGGCAGGCTCTACAATGAGGAGATCCCGGCCCATTTCGGCACCAAGGCCTCCCTGCACCACCTGGGGCTGATGGATGTCCTGGCCGCGGCCCGGCTCCTGGATCAGGCTCCCCAAGACGTCTGCCTCATCGGCATCCAACCCCACACCCTGGCCCTGGGGTTGGAGCTCAGCCCCACCCTGCAGGCCAGGCTGCCGGCTTTAGTGGAAGCTGTACTCCATCAGCTCCAAGCGTGGGGGATAGCGTTTCACGCGAAAAGTGAGACGGTGGCGTAACCGCAGCAAGAGGGGTGTGGAGAGACAGGCCATCCCGCGGCACTCCAAGCCATCGGACGGATTACCAACTGAACCCTTTGGGCAGATAGAAGAACTTTAATTGGCGGTAGGGCCCCTGCCGCTCCCAGGTGATGAACCCGGAGAGCAGCCGGAAAGTGCTGCTGTCCCCAGTGCGCTCCCGGCTGGCCAGGAAGCTGAGTTCCCAGAGGTGGTAATCCTGGTCGGCCTGCCACCGGTACAGGCCCCAGAAGGCCTTACCCTGCTGGAAGGTGGCGCGTCGGTCCTGGGTCCACAGGTACACGTAGGGGCCCCAAAGCCGGTCAAACCCCGGAGACTGCATGAACAGGATCTCCGGAGCATGGAAATGGCTCAGGCCAGGCTGCGAGGAGGAAAAAGCCAGCGGCCAGAGCCGGTGTTTTTCCCGCCAGACTCCCTGCGTATCAATTTCCACGATATAACTGCTGAAAACCAGATAGCGGGTGTGCTGTTCCCACAGATCCGCCGTGGCCTCGGTGCGTTGGTCAAAGAGCCACCAGAAGAAGGCCAAGCGGGAGCGGTCCGCTTCCTGCCGGGAGTAATAAAAGGGAAAGTAGTTGCGCAGGCGGAAATTCTCGCCGTCACCCCTAACCACCAGGGGCCAAGGGGTATCCCATTGGGTGTAGTTCCCCTTCTCCTGATGGTAGTAGGTGAAGAAGGGGAAGAGCAGGCTCTGCCGCGTGCTGGTGGGCGTGGTCTCCTGGGCGTAGAAGGGCAGGACTGCTTTGATGGTCTGAGGGTTGTCGGTATCCAGACGGAGGCGCTGGGAGTGGATCAGGGGCCACAGGGCATAGTATTTTTCTGCCTGGCCGGGAGTGATCATCCTGCCGCCCAGAGGCCAGAAGGCCACGGATTCCTCGCCGCCGCTGGCGTAGTACAAGAAGGGCCACAGGACGCTGTAGCGGTAGGTGTCGCCGGCAACTGTTCGGGAGTAGAGGGGCCAGAGGAGGAACATACCCCGATCCCGGCCGAAGCGTTCCCGGAAGGTGCCGTAAAAGGGAAAAACGCCGCCATAGCGGGCGCCGCTGCTGGTGCGGCCGCCGTAGAAGGGAAAGAACTGCCAGTTGGAGGCGCCCTCCGGCAGGCGGTCGTTCCGGAAGGCACTGAGGGGGATCAGATTGAAGCGGCTCTGGCCGCCGCCGCTCTTGTACTGGCCAAAGGGGTAGAGAAACTCGGCTTCAACCTCGTACCCGTAGGTCAGGTAGTAGAACAAGGGGGCAACGGTCGTCAGGCGGGCCTCCCCCGCCTGCTCATGGGAGAACAGCGGCCCCAGGATCTCCAGGCGGCTCTCCGCCGTTGCCGGGTTGCTGCTGTAGAACAGCAGGGGCGACAGATTCAGCCGTTGTTCACCCCTGCCGGAGGTGGTGCAGCCGCTTACCAGCCAGCCGGTCAACAACCCCAGGCAGAGGAACATCAGGAGGCGGCGGGGCATAGGCAGACCAGGAGCCCGGGGGGTTAACGCACCAAAGCGGAGCCCACGACGCCGATCATGGTCACCGGGGACTGCTCCTTGATCCCCTCCATGGCCTGATTGACGTTGCGCAAGGCTTTCTTGGCATCATCGTAAAGCGTTTTGTCGTTGACCAGTTTGCCCAGCGTCCCTTCGGCTTCATCGATCTTGGCAGCCACCCGGTTCAGACGGGTGATGGCCTGCTGGGCCTGCTCATAGAGGGTCTTGTCATTGGCCAACTTGGCGATGGTGCCTTCACCCTTGCTGAGCTTTTCGGCAAAACTGGTGAGGTTGCCCACCGCGCCCCGGACTTCCCGGACGACGCCCTGCACGTCCCGGTAGAGGCCGTCATCCTTGAGCAGCTTGCCTAAGGTGCCTTCACCCCGTTCCAACCCTTTGGCCACCCGGTTCAGGGTCTGGCTGGCCGCGGTGAAATTGGCGATCATTTCCTTCAGGTTGTTTTCCCCCTCCTGGGTGCCGATCACTTTCTGCAGGGTACCGGTGACCGAACGCATGTCATCCAGAATGGGGCGGATATCATCTAATAGGGTCGGTACCTTGGCCAAGAGCTGGTCAAAATCCACCGGCGATTCCGTCTTGGCGATCATGCCGCCCGCAGGCAATTGGGGGGCGCTGACGCTGCCCAGTTCCAGTTCCACGTATTTTTCCCCCAGCATCCCTTTGGTGCGGATGCGGGCCACGGCATCTTCCCGCAGATTGAGATCAGGGCGCAACATCAGGGTTACCAGGGCCTGGCCCTGGGACAACTGGATGGAGCTGATCCGGCCTACTTCCACCCCGGCGATCTCCACCCGACCGTTTTCCGCCAGGCCGGACACGGAGGTGAAGGTGGCCTTGACCGGAAAGGTGTTGGGCGAGGCCAGGAAGGTGAATTTCCCCACCCGCAGACTCATGTAGCCCAAAAGGATCAGGGCCGCCAGGACGAACAGACCGACTTTGGCTTCGGTTCCCCAACTTTTTCCGTCATTCATGGTCATTTCTCCACGTGCGGGGCATCGCCCCTCTCACAGGTGGCCTCAATGCCGAACAGGGTCCGCTGCAGATGATGGTTCTGCAAGAGCTCAGGCCCGGTGCCCGACAAGGTTATCCTGCCGTTTTCAATGAGAAAAGCTATGTCGGCGACGTTCAGGATCCGCCGTACATGCTGGCCGGAAATCAACAGGGTCATACCCTGGCGCCGCAGGAGGCGGAAGACATCGCAGAATATCTTAACATATTTCGGGCTTAAACCCAAGAAAGGATCGTCCAGGAGCAGCATCCGGGCCCCGGCCATCAGCCCCCGGGCCAGCACCACCATGCGCTGCTGGCCGCCGCTGAGGCTGCCGGCCAGACTCTGCCGCCTCTTTTCCAGTTCCGGGAAGATCTGGTAGACGAACTCCAGGCGCTCCTTGAGGGCGGGACGGTTCAGATAGGCGCCGATTTCCAGGTTTTCCAACACGCTCATCTGGGGGAAGACGTTGGTGCCTTCGGGGACATAGACGATGCCGCGGCGCACCACCTCCCAGACCGGCAGTGCGGCGATATCTTCGCCGTCCACCAAGATGGCCCCCTGGACCGGCCGCAGCAGGCCGCCCACGGCCTTCAGGATAGTGGTCTTGCCGGCGCCGTTGGGCCCGACGATGGCGGCCACCTGCTGGCGCCAGACCTGCAGGCTGACCCCCTGGAGGATGGGCAGCCGCTGATAGCCGGCCGAGAGGTTCTGGATCACCAGAAACGGCCGTCCCACCTCAGCCTGAGGGTCTTGGGGCGGGGCAGAAGTATGGTTGCGCAGCCATGCCAACATCAGGGTGCCCTGTTATCGTGCAGGTTGCTGAAAAAGTGTTCGTAGGGAAGGGGGCCAGGGGGCGGTGCCCCCTGCCCCCTCCCCCAACCCCAACGGCCGCTTTTGGCTGCGCCAAAAGCTAAAAATTAACCATACCATCTCACCATCAATAAAGGCAGGGAGTTTTTCAACAGCCTGCTAACAGATGGTCGATACATTCGCCCCCCGGCGCCCCTGCAGAGCGCGCTCCCGGAGCCGTATCTGCCTGTAGGACGGCCGGCGTGGGGAGGCTGAGCTCATCATATCACATTTCAGACCAGGAGGGGGATCTTTCAACAGCATCAATGGCCGGGGCGGCGGGCAGGACACCAGTTTTGGCTCCGCCAAAAGCTGAACATAGTGAGATCCTCCCACCATCCCCATACCTTACCGAGGAAGCGGTGGTGCCGTCCCACCGGACGCGCCCCGACCGGGCCGCCGGGTTCCTAAGTAGGCCCCCACCACCTCGGGGTGGCGGATGACCTCCTGGGGCGGCCCCTCCATGATTTTTTCCCCCCGATCCAGGACAACGAGCCGGTCAGCCACTTCCAGGGTGAGGTTAAGGAAGTGGTCGATGATAAGCAGGGTCAGACCCTGCTGCCGGAGTTTCTCCACCAAGGCGACCACTTGACGGACCATTTTGGGACTGAGGCCTGCGGCCACTTCATCGAGCAACAGGACCGTGGGCTGGGTGGCCAGGGCCCGGGCCACCTCCAGGCGCCGCTGTTCCGACAGGGTCAAATCCTGGCCCAGGGTATCGGCTTTGTGGGCCAGCCCCACCAGTTCCAAGAAGGGCAGGGTCTGTTCCCGGGCCACCGTCGCCCGGGGACTGGAACCGCCGAAGCGCAGGGCGGTGGCCACATTTTCCCACGCAGTCATCTCCACAAACGGCTGGGGGATCTGAAAGGTACGGGCAATCCCGGCCCGGCAGCGGCGGTGGGGCGGCCAGGCGGTGATATCCTGGCCTTGAAAGAACACTTTTCCGACTGTGGGTCGCATCTGGCCGATGATGAGGTTCATGAGGGTGGTTTTGCCGGCGCCGTTGGGACCGATGATCCCGACGATTTCCCGGGCAGGGACCTGGAGGGAGATCCCCCGCAGCAGGCGCTGAGACCCCACCGCGACCTCGATACCCTGCAATACTAAGAGGGGCGGCGGTTCCGTCGGCACCATGCTGCTACTCCCTGGGGGAAGAAGAAGATCGTCAGGATGATCACCAGGCCATAGACGGCCGCATGGCCCTGGGGCAGCCAAGGCTGCAGCACCAGCTGATCAAAGGGGTAGAGGAGCAACCCTCCCAGAAGGGGGCCGAAGACGGCGAAGCGCCCGCCGAAAAAGCTCAACACCAACGGGAAGGCGGCTATCTGCAGGCTGAAGACCATGGCCGGCTCGATCAGGCCCATGAGGTGGGCATACAACCCGCCACAGACGCCGGTGACCACGGCGCTGAGAACCATGGCAGCCAGGCGGCAGCCGTAGACATTGACTCCCAACACTTCGGCGGCCACCTCATCCTGCCGGATGGCCCGCAGGGCCCACCCCCAGCCCGAATGCAGCGCCTGCCGGTGGAGCACGGTCACCAGCAGCATCCAGACCAGGAGGAAGTAATATTGACTCAGCCAATCAGCTCCCACCGGCAGGGTGCAGAACCCCACATTGAGGGCCGGCAGCCGCCCGATGCCGACGATACCCATGGAGCCGGAGGTCAGGGATTCCCAGTTGTCCGCCAGGACCCGGGGGATCTCCAGGGCGGCCAGGGTGGCCAAGGCGAAGGAAGCCCCCCGGAGATGCCGGAAGACCAGACCCCACAAGAGGCCGTAGAACCCCGCTCCCAGGCCCCCGGCCAACACCGCCGGATAGACCGGCACCGACCAGTGCCGTTCCAGCAAGACCGCCGCATACGCCCCCAGGCCGAAAAAGGCTCCGTGTCCCAGGGACAACAGCCCGCTCAGGGCCATGATATTCCAAGCCATGGCCAAGGAAGCATAGAAACAGGCCAGCCCGAATACCAGGAGATAGACTTCCGCCTGGGGGCGGAGGAGCGGCCCCACCAGCAGGACCGCCAAGCCCAACCAGGGCAGGAGAGGTCTTACTGAGGTCAGGCTCAGACGGGGCAAGGCGCAGTCTCCGCTCGCAGGCGCCCCGATGCCGACCCAGTCCCCGGACGGCCCTGACGGTGGCGATCCAGGTATAATGGCAGCAGAGCAGGCCAGGGAGCCATCCCAGTGCTTCTCCTCCAGCTGGTCAGACCACGGTCGGTAATCATGGTATCCTACCTAGCAGGCCAGTGAAAAACCCCTTGCTCCTGCTGACGGTGGCTGGAGATCCCGAATATCCCATGTGGCGCCGCCGCCAACGGCCCTGGGGGTTGGGGCAGTAGGGGAGGGGGCAGAACCCTGACCGCCGCCCTTACCATCACTTTTTCCACCCCCTAAGCTGCCCGCTCCAGCCTGCCGGTGTTCCGGGCCCGATGGAGGAGGATCAGGATCAGGAGCAGGGCGGTGACCATCTCCCGCCAACTGCTGCCCAGGAGCAGTGCCGTCAGGGATTCGGCCAGACCCAGGAGCCAACCGGCCCAGAGCAGATTCCCGG
>FWPV01009111.1_pt1 | contig 16956 bp, 16 predicted proteins | sample 2228371 | NCBI WGS metagenome assembly FWPV01 (sample SAMEA103939776, study PRJEB20133) | metagenome | reverse complement strand
TCATCCTGTATTGGATATAGAGAACAAGCTAGACAGCTTGTTTTACTCAAAAATAGCAGAAAGCCTACCTCTAAACTGCATCTGCATACATAATATCCATGCCAGATCATTAAGCCATATTTTTGCACAACGGAATTGTAGGAATGGTATTAATCATAAAGAACACTAATAAAACAAGCATTATATTAGGTTTGTAGCCTCACGATTCATCGGGCGTTATAAATAATAACGCTCAATAAAGAAAGCTACTACAAACGGCTCTAACAACCTTTACTATCTTATGGGTAATGATAGGCTTTTTCAAAGGGGGAAAGGGGTATTCAAGCTTGCCAGATCTTAGTTTTCTGCATAACATTGATAAAAAACATACCCTTATTAGGAGCTAAAGAGGAATAATATCGGTTTTCCTGAACTTTTTAATATCGAGTTTTTTAATAAACTCTATGGTCTTATATTACCTATACGTATATCGCTTGATTCCTTCAATCTAAAGAGTTTTTCAGCATTTTGATGAGAAATCTTTTGTAGTTCATCATAAGGTAATCGAAGTTGCCTTATGAAATTTATATACCCCATAAGGGCAAGGCGGCAGCTTTCTTCATGCCATCCTTTACCTATTCCTATATCCGTTCCAAAGACTATCCTATCTGCATATTTAATGAAAAAATTTCTTATTCTTTTTTGATCTTCAGGATACATTAAGTCACCCCATCTGATGAAACAACCGATACTTGTATCAATGTATACATTGGGATATTCTTCAAATATTTGTTCAAGCCTTTCCCATCCTAAATAAAGTTGATGAGCTCCGATAAAATAGCCATCAGGATAAGCACGAGCTATCCTGAGAAAGCTCTGCAATAAATCTTCATTTGTATATTTTACGCCTTTCTTCCATCCTTCAGCCCAATAAGCCTGATTTCTTCCTCCTGTATAAGGTGAAGCGGTCATTCGTTGCGTTACATGCCATAAAACTGGCAATTGCTTTTCATTTACGATCTTAAATATGCCTTCCCACTTTGGAGATTCAAACTCATCATAAGATAGTCCTTTAAGTATGAACCATGGACTCCAGAGCTTTAAGCCACAAGCACCAGCAGAGATTGCTTGCAGGAAAGTTGCGGTATCATAAGAATCAACACCAGGCGCGTATAGGAAACCTAAATTATTTTTCTTTGTTACTTCAGATAGCTCAGTATAATTGAAAGGGTCTCCAGAAAATGCACCATCAAAGTTTTCTGGATGCCCGTCCACAACCAAAATTTTTGCCACTCGCCATGCTTTAGACCAATCCAGCCATCTATCAAGATATATTTGATAATCTGTTTTAGACTCAGCATGTGTATGGCAATCGATCCAATAACGTTCTGAAGGTTGAAAATGTAGTCCCCATCCCTTCGAAAACCCGTCATCTACTGTCTCTCGTTCGAATACATCAGGAGAATGTGGGTATAAATAATCTTCTCTAACCATAATCTTTTCCTTATTTTAAGAACTTTTTAGGTATTAGTCTTTCAATGTTTTCTGACAAAATTAGAGCTAAGCTATGCTCATCAAGCCCTAGTTTTAATATTTTTTCTAATTCAACCTTTGTATAATTATAAAACGGCAGGCTTGTTCCTGAAACATCTGACCCAAATATAACCCTTTCTGATCCAACATTGTATAAAACACGTTTTATCGCTTCAGGACTTGCTGTGCCTGTATCAAAATATACATTTGGCTTATCAAAAAATATATCCATTCGCTCATATCCACCATTGAGATGACCCATGTGTGGAATTATCACATTTATATCAGGATTTTCATTAATGAAACGTAAAGTATATTCATACTCTTCTTCCAGGACTACAGGTAAGTTTAGATCATATATGATTTTCAGGAATTTTTTACACTCTGGAGCATCGTAATTATATTTTGGTTCATCCCAATGTCTATGCCATTTTATACCGGCATAATCGTCAATATTATCTGGTATCAAAAAATCATTCCATACAAAATAAAATGGAAAAAGCGTTTCTTCTGCTTTTTTAGATACTTCTAAAACATACTCATTAGCTCTTATTCTCCATTCTCTGGAGTTTTCAATTCTGTAAATATCTTCCGGGAAAGCAAATATAACAGCAGAATCTGCTCCTGCAGAGCGAAGATTTTCGCTTATATCTTCTAAAGTGAAAACTTTTGTTCGTCTATTATTTCCACAATGTATATGATCATCTATTATTTTCATCAGAAGCTCCTTCATTCTGTTACTTCAACAATTCTTGATTCAATCTTTTCACTTTCATTGAGTTTTTGAGCGACTTTTTTTGCTTCTGCGGAAGTTTTAAATTTTCCGACCCGAACTTTAAATAATTTTACACTATCACTAGAAGATGGCTCAATTATTTGAACATCATACTTTTGTCGTTTTAATCTATTTGAAATACTTTCCGCACTGCTTTTTTGTGAAAACGCACCTACCTGAACAGTATAATAGTTTTCATTTCTGGTTTCAACTTCCGGGACATCATCTTTCCAGATTATCTGAAATGGTGGAGATGGCGAAGTCTCTGGACTTTTTGTAGCTGGTACATTTTCTGTTTGAGTGGTCTTTTTTTCAGTCATTCTAAGGAATTGTGATTCTAACTGCACATCTGTTTTGGGAACATCAGTTTTTTTCTGAATTGGTTCTGATGTTGAAATATTAGCGAGATATTCTCTTGCCTGTTTGGCTTCAATGGATTTTGAATAATCCCCTATTAATTTCATGTAATATGTCTTTGCAGAATCCAATTTTCCTTGTTCCTGAAGACTCTTTGCAAGAAATAAGTATGCAGATGGTATCCATTCACTCTCGGGCATTGATTCTATTAGAGAACGATAAACTGATTCTGCTTTGGTATATTCTTTTGTGCCAATATAGCATTGCCCGAGAGATACCATAATAACATCATCACTAACTCCTTTATTTGTGCTGTTTTTTAGTGATTCTAACGCATATATTGCATTGTTATAATCTCCTCTTGCAAGCAAGGTCTTGCATCTCCAATATCTAGCAGTCCAATATATTTCATCATCATCGGTGAAATATACTAGTATCTTACCATAGTGATCTGCGGCATCACCATATTTGCCTTGAAGATAATATATCTGACCTAGCTGAAAATGTGCACGCCCTGCCCATTTGCTTTTTGGGTATTTTTCTATGATCATCTTATATATCTTTATAGATTCACTAACATTTTTTTGCAGAAATGCTTTCATGAAATAAATCTCATCAATATATTGGCTATTAGGGTATTTAGAAATGAAATCTTCGATGAACTGATTTGCTTTTGTAATATTCTTTTCGTTATATACTTTTACACATTCTTTATACATATATTCTTCATTTATCGAAGCACTATTATCAGAATAAACATATTCTGATAATGTTATTAAGAAAAAGCAAATAAGAAAATAAAATAGATTTCTCATTTCCCCTCCCATCATAAATTCTTTAATATTTGACCTGGTTTAAAAGGTGCAACTCCTAAACTAAATCAATTCACCTCGCAGTGACCAGTTCCCTGAATCAATAATTTTGACCTTAACAATTTTACCTATTAGATCATCTTCTCCAGTAAAAAATACTATCTTATTTGTATCTGTTCGGCTGGAAAGCTGTTTTTCATCTTTAGGATTACGCCCTTCAACAAGGACATCATGGATTGTCCCGATAAGTGCGGAATTTTTAGCAATGCTAATATTATCTTGTATTTCTAAAAGCTCATATAACCGACGCATTTTTATATCTTCTGGTATCTGACCTTCCATAGATGCTGCTGGAGTGCCTCTTCTTGGTGAATATCTGAAACAGAAAGCTACATCGAATTCTACTCTTCGGACAAGGTCTAATGTATCAAGGAAATCTTGCTCTGTCTCTCCTGGAAAGCCTACGATTAAATCAGTAGTGATTGAAATATTCGGAACTTTTGCCCTGAGTTCATCAATTAAATGTAAATAATGTTCACGTGTATAACCCCTATTCATCCTTTTCAGAACATTATTAGAACCAGCCTGTGCTGGAAGATGAAAATGTTTACAAACTTTAGGTAAATCTGCTATTGCAGATATTAATTTTGGAGATACATCTTTTGGATGTGATGTTGTAAATCTTATCCGCTCAATTCCAGGTGAATCATTATTTATCATACATAGAAGGTCAGCAAAATCTACTTCACCTATATCAAGACCATAAGAGTTAACATTTTGACCTAAAAGTGTAACTTCTTTGTATCCTTTTTCACCGAGAGATTTTACTTCTTCAAGAATGCTCAAACTACTTCTGCTTCGTTCGCGTCCTCTAACATAAGGCACAATACAATAAGAACAGAAGTTATTACAACCATGCATGATAGTAACCCATGCAGAAACAGAGCTTTCACGAACAATAGGTATAGGTTCATTCTCCGGTGGAATTTCAGACGTATCGATCGCCACCTCACCAGTATTCTGGCTCTTTTTAATTAATTCAGGAAGTTCTGTTAATCTATTAGTTCCAAGAATAAAATCAATATATGGAAACTTTTCTGCAAGCTCATGATCCCAGCTCTGTGCCATGCATCCACAAACCCCAAGAATCATATCCGGTCGTTTCTGTTTAACCTGTTTCAGACGTTCTAACCTTCCAAGAACCTTTCTTTCAGCAGTATCACGCACTGAGCATGTATTAAGTATCAGTATATCAGCTTCTTGAAAGTTTTCTATGTAAGAATAACCCTGTTCAGTGAGAATACTTGTTAGAACTTCTGAATCACATTTATTCATCTGACACCCATAAGTTATTATATGAAAAGTTTTGGACATATTTATAAAAATCATACTCCTTTTCTCAGGAATGATAATTCTTGATTTTTTATTTTTTTCATGGTTTCAACATATTTATAAGGTAATCTGATCTCACCGATTGATATTTTGCTATCTGAAAATCCATGATAATCAGAACCACCTGTTATCAAAAGGTTATACTCATTTGCTAGTTCGCAATAATAATTCGATATTTGAATATCTAAGGATGGATGAAATGCCTCTAACCCTTTTAATCCAAAAGAAACTAATTCTTCAATCATACTCTTCTGTAAATATACAGGATGTGCTAATGCAGGGATTCCTCCCGCATCTAGAATGATATTTATTGCACTATCAGGATAAAGCTTTTGTTTTGCAATATATATTGGACTATTATTGTTAAGATATTTATTGAAAGCTTCTGATACGGTAGATACATAGCCACTCTCAACAAGAGCAGAAGCTAAATGCGGTCTTCCAATAGAGATGGAATTTGATTTTTTAAATACACTTTCATAGTCTAGTTTTATTCCGATCTCATTAAGATTATCAATCATCTTTATAAGCCGAATGCGTCGTGATTCCATCAATTCATTAATTCTATCTCTCAGATACTGGCTGTAATAATCTATATAAAAACCAAGAATATGAACTTCTTCTGTATCTGTTTCCGCACTAAGCTCAATTCCTGGAATAACTTCCAGATTATATTTCTTTCCCGCTTTTATCGCTGGAGCAATTCCATTAATCGTGTCATGATCAGTGATTGCTATAGCTGATAACCCGGCAGATTTTGCTTTTAATACTATCTGTTCAGGTGATAATATGCCGTCAGAGAAATTTGTATGCAAATGCAAATCCGCATATTTATTTATTATTGCTTTTTTTCTAGTAGCTAAGTTCATATCTAATGCTAATTTGATCCTTTAATATTTGTTCCACATTATCAGGAAGCTCAATACCAATTATCCTTTCAATAATGCTCTTTCTTTCCCTTTTCTTAACAACTTTGGGCTTGCCTTTAATTCCGCCGACTTTACCAGCGTATTCTATAGCATCATCTAAATCACCAAGCTCGTCAACAAGTTTTTTATTAAAAGCCTGTTTACCTGATAGGACTCTGCCATCTGCTATCTCTTCAATTTGCTTTTTCGTTAACTTAACATTTTTTCGACCTTCTAAAATTGCATCTATGAATTGGGCATAAACATCATCTACAGTATCTTGAAAAATCTTCTTTTCTTCAGGGGTTAGTTTTCTATATATAGAACCTGAGTCTTTATAATTACCGCTTTTTATGACTTCCCTATCTATACCTATCTTTTTTGAAAGCTCTTCAATGTTTGGAAACCTCAATATTACTCCGATGCTTCCTGTAAGAGTTCCGGGATTTGCAAATATTTTATCTGCAGCGCACGCGATATAATAAGCTCCTGATGCAGCAACAGAACCCATTGAAACAATAACGCTTTTCTCAACCCTGGTTAATTCACGATGGATTTCTTGAGTTGGTGCTACAATACCACCTGGTGAATCAATCCTGAGAACAATAGCCTTAACTGATTCATTATCTCTATATTTATGAATTTGCTCTATTATGTTACGGGAGCTGTAAATTGGTCCATTGATCTCTATAAGTGCGACCTTTTCACCAATTGGTTCATCACCTGCAAACAAATTGTATATTATTAATATAATAAAGAATCCTGCAAGAAATATTCCTGTATATTTTATAAATTTTTTTATTTTTTTTCCTTCCATATATATTTTTCCATGACAAACTCTTTAAAATCATTGCCAAAAACTTCATCGGAAATTGAAAAATCAAAAAAAGCCTTGAAATAGTTTAATAAATTTCCAATATCATATCTTTTTTCATCTTCTTTTAATCTCACCCCTAGAACTGAATATTCATTACTGATTAACTGCTTTATAGCATCAGTCAGCTGGTATTCGCCATCTTTATCGGGCTTTATCTGATCTATATATCGGAATATTTCAGGATTAAAAACATACCTACCTGAAACAGCCAGATTGCTATAAGCAGAGTCTTTTGATGGTTTTTCAATAATATCTTCTAATAAAAATTCATCTCCGATGGCTCTATAAGGTTTTGCAATACCATATAAGCTAACTTTATCCCAGGGAACTTCTTCAAATATAATTGTTGCGGAAGAATTATATTTAATATGTGAATCAATCATACGTTTTAGTGGTGATTCATTATAATCTGATTTAATAATACAATCACCAAGGCATACAACAAAAGGTTCTTCACTTACAAATCCTTCTGAAAGTTTGATTGCATAAGCCAATCCATAAGGCATTCCTGGTTTTACAGTCTGATGAACAAAGAATATTCTTCCTGATGTATTAATTTCGTCTGAGAAATGTTCTTCGATCAATCTTTTTTCAAGCGTGGTTATTATTAATATATACTCAATACCTGCATTTAGTATTTCCTCGACAACATACCGAATTACTGGTTTTCTTCCGACTGTGAGCATCTCTTTTGGACATGCCTCAGTAAGAGGTAAAAGCCTTGTGCCTCTTCCGGCAGCAGGAATAACTGCTTTTCGTATTTTCATTAATCGCTCCATTTTTAATGAAATTAGCTCACTTAGATATTTTAAAATTGAATTTTACACAAAGAAAGGGGTCAACAATAGCAAAAAATAGAATATCATAAAAACATCGAAAAGGCAATAACAAAGAACTTAGGCCAAGCAAAAATTTTACGCCCACGAACTCTAAACAACAACTCACACAAAACATAATAAAATTAAAACACGGAGGCACAGAGACACGGAGATATTTAATTATTTTTTATCACGAATGGCACGAATTATATACAAATAATGAGACCCCTCTCTGACTCTCCCCGTGGACGGGGCGAGAACTCTGTTACCCCTCTCTAGCTCTCCCCATAAACATGGAGAGAATATTTCCCTCCGTTTACGGAGGGATTAAAGGAGGCAAAAAGATGATAATTATTTTTTTGTTATATTCGTGCTATTCGTTTTATTCGTCCAATTCGTGATTTTTTTTATTAGTGTTCTTTGTGCTTAATTTTTTCTCCGTGTCTCTGTGTTTTTTCACTAAAACATAATGGTTAAGCAACTAAAGTTTATGCTTGGGAACTTAGGTTCAGACTATTTCCGAACATTAGAAAAAAAAGCTTGAAATGTAGCTTTTCATTGAATATAATTGTTTCAAATGTTTATTGATTTGGACTGGAAATCAAAATATTTTAATGAGGAGAATACAATAATTAAAAAAGTATTTTTAAGATATCATCTTCCGCTTTATCTTTATATTGTATTTATTTTTGCGTTATCATCTATACCTTCAAGGTCTTTGCCTGAAATAGAGACAAAACTGCCAATAGATAAAATTGTGCATTTCTTTGAATATGGAATATTTGGTATATTATTATTCAGGTTGTTATCTCGTAAAAAAAGCATATTAGAATCAACTATAATAGTTATTTTCATATCAGCTTCTTTAGGTGCAATTGATGAATCTTATCAAACTTTTACTAATAGATCAACAGATGTGAAGGATTGGATTGTTGATTGGACTGGTGCCACAATTGGCGTTATTGTTTTTATCTTGCTTTCGAAAGCAAGATCATTTAAAGGTATTCGGAATTTTATCAATTAGAAATTAGTTAAAATATTTAAATCAGAAATGAATCTTTAATACTTATGGTCGTATACAAAACTGCTTGGAAAGGTGTCATGTCATGAAAAAAAATATGATTTTATTTGTGTTGATCATTTTTATAATTGCGGAACAGGCAACGTATGCTATTGATGGGTCGAGACTGCTGACATTTTTTGTTTTCTGCTCTGGTATCGGATCAAGCATTTTTGGTGCATATTCGCAAGGACAGGCAAATGGAATATATGACGAATATCTTCATGCTGCTTCACAATCTGAAATGGACAGATTGATAAATAACTATGAAACTAAAAAACAACAAAGCATCATAGCTTTTAGATCAGGAGTTGGTTTGACTATATCCGCAATAATAATATCTCTTATTGATTCTAAAAACATTCCAGAGTATGAAACACCAGCGGAAATAAATTTGTTCGGCTTTAAAAAAGAAAATAATAGATTGGCTAACATAAAATCACCGGATTATATTAATATAGCTTTATATCAAAAATTTTAATACCTGTATTAAGCTAATTAAACATTTTATACGTCTTATATTAGAAGTGATTAAGATTTTAAGGGGTGAAAAAATATGAAGTTAAATTTTCTATCTATACTGTTATTATTAGCATTGTTTATTGTCGGTTGCAGTGAGGATGTTGAGAGAGAAAACCCTTTAGATGCTAATAATAAAAGAACCGGTGGCGCTCCTCCAGGGTTAATAGCACAAGCTGGAGATAGCCAGGTAATATTATCCTGGCCCAATCTTGGATTGAAAGGTATTAGTGAATATAAGATTTACAGATCCTATCTTTCCACTTCAGACTTTAAATTTATAACTACTATACCAGCAAGACCGATGGATGAGATCAAAAATTATTCCTATGTCGATCGTGGACTGCAAAATGATGGTCAAAATGTATATTATTATCGACTTACTTATGTAGGTGATGACGGCATAGAAATACCTGATCCTGATTCTCCTTTAAATTTACCGCAGGATTGGTTCCTGGTGAAAATTATTCCTAGCCTTGCTCCCCCAGCACCTGATGTCAAGGTAATGGAGGACAGCGATTTAAAGGTTCGTTTACTTTGGGAAGGTTATTCTAAAAACGCACCTGATGATCTTGCAGGATTCAGGATATATTCTGCTCCGAAAGCTGAACCGGGAAGGCAGCAATCTCCGCTTAAACTTATCGCTCAGATAGATGATCCAAAGGTTGAATTCTATATTGACGGGAACGATTATCCAAATAACATTATCAATTTCGTAAAAGATGGCGAATCTAAGTTATACAAGGTCGTTGCTTATGACAGAGTAGGTGTTGAAAGCGATTCCCCTATCCTTGAAGGCACTTCACCAAATTTACCTCCAAGTCCTCCTGCACAGGTGAAGGGTAAATTCTTTTTAGGCATTAATACTTATGATGTAAGGATAGAATGGAGAAGAAATCTTGAACCAGATATTGTTGGTTATAAAGTTTATGCTCTTCTTCCAGATGGATCGCGGGAGTTTAAAGAATGGAAACGCGACCCTAATGAAACAACATCAATTTTACAAGGCGAACGTTATGTTGTTGTAGAGGGGAATACTGTCCCTAAGCAATATTATATTACTGCTTATGATAATACTCCAAAACCAAACGGATTAACTGATGAAAGTGAACCATCCCAGATTGTATCTGCATATTGAAAGTAGTTCTTATTACTAAGAGCATTGAATGGGTGAAGGAGAAAAATTTATGAGAAATTTGGTTTTAATTATATTTGCAATCGTAGTTTTAATATTTAGCACTTCAGGCAATCTAAAAGCACGCGGTATGTTACCAGTTAATTTGAATATGATACCAACTGCAGAGACGCTTGGTAAAGGAGGATATAGCCTCTCAACAGGTATGTTCCAATATAGTATAGACACAAAGACAGTTTTACCAATGGATGTTGATATTGGTGGCTTTTTCAAAGAACAGCATGATGTGAAGCTTAAAAGTGATATATGGCTCATACCTTCTAGAATAAGTTATGGTATAACAGAAAAGCTAGATATAACATTTGGTGGAACTTATAGCGCAGGTGATACAGAAAAGAGTATAACTGATTACTATGAAATAGGAGATAAAAGGGAAAGGGTCTATTCACAGTTTGTTTTGGATGGCGTACTGGGAATGAAGTATAACATTCAAAAATCTGGCAACAAGGTTCCAGCTATGGGTTTCGGTGGTGAAATCCAGATGGGTTATACAGTTGATGACCAATTTGTTGATGAAACGTTAGAAGATAGCTTTCCTTTTGTAGGTATGATGTTATACTTAACCAGTGGATATGATTTTGAAATAATCAACGTTCATGGTGGACTTGGAATGTATCTATCGTCAAAATCTATTCAATCAAATAAAAAGTTCGATATTCCTCTTCAGGTTGGTGTCGAAGTTCCTTTTGATGGTTTTGCTGCTGTTATAGATCTTACTTTATTTAAGCCGTTTTCTGGTATAGGTTTTGAAACATTGGTCTCCGGTGGAATAAGATATGATTTTTCTCCTTCAGCATCTTTTAATGCTGGTGCTGTAAGTGCCGGAGGGTTCATAATAAGCCTTACTTTCGGCGGTAAAAAACCAATAGTTTCTGCTCCGTCTCCTTCGGCACCCAGTTTATTTTAATAATTTACTAAGGGGGCGTGTGATAATGGAATACTTTAAAAAATGTAATAATAGCGTTTTTATTTATTTGTTCTTTATAATGTCTATATTTTCAGGTTGTGCTGGAATGTCACCACAGACTAAAGATCTTCTTGTTTCTCCAGAAAGAGAGTTAATCAATTATGCACTAAGCAGTTACGGAGCCACAGCTGAATCACCTGATAATAATCCAGACCATCCACCTTCTGAAGTTATCGATGGTGATATATCATCGCTTGACTGGGATAGTGGAGGTGGATGGGAAGGGAATCTTTCACATCTAAGAAGTGATGAGCTTTTGAAAAGATCTTATATACAGATTAATTTACCAGGTAAAAAACAAGTCAAAAAAATTGTTGTATATACATTGGACTCTCCGAAATATCCTGCAAAAGATTACGGATTAAGGGCTTATACTCTGGAATACTGGCATGGCACAGGGTGGAGAAAAATTGAAGTTATTGGTGGAAGCAAAGATAAAAGGTTTACTGTTAAAGATAATAAGTCTGGAAAAATTGTTCATATTGTAAAGGATGATATAATAACTGAAAAAATACGTTTAGTGCCATATTCTAGTAATGATTCTCAAAAGGAATATAATCTTACTGCTTTCGGAGGAAAACCTATTTATGAAGTAAGTGGTTCGTCAAAAGTTATTGAGATAGAGGTATGGTGTTATGCAGATACAGAAGATGGAACTAAAGTGGGACTTCAAAATAATATTTTTCCTGCAGGAAAATCACAACCTTCTCCTGATGAACAAGCTATTCGCAAGGTATTATTTGATTATGAACAGGGATATGATAATAAAAATCTGGAACAGGTAATGTCCGGATTTGCAGAAGATTTTATGACCATAGATGGTAAAAGTAAAGCTGATATTCAGGAGAGAGCTTCTAAATTCTTTGAGGAATATGAAAGTATTAATATAACTCTTGAAACTCCAAAGATAAATATAGAACCATCTGGTGAATCTGCTATGGCTGAGACAAACTATACACTTATATGTATTGCCAAAGTTGATGGTAATGTGTATAAGAGATCAGGAACTCTAGTTTTTAACTTCAGAAAAAATGAAAATTCAGAATGGAAGATAACAAGCGCTAAATAAGGATTATAAATTGAGAGCAGTAATTCAACGTGTCAAAAAAGCAAGTGTTTATGTAAATGATAATCTTATATCTTCAATATCAAAAGGATTGCTTGTATTGCTTGGCGTATCTGAGGATGATACAGAAACAGATGCAAAATATTTAGCTGAAAAAACTATAGGCTTACGGATATTTGAGGATTCAGCAGAAAAGATGAACCTTTCTGTTTCTGATGTAAATGGTGAAATTATGGTCATCTCTCAATTTACACTTTATGGAGATTGTCGAAAAGGGCGTCGCCCCAGCTTTACTACAGCAGCTCAACCTATAAAAGCAGAAGAGCTTTATAATTATTATATATCATTACTTTCTGATATGGGTATAAAACCCAAAACTGGTATATTCCAGGCTTATATGCAAGTTGAATTAACAAACGACGGACCCGTAACTATATTGCTGGATAGCAAAAAGACTTTTTAGTCGTTTTTATTGTTTAATATAAACCAGACTTTAGTAAAATTATGTAATGCAGATTTTCGAATCAACATTTTTATCGGATTATCTGAGGAAATTGGGGAACCTTTTTTTCAGGTGGAGGAGTTATATCCCTCTTCTCCTGCTCCCTTTAATGCTTCTTAGCTATAAAGATTTCGATCGAAGTTTCAGTATTCCTGCTATTGATAGTATTTATGAAGCTTTGTGTTTAATAGTATCTGCCACAGGTGAAATTACTCGTATATTAACGATAGGATTCGTGCCACCAGGAACATCCGGAAGAAACACGAAGTCACAAAGAGCTACATCTTTGAATACAACAGGCATATATTCTATCACAAGAAATCCATTGTATTTAGGTAACTACCTTATTATACTTGGTTTGGTTCTTACTTCTCGATCATGGGAATTTATTTTAATTAGCAACCTTCTTTTTATCATTTTTTATACTCCTATCATTTTAGTTGAGGAAGATTTTCTTCTCGAAAAATTTGGCGATTCTTACCGAAGTTATGTTTCACGTGTTCCATGTTTCTTTCCGAAATTTTCACTATGGAATCCCGCTGAAAGCAAGTGGAGCTGGCGTATGGCACTTCGCAGAGAGTATAATTCTATTTTTGCCATAATATTATCATTTACAATTGTTAAACATATACAGATTTATTTTATTTATGGAAAGATTGGATTACATAAAACGTGGATATATTCTTGTATTACAGCATTTATATTCTGGTTAATAATAAGATTTTTGAGAAAATTTACGGGAGTCTTAGAAAGAGAAAACTTAGGTTAACGTGTGCCTAATTCGGAAAGCTTTTTTATAAATTTTCTGGTTTGATTTAACATGCTTTGATTCTTTGGTGATGATCCAAAAGGTTTGTTTAATGCTGCAGCGATGCTATTTTCGCCATCGTATTCACTTCTTACAACTAAGTTTACAGAGCGACTGGGACGAAAAGCTACATAAAATTCAAAATCTGCCATATCACGTAATGGGGCTAAGTATCTAATAGTTAACTTATCATCCCAAACATTTTTAGTGAAAACAAGTTTCGTATTCTCATATCTTCTGAGATTAGGCTGTAGAAAAATATCACTTAAGCCTAACTTGTAGGCAAATTCCTTTTGTCTAATAGTTAAATATCTTTCATAGTATCTGTAATATGTGCCATAATATTCTGAAATATAATTTTCAATTTGTCGAAAATCATAACGTTCCATGAGCCATTCAAATCTCATCTGATCATGCGGGCTTTCATTTGAGATATGCTGGTATATTTTTATCTCTTCTAATCCATGTTTTTCCGCACATAGATCAGATGTGATATATAATGTTAAAATTGCACTTATTAGAACAATTATGGTTTTCACAAAGCCTCATCCTTTAATAGAATTTGATATATCACAATTTCCCAATTATATTTTACCATAGAAACAACCTCTTGTCAACTTCTATTGCTCGCTCAGATCCAAGCATAAATTTTACATCCACGAACTCTAAACAACAATTCATACAGAACGTAATAAAGGTAAAACACGGAGGCACAGAGACACGGAGATATTTAATCACGAATGTCACGAATAGAACGAATAACACGAATAAGAATTAAAAATTTTCGTGCCATTCGTTTTATTCGTCTAATTCGTGATTTTTTATTCGTGTTCTTTGTGTTTAATTTTTTCTCCGTGCCTCCGTGTCTCTCCATGTTTATTTACTAGAAAACCTTACAACAATAAATCCGCTTAGTTAGCGAGAAAACCATTGTAGAACATAACCAATAAAAAATTCACTAAAAATATGGTTAAGCAACTAAAGTTTATGCTTGGTGCTTTCATTTGTGATAAACAACAAAGACTTCAAGAATAACAACCATTTACCCATCCTACTTTTTCTTTCAAGGCAGGCTCCGCCACTGAAATATTATTAAACGAGATCTGGGTTTAAATATAATAACAGTGTTGAAAAAAATAAAATGAAAAACTAACCATGAAGACACAGAAACATGGAATTTAAGAATGAGGAAAAATTTTTGATTTTTTCTTTATCTTTCGTGTTTCTGTGGTTTTATATAATGTCTAAGAACATAAGAAGGTAAAAAAATGAATAAACATAAATATACAAATCGCCTCATTAACGAAACAAGCCCATACTTGCTACAGCATGCGCACAATCCTGTTGATTGGTATCCATGGAATGAAGAAGCCCTGGAACTGTCAAAAAAATTGAACAAACCGATACTTCTTAGTGTAGGTTACTCTTCATGCCACTGGTGTCATGTAATGGAAAGAGAATCCTTTGAAGACGAAAGAACAGCAAGCATCATGAATGAAAATTTTATTTGCATAAAAGTTGATCGCGAGGAAAGACCAGATATAGATGAAATATATATGAACGCTGTTCAAATTATGACTGGTAGCGGGGGGTGGCCTATGACAGTCTTTCTTACTCCTGATCTAAAGCCATTTTATGCTGGAACATATTTCCCTCCAAGAGATTATTATGGCAAACCAGGTTTTACTAAGATATTGCTTGCTGTTTCTAGATACTATAAGGAAAATCGTGATCAAGCTGAAGATTATTCAAATCAAGTAGTTTCTATATTACAGCAAATGGTCGTCTCAAATGAAACAAATGAAAATATTGGTAAAGATATACTTGATAAAGCTTATAGAGATCTAGTGATGAGTTATGATAATAAAAATGGAGGATTCGGAAACGCACCAAAATTTCCACAAGCAATGTCTCTTTCTTTTTTAATGCGTTACTTTAAGCAAACAGGCTTATCTGATGCATTGAAAATAGTAAAACATAGTCTCAATAGTATGGCTTATGGTGGCATATATGACCATATTGGTGGAGGATTTCATCGCTATTCTGTTGATGAAAGATGGATTGTCCCACACTTTGAAAAGATGCTATATGACAATGCACTACTTTCTAAATCATATCTTGAGGCTTACCAGCTTACCAGAGAGAACCTATATAAAAACATTGCTTCTGAAACTTTGAATTATGTTCTGAGGGAGATGTATAATCCTGAAGGAGGGTTTTATTCATCTCAAGATGCAGATAGCGAAGGAATGGAAGGCAAATATTATCTCTGGAAATCCAAAGAGATAAAGCAAATACTCGGCAACGATGCTTCCGCATTTATTGATTATTATGGAATAACAAGTGAAGGTAATTTTGAGCATGGTCTGAATATCATATACATTCCTGATAGTTCTAAAACAATTGATGATGAGCTTTTAAAAAATTGTAGACTAAAACTTTTTAACGAGCGTAATAAACGTATTAAACCAACAACTGATGATAAAATAATAACCTCATGGAATGCACTTATGATATCAAGCATGGCTTTTGGTTACCAGATCTTAAAAGATGAACTATACTTGAAATCTGCGATACAATCAGCGAATTTTTTTATAAATCACTTGTCTTCAGATGGTATTTTATTCAGAACCTATAAAAATGGTCATGGTAAAATAAAAGCTTATTCAGAAGATTATGCTTTTCTCATAAGTGCTTTGATTGATTTATATGAATCTACATTTGATGTAACATGGCTTGATTCCGCATTAAAGCTTAACTCCATTCTTATTAATGAATTCTGGGATGAAAAGAATGGCGGTATCTTTTATATTGGTAAAAGTCATGAAAGATTGATAACAAACCCAAAATCGGCTTATGATAATGCTATTCCATCTGCTAATTCCATAAGTGCTATGAACTTCTTGAGACTTACAGAATTTACTGGTGACAAAAATTTTATAAACATGGCTCAAAGGATCTTCTTTACATTCCTTGATCAAATAAGAGAGTATTCAACAGGATTTTCACAAATGCTTAGTGCCATCGATTTCTATCTAAACAAGGCGGAGGAAATTGTTATTATCGGGAAAAGAGAAGATAAGGAAACTAATACCGCGATTCAAGTTATTTATGATAATTATATACCAAATAGAGTTTTAGTTTTTCATGATCCATCAGAGAAAATATCAGAAATTGAGGCAAATATGCCGTTACTTGAGGGTAGGACAGGCATTGAAACAGGTGTAAAGATTTATATATGTAAAGATTTTACCTGTAAAGGACCAATTACAGATATTGATGAATTAAGAAGTATTGTTTTTTGAACCAAGCATAAACTTTAGTTGCTTAACCATATTTTTAGTAAATTTTTTATCGGTTATATGATGCAACGGTTTTCCCGCAATGT
>FWPV01009110.1_pt1 | contig 16956 bp, 12 predicted proteins | sample 2228371 | NCBI WGS metagenome assembly FWPV01 (sample SAMEA103939776, study PRJEB20133) | metagenome | reverse complement strand
TAAGCTGCAATCGCTCCTGCTGCCCCGCCGGGCTCCGGAGATCGCCGGCTTGGAAATCGGTCTGGGGCGCCGTCCGGCGCGCGAAGTCTCCGGCGACTTGTACGACTTCTTCGATCAAGGCGAACACAGCCTGATCGCGTTCGGCGACTCGAGCGGCAAGGGCGCCGCCGCCGCGCTTTACGGCGCTCTGGTCACGGGACTGCTGCGGACTCTCGCGCCGCGGCGGCGCGGACCGGCGCTGCTGCTGCAAGCGCTCAACGATTTGCTGCTGGAGCGGAAAGTGGATGCCCACTACGTCGCCCTGATCGTCCTCCTCTGGGAGCCGCGCGAACGGCAACTGACAGTGGCTAACGCGGGCGCCTCCCCTCCCCTGCTTTGCCGCAAGGGCGTGGTGGGCGAGATCTCGATCGAGGGCACGCCGCTCGGATTGCTCGAAAACCGGGACTACGATTCGCACACCCAGCGGTTGCAACCCGGCGACGTGATCCTTCTGTACTCGGACGGCTTTCAGGACCAGCACAACCCGCAACGGGAGGAATACGGGCGCGCGCGGCTGGGCGAAATCCTTTGCCAAGTGGCCCACAAGCCGGCGCAGACCATCGTCAACGCCGTGTTTTCCGACCTCGACCGCTTCGCCGGCGGTCACCCGCAATTCGACGATCAGACCCTGATGGTTCTCAAGGTAATGTAATCGATGGAATTCCTTGGCCCTTCCTTTCACTACCGGAATGATTCGTTATACTGCGGCGGCGTCCCGCTGGCCGAAATCGCCGAACAAGCCGGAACGCCCATCTATGTCTACTCCGCGCCGGATATCGCGGGCGCATTCCGCCAGTATGACGAGGGGCTGGCGGGAATGCCGCATCGCGTCTGCTACGCCGTGAAAGCCAACGGCAACCTGGCGGTGCTATCCCTGCTGGCCAAGGCGGGCGCGAGTTTCGACATCGTATCCGGCGGCGAACTGTTCCGCGTCCTGCGCGCCGGCGCGCCGGCTTCAAGCGTCGTGTTTTCGGGCGTCGGTAAAACCGCCGAGGAGGTCGATTACGCTCTGCGCGAGGGCATCCACAGCTTCCACTGCGAATCCGAAGCCGAACTGGCGCTGATCGACGCCAAAGCAGGGCGCCTCGGCAAGAGAGCCTCGGCCGCAGTCCGCATCAATCCGGACGTGGACGCGCAAACCCACCCGTACATCTCCACGGGTTTGCGCCAGCACAAATTCGGCATCGACATCTCCGAAGCGGAAGCCGTCTATGACCGCGCCCGCGCGTTCCGCCATGTGGCGCTGGAAGGCATTAGCTGCCACATCGGTTCGCAGCTTACGAGCGCCGCTCCGCTGCTTGACGCCCTCGATAAGATGCTCAGCCTTTCTGACAGGCTGCGCGCCCGCGGGCATGCCATACGCTATGTGGACTTGGGCGGGGGTTTGGGAGTGCCGTATCACGCCGGAGAGCAAACGGCTGATATTTCCTCGTACGTGGAAGGAATCCGGTCCCGGCTCGCCGGGCGCGATCTCGAGTTCTTCCTCGAACCCGGACGTTCCATCGTCGCCCGCGCCGGCGTGCTGCTGACCCGGGTGCTCTACCGGAAGCAGAACAACGGCAAGGAGTTCGTCATTGTGGACGCTTCCATGACGGATCTGATCCGCCCGTCGCTGTATAAAGCCTGGCACGAGATCCTCCCGGTGCGGCGTACCCCTTGGCCGGAGATCGTGGCGGACGTCGTGGGTCCGGTTTGCGAGACCGGCGATTTTCTGGCGCTCGACCGGCGCATGGCCAACGCCCTGCCGGGCGACCTGCTCGCCGTGTGCACCGCGGGCGCCTATGGCATGGTGGCGTCTTCGAATTACAATGCCCGCCCGCGCCCGGCGGAAGCTTTGGTGGAAGGCGACACTTGGCGCATCGTCCGCGCCCGCGAATCGTTCGAGGACCTCATCCGCGGAGAGAGCACCCCATAACGGCGAGCGCGGCTAACGCCGCTGTTTCCGCGCGCAGAATGTTGGCGCCAAGCGAGACCGCATTCCACCCGGCTTCTAGCGCCTCGCCGCGTTCCGCCTCGGTCCATCCGCCCTCCGGACCCACCATCACAGCGGCGCTCGGCGCGGGCGCCAGCGCCCTGAGTATCGGTCCGCCCCTGCCCGTTTCGTCCAAAAACAGCCGCAGTTCGGCCTCCGTCCGCAGCGCCCCGCTGAAATCCGCCGGCTCCATGATCTCCGGCAGGCGCGCGCGCCGGCATTGCTGCGAGCTCTCGAGCGCGATGCGCCGCCATCGCTCCAATCTCTTGCGGGCGCCTTGGTCCAGCCCTTTCTCGCTCCGCGCGGCGATGACCGGCAGGATGCGCGTAACGCCTAGCTCCGTGGCTTTTTCGATCATCCACTCGAAATGGTCAAACTTGACCAGAGCGGCGCAGAGGTGGATCTCCGGACCCGGATCGCGCGGCTCGAGCTTTTCAAGCACCCGGAAGACGACGTGTTCCTTGCGCGCCATCTCCACCTCCGCAAGATACAGCGACGAATTGTCGGAGATCTCGTACTTCTGCCCGGCTTCCACCCGCAGCACCCGGGTCAGATGGCGGGCGCTCTCGCCGGTGATTTCCGCGTGGCCGGAATGGACGTGATCGACAAAGAACAGCCGGCGCGCCATAATGATCGTTTCTATGATCGCTTACCTGCGGGGCACCCTGCTCGAAAAGCACCCCAACACCGCCGTAGTCGAAGTGGGCGGCGTGGGGTACGAAGTGAACATTCCGGTATCCACCTTCTCAGCCCTCCCCGACGCCGGGCAAACGGTAGAACTGCGCATCCACACTCACGTCCGCGAGGATGCCCTGTCCCTGTTCGGCTTCCACTCGGTTGACGAAAAGATCCTGTTCGAAAAGCTGATCGGCGTGAGCGGCATCGGACCGAAGCTCGCCATCACTGTGCTGTCCGGGCTGAATACCGCCGATCTCGTCGCCGCCATCCGGCAAGGACAGGTCAATCATCTGGTCCGCATCCCCGGCGTGGGCAAGAAGACGGCGGAAAGGATCGTTTTGGAACTGCGCGACAAGCTCGACATGCTGCGCGGCGCGGAGTCGCCCGCGGCGGCAGGCGAAAAGCGGGAGGCGTTCACACCGGTGGAAGAGGACGTCCTCTCGGCCTTGATCAACTTGGGTTGCAACCGCGCCGCCGCGGAAACCGCCCTGCGCAAGGCCAAAGCCGCCGGAGCGGCATCCGACTTCGAAGCGCTCTTCCGCCGCGCGTTGGAGCTGGTGCGCTAACCTGTAGAATCAGGGTCCGATGCCACGCGAGAAAGGAATTGTTTCGGCGGCGCCGCAGGAAGGCGACCTCCTGTTCGAAGCCTCGCTGCGGCCGCGGCAGCTCGCCGATTTCACCGGACAGCCGAAGCTCAAGGAAAACCTCGCCATCGCCATCGAAGCCGCCCGGCGGCGCGGCGAGGCGATGGACCATGTGCTGCTCTATGGACCGCCCGGGCTAGGCAAAACCACCCTCGCCAACATCATCGCCAACGAGCTCGGCGTGAGCATCGACCAAACCTCGGGTCCCGTGCTCCAAAAGAAGCTCGACCTCACCGGGCTGCTCAGCAATATCCGCGCGCGGCAGGTTTTCTTCATCGACGAAATCCACCGGCTGATGCCGGACGTCGAAGAGATGCTTTACGCCGCGCTTGAGGACTTCCGCGTCGATATCCTCATCGGCGCGGGTCCCGGCGCGCGGACCCACTCGCTGCCGGTGCCCCGTTTCACCGCCATCGGCGCCACCACCCGGCAGGGATTGGTGAGCGCGCCGCTGCGCGGGCGCTTCGGCTTGGTGCTGCGGCTCAACCACTACGATGTCGCCGAGCTCACCAAGATCGTGCAGCGCTCGGCGCGCTTGCTCGAAGTGGAGGTAGAACCTGAAGGCGCCGAGGAGATCGCCCGCCGCAGCCGCGGCACCCCCCGCATCGCCAACCGGCTCCTGCGCCGGGTTCGCGATTACGCGCAAGTCCGCGCTCAGGGTCGCGTCACCTTGGAAGTGGCTAAAACCGCGTTGGATCTTTTGGAAGTCGACCGCTTCGGCTTGGACGAAATCGACCAGAAGATCATGCTCACCATCCTCGAAAAGTACAACGGCGGACCGGTGGGCTTGAACACCATCGCCGCTTCCATCGATGAGGAAGCCGCCACGATCGAAGAGGTCTATGAGCCCTACCTCATGCAGCTCGGCTTTTTGGACCGCACGCCGCGCGGGCGGGTGGCCACCGAGCGGGCGTTCGAGCATTTCGGCGTGGCGCGGCGGGGGCGCATCAGCCCTCAGGGCAGCCTGTTTTGAGCGCCGTGAAGACCGTCTATCTTTCGCTCGGCTCCAATTTGGGGGACCGCGCGGAGCATCTGAGGGCGGCGCTCGCGGCTTTGCCGTCGGACCGGCTCATCGTCGTTCGCGTCTCGTCGGTATACGAAACGGCGCCGGTCGATAAGCTCGATCAGCCGGACTTTCTGAACGTCGCCGCCGAGATCCAAACCACGCTCTTCCCGATGCAGCTCCTCAGCCGCACCCAGCGCATCGAGAGAGCTTTGGGGCGGCGGCGATTCGTCGAAAAAGGACCGCGCACCGTCGATATCGACATCCTGCTCTACGGCGACTCCGTCATTCGCTCGCCGCAGCTCGTCGTCCCCCACCCGCGGATGCACTTGCGCCGCTTCGTCCTCGAGCCGATGGCCGAACTCGCTCCCGACTTGCGCCACCCGGTCCTCCGCCGCACCATGTCCGAACTCCGCGCCGCCGTTCTCAACCAGACGGTGCGCCGCCTCACGGACGCACTATGACCTTGGCCAAGCCGGCGTTGCCCGCCGAGTCGTAAACCCGCACGACGATCAGGTGCTCGCCGGCGGCTAGCGGCGGCGTCCGCACGATGAACTTCTCCTGCTTTGAGTCGATCACTCCGTCCTCGGCGGCGAGCGGCGTCCACGGACCGGCGTCGATCGAATACTCCGCGCGCCGCAGCGGCGAGGCGGCGTCGGCGGCTTCCACTTCGATCAGGAATCCTCCACCCCCGGCTCCCGGCTGCCCCATCTTCACCACCGGCGGGGTGTTGTCGATCAGCACCGGCGCGCTCACGAGTTCCGCGTCGCGCGCCGCGCCCGGGGGATTGGAAAGCCGGTCGGAAGCCGCCACCCGGAAAAAGTAGCGCCCGTCGGCAAGCGCGTCGGAATCGATCACCGCCTGAGCGTCTGTGATGTCCCGCTTGAGCGTCTTCCATTCCCGCTCGTCTTCGCCCCGGAAAAATACCGAGTAGATCAGCTTGTCCCCGTCAGGATCCTCGCACTGCCAGGAGATTTTCAGTTGTTGGGACGCCGTCCGCTGCGGCGTCTGCGTCGGTGTGCCCGCGCTCGTCGAGGATGCTTCCCCGGTGTCCGTCACCGTGATGCTGTATGTAGCGGTCGAAGACGTCTGTTGCTGCTGTTGACTCCCCGTCTGAGCCGGCGCCGTCGGACTGAACGGCGCCACCGTGATGCTCCGGATGACGGGCGGCAAATTCTGCGGCAAGTAAGAAACCGTCACGCTGTCAAGCACCGGCGACGCCCCGCCGCTGCCGCTGAATTCCGCCCGCCATTGGATGAACCGCGCGTTCGGGCTAACGATCGGCGCCCCGCCGGAGGCATCCATGGGCGCCGACCAATCGCTCCATGTCTTGTCCGGACGGGCGGAGTTCCCCGAACGGGTGCGAAACGCCAGTCTCGTCCCCAGGGGCGTCTCTCCGCGGAAGGATAGCCTTCCCCATCGCGCCACGTTGCCGGCGTCGTGGACCGGAGATTCGAACCAGCCCGCCGCCGCAGCCGAGCCGCTCAGGCGGAACAGCTTGCCCATCGTTCCGGTGGCGGCGTACAGCCCGTCCGCCCCGCGCAGCAGCCGCAATGTCTCAGCTTCCCCGGTGTCGGTGAGCAACACGGCTTTGCGGTCGGAAGTCAACCGATAAATGCGCCCCTGTTGATCCGTCGAAAAGTATACCGCGCCGCCTTCCAACGCCAGATCGTACGCGTTTTCATCCCGCGAACTCCAAAGCGTCTCCACCGTGTGATCCGGATTCACGCGGTATAAAGCGGACTTCTCAACGCCGCTCACATCCACCACCGGCGTCACCTGCGTAGTGACCTGCGCCTGCGGCGCTGGAGTTTTGGCGGCGTCCGTCTTCGGCTTGATCTCAATGCCCGCTTGCGCATCCGTTACGGTGATGGAGGTCGAAACAGCCGGGGCGGGCGCAGCAGTCTGCCCGGCGGCAGCCGCCGCGGCGGCGCCGATGCGAGCCCCCACCGCGCCCCCGAGAGCCGCCACATAGATCGCCCCGTCCGGCGCGGTGGCGATGGAGCGGATTTCGGGAAGGTTGGCGTCATAAAGTACGAACGCCTTGTCCTTCGCCTCAATCCGGTACAGGATGCCGTTCGGTTCGGTCCCCGCGAGCAGCCGCCCTTCACGGTCGAACGCCAGGGCGGTTACATGATTCTGACCGGTCTCATACCAGACTTCGCCCTTGCCCGGCGCGGTGATCCGGAACACCTTGCCTTGATCCCCTGTGCCTGCATACAAAGCGCCATCCGGTCCCAACGCCAGCGCCCAAATGTAGCGCGCCCCCGGGTTGTAGTATTCCGCAGCCTTCCCGTTCTGTACGCGGTATATCTTGCCGCCCGGCGAAGTTCCGGCGTACAGCGCCCCCCTCGCGTCCACCGCCAGCGCGAAGACCTCCGGTTCGGGCGCTGTCCAGAGCAGCGAACCCCGCCCCGAAGCGTCCACCCGAAACACCCTGCCTCTGTGCCCGGTGGCGAGGTAGATTGAGCCGTCTTGCGCCCGCGCCATGCTCCACACCACCGGCTGCTCGGTGGCGAAAAGCGCATCCATCTTGGGCGCCAGCGTCAGCCGCCCGTCCCGCGCCAGCGAAACGCCGGAAAACCGACCTTTGATGAAATCGCTGTAGGAGGTCATCTCCCAGGCAGCGGGACCGGACGCCCAAGCGAGCGTCGCAGCCAAGACCGGCAAAACGGCTCTCATTCCTTCACTTCCACCTGTATGGTCCTCGATCCGGTTACCGCGTAACCCGCCGCATCGATCGGAATCTCCGCGATCTTTGCGTTGCGCATCGCCATTCCTCCGAGCGACGCCTGCGCCCTGCCCAACAGCATGGCCACCGAAGCCGGCGGGTTCGGCAACTCTTCGCCCTGCACCTGAAACGACGGCTCCGCCCGCCACACCCGCACATACGCCTTCGTGTTCTCCCGGAGCCCGTTCAAAAATGACACCAACTGCTGCGGCGAACGCGGCTGCGTACCCAGCAGTCCCCGGAATTCCAGCCAGTTGGTGGTGGTTCCATCGGCTACCGTGAAGTGCAAAGGACCGGGCGGCGTTCCCACCGGCACGTCGAAACGCGCCTTGTGAATCGTTTCCGCCCCGTTGTCCCGCACGAAAGCGACCGCCAGCTCGATGCTCTCGCCCGGGCGCGCAACCGCCCTCGAAGCCCACACCTGCCCGATCTGCGCCTGCCGCTTCTCCGGGAAGGACTCGATATCCAGATGGATGGCTGAAGGCTTCAAGGAATCGAAGCCGCTCTGAAGAGCGTAAAACAGCGGCAAAGCCGCGGCTAATGAAACCTGCGCCCCTAAGGCGTAATCCCCCGCGTAGAGATTCCGGATTTGGACCGGCGGCGCGCCCTTCCCGAAATCGATCCTGCCGTTAATGGCGAGGCTTGCCGCACCCAAGCCGCGTTCATTCGCGTCGATGGTCGAAAATACGGCCATCTGAAACAGAAAAGGCGCCAGCGCCCGGTCGCTCGCCATCTCCATGCGGTATTGCCGCGCCGCCGCTTCCGCGCCCCGCCGCTTGAATCTGATCGTCACCGGCGTCATTGCCGCGCGGCGTCCGAGTTCCCCCGCCACCACCGTCGAGCGGTCCACCAGCATCGCGCCCATCCACTCCCGCGGCGTTGAAATCTTGAACGACGAAGCCACGTTCGGCAGCAGGGTCAGCACTTCAGAGCGCGCGAACGGCAACTCCGTCGCCCCAATCGACAAGAAACGGTGCCCAAACGCATACACCCGCCTGCCGTCAATGTGCGTCACCGTGCCGTCAGCCCCGATCGAAAGATCCCCGGTCATCAGTTGCACGCTGATCATCGAGCCCGGCTTCAAACGGCTCGGATCTCCAGCCGGCAGCCGGGCGGGCGCGCCCCCGGCGATGCCTTGCGAAGGCTCCAAGCCCAAAGCCCGCAACTGCGGCGTGAAATGCTCCACCGCCGCGCGCGTAAAGCCGGAAAAGGACACCGGCGTGGCGATGTCGATCAACCGCCCGCCGGCAGCCGGGATTTCCAACGGCTTAGCCGCCGCCGGCAGCAGCACTCCTTCGGGCGGAAGCAAGGCGCCCGCCGCCCGCGTCTCCGCAGGCGCGCGGCTGTAGCGCAGCATCTCCTCAATCGGGCGCACGCCCGCGATCGGCTCCTTCGAGTACTGAAAAGACATCGCCACTGCCCCGGCGAGTTTGCCGTCGAAATAAACCGGACTCCCGCTCATCCCCCGCAAGACGCCGGTTTTAGCCAGCGGCCCGCCCGACAGCCGCACCAGGATGACGGATTGTTGGGGACCCACGTTTTCCAGGACGCCCAGAGCTTCGACTTGGAATTCCTCGATCCGGTCGCCCGAAAACACCGTCTTGCCAACGCCTTTCATCCCCGGGCGCACTTCCGCCAGGCGCATGAGAGGCGTCTGCCCCCAAAGACAGGCTGCGAAGAGAAACCCGGCTAACCCGCGACTCGCCACGCTACTTCTATCGTACTCTGACGCGGCCCGCAAGCATCCGGTTTATCAGTTTGATTTCAGATACTTTGCCAGCCAGGCGTGGACCTCGCCGTACCAGAAGCGGCTGTTTTCCCCTTTGAGGATCCAGTGGTTTTCATCGGGAAACACGATCAGCCGGCTAGGCACTTGCATCCTCTGCAAAACACTCCAGTTCTCGATGCTCTGATTGAGCGGCACCCGGAAGTCGTTTTCGCCCACTGTGACCAGAATCGGCGTCTTGAACCGGGCGGCGAAACGGATGGGATTCTGTTCCCGCCATACCGGCGTTTGCTCCCATGGAGGTCCGCCGCTCGCTTTCTCCCGGTGATAGATCGTGTCGCTCGTGCCCCATTGGGATTCGAGATTGATCAGCCCGGCGTGGCTGATCAGACACCGGTAGCGGGTGGTGGAGGCTTGCATCCAATTCGCCAGATGCCCGCCATAGCTCGCCCCCGCCGCCGCCTGCCGCGAGGCGTCGATGAAAGGAAACCGCTTGATGGCTTCGTCCGCGCCCTCGTTGATCTCCTCCGCCGGACCTTTGAGCGGGTCGAATTGGATCTCCTGCGCGAACGCTTCGCCAAACCCAGTAGAACCGGTGTAGTTCGTGAGCAGCACGACATAGCCCGGGCTCGCCAGCAGATGGTAGTTCCAGCGCAGCGTGATCTGATCCCGCCACATGTTGTGCGGGCCGCCGTGCATCAGCACGAGCAGCGGATATTTCTTCTTCTTATCGAAGTTGGGCGGCAGGATCAACATGTTGTGTATCTTCTTGCCGCGCTTTGAAGTAAACCAGAAGTGCTGCGGCGGCTGCCAGTCGATTTTGGACGCCGTCTCCACGTTGAATTGGGTCAGCGCCGCCCGCCGCCCCGCGTTCAGGTCAATGCGCACCACCTCAGCCGGATTCACCGAGCTTTCCCAAAGCCCCGTCAGCACAAAAGAATCCGCGCTCCGGGAGGCTGAAACGGAGGTATACACGCCCGCTTCTTGCGCCAGCGCCTGCTTGACCTCCCCGCCCGCCGCCGGCATCCGGTACAGCTTGATTAAACCGGCGTCTTCGGCGGTCAAAAAGATTTCCTTGCTGTCCGGCGAGAAGACGAAGCCTTCCACCGACCGGTCGAACCCCCGGGTGAGCGTCTCCTGCCCGCCCACGTCAGGCCAGGAAAAGGACACAATTCGATCCAAATAGTAGATCTTTTCTCCGCTCGTTTCGTGGAGCGCATAGAGCGCTTTGCCGTCGGGGCGAAAAACCGGTCGCTGGTATCGTCCTGCCCCGCGGGTGATCTGTTGCGGCTCCCCGCCCGCCGCCGGCATGACAAACAGATGCAAGCTCGGCGAGCGATACGCCGCCATGTGACGCTCCCGCGTGGCGTTGAACACGATCGAGCGCCCGTCCGGCGACCAAACCGCCGCCAAGTCCTGTCCCGACAGCGTGGTGATCCCGCCGAAACCTGGTTCGGCGGCGAGTTTCGTCCCCGCCAGCAAATCCTTCGCCTTGGCGCCCGGAACCGCTTCCTGCACAAAAAGATGCGGGCGGGTGTCGTCCAGCCACTTGTCCCAGTTCCGGATCGGGAAGCCATCGTACACCCGGGCGGTGTACTTCCGGGCTTTCCTCTCGGCGGCGATTTTCCGGTTCGCTTCGTCATCGGCGGCGCCCGGGTAAACCGTACTCTGGAACAAGAGGCGCTTACCATCCGGGCTCCACCGGGGCGACGCAGCGCCGGTCGACAGGTTCGTAATTCGCACCGCTTCTCCGCCGCTCAAATCGAGGACATAGATTTGGGAGGCGTCGTCGCCCTCCCGCCGCGCGGTGAAAGCAATCCGGCGGCTATCCGGGCTCCATGCGACATCGGATTCCGACCCCTTGGTGAAGGTCAGCCGCCGCGGTTCGCCGCCCGCCGCCGGAACGATCCACAAATCGCTCCGCTGCTGCTGCGGGTCATAAGAGGGCTCGGTCAGATTGAAGACCACCCACTTTCCATCCGGACTCACCACCGGGTTGCTCACCCGTTTCATCAGCCACATCGTTTCGTGGGTGATGGGCGCCTTTTGGGCGAAAACCGCCACGGACAGGAAGACGGCAAGAACAGCGCGGTTCAGCGAGATCATATTCACGAAAATAGCACGCGGCTTCAGGGCGTTTCGGTCGTTAGCGCCCGCTGCATGCTTTCGAGGGATTGGGCTATCGGAGCCGAGGCCGGCGCGAACAGCCCGGAAGAGATTTCCCGGAATACCCCCACCAGTTCCGGGTCCCGCCACCCGCGCCGGGCTTCCTCTTCCAGGACAGCCAGCGCCTCCGCCGGCGAATGAGCGGGTTTGTACGGGCGCGCCGTGGTGAGGGCGTCGTAAATGTCCACAAGCTGGAGAATCCGCGCCAGCAGGGGGATATCTTCCCCTCTTAACCCGTCCGGATACCCGCTGCCATCCCAGCGCTCGTGATGGTGCCGGATGATGGGCAGCACCGGCGCGAGCGTCTTCATATGGCGGCAGATTTCCTCGCCGCGCAGGGTGTGCGTCTGCATGATGCGCCACTCCTCGCTGGTTAGGGGCCCGTTTTTGAACAGGATTGAATCCGGAATCGCCACTTTGCCGATATCGTGCAAGTAGCCGCCGCGGTGTAACGCGAGCTGGTCGGCGCCCGGCAGCCCGATGGCGCGCGCCAGCGCCACGCTGTAAGCCGCCAGCCGTTCGCAGTGCCCGCCGGTGTAACGGTCCCTCTGCTCGATGGCTTGCGCCAGAGCGAAGAGGATCGTTTCGGCTTCTTCGAGCGTGTCGATGGCTGCCTTGTGCCGGAGCATCGCCCGCACCCGCGCCCGCACCACCGAAGCGCTCAGCGGGCGGGTCAGGAATTCGTCCGCTCCGGAGCTGATCCCTTGGATCTCGTTTTCCACCCCCTGCGCGCTCGTGATCATAATGATCGGGACGAGCTGCGTGCGGCGGTCGCACCGCAAGCGCCGGCAAAAGTCCGGTCCGCTCATCTCCGGAAGCACCAAGTCCACGATGATCAGGTCCACCTTCTCCTTCTCCAGCACGGCGAACGCATCGGTGGCGCGCGCGCACTCCAGAATCCGGTGGTTAGGCGCGCTCAGGACGCTCCGCAGCAGGTACCGGCTCGTGTTATTGCCGTCGGCGATGAGAATGGTGAACTGCTGCGTGACATCTTCCACCTCCGGCGTCCAAGTGGGTGGTGCTCCGCTGAATGTGGACCCTTGATTCGCTCCCGGAGCGGATATGCCTGCTAGTAAGATCGAATCAGCCATCGCTTGACCGCTGTAGTCCATATCGGCTGTTAGCCTTAGAACATTTAGCGGTTCATGGTGGATTTCGGCGGGGCATGCGAGATTTCACTCAGAGGCCGCCCGCTGCGGATCCGCTGCGCCGGGAGTTCGATAGAATAAAGTTGTCCCCCCAAGTCTATGATTGATGCCATCCTCGCGAAAATCTTCGGGACCAAACACCAGCGCGAAATGAAGCGCCTGCGGCCCACCATCGAGGCCATTAACGCGCTGGAACCCTCCATGCAGGCCCTTTCCGACGAAGAGCTTAAGCGCAAGACCATCGAATTTAAGGAGAAACTCGCTCAGGGCGCCACCTTGGACGAACTCCTTCCCGAAGCCTTCGCCGTGGTGCGGGAAGCCGGATGGCGCACGCTCCGCATGCGGCACTTCGACGTTCAGCTCATCGGCGGCATCGTGCTCCACCAAGGCAAAATCGCCGAAATGAAAACCGGCGAGGGCAAGACCCTCGTGGCCACCCTGCCCGTTTACCTCAACGCCCTGGAAGGCAAGGGCGTCCACGTGGTCACCGTCAATGACTATCTCGCCCGCCGCGACGCCGAGTGGATGGGCAAGATTTACAAATTCCTCGGTCTCACCGTCGGCGTCATCGTCCACGACTTGGACGACCACGAGCGGCAGCAGGCTTACAACTGCGACATCACTTACGGGACCAACAACGAGTTCGGCTTCGACTACCTGCGCGACAACATGAAGTTCCGACTCTCGGACTGCGTGCAGCGCGGGCACCACTACGCCATCGTCGACGAGGTGGACTCGATTTTGATCGACGAAGCCCGCACGCCGCTCATCATCTCCGGTCCGAGCGAGGAATCCACCGACAAGTACTACCGCGTCAACGCGATCATCCCCAAGCTCATCCGCGGCGAGGTCATCGAAGGCAAGGAGCCGGGCGAAAAGTACTACACCGGCGATTACACCGTCGACGAAAAGCACCGCACCGTGGCGCTTACCGAAGAGGGTTTCGACAAAGTAGCCCGCATGCTGAACCTGCCCGACATCTGGTCCTTCGAGACCCAGGAATGGAAGCACCACGTCGAGCAGGCGCTTAAGGCGCACGTGCTCTTCCACCGCGACCGCGATTACATCGTCAAGGACGGCGAAGTGATCATCGTCGACGAATTCACCGGGCGCCTCATGCCCGGGCGCCGTTGGAGCGACGGCCTCCACCAGGCTGTGGAAGCCAAGGAAGGCGTGAAAATCGAGCGTGAAAACCAGACGCTCGCCACCATCACCTTCCAGAATTACTTCCGCCTGTACAAGAAGCTGGCCGGCATGACCGGAACGGCGGAAACCGAGGCCGCCGAATTCAACAAGATTTACAAGCTCGATGTCACCGTCATCCCCACCAACAAGCCGATGATCCGGATCGACTACGATGACATCGTCTACCGCACCGAGGAAGAGAAGTTCCGCAACGCCGCCAAGGAGATCAAACAGCTCTACGAGCGCGGGCAGCCGGTGCTCGTCGGCACGATCTCGGTCGAAAAGTCCGAGCGCCTCTCGGCCATCCTCAAGCGGATGGGCGTCAAGCACGAGGTCCTGAACGCCAAGAACCACGAGCGCGAAGCGTTCATCGTCGCGCAGGCGGGGCGCAAAGGCGCCGTCACCGTCTCCACCAATATGGCCGGACGGGGTACGGACATCTTGCTCGGCGGCAATCCGGAGTACATGGCCAAAGAGCATCTCCGGAAGATGAACAAGGACCCGGACCAGCTCCAGATCGCCGCCGTCGGCACCCCCGAACGGCAGTTGTGGGACGAGGTCTACAGCAAGTACAAAGCCATCACCGAAGCCGAGCATGACGAAGTGGTGAAGCTCGGCGGGCTGCGCATCATCGGCACGGAGCGCCACGAGTCCCGCCGGATCGACAATCAGTTGCGCGGGCGCGCCGGGCGCCAGGGCGACCCCGGCAGTTCGCGGTTCTACCTCTCGCTCCAGGACGACCTGCTGCGCATTTTCGGCGGCGAACGCATCCAGAACCTCATGCTGCGCCTGGGCATGGAAGAGGACGTGCCCATCGAGTCCCGCCTCATCACCAAACGCATCGCCGCGGCGCAGAAGGCGGTCGAGGCGCAGAACTTCGCCATGCGCAAGCACGTCCTCGAGTACGACGACGTGATGGACAAGCAGCGCCACGCCATCTACGGATGGCGCCGGCAGTTGCTCGAAGGGGCGGACCAGCGCGAGCGCATTATGGAGATGATCGAGGGCATCGTCGCCTCCTTCGTCGACACCCGCTGCCCTGAGCGCGCTCACGCCACCGAATACGACTTGACGGGGCTGCAAACCGATGTGCTCACCCAGTTCGGCGTCAAGCTGAATCTCTCCGAGTTGCGCGGGCTGCTGCGCAACGAGATTGAAGAGAAGGTTCGCGAGATCGTGGAAGCCCGGTACGCCGAAAAGGAGAAGATCATCGGACCCGAGGTCATGCGCGAAACCGAGCGCCTGATCATGCTCAACGTCATCGATAACCATTGGAAAGACCACCTGCTCGCCATGGACCACCTCAAAGAGGGCATCGGCTTGCGCGGCTACGGGCAGAAGGATCCTTTGGTGGAGTACAAGAAGGAGTCTTTCCAACTGTTCCAGGCGTTGCAGGACCGCATCGAGGACGACACCGTCCGCCTGCTGTTCTTCCTCCAAACCGAAGAGACTGTGGGTGCGGGCATCCGCCCCGTGTTGCCCTTCAATCCCGATGAAGACGAGTGGGAGGAAGAGGCGCCGGCGCCCCAGCCGGAAGCGGTCGCAGCCACGCGCGAGCAACAACTCGCCGCCCAAGCCGCCGTTCAGGACATTACCCGCTCCATTCAGCGGAAAAAAGAGCGCGAACTTGCGGAGTTGCAGTTCGTCGGCGGCGAAGCCTCATCTTCTCCCAAACGCCCCGTACTCAAAGGCCAGAAGGTGGGGCGCAACGATCCATGCCCTTGCGGAAGCGGAAAGAAGTACAAGAAATGCTGCGGCGCTTAGCCCCCCTTTTCCTTTGCATCCTGTCCACGGCGCGGGCGGACGTCCTGCCCGAGCAAATTCTCGACTTCAAGCGCGGCGAAGAGACCCCGGTCAAGCTCGAAAACCGCGCACTGTGGGATGAATTCGGATATGACGCTTCCGCCCAGGCGTCCTACGCCGGTCCGGGCGGCAGCTTCAAGCTCACCGTGTGGCGGCTAAAGGATTCCACCGGCGCCATGGCGGCTTTCCACTGGCTGAAGCCCCCGAACGCCGCAGCCTCCAAGTTCGAGAAGTTGGCGGTGGAGACTCCGGAAAGCCTGTTCTTCGCCTTCGGCAACTACCTGTTCCGGTACGACGGGCGGCAGCCCAAAAGCGGCGAGTTCGACCGGCTGATCGCCGCGCTTCCCAGGTTGGAAAAGGGCGCACTGCCCACCTTGCCGGGCGTGCTGCCCTCCAAGAACCGGATTTCCGCCTCGGAGCGCTATATTCTAGGACCGGTCTCCCTAGCCGCTTTCGCGCCGTCCATACCCCCGAGCGCCGCCGCCTTCAGCGCCGGCGGCGAGGGCATCGCGGGAAAATTCCGCGCGCCTTCCGGCGAGCTGAACCTCGCTATCTTCGCCTATCCCACGCACCACATCGCCCGCGACCGCCTGCCCGATTTCCAGAAGATTCCGGGAGCTGTGGTCAAGCGCAGCGGACCCTTGGTGGCCGTGGTCCTGCCTCCTGCCGACCGGGATGACGCCGAACGGCTCCTCGCCGAGGTCCGGTATGAAGCCACGGTGACATTTTCGCAGCCGGTCCCGGGCGGTGAACAAAACGTGGGCAAGTTGATCATTGCGATCTTCATACTGTGCGGTCTTCTCCTTTTGTTTGCCCTTGGGGCCGGGTTCGCAGTAGGAGGTTTCCGAGTTTTGTTCCGGAAGATCACCGGGCGGGACATCGACAACCAGGAGATGATCGTCCTCCATCTCGAGGACAAGTAACGTCCCTCTTTTTGTTTGCCTTAGACCGGATCCGGCGCCCGCCGGAAGGGGTTATCCATGGTTTTTCCACAGGATCCCCACCGGGCAAGGCGCCCTCTAACTGCCATATGTTCAATGGATTGCAGACAAATTTCCACAGCCCGGATTTTTCCTTGACATCCCCTTCGGCAAGCCCTAATATCCAAATCAAACAGATTTTGACGGGTTGCGTTTCCGTCGATTTCTGATTCTCCCGTGAACATCGGCCCTGCCATGGGAGCAGGGTGATTCGAGTGCCCACCTTCGGGTGGGCACTTGCGTTTGGGCCGATGTGCGACCATTTTGGTCTTAGTTGTGGTATAGTGGGAGTGTGCCCAAGGTAACATTCCTTCCGCAGAACGTAACGGTTGAGTTCGATCCCGAGACGCTGCCTTATTCGGAGCATGGCAAGCGCCACTCGATTTTGGACATCGCGTTGAACTTCGGGATTCACTTGGAGCACGCCTGCGGAGGCAATTGCGCCTGCACCACCTGTCACGTGATTGTGAAGGACAACACGGACGGCAACCTGAGCGAGATGGAAGATGATGAAGCCGACCGCCTCGACGGCGCCGCCGGTTTGACCTTGCATTCCCGTCTGGGCTGCCAGTGCGTGGTGAAAGGCGACGTGGTGGTGGAAATCCCCGACTGGAACCGCAACTACGTCAGCGAAGGCGGCGGCTCCATCAACCTAGGCGACGCCATCCCCGCCCCCAAGCGCGGCTAACCCCCCGAAGGGGACAGACTGCACTGGCACTTTCGCGAAAATGGCGAAGGTGGCAGAGGTGTCTGACACTTTCGCAAATCTTGCATATTTTATCGCGTTCATCTGTGTTCATCCGCGGCTTGTCCATTGCCGGCCGCAGATGAACACGGATGAACGCCGATGTCCGCTCCTTTCGGCGATTTCATGACCAGAT
>FWPV01009109.1_pt1 | contig 16959 bp, 13 predicted proteins | sample 2228371 | NCBI WGS metagenome assembly FWPV01 (sample SAMEA103939776, study PRJEB20133) | metagenome | reverse complement strand
TAAGTAAAGGCAATAAAATGGTGAAAGCAATTCCCGTTTAATATAAAAATGCAGCGGCGAAAAATATAAGAACGGGAATCATTGTTATTATATTAGATATAAATTCATTTAACAAGATTCGGAGGATCTTGATGCAACAAAATGAATCAATGAACAAAAAAGATTGGTGGGATAAAGTCAAAATATTAACTGAAATCATTATAGCTGTTCTTATATTTGTTTTTACCCAAATATACAACAAAATCAATTCTGAGAATGCAACTGCTAATCTGCAATTATCGCGATCTAATTCAAAACTTTCAGAAACTCATCTTAAATCTTCTCTTGTTCCTTATCTTTCAAACCAGAATCCAAGGGTTAAGCCTTTTCTGCATAAATCATGACAATAGTAGAAATGTTGTTCTAATGTATAAAATGGGTTAAATAAAGATGAAGCGCAAAAAAGATAGGCTAACGGGACAGCAGATGGAGATAAGTAAAATATGGAAAAAAATAAGGCGCTCTTTCTCGACCGCGACGGCGTGGTAAACGAGGATGTATGTTATGCATATAAACCCGAACAGATCCGTTTCTGCAACGGAATCTTCGATCTATGCAAGGCAGCTTCCGTAAAAGGGTATATTATTATTGTAGTGACCAATCAGGCAGGGGTTGCGAAAGGATATTTTACCGAAGAGGATGTCGTAAGACTTAACAATTGGATAGCCGCGCAATTCGCGTCTGAAGGTATTTTGATAACAGCCTTTTACTATTGCCCTTTTCATAAAGACGGAATAATAGACAAATATCGAATAGACTCCGATTGCCGTAAACCAAAACCGGGAATGTTCATTAAGGCGGCAACCGAACATAACATAGATCTGTCGAAATCGATTATGGTAGGAGATAAACCTTCCGATCGTATACTGCTGCCGGAATTGCGGTGTATTATTATTAAAAGTAAATACACACCCGAAGGATATGACGTATCATCGCTTATCGATATAATACCGATTCTATGATAGAAAACCCTTGCATAGTATCCATAAACAGAAAAGCAATTTTATGGGTTGGGATGAATGATGTAAATTTGTACTTAGCTTTTTTTGTTATATTATTCCATATTCTTTACATTTTTTAATTATCAAATCTTTGTTTTTACAGTTCAAGAATGTAATAATTATTTTTTAGCTTTTGAATAGTTCCGACGCTCTTACTTTTAGTCCCCCATATTGCAATAAGAAAGGTTGGAATAAAGTACATATAAAAGCTCCGTTTTCCAATGGTTTTAATCCAATAACTACATCTGAAGTGTCCGGAGATTGTATATAAGTCCTAACATCAGATTTATATTCCCTGTCGCCCCCTCCTCTTGTGCCACCGGTAAAACTTACACTTTCCCTTGCAGTTTTGACTTGTGCTCTTATTATGTCTTCACCTCCAGATTGAAGTTTTCTTACGATGATAATATCATAAGGTGAAAGTGGTAAATCAACGAGAGAAACATTTTGATATTTTTTCATTAAAAGACCGGCGACAATATGTTCGTTCGCAAATCCTTCTATTGACGCCTGTCTACCTTTATCTTCTGTATTGGGCATAGTTATTAAAACAAGAATCCTGTCAGTATTAATTCTTTCCTCTCGTGGGACTTTAATGAAATGCTTGATTATTTCAGAAGCAAAGTAGTTTTTAACCCCAAATCCAATCTGTTCAGCCAGTGCCATAATATATTTCCAGTTTTCAAATAATTCCCCTCGTATTTTATTTTTTCCGATCACAATTATATACCTGCCATCTTTTTTTAAAGCTTTATATGTTTCTTTTAGATTCAATCTCATATCATCTAAATATTTGTATGCTATATATGAACGCCGAGGATCCTTTTTGAAAATATCTGAAAGTACTATGTCGGCTTCTTTAATTCCGGTTTTATGTAAATTCTTGTATTCATTTGAAGACACGCTTTCTGTTCCTACATGTTTTTTCTTTAAAGGTGTTAATGACCCTCTAGTTATATCAAGCCAGTAACTCTCAAGCTGATGTGTTCTAGGATAATCCACAGCATTTGCATACGGTGGAGAGGCTACCGATAAGTCGAAAAAATTTTCGTATTTAATATTTCTTGCATCCATGAAATCTGGAAAAGAAGCGGTGATATCTGAGTGACATTTTTGGGAAAATTCTATCATTTTGGGAATATTGATTAATACAGCTTCTTCAAATTTCTTAAACGCATCGGCCGGAAAGACTTTTTTATTTAATTTTTTCCGTATTACTGTACGTGTGCAATTATCATCGGCGTTTGAAACACTACGAATAATTGATGAAAAACAAATTCTGAAAAAGTCTTTTATATCTTCACTTATATCGAGAAATAATTTTTTTTAGATAAGCTAATTCAAGAATAATTTCCTTATTGAACCAATTGTCCCTATAAGGGAATACCGGTATGTCCTTTTCCGAAACTTTTAAAGGATTAAAATTCAATATGAGCCGTAAAATATATTTCTGTGCCGTAATTAATTCCCTAATGTCTAGAGGTGTCGTCTTGACCTTTGAAAGGTAACGCGAAAAAGGATCGACATCAATACCGACGGAATGTCTTCTGTTTAGGAGAGCTTCGACATTTGTTGTACCACTTACCGGCAAAAGGATCAAGAACTATATCTCCTTCTTCTGAATAACGTTTGATCAACCATCTAGGTAATTCAGGAAAGAATTTAGCCGGATACTTATGGAGTCCATGAGTTAAAATACTTTGATCATAGCTTATAAATAGAAACCTTTCTTTATTGGCAATGGGTAGATCTACGGGGATTTCTCCGTCAACTCTTATAATTTTTTCACCGAATTCATTTATTATTTCTTTGACATTATCCGGTCGTTCTTGGCTAAAAAGGTTGACCTGCCGGACTCTGCAATTGGATGGATTGTTTCGTTTTCCATTTTTTTGGCTACTTTGGCCTTAATATCTTCAAGAGAAATCGGATAAAAAGAAGAGGAGATCGAGGATTCTAAAGTAACCTGCATGTTATAGCGCCCCTCACTCTCCCTTCATCGCTCTTACTATGTGTTAAGATATTACCTGCTAATTAACCCATCAGATGAAAGGTTTTTCAGCATAGTGATCACCTTCTTCATAGATGAGCATTTTTATAGGCGCCGAGGGTTTGGGAAAACTCAGCTTGAGCTTTGCCTCGAGCTCCTGATCGAGCATTTCCGGATCGAGACGGGCCGGAAGCGCCTTGTAACGTTTCCCGTTGACGTCCACCAAAGCGAAATGGTCGGATTTCAAACGAAGTGGATTCCATGAATAATTGTAAATATCGACTACCGCCCGGATGGTTCCTCCCCTGTCTTCCATAGTAGGAACAGCGAGCAGGATGTCCCATTTGTTAATTATCTTGAATATGGCGGAATCGGGAATAGGATCTATCACTGAAAGGTAGGCCGAATATGTTCCGCGGTTCTCTTTAAGAAGTTTTTTAAGAAGCTCTTTTGCCTCTGCATGTGACGAATCGAAAAGGAGAGCGCATTTTACGTAAAATTCGGCTGCAACAAAGTCGTTGGGATCTTTATTGGTTACGCCGTTTGTATAGGCAGCCAGAGCTTCTTCATAATGTTTCTTGGCTATGTTGTCGATAGCCTCCTTCTTTTTAGTACGGAACGGCGCAGGATCGTTTGCAACAGCTATTGCCTTATCGAGTCGGATACGTGCCTCTTCGATACGTCCCTTTCTAAGACTAGAATCGGCCATTTGCGCCCACAGTTGAGCGTGCCTCTGTTTAAGGTCGGGCAACACATCAGTAGTCATATTTTTTTCTATATCTTCGAGAAGAAGCGGTATTGCCTCCATATGCGCGGCACCTTCGTTAAGAACCATCGACGCGCGCTCGAGAATCATTTCGATGTACCGATTCCGTAGCTTATTACTTATCCTGTCGGGATTATTTTTAACCGCTTTATCATAAAAAATATAAGCGGTTTTAAGCTGGATTTTTTTCTCGTTACCCGAAAGTTTTTTTGCGGCATTATATGCAGCATCACCTTTCTGTTCATAGGATGATCCGCACGAAAAGATCATCGCAAAAACGCCAATTCCTGCTAAAATTTTAGCGGCTCCTTTCATGTATCCCTCCATTTCCATACTTTAATTATAATTAAGGTTATAAATTTAAAGATATGTTTAAAGATGCTTTTCTCCATAAGGTATTGTCAATAGCCGGCAGGTATTTTTAATAGGAAAAAAGAGATTCCCGCTTCGACTCAAGCCGCCTGAGGGCATTTATTTTTACTGTCCGAATCGACGATAAAAATTTAAAAGCTATAAAATACGAAGCCCTTTTTTCTTCTATCTCAAACCTATGTTGGTTGAAAAGACTTTTTTGGTTCCGTCGGAAAATTTTATTATAAGTTTAGCCACACATGTTTGATACCTTAGCATTACGCTGTTTTTACCGACCGGAAGCCATGAAAAACGCAACGGTTCTTTATCGAAAACGCTCACGTTCGAAAAGTCAACTTCATCCGAGAATACGCATTCTCCTACGCTATTGTAAATGATCAGATTGCCCGAACGTTCATTGCCGAAAGGCCGGTACTGAAAAAAGACACGCTCGCCGGCAAAAGCCGGATTCGGCCCGGCAACGAAAGTTCCGGAAAGCGGTGGTTTCTCGTATCTTACCTGCCGGGCGATTACCTTCGATTCGGGAACGACATTAATAACACATGGGATCCTAATAGGTAACGGCTTTGACAAATCGTTATGATATATTAAAACCGTATCGATATAAGTTCCAGGCTCCACGGCTGCAGCATCTATAGTAAAGTTGACATTGGTCTTTTTACTACCGGAAATCACCGAACTGAGAGGTGTTGTGGATAAGAGAGACTTGGAAGAAGATGCTTTCTGTGAGGGGTTGAATTTTCTAAGCGTGCCCGTGTTGGAACATGACCACGAAGGCAAGGTGTCGTTTCCGCTCACTCCCCGCATTATATATGAATTACAAAGAGAAATATCATCTATCTGCCAATGAACTCCTTCGGGCGGCGAAATAGGGCTTCCTTTGGATTTGACAAAATCGACTCCATGACCCGCAGGGTCGAGAAGCGTTACCGAAAGCGCAAGAGAGTCGCTGTAAAGCCACTGAACATTCACTCCCATATAAGCCGAAGACGCGCTTGTGTCGCCGGCTGAATCGCTAAGTAGGAATACGGTTCCCCCCTTTAAAATAAATCCGTCTGGGAAAGTATAACTCCCGGAGGTCGATTTGTTGTCGTCCCATATAATTTGCCATCCCGACAGATCTATATCTCCTCCCAGATTGGCGATCTCTATAGCGTCCGGCAAACCGGTTCCTACAAACAGTTCATTTATAACCACCTTGCGGATCTGACGGCCCGTGGTCGTACTTATACGGAGTTCACCGCTTCCTTTGTTTTCAATCGGGAGAGTATGCTGAATTTGTTTCCCTGCCTGTACAGTAAGAGTAAGCGGATCCGAAGAAACAACGATGGAAGGTTTCTTTTTGATTGAAAAAACACCGCTTCGCGCAGACGGATCCTGGTCGGTGTCGGAAACTTTGATGATACAACTGTTGCTTTCTACATCCGGCACTATCCATTTGTAAACCGTATCGGACGCCGGAAGACCCGTTTTTATAACTGCGAAATTTTTTCCTGCATCGATGCTGTAAGATATATCTATTCCCTTCAACGTAATTCCGCGCGTACGCCATATGATCGGGAAAGTATCTCCTGCATATAGAATATCGTTTCCCCTGGGCGATATAACCGATAACGCACCCTTCAAACCGAAAACTATATCTATCGTGTGGTTGCCGTTTATTTTTTCCAATCGTATCGTATCTACAACGGTGGTCTGATTACCGTCGATAGTAATTGCATCGGTCTGATAGCCGGAATCGGGAAGTACTGCGATTTTGAGAGTAGTACCTGCCGTTACCGATATTTTCCCTGAGGGTGCAGCGCTTCCATTCTCTCCTGTATAGATTAATATAGTATAGGCATTGGAAGTTATCTCTCCGATACTGAAACTCATCGTATCAGCAACGTCGCTCATGTTGAATATTTTTATCCCCGAATTGGAACCGTTCCACCATTTGCCGTCGGGTTTTGTAGTGTCGCTGAAACGGTCTTTATACCCTTTTCTAAAAAGGTCGCCGGCTTTGCCGGTATTGCGGTTTGCTTCGAGTTCGAAAAGATTATCCGCCTGTTCGAGAGAAACCAGATAGTGGGATGTTGCGGTTCTTTGCTGATTGTCATTTGAACCTCTGCGGTCAACATGCCAGATCATAAAACCGGAATCCGGAAGCGTTTTATAGCGGCCTATACGACGTCTCGCTTCAATGTAAAACATCTCATTGGTATTGGATTTGTTACGATAAATAAAAGTCTTGTTGATATCGGCAGGGCGCTGTGTTAATATTGTCCCCTGGGCCATATCGGTTATATCGGTCACTGCATCCCATCCTGCCAGATCTCTTAAATAAGCACATGGCGGTATCGGATTTAAGGATCCGTTGGCGCACATAAGACAATAGACACCAACTCCTGCCGATTCCCCGCCGTAATCGTAAAGATCGGGCCACGAGAATAGCATATGCCCGTTTTCGTGACAGAATGTTCCGATTTTAAGGGACGTCCCTATATTACTCATCTGATATTTGGAAGCGTAGATTCCATTGAATGACGTCCGGCTGTTTAGCCTTCCCTGGTGAGGCCAGAGCCCCTGCGACCACCCCTGTGTAGGTGATCCGGCATATAATACATTAATTGCAGATATAGTTTTAGTTCCTGATGTGCCGGAAGACGACGTAGAAAGTACTGAAAAATCAAAATTCTGATTCTTAAGCCAGTTAAGAGCTTCGCTGATCAGTTCCTGTGCCCGTGTTCCGAAAGACGCACTGCGGCTGTCATAATAGGTTTTGGGGTTCTTGGCGCGATAGTATCCCACCACAATATTCTGATAATCTAGCTTGCCACCGCTGATATCGAAGAAGAAATCCCGAACCGATCCGTTGTTTTTAAAACCCGTATAACCTCTTTTATTTACGAAATCCTTGATCGAGTCTATTGGAACTGTTGCCGGTTGATCCGAAAAATCTATCAAAATGGTAAGACCTGTCATACTACCTGTTACCGGTCTGACTCCCGGAAAAGGCCGGATAGCTGAAGAATCATCATTTGTGGGAGGCGCCGGAAGTATACCAGGTTCTGCGGCGTCATTCTCCATGCCGAGAAGCTTTTTTCTGACTTCAGCATGCTTCTCTAAACGGGCGCTTCGTTTGATGGTGAGATGCCTTTGTAACTCCTTACCGTTGATATTGATAGTCTTCGGAAGACCTCCGGCCGGTTGATAAATACGGTTTGTCGGAATCAGTTCGGTGGAGTCGCTGTTCAGTTCGGCATAACATATCCATCCTTCACTGTTTCTTATAAGCGTAAAACCGTCAGGTGACTCCACCCTTTGATAAAATTCGTCTCCCCATACAACAACCGGAACCAGGGATCCGTCGGGTTGAGCCAATTCAAAAGGTTCACCGTAATAGGGCCACCCCCCTACCCTATATATTAAGCCCGACAATATGGTTATGAAAACAAGAAAAAACGAATATCTCTTTTTAATAAATCCCCCTTTTTTTTTACCCATATAAATATACCTGCTTTAACACAATAATATACCCGCTTTAACATATCATTTAAAAATATTATAAATATTCAGGATACTATAATTATATTAATATAATGACTTTATTGAAAAAAATTCAGAAAATCATATTAAGAAATTATAAAATATCGCCAAAATGTTGATAAAAATCATTAACAACATTAAAATAGCAGATAAGATGCATAGTTTTTTAATATTGGTTTTCCCGACGCTGTTGTTTTCCCAGATAGACTATAACAAAGATTTTTCGAAAGGCCGTATTACCTGGTATTCACAGAGTAACTATGTCGCTTGCGATATACCGCAAAGTGAGTGGCCTCAGTATACTGCTGCATTAAGCGAAAAACATTTTCAGAACGGGATTGCATGCGGTGCGACCGCACGGTTGCGTAATGGTTCTAATGAAATCGAAGTGATGATAGTCGATCTGTGCCCTGTTCAGGGAAACGAACAGTGGTGTTCCGGAGATATGACTCATTTCGATCTCGGCAACACTTCCACTTTCAGTCAGCTCGAGAAAGTTGAAAAAGGTGTGGCAGAAGTGGAGTTTAAATGGATTCCTACTCCTGTAGGAGACAAGCCTGTAAAGCTGCGGCTAAAGGATGGAGTCAACAAATACTGGGTTGCTCTACAGGTATTGAACCATCGTTATCCGATCTCGAAATTAGAGGTAAAGAACCCTCTGACCGGCCAATGGGAAACCGGTAAAAAACCGAAAAATATGTGGAATTACTGGGTTTTTTCCTATACCGGCGACGGTTTGACTGTACCGTATTATATTCGTATAACCGATCAGTTCGGTCAGGTGATTGAAGAAACCGGTAACACCTTGCAGGAGAAGGCAATCTGGGAAGGAACTAATCAGTTTCCGGTATGGGGAGGAACCGCAGTGGTTGACGGAAAAGATACTAACAAAAGTAAATTAAGCGGCGGATTGGGTATTATCGTTTCAGTCAACGGTAACAGGATAAAGAGTTCATACGATGGAATCCGCGGAATGATTATTGTGGATCTTAAAGGCAGAACCGTTTTCAATTCGTTATCCGGCCGTCAGATAGGAAATACGGTACTTTCGGGCCTTAAGCCGGGCGGTTATTATGCAAAGTTTAATTTAAGAGACGGCAGTAACCGGATGGTAAAATTGGTAAAGCCGGAATAGGCTTCTCTAACATTACTTGCGCGACATCTCGTCCTATCCGTAATATCAAAATATAAAAAAGTATGCGTTTCTATGCATTCGATGATCCTAAACTTACCGGATTCGGATGACTATAGAATATTTGCGTTTATTATTAAAAGTCAACAACAAATACTCTGCAGTCCGTCTATTTTATCAATAATCTGATGCTTTGAGGCAGCGAGGCAATGACGTCCCGGGCTGTTACCGAGTATTCGGTGAGTGTGGCGGCTGCAATTTCTCCCGCAGTACCGTGAAGATACGCTCCCAGTACGGCGGCTTCGGTGATACCGGTTCCCTGGGCGATAAGAGAGGCGATTATCCCGCTTAAAACATCGCCGCTTCCGGCTTTTGCAAGAGCCGAGTTACCATAAGGCAATATGAAAGATTTCCCTTCCGGATCCGCCGCAACCGTGGGATTACCTTTAAGCAATATTACCGCCCGCAACTGACGTGCCGTGTTTGAAAGTAGGGATATCCGTTCGAGCGGTGCGGAGGGCAGGGGGCCGAAAAGCCTTTCCCATTCTCCTTTGTGCGGAGTCATAACCAGGGGCCCCGCATGGTGTTCGAGTTCCTCGACAACACCTTTAAATGCATTGATGCCGTCGGCGTCGAGTATCACTGGTATATTGCAACGAGATATTAGTTCCCTTACCAGATGCGACGCCGACAATTCATGGGAAAGCCCCGGGCCTATGCAGAGAGCCTGTCTTGAGGAGACAAGCGCAAGGATTTCATCTATTGAATTATAATCGAGTGTACCGGCTGCTGTTGCCGGAAGCGCATGCAGAACCGGTTCAGTCAGTTTTATCGAAAGTATATCGGAAAGCATTTCAGGAAACACGCAATGCAACATTCCGCATCCGCTACGCATGGCTGCTTCAGCGGCAAGTGTTATGGAGCCCGACATTCCCGGAGACCCTCCCACAAGCACAACCTGACCGTGATCGAATTTCGATCCTGCAGGTTTACGTCGCGGCATAAAAGCTCTTAATGATTCGATGGTAGGAGTAAAACACGTCGGTTCGACGGAAGATACTATCTGTTGCGGATAATCAAGATCCTCAACGATGAGGCGTCCGACAAGTTCCTTACCCGGATGAAAATAGAGACCCGGTTTGGCAAATCCCATAGCAACAGTAATTGTCGCTTTTATGCAGGGATTCCACGCTTCACCGGTGTCGTTGTTCAATCCCGACGGCGTATCGGCGGAGATTACCGGAACTCCGCTATCATTTACGGCATTGATCATTGCGGCAAATATCCCGCGGGGATTACCGTGAATGCCTGTACCCAGAAGGCAGTCGATAATCAATTTAAAGTCTTCCGCCCGAAAATCGGCGACGTCGTCAATTACCATTACATTACCCTGACGCGTTTCGTATTCACGATAAGCTTTAAGCGATTCTCCGCGCAATTCTTCGGAGGGAACCAACGAAAAACACATTACCCTGTAACCGGCGTCGAGTAAGAGACTTCCTGCCATATAACCGTCGCCGCCGTTATTGCCTTTTCCGCAAACTATCGCAATATCCCCCGACAAAGGATCGGGTAAAAGTCCCCGAACGGCTTTCAACAGCCCCCGGCCAGCCCGGCGCATATATTCAAAACCCACGGCGATATCTCCGCCGGTTGCTCTCCTGTCAACTTCACGCATCTGTCTTACTGAAAGTACCGGTTTCATATACGAAAGGCTTCCTTTCTTCCGGCAAAAAGCAGAATCTTGAAATTATATATCAAAATACAAAGCTCCTATCTATAAATCCATAGGAAAGCTGCACAGCTTCAGGATATCGACGCAGGCAATACTTCATTATCTTTCAGTCACAATAAGTTTAATAAAAAGCTTGACATTCATGCGGCACCATTTCATATTTAAATTATAGTAACAGAAAAACAAATAATAATTGTGATTGAAATAATCCTCGCAAAGGTGAATTTTTCTTTTTTCCCCGTGATAATAAGGAGGGATTTTTATTTCTGAGAGAAAAATTTACATTAGTGAAAAAGCGGGAGTATAGAGCGGTAGTTTGAATATAGTAGCGGATATTGAAACTCTTCTATAACAAAACATCAAACGGTATCTTCGATCTTTTTATCCCGGTTATCTGATAAGGGAACCAATTTGGTTTTTGCTTGAAAAAGAAATTTATCTGTAGATAAACAAATTTATTTGATGGAGTTTGTGAATGAATGTTGCCGAATTGAAATCAAAATCCATGACTGAGTTGAACGATCTTGCTGCTGCTTACGAAGTAGGAGAGCACCGAAACCTGAGACGCCAGGAACTGATTTTCAAGATTCTCCAGGCCGAAGCCGCAAAGAACGGTCAGATGTTTGCAGAAGGTGTGCTAGAGATAATGCCGGACGGTTTCGGTTTTTTACGCTCTCCTCTCAACAGCTATCTGAGCGGTCCCGATGATATATACGTATCGCCGTCTCAGATAAAACGTTTTTATCTTAAGACCGGAGATACTGTGTCGGGTCAGGTAAGACCGCCTAAGGATTCCGAACGGTATTTCGCCCTCCTGAGGGTGGAAATGATCAATTTCGAAGATCCTGAAGAGTGTAAGAAAAAGATAAATTTCGACGATCTTACTCCGCTTTTTCCCCAAGAACGTTTCAATCTGGAGTATAATCCGAAGGACGCTGCTACAAGGATTATGAATCTGCTTACTCCGATAGGTAAAGGACAGCGCGGTTTGATCGTAGCGCCTCCGCGCACAGGTAAAACGGTGCTTCTGAAAAGCATCGCCAATGGAATTCTCTATAATCATCCCGAGGTGTTTCTGATAGTTCTGCTCATCGACGAACGCCCCGAAGAAGTTACAGATATGCAGCGGTCGGTAAAAGCGGAGATAATCAGCTCTACATTCGACGAACCCGCCGAACGTCATGTCGTGGTGGCGGAAATGGCGATAGAACGCGCCAAACGTCTGGTGGAACACAACCGGGACGTAGTTATTTTACTTGATAGTATAACAAGACTTGCAAGAGCTCATAACACTGTGGCGCCTCATTCGGGCCGGATTCTTTCGGGAGGAGTGGATTCGCAGGCGCTCTATAAACCGAAGCGTTTTTTCGGCGCGGCCCGCAACATAGAAAACGGAGGAAGCCTTACTATCATTGCCACCGCTCTCATCGAAACCGGCTCACGTATGGATGAAGTAATTTTCGAAGAGTTTAAAGGAACAGGCAACATGGAACTGGTTCTGGACCGCAAAATAGCGGATCGCCGAATCTACCCGGCCATCGATCTTATGAGATCCGGCACACGTAAAGAAGAGCTGCTTCTTACCGAAGAAGAACTCAACCGGATGTGGATACTTAGAAAATTTCTTGCTACAATGACGCCTATCGAAATGATGGAATTCCTGAATGAAAAAATATTGAGTACGAAGACTAACAGGGAGTTTCTGGATGCGATGAAAAGCTGATTCGTCTCTTTGAGTCTGTTTTTTGTTCTGGAGGGTGGTTGTGCGGATTGCGGTTTGCGGTACGGGCAGTATGGGAAGGGCTATTATTGAGGGTGTGCGGAAAAATTGTCCTGAATTAAATATAATTGCTTACGATGTGTCGCCTCACGTTCGGTCCACACTTCCCAAAGGGATAAAGGTACTGCCGCCCGAAAAGTGGTTTTCCGCCAAGGATTCGCCCGACGCGGTAATTATAGCAGTGAAACCAGCAGATGTTTATGCCGCATGCAATCAAATCGATTCTTATAGGTCAAAGGTATCGGCACCCAAACCTCTATGGATTTCCGTAGCTGCCGGTTTGAGTATAGACAAATTGAAAGAATTTCTTTACCCCAACGCTCGTATTTGCCGTGTCATGCCGAATACTCCCGCAAGAATAGGGGAGGGAATGAGCGCGTATTGCTGCAGTGAAGAGTGTACGGAGAACGATGGTAAATTGACTGAAAAGATTTTTTCCGCGTGTGGAAAGGTTATCAAAGTTCCTGAAAAACTGATGCATGCCGTTACAGGGCTTTCGGGAAGCGGTCCTGCGTATGTGTTTCTTTTTATAGAAGCACTTATAGAAGGCGGGGTAAGCGCTGGACTGCCGTTTCCGGTTGCTCGTGAATGCGCCGTCCAGACCGTTCTCGGAGCGGCACGAATGGTTGACCTGACAAATGAACATCCGGCTGATCTCAAGGCCGGCGTTATGTCGCCTGCCGGAACAACGGTAGAGGGACTTCGTGCTCTGGAACGCAACGCGTTCAAACATGCCGTCATCGAAGCGGTTACGGCCGCTGCCGGCCGTTCGGCGCGACTAGGAGAGTAATCGGAGAGAGGCAGATGCCTCGCGGCCCCGTCTGTAATAAAGGTGTTTGAAGGCCGCTCTGCCGGTCATGATAAAAACAATCTTTTTATATTCTTTCTTTTTTCAATTTTTTTTCATCCCAGACCCTCCCTCATGGAAGATTTTATATCAATTAAAACTGCGGATATATTTTATTTTTTATTGTTTCTTTTCGACAAGGTCTTTTGCCGATATGAAAGGAGACGAGCCTGAAAATTACTCATACTGTCATGAAACAGGCGTTGGAAGAACTCGCCGATAGTCGGGATGCGATTATATTGAAGAAATTTTATAAAACCGGCCCCGGAGAATACGGTGAAAACGATCTTTTCAGAGGCGTAAGGGTGCCGAAGATAAGAAAACTGCTTGTCCTATTTGCGGAAGCTTCGCTTTCCGAAACAACTCTGCTTCTTCAATCGCCCTACCATGAAGACAGACTGTTTGCATTATTGCTTCTGGTAAAAAAATACCGGTTGGGAGACGAAAAAATAAAAGCGGAAATTTACCGGATCTACCTTTCAAACCTCGACAGAATAAATAACTGGGATCTTGTGGATCAGAGCGCCGAACACATTGTCGGAGCGCATCTTTTCGAACGTTGCCGCAGACCCCTTTACAAACTCGCGGTTTCAGAACTTCTTTGGGCCCGGCGTGTCGCAATTGTATCGACATTTTATTTTATAAAACAAAACGATTTCCACGATACCCTGCGTCTGGCGGAACTATTGATAAAAGATCAGGAGGATCTTATTCACAAGGCAACCGGATGGATGCTTAGGGAGGTCGGCAAACGCAATACGGATGTTCTGGAGAACTTTCTGAAAAAAAACATCAAACTACTTCCAAGAACCGCTCTCCGTTACGCAATCGAACGGTTTTCTCCTTCAAAACGGCGGGCATATCTTTCCGGAACGGTTTAACATATTTTATGTATTAGCAATGGGGCCTTTAAGGGGAAGGTGGATAATGAGAAATATAAGGTTAATTTTATATTATTTCTTAACAAAAAGAAACAGAGCCACCCTGACTGAGACGCTATTCAATCACATGAACACTCTTTTAAGGCCGCCGGTAATGATTATTGTCGTTTTTTCGGAAGTGTTTTTCTCCCATCTACACGCCGCAGTTCGAAGCGTCTCCGGCGTCGGGTTTTCGGGAGATACGACGGTTTTATTGGCGGTATGGGTTTATTTTACGGATAAGCCGTACTATAATTCAACACCTTCCGCCATCTCACAACGTGCTTTTGCCCGTCGTAAAGCTGTCAGATTTCGTTCTCCGCCTGAGGCAGATTATCCCGTTTCACTCGGTTATCTGCAACGGATAGAAACACTCGGTGGGAAGCTCCGTCACTGTTTCAAATGGGAAAACGTCGCAAGCTTCGATCTTCCGGCAGCCGCAGTGCCTGCGGTAAAGGCTTTGCCTTTTGTCAAAAATATAACTCTGGTGGGAGGTTTCAGAAAGGCGGTCGAAAAACAATCTTTCCATTTCTGCAAACGAAAGACGTCGGCGTATCAAGGAATATACGGCGGAGCTTACGATCAGCTTGCGATAATCAATATTCCCGGGGCGCATGAATATATTTCCTATACATGCGGAGACGCGCCGGGACAGGGAGTGCGTATAGCTTTTTTCGACAGCGGATTCCGGTTGCGGCATCGCTGCTTCAGGCATCTTTTCGAGCGCAATGCAGTAGTTGCGGCATTTGATTTCGTCGACAAGGACACGACCGTCGAAGATCCGGATTCCGTTTTCAATAATCTTCGACATCCGTATTACCGTAATGATGAACATGGAACGCTTGTCTTCAGCCTTGTTGCGGCATACGACCCTCCGTATTACTGCGGAGCGGCATGGGGAGCTGATTTTTTGCTCGCAAGAACCGAAGACGGTTACATGTATGATGAGCAACGGTCACGGGAGGTTCATGCCGAAGAGGACAACTGGGCCGCTGCGGTAGTTTGGGCCGAGAGTATAGGCGTCGACGTCATATCTAGTTCGGTTGCCTACAGAGAAGGCTTTGAGGATACTGTTGTTATCGATCTCGGAAACGGTGTTTTCGATACGATCGTGAGTTACGACAAAAGCCATCTCGACGGAAAGACCACAATTGTGTCCCGTGCTGCAAAAGGGGCGGTGGAGCGGGGGGTTATTGTTGTCTGTTCGGTTGGAAACGAAGGATACGAAGGGGATACTTCACTGAATGCTCCCGCGGATGTCGATGGAGTAATATCGGTAGGAATGGTTGATATGTTCGGACTGCTCGACGCCTGGAGCAGCAGAGGGCCTACTTCGGACGGACGCAAAAAACCCGATCTGGTTGCGCCGGGAAGCGGAGTGCTTATGCCCGAAGTTTACTCATATCAATCTACCGATACTTATATTTTACAGTCCGGCACTTCGTTCTCGGCTCCTTTTGTATCGGCAATATGCGCACTTGTCAAGCAATCCTCTCCCTCTCTTGACGCTGCCGCAGTAAGGGAGCATCTGTACCGTTTCTGCCGGCGTAAATACGGAGGGGTAGAAATAGACTATGGATACGGCAGAGGAATACCCGATGCGCTTTTAAGCTGCATGAAATCCGACGAGGTATTCCTGACGGCAAAAGACAGCAGCGGTATACCACTTAAGAATGCCTTTATAGCAAAAAGCAACGGTTCAGATACCATTGCACGGTTCGACGACTCCGGCAGGGCGCTCTTCAGACTTCAGGATGACAATAAAATTGACATTGAAGTATTCAAGGACGATAATCGTCGGAGAATCAGTATTGATTCGACTCCATGCCGTAAACTGCTTTTACCGTGTACACTTGTCATATACATAAAAAATGAAAAGTTCAAACCGCTGCAGGGTGCTTCTGTAGGAGGTGTAATCGGCACACAAAAATTCATTCGTCAAACCGACTCGACGGGAAGAGTATTAATAGAAAATTTTTTCACGCTTCCTGTAAAATTTGCGGCTTCGAAAGAGGCTTACCGTAGTTCCGATACCATGTATGTTTTACTACAGGAAATGAAACAGGAGAGGGCAATACAGCTCTTTCCCGTCAGCGAAACTGCATTGACCCTGTTTCCGACAGTTATTCATATAAACAGGGAAGGAGCGCTCCATATTCGATATTCATCGCAGCTGAATTCTGGTGTAAAGACTCTCCGTTTTACTGTCAGGGCGATTTCCGGGGATCTCATACATCATGAAAATTATATGCTCGATACCCCCAAGGGAGAGTTTATCTGGAATTGCAGAGGTGCAGACGGCCATTATGCGGCGCCGGGCGCTTATATTGTAACGGTTGTTTTTGAAGGAAAAACGCTGCGCCGGAAAATAATAATTACGCCGTAAGTTATAATGGTTCCTGAAATGGCGTTTGGAGAATAATATTGTGTGTCCGTTCAGTGAACTCATGCCTTCTATTCATAAATTAAAAAACGCAGAGAACGCCGGGAAAGGCCGAGGAGGCAGAGAGAAAATACCGCAGAGAAGTACGTTCGATTAACATATGTCAATTTCCATATTTATCCCATTTTATGCATTAGGATTTTTCGTTGCAAAAAAATAGCGTATCTGTTCAGTAAAACCATAAAGTAATATCATCTTCCCCCTCTCCCTGTGGGAGAGGGGGAAGGGGTGAGGGGGAATAGAGATTATCGCGGAAGTTAAGATAGGAATATTATAACCACGAAGGACACGAAGGGCACGAAGATAAGAGTATAATTGGATATTGTTTGTCAAGATTCATATTTTATTATAATTTTTTCACCACGGAGAACACGGAGAGCACGGAGAAAAATAATTTTCATTCAGT
>FWPV01009106.1_pt1 | contig 16962 bp, 21 predicted proteins | sample 2228371 | NCBI WGS metagenome assembly FWPV01 (sample SAMEA103939776, study PRJEB20133) | metagenome | reverse complement strand
GCAACGGTACGGTCCATTCTTCAAAAAACGAAGGGAGGGAATGGTTATGAGAAAGCTATTCAGTTTGACGGCTTCGGTGCTCATTTTTTGGCTTTTCTTCACCCCATCTCAAGGCCTCGCCAAGGTATACGGAGGAACGGTGATCTACGCGGCAGGGGCAGACCCGGATCGCCTCGACCCCGCCAACGCTGAGAGCAACCCGGCCGAGGCTGTGAACCGGATGATGTATGAAAACCTTGTAAAATTCGACGAAAAACTAAGGATCGTTCCTGGCTTGGCCACAAGGTGGGAGCAGTCAAAGGATGGATTGACTTGGACGTTCTATCTCAGAAAAGGAGTCAAGTTCCATGACGGGACACCATTCAATTCGGAGGCTGTCAAAGTCTTCATAGAAAGGATGATCGGACCGGAAAAACCTTCTCGGGCTGGGCTCTACGTTCCTTTCGTAAATTCGGTTGAGGTGGTCGATGACCACACGGTGAAGATCATCCTAAAAGCCCCCTTCGCATTTTTTCTCAACAACTTGGCCCACAGCGCTTCGGGAATTATCAGCCCCACGGCGCTGAAGACTTTGGGGAAGGATATTGCCCGCCGGGCCGTCGGAACCGGCCCATTTAAGTTTGTCGAATGGATCCATGGCGACCATCTAACCATGGTCAGAAATGACGACTACTGGGGAGGGAGACCTTATCTCGACAAGATCATCGTCAAGACGGTCAAAGAGGACAGTGCCCGCGTCATGATGCTTCAGTCGGGCGACGCCCATCTGATCGTCCGGATCCCCCCAGAGGACATTCCCAGATTAGAAAAAGAGCCAGCGATCAAGCTCGACTCGACGGAGACGCTTCGCGTCCTCTACATCGGAATCAACTGCTACAAGAAACCATACACAGATGTTCGGGTTCGCCAAGCCCTCAATTACGCCGTGGATAAGGAATCGATTGTGAAGAGTATTTATCAAGGAAGAGCCTTGGTGGCCTCGGGAATCGTTGCTCCTCTGACCACCGGATATTTTCCGGTGAAGGGATATCCATACGATCCAGAAAAGGCGAAAAAACTTCTTGCCGAGGCGGGTTATCCCCAGGGGTTTAAGGCAAAACTGTGGAGTCCTCAGGGTCGTTATCCCAAGGACTTCGAAATGGCACAGGCTGTCCAACAGCAGCTGAAGAAAGTGGGAATTGACTGCACCCTCGATACGATGGAGTGGGCAGCGTATCTGGCCGCTACCCGGAAGCCTCCCGAAGAGAACGAATCTGAGCTTTTTCTGATCGGATGGGCTCCCTCAACGGCAGAGGCTCGTTGGATTCTCTATCCCCTTTACACCACCGAGCAGTGGGTTCCCAAGGGGAATAACCGAAGTTTCTACTCGAATAGGGAATTTGATGAATTGGTCAACAAGTTTACTCGGGCAACGACCAAAGCAGAGATGGACAAGTATCTGAAGGAAGCCCAAGAATTGATTGTCAGGGAGGCCCCCTCGATCTTCATCCTTGTAACCAAGGAGACCATTGGCTATACGAATAAACTCAAAGGGGTGATCAACTCACCACTGGAGCTAACCTATTTTGACCACCAGACCTATCTCGAGAAATGAGGGGGATCCTTTGCACCACCTTCACGAAAGGGCGACCCAAATCGGGTCGCCCTTTCCTCTACCCCGCAGCCGAAAGGAGGTGAGGAGGAAAAGATGGGACGCTATATCCTCAAGAGAATCTCCATGCTTCTGCCCGTCCTCTTTGGAGTTTCGCTCATCTCCTTTTCACTCCTCCATATGGTCCCCGGCGACCCTGCCGAGCTGTTGGCAGGAGAGGAGGCCAACCCAGACTTCATTCAAGCGGTCCGAAAGGAATACGGCCTGGATAAACCCCTCTACGTCCAGTATCTCCATTTCCTCTTTCATGTCGTCCGCGGGGATTTCGGAATATCGATCAGAAATCGGGAACCCGTCATCAACCTCCTTCGGGAGCGGTTTCTCTTCACCGTTCAGCTCTCCTTTCTCTCCATATTGATCGCCGGTCTTATCGGTCTGCTGGCAGGGGTTATCTCTTCGACGAAGCAGTATTCGCTCTTCGATAACCTGAGCATGGTGGGGGCTCTCTTTGGTATCTCCATGCCCATCTTCTGGCTTGGCTTGCTACTCATGCTCGTCTTCTCCGTCCATCTCAGATGGTTCCCAGCCGGGGGAAAGGGGACGATCATGCATCTCATCCTGCCTGCGATCGCCCTGGGGGCTGCTGGGTCTGCTGTCATTGCTCGAATGACACGGGCCTCGATGCTGGAGGTCATCCGACAGGATTACATTCGCACGGCTCGAGCAAACGGGCTTCCTGAATTCGTCGTCATCTATAAGCATGCGCTGAAGAACGCCATGATTCCGGTGATCACCGTCTTTGGCCTCGAGTTCGGTTACATGCTGGGGGGCGCCGTTCTAACGGAGACCGTCTTTTCCCTTCCTGGAGTCGGAAGGTTGATGGTGGAAGGAATTTTCCAGCGGGACTACCCCGTCGTTCAAGGGTCCATGCTTCTGGTGGCAACCACCTTCGTCCTCGTAAACCTTCTCACAGATATTGCCTATGCCTTTTTTGATCCAAAGATACGCTATGAGTGAAAAGAAAGAACTCAGAACAAGCCAGATGGCCGAGGTCTGGCGAAGGCTCAAGAGGAACCGGGCAGCCATTATAGGAGGGATCATTGTCCTTCTCTTTTTTCTCATTGCCATCTTGGCCCCATGGATCTCCCCCTATCCTCCTAACGAAGGAGATCTGGCGAAAAGATTGAAACCACCGAGCAGAGAACACCTTTTAGGGACGGATCCTCTCGGAAGGGACCTCTTGAGCCGGGTCATCCACGGGGCTCGGATCTCGCTTCAAATCCAGATTGTCTCCGTTTCCATCGCTCTCTTTATTGGAACGCTCCTGGGAATGGTCGGGGGCTACTACGGTGGGAAATTTGATCATCTGATCATGCGACTGATGGACATTCTCCTCGCTTTTCCGGGGATCTTTCTCGCTATCTCCATCATCGCCGTGTTAGGTCCTGGCCTCACGAATCTGATGCTCGCCGCCGGGATCTATTCCATTCCCCAATTTGCAAGGATCGTTCGGGGGTCCATCCTCTCGCTCAAAGAGAAGGAATTCGTTGAGGCGGCCCGAGCGATTGGGGAAAACGATTTCAACATTCTCTTTCGCTATCTCTTGCCTAATTCTTTGGCCCCCATCATCGTGCAGACAACGCTTCGAATGGCTACTGTCCTTCTCACCGCATCCGGCTTGAGTTTCCTTGGACTTGGCGTTCAACCCCCAACCGCCGAGTGGGGTGCAATGCTTTCCAATGCCAGGGCCTACCTCATCACTGCGCCCCACGTTGCGACAGTGCCGGGGTTGGCGATCATGTTGGTCGTCATGGGTTTCAACCTTTTCGGCGACGGCCTGAGGGATTCTCTCGATCCGAGGTTGAGGGAATGAGAGGACAAGGGGTTCGATTCGAGATGAGTGCACTCTTAACGGTTATGGATCTCAGGACTTATTTCTATTCTGCAGGCAAGACCGTGCGGGCTGTTGACGGGGTGAGCTTCAGCGTCGAGGAGGGAGGCGCCTTTGGGCTTGTGGGTGAAACGGGGTGCGGCAAGTCTGTGACGGCCCTCTCTCTTTTGAGACTCATCCCTCATCCCCCGGGCAAGATCGTCTCGGGAAGGATTCTCTTCAGAGGGAGAAACCTTCTTGACCTCTCGCAGGACGAGATGCGATCCATTCGAGGAAAAGAGATCTCGATGATTTTTCAGGAGCCGATGACGTCCCTCAACCCGGTTTTCCGAATCGGTGACCAGATGGTCGAGGTCATCATGCTCCATCAAAAGGTGAACCGATCGAAGGCGATGGAGAGGGCAATCGAGATGCTCGAACGGGTTCGCATTCCAGATGCACCCCGGGTCGTGAAGCAGTTTCCCCATCAACTGAGCGGCGGGATGAGGCAACGGGTGATGATCGCCATGGAACTTTCTTGTCACCCTTTTCTTCTGATCGCCGATGAACCGACGACTGCGCTGGACGTCACCATCCAGGCCCAGATCCTCAAGCTCATCAAGGAGATGAAGAAAGAACTGAATACGTCGATCCTCCTGATCACGCATGACCTCGGGGTCGTAGCGGAGTTGTGCGATCGGGTTGCGGTCATGTATGCCGGCTCGATTGTTGAAGAGGCTCCAGTGGAAGAGATCTTTGCGGAACCCAAACATCCTTATACGAAGGGTCTCTGGGGAGCTATTCCCCTGCTCAGTGGGGAGAAGGAAACCCTAACGGTCATTCCCGGGAGTGTCCCGGATCTGAGTGAACCCCCGAGCGGCTGCACCTTTCATCCGAGGTGTGCTTTCCGATTCACTCCTTGTGATCGGGTTCGTCCACCTCTCTTCGAGGTGGCGCCAAGACACTGCGTCGCGTGCTATCTTTACGGAGAGGGAAGACCCTGTGCATGAACCCCTTCTCACCGTCAAAGGCTTGAAAAAATATTTTCCCGTCACCAGGGGCTGGGGAAAAGAAAAGACCTTTGTCCGTGCCGTCGACAACGTCGATTTCTCCATCGACCGAGGCGAAACCTTAGGACTCGTTGGGGAGTCTGGATGCGGTAAGACGACGGTGGGAAGATTGATTCTCCGGCTGATCGAACCTACGGAGGGAAAGATCCTTTTCGAAGGAAGGGATCTCGCGACCTTGAAGAAAAAAGAGATTTCTCCGATGAGGCGTTTTCTCCAAATCATCTTTCAGGACCCCTTCGCCTCCCTCAATCCCCGGATGACCGTCGCCGAGATCGTAGGGAGACCCATGGAGATCCATCGACTCGTCGATCGCTCCCAAAGAGACGAAGAGGTGCTTCGCTTGCTCGAGTCCGTGGGACTCAAGAAGTATCACCTCAACCGGTATCCCCACGAATTTTCTGGTGGGCAGCGCCAGCGAATCGGAATCGCCAGAGCCTTGGCGACCCAGCCAAAACTGATCGTCGCTGATGAGCCCACTTCTGCCCTCGATGTGTCCGTTCAGGCCCAGATCCTCAATCTGATGAAACAGCTCCAGAAGGAATTCAAGCTCACCTACCTCTTCATCTCCCACAATATCGGCGTTATCCGACATATGAGCGACCGGATTGCTGTGATGTACCTCGGGAAAGTGGTGGAGGTGGCGGAGAAGGGGTCTCTGTTCCAATCCCCCGCTCATCCCTACACAAAGGCCCTCTTGGCGGCTGTTCCGACGATGAATCCGAGGGAGAAGAGGGCAGGCCCCATCCTCGAGGGAGATGTGCCGAGCCCCATCCATCCTCCCTCAGGTTGCCGCTTTCACACGCGATGTCAATATGCTCTTCGAAAATGCTATGAGGAGGAGCCCCTTTTCCATACGATCGAGGAGGGCCGCTGGATTGCCTGTCATCTCTACGTTTGAACTCAGATCGCGGAGGAATAGATGTTCACCTTGATCAAAGACGGAGAAATATACGGACCCCAAAGGATGGGAAGGAAGGATATTCTCGTAGTGGACGAAAGGATTGCGATGATCGCGGAGAGGCTCGATCTTCCGGACGTTTTTCATCCGAACATTATTTCGGCTTCGGGAAAAATCGTGCTCCCCGGGTTCGTCGATCTTCACGTCCACCTTTTAGGGGGAGGTGGCGAAGGGGGTCCCAGGACGAGAACTCCCGAGATCACGTTGTCGAAAATCATTCGCGCAGGAGTGACGACGGTGGTGGGATGCCTCGGGACGGACGACATTTCACGTAGACCCGAAACCCTCTTGGCGAAAGCCATGCAACTGGAAGAAGAAGGCATCACGACCTACATCTACACGGGGTCTTACCAGGTCCCCCCTCCCACGATTACGGGGAGCGTCAGAAAGGACATCGCCCTCATCCCAAAGGTCGTCGGCGTTGGAGAATTAGCCATCTCCGATCATCGGTCCTCCCAGCCGAGCTTTGAGGAGCTCTGCCATCTGGCCGCCGAGGCCCGGGTGGGAGGCATGATAGGAGGAAAGGCAGGCCTTGTCCACCTTCACGTCGGAAGCGGCCGGGGGAGGCTCGATCCTCTCTTCAGGATCGTCACGGAGACGGAGATCCCTATCACGCAGTTTCTCCCTACCCATCTGACTCGAACCGAATCCCTTCTCGAGCAATCGATTCGGTTCGCAAGAATGGGAGGAAATATCGATTTTACGGTGGGGGGAAGGGATTTGCACTGGCCACTGACCACTCGACAAGCTCTCGAAAAAGCACTCGGCGAGGGAGTTTCGATCGAACAGATCACTTTCAGCTCCGATTCGAACGGATCGATGCCGATCTTCAATGAGAGGGGAGACGTGGTTAAGCTTGGCGTCGGGGATATCCAAAATCTCTACTCGGAATGGAAGCAACTGGTGCAGGAAGGTTTCCCTCTGGAAGGGATGATCAAATTGGTAACCTCGAACCCGGCGAAAAGGATCGGCGTCTACCAAACCAAAGGAAGCATCGAAGAAGGGAAGGATGCCGATCTGCTGATCCTAAGCAAGGAGTTGGAGATTGAGACGGTGATGGCAAAAGGTCAGTTGATGCTTCACGACGGCGAATTGAGGGTCAAGGGTACGTTTGAGAGCTAAGCGAGATGAAGCCTCTCATTGGAATTACCTGCTCGAGAAGGTTTGTAGAAGGCTGGGGTCCTCACTCCCCTGGGGATCGGATCGATTACACCTTCGAGGATTACAGCAAGGCCCTCCGCTACTGCGGAGGTGCACCGATCCTCATCCCTGTTGCCCAGAATCGGAAGACCTTGCAGGCGATCGTTGACCGGATCGCCGGCCTTCTCCTAAGTGGCGGACCTGATGTTCACCCAAGGCAATACGGTGAGTCGCCTCTCCCGGAACTGGGAGAGACCGACGAAGCTTTGGACGAGATGGAGCTCTCGGTCGCCAACATGGCCTTCAGGAAGAATCTCCCGCTTCTGGCCATCTGCAGAGGGATTCAGGTGTTGAACGTTCTTAGGGGAGGAACCCTCTATCAGGACATCCCCACTCAGGTTCCAAACCAGCTGGGTCATCTCCAACAGGTCGATAAGAGCATCCGGACTCACCGCGTTCGCGTCGAAGAGGGAACCCTGCTCCACAGCATCGTCGGGAGCCGGGAGATATGGGTCAATGGAAAGCATCATCAGGCCATCAAGGATCTCGCATCCGACTTCGTCGTCTGCGCACGGGCAGAAGATGGCATCATTGAGGCCATTGAACATCGCTCGAAACCATTCGTCCTCGGCGTCCAGTGGCACCCCGAAGGCACGTGGGAAAGAGATCTCTACTCCAAAAGGCTTTTCCGCGCCTTCGTCAAAGCCACCCTCGATTTTATGAAGAAGCGCGAAAAGCGAGAAAGATGATGCCGAACCCGATCGGTGACTTTTGGCTCCCAACCCGTCCATTAAAAGAACGGACACCTTCATCCCGGCAGCGAGACTTTCGAAAATCTTGCAGTCCGGATGAGTCATCGCCCGGTCGACCGGGGAAATTCAATGGAATCGGACAGGGATGTCGGAGAAAATCTTACAGCGGAACCCTTAGCTTGACCCCTGGCTCGAAGAATCCAATCTTCCCCACCCTTCCGCGACGCATGACGGGCGAAGATCTGAAATCGCTTGACAAGAATCATTCTAATGTGATAATAATTTTGAGAGGTATCCATGGAAAAATTTCGAAGGTGCGGGTTGAAACTAACCCCCCAGCGGCTCGCCATTTTGGAGTACCTGGATGGGAACAAAGAACACCCCTCTGCCGACGACGTCTACCAGGCCGTCTCTAAAAAGTTCCCAACCCTCTCTCTGGCTACGGTCTACAATACCCTGTTCACTCTGAAACAACGAGGTCTTGTGAAGGAACTGACTATCGACCCGACGAGAATGCGGTTCGACCCTCAAACCACTGCACATCATCACCTCATCTGTCTCCATTGCCGAAGGATCATCGACATCGATACGAAGCTCGACATCCTTCTTCCCGAGGCTGAGAGCGGCGGGTTTGAAATCGTTGGCAATCATGTCGAATTTTATGGTTTTTGTCCGAAGTGTAAGAAGAAGAGGCATAGAATCAATCCTGACTAAATGATGAAGGAGGAGATGACCATGGCGAAGACGGAACAATTCCTGAAAGAGGCCTTTGCAGGGGAATCGCAAGCGAACCGAAGATATTTAGCCTTCGCGGCCAAGGCGGATCAAGAGGGTTATCCTCAAGTGGCACGACTCTTCCGAGCGGCTGCGGAAGCAGAGACAGTTCACGCCCACAATCATTTGAGGGCCTTGGGGGGAATCAAGAGCACCAAGGAGAATCTTGAGGAAGCCATCGCCGGCGAAACCCATGAGTTCAAGAAGATGTATCCCGAGATGATCGAAGCGGCCAAGGCCGAAGGGCAAAAGGATGCTCAAAGAACGTTCCATTATGCGAATGAAGTCGAAAAGATCCATGCCCAGCTCTATCAGAAGCTTCTCGATAATCTCGGAAAGCCTCAGGAGAATTATCCTTACTATGTCTGTCCGGTTTGTGGGTTCACGGCCGAAAAAGAACCTCCTGGGGTCTGTCCGGTGTGCGGAGCAAAAGGGACGGCGTTTCGAAAGATCGAATAGAGGCCTTTCCCAAAGCAAAACTTCCTAACCCAAGGCTCCGCGATTGGCCGATCAAATCGTCTGACAGAGAAGGAGGGAAGAAAATGGCTGAGCACGTGATTCGACTCACGGACCAAGAGGTCCAAATGATTCAGGCAATTATTTTGGATCGAGACAAGGAGGCTGCGCTACGATTCCTTGTGGATGTGATTAAGGAGAAACTGAAAGGTCCCACGAGTCATGCCTGCGGTCCGACGTCGGTATAACCCGATCGTTCTCTCGAAGATCCGAAGGAGGATGAGATGAAGGAAAGAAAAGGTCTAATCACAATGTTTGGGAATCCATTGACTCTGCTCGGAGAGGAGATCCAAGTGGGACAGGTAGCCCCGGAATTTGTGGCTCTCGATCCCAATCTCAATCCTGTCTCCTTTTCGTCCTTTAAAGGGAAGATCTGTGTCCTCTCCTCCGTCCCTTCACTGGATACGCCCGTCTGTGACACAGAGACCAGGAAGTTCAATGAGGCGGCTGGGCGCCTGGGGAAAGAGACGGTCATTCTAACCCTTAGCATGGACCTGCCCTTTGCCCAGAAGCGCTGGTGTGCAGCCGCTGGGGTGAGTCATGTCCAAACCTTATCGGATCACCGCGACGCCTCTTTTGGAACCACCTATGGCGTTCTCATCAAAGAACTGAGATTGCTCGCGAGGGCCATCTTTTTGGTCGACCGGAAAGGCGTAGTCCGTTATATCCAATTGGTGAAAGAGGTCACCCAAGAACCAGACTATGAAGAAGTTTTCAATCATCTGAAAAAGCTTGAATGAAGGAGAAGAGGGATGAAAAGATTTTTGGTCCTCGCCGTGCTCTTGGTATCATTCCATTTTGCAGTCACCTCGATTCTCGGGGCAGCCAATAGGCCGCCGCAGAAAGGGGAGACCCTTCCTGTCATAAACCTTCCCATCCCAAAAAGCCCTGCCGAGAAGAGCTATCTCGAACTTTCCGGGGAGGGATCTTTCCAAATCCCCCGGATCAAGGCCAGGGTGGTGATCGTTCAGATTTTCAGCATGTATTGTCCACATTGCCAGAAGGACGCCCCCGGAGTCAATGAGTTCTACGAACTCATTCAGAAAGATTCAAACCTCAAAGGAAAAATTAAGATCATAGGCATCGGCGTCGGAAACACACCTTTAGAGGTGAACATCTTCAAGAAGACCTACGCGATTCCCTTTCCCCTCTTCTCGGATCAAGAGTTCACCGTTCATCGGGCTCTCGGCGAAGTGAGGACCCCCTACTTCATGGTGGTCAAGATCAACGACGACGGGAGCCACCGAATCGTCCACGCTCAATTAGGGGAATATCCTGGGCCCAAACGTTTCCTGGAAATAGTGCTTGAATCCTCGGGTTTAAGATAGGAGGATGCCATGAAAAGGAGAAGAACCCTTCTGCTCGCGTGGGTCTTAGGCGCGCTTTCTCTCTTTGCCTTTATACCCATGGCCAATGCTCTTTCGGAGGCTTTCAAAGAAAATATCTACAAGGTCGGACCTCTGAAACCGATTGACAGTGTCCTAAAGGTGAAGCTTGGGGATCGTGCTCCCGATTTCACCCTTCCCTCCCTCACCGGAGAAAGAATTTCCTTGAGCCAGTACCGCGGCAAGAAGAATGTCGTCCTCTCCTTTGTCCCCGCTGCCTGGACCCCTGTCTGCTCAGATCAGTGGCCTGGGTACAATATCATCAAGGATATTTTTGACCAACACGATGCCATCCTGCTTGGGATTACGGTGGACAATATCCCCACCCTCTATGCATGGACGAACCAGATGGGAAAGTTATGGTTTCCCGTGCTCTCCGACTTCTGGCCTCATGGCGCCGTTGCCAAAAAATACGGGGTTTTGCGGTCGGACGGTGTCTCTGAGAGGGCTCTCTTCGTCATCGACAAGAAGGGAGTGATCCGTGATATCGACGTCCACGATATCAACAAGCGACCCCCACTGGAAAACCTGGTCAACGCGCTTGAGGAACTCCCGAAATAACGATGAACGAAGGACGATGAACCGACGAAAAATACCTCTGAGAGACCAGATGTTCCGTTCTGCAGATTCAATTTGCCTAAGTATAGCAGAAGGTTCAAATAGGTTGTCCGATATCAACTTCAGCAGATACCCACTTATTTCTTGTTCATTTTCCGTTGTCCATTGTTCACCGTTCATCTTGGGTACGTAATGAAAACACGGAGACTTGGCCGAACGGGCTGGGAAGTCTCGGTTATCAGTTTTGGGGCAATTAAGTTACCCCAACTGAGTCAGAGAGAATGCGACTCCCTGCTCAACCGCGCTCTCGACCTTGGAATCAACTTTGTAGATACGGCAGATTGCTACGGCGATAGCGAAGAGAAAATCGGCAAGGCACTGAGCCAACGGCGGAAGGAATTCTACCTTTCGACCAAAGTGGACGAGCGAGAGGGTCCCGGCGTTAGGAAGAAATTGGAGCGCTGTCTCAGGCGCCTGAGGACGGACTGGGTTGACCTCGTCCTGTTTCACGATGTCAGGGGGTCTGAGTACGAGACGATCTTTGAGGGGTCTGGCTTCCGGGCCTTGGAAAAGGCAAAGGAACAGGGGAAGGTGATCGAAATCGGCATCAGCATCCACCAATCCCTCCCCATGATGAAGAGGGCCATCGACTCTGGAGCCTTTTCCGTCCTCATGGTCGCCTATAGCGCCATCGATGAGGATCGTCTCTCCGCTGACCTCATCCCTTCCGCCTATGAAAAAGGGATCGGGTTAATCGCCATGAAGCCCTTGGCCGGGGGGAAATTGGGTATTGCCACCCCCACATGGGATCCCAAATTATTTAAAGGCGAAACACCCGCTCAGGTCTCTCTCCGGTACATCCTCACCAACCCATGCATTACCTGTGCAATTCCGGGGATGACGAGCCTTGAAGAGTTGAGCCAAAATGTCAAGGTCGGAAAAGACGGAAGAACGTTAACACCCGAGGAGATCACCCACTTCATGGACTGGGTGGGGGAGGTTGGGAAGGGATTCTGCAGGAACTGTGGTTATTGTCTTCCCTGACCGGAGAAGATCCCGATTCCCGACCTCTTCCGTATCGAGGCCTACTATGAACGCTACGGATTGAAAAATTGGGCACTGGAGCAATATGGCCAGCTGCCAGTCAAGGCAGAAGCCTGTTCTTCCTGTGAGCAATGCATTCCCCGGTGCCCCTATAGCGTCCCCATCCCTCAACGCCTGAGAGAGATCCATCAGACGCTCGGTGCCTAAGACCCCCCCCTCCCGTGCCTCGTTAGCCGACGACTCGATATTGCCGACAAGACCAAATCCCAAGCACCAAACCCCGAATATCAAATAAGCTCCAATGACGAATGTTCAAACCGGTCATTGGAATTTGGTTGCCGGAACTTATTCCGGAATGGGGATCGGCGCAAGATTAGATTTCGATGATCTCTCCTTCAATCGTTTCACCAATATGTAAAATGCCGAGCGTCGGTCGGTGAATGAAGGAGCGGGTGGGGGATCCTGGATTGAAGAAGTAAATCCCTTTCACTTGGTGATGAGCGGGTATATGGGTATGGCCATAGACGATCGCGTCTACGTCGTCGAATTCGCGTCTCACTCTCGACTCGATCCCGAAGGGGGCCCCACCCCCATGAATCAAACCGATCTTGAACTTTCCGATCTCAACCACCCTCTTTCTCGGGAATGCCTTTTGGATTTCCGGAGGATCCATATTCCCAGGGACCGCAATCAGTTCCTTCTGGCCAGAGAGGTAGTCGGCAACGCTGAGATCGACAAAATCCCCCGTATGGAATATTTTTTCCACATCATTGAAATAGGACTCAATCCACCTCTTAAACTGCGAATGGGGCTCCGTGAGATGCGTATCTGAAAGAACGCCAATCTTCATCTCCATCCTCCAACCGTTGATGAACCAAACCCTCCACCAAGGGCCTCTGATGAGAGGAGAGCGCGATCATGTTATTGAAAAATTTGCCCTCTGTCAATTCGAAAAGCTCTCGATCTTTAACATCCCGCCCTACCGTGGAAATACAATCGAGTCGGAGCAGGAATTTCGTAGATATTCCTGTCCGATCACCCGATTTTCCCCACGCCTCAGTAAGGCATGGCATAGATGGGACTCGATCTCGTTCCTTTTTAAGGCGATTTGGTTTATAATGTCTTACAGTGAGATGGTGATCGGTCGCAAGAAAAAGGCTGTCGTCCATATCGCCAAGGAGGAACTTCATCTCGACAACGAATCCTACCGGCAGATTCTCAAGGGGGTAGCGGGCGTGGAAAGCTCAGCCCAACTATCGGTGGCGGGATTCGAAAAAGTGATGAAACGGTTCGAAGAGATGGGTTTCAAGGGTCTCCTCCTCGATCCTTATCAGCCCATCCCCAAAGGAAGGCTCATCCCTTCTGGAAGCCCAGAGGGGTCGGAATCGATCACGGAGAGCCAGCGCGACTTCATGAATTACTTGTTGGAGAGGCTGGATTGGGATGCGGATCACTTTCAGGCTTTCTGCAGACGGATCATCAAGAAATCAGAGCCTATGACGAAAAGGGATGGGCAGAAGATCATCATCGGACTGATGGCCATTTTGAGAAAAAGAGCCATTCAGGAAAGAGCAAAGAGAGGGGAGTCATAGATGAAGGCTTACATGAAGGGTGGTTTGGCAGTGGCGCTCCTTGCAACGCTTGCCCTTTTTGCTGTTAGCAAGGAGACGCCGCCTCCTTATGTCGAAATGGAGGTGAAGGCGGTCAGAATGGATCTGCTCGGGCAGAACCCTGTCGTCATTCTTGCCGACAGAGAGGGAAAAAAAGCCCTGCCCATCTGGATCGGACTCCCGGAGGCAAATGCGATCGAAAGGGAACTGAAAAATCTTGCGACTTCCCGACCGATGACCCACGATCTTCTCTTCTCCATTTTGCAGCAGTTTCATGCGAAGGTGAAGGAAGTGAAGATCGTCGATCTGAGGGACCATACCTATTATGCCAAACTCTTTGTCACCCTCAATAAAGAGAGCATCGAGGTCGATGCCCGACCGAGCGACGCCATCATCCTCGCATTGAAATCGAAAGCACCGATCTATGTGTCGGCAAAGATCGTTGAGGATCAAGGGATCTCCCTTACAAAAAGGGAGGCCTTCGGGGAACGCTTTGGCATGCGCGTCCAGGAACTCACACCCTCTCTCGCCTCCCATTTCAATTTTAAGGGTGAAAAAGGGGTCCTCGTTTCACAGGTTGTCCCCGGAAGTCCCGCCGAAGCGTCGGGCGTCAAAGCTGGAGATATCGTAACCAGGATTCAAGGGAAGGAAGTCGGCGACATAGGAGAATTTGAGGAACTCTTGGATGCCCTGAAGGGGAAAGGACCGATTGCCCTCTCCCTTTTCAGAGACGACCAATTCCTGGAATTGAAGCTGAAGCCATAAGCCCTTTGGTCAGGGAAGGGATATGGAGGGAAATCGAAGGAGATTTCAGGCAATCTTCAATTGAGGACCTTTTTAATCACAGGAACCTTAATAAAAGGGACTCCTTCTTCCCTCAGGATAATCTCTTCCTCGGTCGTGGCCGTTCCTTTGATATTCCTCTTTTCTGCCTCTCCATAGTGAATCTTCAAAGCCTCTTTGTAGAAATCGGCCCCCACATCCTCAAAATGTTTTTCGATATAGTCCGTAATGATCTGAAGGGCCTGCCTCGCCTGCTGAGGATCTATCTCTTCCTCTCTCCTCTTTCCCTCCCGTCTGATCAGAAAGGGGGAAAAGGCTCTTCGCACCTCACGGTCATGGCAGATAGGGCAACTTATCTTTCGAGAGGCGATTTGCTCCTCGCAGGACGCACTGTCCTTGAACCAACACTCGAACTTATGTCCATTAGAACAGAAAAGATCGAAGGCAATCATCGTCGATCCCAGAATTAAATTAACATCTCATTGCAGTTTTGGCAACCTTTTTCTTGACGAAGCCGCTCATTTCTGATATGAATAAAATCGATGACAGCCAAAGCAAGAATCGGTCAATCTACCATCGAGGTCGTTCAAGGCGACATTACCCTTCAGGACACCGAGGCCATTGGGAATGCGGCGAACGCTGCTCTCGCAGGAGGGGGCGGAGTCGACGGGGCCATTCACAGAGCAGGAGGCCCTTCCATCATGGCCGAGCTCAAAGCAAAATATAAAGGCTGTCCGACCGGGTCGGCCGTCATCACAGGCGGGGGCAATCTCAAAGCAAAATATGTAATCCACGCGGTCGGGCCAAGATATTCGGGCTCGCCAAGGGATTCGGAACTTTTGGCCTCCGCCTACCGAACGAGCCTCCAGCTTTGTTCCGAGCATAAGATCAAGTCCATCGCCTTCCCTTCCATCAGCACCGGCGTCTATGGATATCCAGTTGAAGAGGCCTCCCGCATTGCCCTCAAGACCGTTGCAGACTACTTGGAAAAAGATCAGGACATTCAACTCGTCCGCTTCGTCCTCTTCGATCAAAAGACCTACCAGGCCTATGCGAAGGCATTGGAAGAACTCGTTCCACTGAAATAAGAAATCTCGAGGGGCTGGTAGCTCCCCCTCATTTATGCTCATTTCCGCCAGAAATCGTCCGCCTCCGTCGTTATTGTAGATCGCAAAGGAAGGGGTCATCCATTGTCTTAGACAAAGGTGAGAGAATCAAATTGAGCTACGTCACAGCTTAAACCAGCGGCGTTGAAGCGCATAATAAAGAATCAATCCCGCCAAATACGCCATGCCCATATTCCACATGGCCGTCCCTGCGGTGACGAGAAGAACAAAAAGATTCTCCTTCTTAAGCTTGATATCCCTGATCACCAAGGCCAGCTCGACTCCAGCGAAAAAGAGAATGACGCCCAGAATCGCACGAGGAAAAACCTGAAAAAGAAGAAGGACGGAATCGCTCAGGAAAAGACCGACCAGGAGGATGATGAGCCCTAAAATCACGAGGGCCCCTCATCCTCAGGAAAAGACCGACCAGGAGGATGATGAGCCCTAAAATCACGAGGGCCCCTCCTGTCCTTGCACCGAACCTCAGATGTCCCGCCATCCCTCCCGCTCCGTGGCACATCGGAATGCCGCCGATGGCGGTCCCAATCAGATTCATCACTCCATGGTCGATCGCAATCTTTTTCGCTGTCACTTTCCGTTCGGGAAAATAATGGTTATTCTCATTCACTGTGGCGATGATGGCGTTGCCCAGAGTGAGAGGAGCCTGGGGAAGCCCTAAAAGGACAAACCCCGAGAGAAGTTCCTTCCAAGTCATCTTCGCAAAAGTTAGCTCCGGCCATCGAAATCCCACTGAAATACGCGACAGTTCGCTCAACAGCTCCGTTCTTTGAATAAGGGCGAAAACGATGCCATATCCCAAGAGCGCTAACATGGCGGGTACCCGTTGATTATTGAGAAGAAGGAATGTCAGGATTACCCCTCCAACGGCCAGTAATGGCTGACTCCTCATCATCCCCAGCCCTTCCATCACGAAACTCAGTCCCAGGCCGAGCATAATTCCCCGAACAACAGGTTTCGTCGTCACCTTTTCAATCCAATTGATGGCGCCCGTAATTCCCATGAAGAGCCAAAACAATCCCGTGAAAATCCCAGATCCCCAGATCATCCCCTGCGTGATTGTGCCCGCATGGGAGATCGCCATACCACCGATGGCCTTCATGGGCTGCACAGGGATCGGGGTCTTAAAATAGAGTCCAACGAAGATTTTGAAGAGACCGAAAGCGACCAACACCCCCAGAGGATCCATCCCGTTCAGGGTGATATATCCCACCAAAAATGGAATCAGCGTCCCCAAATCCCCAAAGGCCCCTGCAAACTCCGTCTTGTTGTAGTCATTTCCCCATAAGCGCACGATTCACCTATGCTTTCTCAACAGGTTGCTCATTCCAATGAGACAACGATACTCTAACTCATAGGGAATTTCAACGGAAAAGACCCCGAAAAAGTAATCCCTCCGTCTGCCTTAGAAATTCAATGGAATCGGACAGGGAGGTCGGAGAAAATCTCGTAGCGCAACCCTCCGCTTGTCCCCTGACTCGAAGCATCCAATGAGAAATTGAGAGGCCTCTCCTGTCATGGGCAAAGTGACCTCTGCCAAACGGTCATTTCCGATCGTCCCCTTCGTAAGATTTTCGAAGATATTCCTGTCCGATCACCCGATCTTTCCACCGCTTCAGTGACCCATTGCCCCAAAAAGGAGATTGACGAAGCGCACCAAACGATGTAGATTTCAAACAGAAATATGAGCCTCCGAGGGGGAACAACGATGTTAAGACGAATCATTGAGTTCCTCAATGTGGACATTTGGACGATTCGATTGAAAGACTTTCCCTCGATCAAAGCCC
>FWPV01009104.1_pt1 | contig 16964 bp, 11 predicted proteins | sample 2228371 | NCBI WGS metagenome assembly FWPV01 (sample SAMEA103939776, study PRJEB20133) | metagenome | reverse complement strand
CAACATGCCTTGGCCAGAGGGCTTTCTCCTGCGAACACCTCTACACGATCTCCGCTTTTGAGCTTTGAGAATATAGAGGTTACCTCGCCATTGATCGTGCATGACTTGAGTCTCAGGCCAAGGTCCGTATGGATTTGAAATGCAAAATCAATGACGCTCGAATCCGGTGGAAGATAGACGAGATCACGCTTCGGTGTGACGACAACTACATCCTCGGGCACCAGAAAGTCACTGAGGCGACCCATGAACGAATCGATTTCCTGTTCATCCCTTAGTGCTTTCAAAAGCTCTTGGTATGCCTCGAACCGTGGGGTAGGCCTTTCCTTTTTCGACAGGAAGAACAGCAATCCGTCCTCGCCAATCGCCTTCATTTCCGCAGTCTGTATCCGTACATTCAGTCTGTCCTCCTTGCGGACAACCTTGGTGTGGAGTGCGCTGTACAGGTTGTATTTTTTCTCTGAAATAAAGTCATGGAATTCAGAGGGCACCGCTCGAAACAGCTTGTGTATAATCCCCAAACCTTTGTAGCAATCAAGAGGATCTTGGGAATCCAGTATCACCTCAAAGTCGACGAGGTCCGAAAAGTTACGAAACTGAACGTCCCCCAGGTCGTGGAGCGATCGTTTCTTGAGTAGCCAACTATGGACGTGTCTCATCTGCGGGATCACCCTGACATGAGGAAGCCCTGCCTCTGTGAACGCCACTTCGATATCACGCTTGATCTCGCCAATTTTGTGAAGGTTGCTCGTATAGATTGAGGCGATTTGCCTCTGAATTCTCGAAAATCCTTTGGGATCGAGTGCCCATAGGGAGAGCCTCGCAAGCTCTCTGAAATAGCGACCCATGCCGAATCGGATACACAGCCACACCCAAATCTCCAAATTGTTCACTGCAAAACGTTTCTGTCTGTACCGAGGCAATGTCCGGACATCGCGTGTATTGTGTACCACGTCAGCGATCTTGATGACCATCGTTCGCAAATCTTCTGAAACAGCGTGCATCAACTTTTTTATGTATGCCGTATCTGAAATGGACCTAATCTCTTCCTCCCATGAATCGATCTTAGAAAGGCCAAAGACCATGTGGGCGATTTCCTCACCATCCAGCGAGGTGCCATCAAATAAGGCAACAATATCTTTGTACGTACAATTCGTTTCCTCGAATATATCGTGCAAAAGCGCCACACATATCTCTGTAACCCCCAGCCCCATCTCAAGGGCAACTATTTGAGCCACTGAAAGATTGTGATCTTCGTGGTAGTCCTTGCCCGACAGTCGTTTCTTTCCTTGGAAGGCCTTCCTAGTAAAAGACTCAACCCCTTCCACAACCCGGAGCTCATCTTCAAGCTCTGGGTATTTGCCAGCAAGATAGGCGGTAATAGCGGCAAGTTTTGGATTGGTCATGGCTGCTCACTATACGAATGACTCTCACCTGACGTCATTGCACGCTGTTTCCATGTCGCCATATCTCGAAGTGCCTGTACGACAATGGCCTCCTTGCTGGATGTGCGACTGGCACCGGGCCTAGCTCTCTGAGAAGTAAGCAAACCAAAGTGTACGTTCATAGGCTGAAAGTGTTCTGGGTCAGCATGGGTGATATAGTGTACGAGGGCGCCGAGGGCCGTAGTAAGAGGCGGGGTGACGGGTTCATACCCCTTTATGATTCGTGTAGCGTTGAGACCTGCCAGAAGACCTGTTGCCGCTGACTCGACATAGCCTTCCACCCCGGTCATCTGTCCAGCAAAAAACAACGCTCCGTCTCCTTTTTTGAACTGCAGTGTGGCAGCAAGGAGACGTGGTGCATTGATATAGGCATTCTTGTGAAGACTGCCGAGCCGATAGAATCTGGCCTTGTGGAGGCCTGGAATCATTCGAAATATTCGTTCCTGTTCCTGCGGCACAAGCTTCGTTTGAAACCCCACCATATTGAACAGCTCTTCGGACGCGCTGTCTCTTCTCAGCTGCACCACTGCGTATGGCTGCCTTCCAGTTGCAGGATCTATCAGCCCTACAGGCTTCATAGGCCCATGTGCTAGCGTGTCTTTGCCTCGAGCCGCCAAATCCTCAATCGGCAGGCAGCCCTCAAATGGCGGTATATGCTCGAACGATCGAAGGGGAACCTTGCGTCCATTGAGCAGCTCGGTCACAAATGCATAGTAGGTAGGCTCGTCAAGCGGACAGTTGAGATAATCATCGCCACCCTTTCCGTACCGAGAACCCCAAAAGGTGCGAGAATAATCAATAGTAGTCCCGTCCACGATCGGCGATATGGCATCATAGAAGTAGAGCGAATCCTCCCCTGTCACACGCTGGAGATTTCGGGCAAAGGCATCCGAAGGCAGTGGGCCAGTACACACAATCAATGGCCGGCGGGAAGGTAGGTCTACCACTTCTTCTCTGACGATCTCGACACCAGCTTTTTCGAGTCGCTTGGTAATCTCCATCGAAAACCGCTGCCGATCCACAGCAAGGGCGGTCCCTGCAGGCAGTGCTGTGGCGTCCGCCACCTCTATGACAAGGGACCCGAGGATCCTCATCTCATACTTGAGCAAGCCGGAGGCATTCATGGGTGAATTGGATTTCAGCGAATTGGAACACACAAGCTCAGCCAGGTAAGGTAGCCTGTGTGCAGGGGAAAACGTTTTTGGTTTCATTTCATAAAGACGCACACGGCACCCTGCCCGGACGACCTGCCAACTTGCTTCTGCGCCGGCCAACCCTCCCCCTATGATGATCACGTCCGGTTCATTCACATCGATGACCTCACGTGAGGGCCCATACGAGCTTTGTGACTGATCCCATTCTGCCAGACTGTTCCACGACCATCCCCGTTGCCGCCTTGTAGCAACGGATGCTCGAGCAAACGTACTACCATTAATCAGCTGAGACCCCCTCAAGGGCAACAGCACCAGCCTTAGATCTCTTCCGCTTCTTGGCGTGATGGGGACACACGAGAACTTTTTTCCCTTGTCTGTTCGTCTTTTCTAGCTGGTAGGAAGCGCCACATTCGGGGCACACAACAGGTACAGGAAGATATTGAACGGCGTTCTTGCATGCTGGATACTTGCTACAACTGTAAAAGATTCGACCCTTCCGAGATGCCCTCTCGACGAATTCTCCGGAATGACAAAGATCACATTGGACTCCTGTGGAGAATGGCTTGGCTACCTTGCATGTAGGATAGTGCTCGCACGCCCAAAATCGGCTTCCTGTCCTGCTGCGTCTCAACACCAGCCTGCCGGAACACTTCTCGCAGAATCTCTCTTCTCCTGTTCCTTCTCCCTCCTCACCTTTGTTAGACACGGAAAGCGCCCTTGTATATCCGCACGCAGGGTATCCAGAGCACGCCAGAAAAGGACCAAACCTCCCGTACCTCTTCTCCAGCGGCCTCTTGCACACTTCGCAGTAGTGACCTTCAGAAGCATCTTCGACGGCACGAATATGGCCTTGATCGTCCCTTACGAAATCTTTGGAATTCTTACATGCCGGATAGCCCGAACACGCCAAAAAGGGTTCCCTCTGGCCGAACCGAACCACCATGGGCTTTCCGCACTTTTCACAAACAATGTCCGTAGGTGTGCCGAGCTTGCGAATATCGGTCATAGTAATCATGGCACGTTCGAGGGCCTCCTTAAAAGGGCCGTAAAATTGCCTCAACACCTCAATCCAGTCTGCACGGCCTTCTTCTATGTTGTCGAGCGATGCCTCCATCCGAGCAGTGAACTCGACACTCAACAGCTGCGGGAAATTTTTCACCAAAAGATCGTTCACAAGCTCTCCTAGCTCCGTTGGAACGAATTTGCCCTCAGAAAGCCGTACATACTGCTTTTCCACAATCGTACTGAGAATCGTCGCATAGGTCGAAGGTCGTCCTATGCCCTTTTCCTCCAGTTCTTTAATGAGTGTGCTCTCGGTGTACCGGGGCGGTGGTTGGGTGAAATGCTGGTCACACTCCACCTTGGATAAAGAGAGTATCTCCCCTTCCTTGAGGTCGGGCAGCACTGCTTCATCGCTGTTTCTTTCCTCCGGGTCCTGGTACAGGCGCATATAGCCGTCAAACCTTTGCACCGAGCCAGTACCGTGAAGTCTGTAGCGGCCTGCGGTTACTTCTATGGTCGTCTGATCGAATTCTGCAGCCTTCATTTGCGAGGCAACGAATCGCTTCCATATGAGCTCGTAGAGCCTAAACTCGTCTTTTGCCAGATACGGCTTAACCTTCTGAGGTGTCTCATCTACGTAGGTCGGACGAATCGCTTCATGCGCATCTTGGGTTCCTTTGCGCTGTTGGAAGCGTCGTGGGGCCTGGGGGAGATACTCCTGGCCAAAAGTCTCTTGCAGGTAACGCCGGACATGAGCAAGCGCTTCCTCTGAAACTCTTGTGGAATCAGTCCTCATATATGAGATCAATCCTACAAGACCCTTGGGCCCCAACGCTACACCCTCATAGAGGCGCTGAGCAAGTTCCATGGTCTTACGAGGGGAAAAGCGAAAGCGCCTTGACGCCTCCTGTTGAAGAGTACTGGTAATGAAAGGAGGTGGTGGGTTACGCTTTCTTTGCTTTTTCTCTACCTTTGTCACACGGAATGTCTCGTGTTCAAGCTCTTCCTTGCATGCAAAGGCCTCTAGCTGTGTACGAAGCTCTGCTTTTTCCCCATCGATGTGGGTGAGTTTGACCGTAAAGCATGGCGGACTACTTCCCTGTACCTCTGCAGAGATGGTCCAATATTCCACAGGGCTAAAGGAGCGAATCTCTGCCTCCCGCTCACAAACGAGACGTACTGCAACCGACTGCACTCGTCCCGCACTGAGCCCACGCTTGACCTTTTTCCACAAAAGGGGGCTAATCTGGTACCCTACCAGACGATCGAGTATCCTCCTGGCCTGCTGGGCATCAAACTTACACTTGTCAAGCTCACCTGGATGCTGCAGGGCATGCAGAACAGCTCGGGGCGTAATTTCATTGAACAGGACGCGATAGAGGGGCTTTCCAGAGTGATTGATTTCCTCAGCCACATGCCACGCAATAGCCTCTCCTTCCCGGTCGGGATCAGGTGCAAGATAGATGGCATGGACTGATTGGGCAGCCTCCCGAATCTGTTTGAGCACCTTTCTTTTTCCAGGGATGATCTCATACCGAGGCTGGAAGTTCCGCGCCACATCGACCCCTAGCTCTCGCTCAGGTAGGTCCTTCACATGACCTACAGTGGCAAGGACCAAGAATTCTGATCCTATATATCGCGATAGTGTCTTTGCCTTTGTGGGTGATTCAACAACCACAAGCGATTTACCCATAGGAACACCTCACCTTATCTAAACTCCACACCTCCCACATGAGCACAACAGAGCGACTCGCACCGGTTTATTGGTCCGACGGAATGGATTCCGATCGGCCATCGCAACACGAGTGGCTTCCTGTGCGACGTTCGGGGACGGCACTACGGTTTCATTCAAGCCGCTGATATCGACTGCCTGCCGCTGATCGAACCTTACCCAGAATCTCAAGCTCGGTCAATATGCCAGCAACCTTTGCTGCTGGAAGGCCTGAGCGGGCCACGATTACGTCCAGCAACGTGCCATCGCAGCCGATCACGTCCAGCACCGAGATAGCCTCTTTAGATAATGTACTCGTTTTTTCCTGACACAGGCGATGCTGTGGAGCTGCTCGACGCTGCTCAACGCTGCTCACACGGGTCGTACACGTATCCCCACCGGTGTGGTCAGAGACCGCCCTTTCTCCTTCATAGTCAGGTGAGTACAAGCCGCATACTTCATCCATGATGTCTTCGACTCGATCTACTAGTTTTGCGCCCTGCTTTATGAGGTGGTGCGTTCCACGACTCTTGTCTGACCGTATGTCGCCCGGGACAGCAAAAACCTCTCGTCCTTGTTCCAACGCCATCCTCACTGTCGTCATGGTTCCACTTCGCTCAGCAGCTTCAACTACCAACACGCCCACACAAAGACCGCTGATGATTCGATTCCGCCGGGGAAAATGTGCTGCATACGGTCTGGTACCCAAAGGAAATTCTGAGAGGACACTCCCATGTTCGATAATGCGGCCGTACAGAGTCGAGTTCCCGCGCGGATATATGATATCGACGCCTGTACCCAACACTGCGACAGTTCTTCCTCCGCTTTCAAGGGCAGACCAATGAGCGATTGCATCGATGCCTCGGGCCATTCCACTCACGATCAAAAATCCCCTCTGCACAAGCTCTGAAGTGAACTTCTGACATACTTCGACTCCATAGGGTGTTGCCTTTCTTGATCCTATGATTGCGAGTGCTCGCACGTCTGGCTTCTCTATCACACCCCGTATGAACAGGACAGGTGGGGCATCATAGACATGTTTGAGATTCTCTGGATAGTCCTCTGCGTAATACGGCACCATTCTTACACCCAGAGCCTCCATCTGTTGGAGCTGCTGTTGCAGGAGCTTACGGTCGTAAGGAGCAAGGATTCGTTCGATTGCAGTCGAAGACAGCCCTTCCACAGACCCCAGCAGATCCCTGTCGGGCGTTCCAAACAAGGCCCTCGCAGTAGGAAAACGCTGAAAGACGCTTGCTGAAGGGAACCGATGTACTGAGGTGGCAATAAAGGAAAGCGCTAATAAGGAAAGTTGTTCTTCAACGTCCATACGAGATCATTGTGAGTCAGGAGCACTCATCTCGGTCCTGACAATAGCTCCGGAGCCAAACGTCCTTTGCGAGTCCTCCACCAAAGCTGTCGAAACAGTACGATCCGTCTTGACAACAGTGAGCCGGGCAACTGTCTCCTCAGGGAGTGTCACCATCTCCTTGCCGAGCCCTCGAGCGACACCGCCAGACTGTACGACCAGGAGCTGATTGCCGATCTCCACACCATCCTGGTATCCAAGTGTAATAAATACCATATCGTGCTGTGCTATCTCGTTGTGATCAGATGCCGAACACACCACATGGCCTTCAAGGGGTTTGTGCGGGACCGTACGCACAATCTGGGGACGAGAAGCATCCAGTTCTTGGAGTACATCTCCTACTCGGATTACATCCCGGGACGAGATGATCCGAGCCGTTGCAACTCTGCCAGGGTCGTGCCTTACTATTTCAGCATATCCTACCGGTTGATACACCTTCCCAAGCAGTGTACCGGTACGTGGATGATACAGGGTGCGTCCTATCCGGACGATCGCGTATCGCTGCCCAATGGCGACATCCTCAGCATCGTTCAATTGTACGTAGACACCATCATGCTCGGCCAGCAGCGTCTTATCTTCAAACATACCCACAATGATGCCTACCTTGGAGATTTCCTCTTCAGGCATAACGCCACTGATATAGCTGTCGATGATGACAGATGAGGGGGGAGCAGTCTCTGTGGTGGGCTCTTGAGTTCTGGGACTCGTTTGCACATCTGTAGCCCAAGATTCCTCGATTGCAGGCAGTAGTTCGGTATACAGATACACAGGATCTCCAGGATAGATCCAATGTGGGTTCTTGATGTGGGGATTACGTTCCCATACCCTAGGCCATTCACGGCCGTTGTCCAAGAACCTTTTGCTAATTGCCCATAGGGTATCGCCCTCCTTCACGATATACGCCTTTGTCGAACGCCGGCTTGAGCTGGCCTCCTGTCCCAGCGAACCGTGCACCCCAACACAGAAATAGAAACATATACTCCACACCACCACTTGCAACAATACATATCTTGATCTTGATTTCATTTTCTACTTCTCCTCGTGTGGTCCTTGAGACAGACGTCTCTCCTCTCCCTAAGAGCTTATCGGCATTCTAACAAGAAAATTCAATAGTCCGCATGTCGTTATACTGCCTACCCGGTACCTAGGTATTTGACCGTTAAGGCGCCACCCTCACAGCCTACCCTTACTCCGACTGTGGAAGAGAAGTGACACACTTGAAGGGAAAGCAATCTACTCGCAGACCCCCACGGGCTACAGGCTCCTGTCCCCCACATGGTGGTTTTAAGAACGAATCTGGCAACGAGAAATTCGTTCAGTGCTTGCCTTGAGGCCTTATCAAAAGGGCAAACAATGCTATCCCTCCTAGAGGAACAGCCGCCCAAAACCACTTGATCGGTGATCGTCCCTTCTTACGGGCCAGGATAGCACAGAGAAGTCCAAAAAGAACGTTACAAAACAGGATGGTCACTACAGTGGTATACATGGGATACACGTCTAAACGAAATTGTCCGGATTGGACGTCACTTACGACATCTGCGAAAGGTGCATCGTTTTCATTTGTAGTCGTCCACCACGACAGGATCAGCACCCAAAGACGGTTCCGAGGTTTTTTTGTTTTGCTTGATATGGCTCTCCAGCATCTCTAGACACCGTGGACAAATTCCATGGCTCACCTTCTCGTTTGAAGGTGGTGTTTCACTAATAACCTGTTTGCAATGGGAGCAAATAGTAAGCACAGCATCCTCTTGGCACGAACATCCTGATTCCCGCGTACCCTCCTTTTGGGGATTGAGCAAATTTCGTACCAGAGATCAATCGTAGATCACTACCTATACGCGCCTCCACTCTGACGTACCAATCTGTCGTGCGGCCTACAGTCCCTTATGAAGACCCACGCTACTATGGGACCACACGTGAGCTATGTAAATAGTTTCCACTTTATGTACCTTGTCTTCCGCCGAATAATCAAGTGTATATTTCCCAAGACATAGGAGCACAAAGATCAGCACTAGTGCCATATACCAACAGATCCATGAGCCTCCATCCCTGACCTATGTAGATCCCGGTACTTTTGGCGTCAATCTCGTCGAATTGACGCCCTGTACCTTTCTGCTGGACTTTTTCCAGTAACGCAGATTCATATAAAGCAAAAGGAACAGGATCCCTACTGTGGGTTCTTGTCCTCAGGGGGGTGGGGTGATCAGGCAACAGTAGTACTCGAGATTTGCCAAAGCGGTCGAGTCCATTGCAGATTGGACCGAGCGTCAAAGAATCGAATTGCTCGATTGCGTAGATCTTTTCATCACACCTGCCCCGATGACTGGCCTCGTCTGGGGCCTCGACATGTACCACGACGAGATCGCAGGTCTCAAGGGCATTGAGCGCGGCTTGTGCCTTGGCTGCATAGTCGGTATCGATGTCACCGGTGGCTCCTGGCACCTGAATAGCTTTGAGCCCTGCCAAGATGCCAATGCCCCTTACCAGGTCTACAGCACACACAGTCGCACCTTTGAGTCTATAGCGCTCCTCGAACGTCGGGATCGAGGGGCAATATCCCTGTCCCCATAACCAAATGCCATTCACCTGCCCGTCGCTTTGGCCAGTACATATTCCTGAACGGTTGAACTCCTTGATCACTGTCCGGGCGCAGTCCATAATCTGAAGGACCATATCCGAACCAGGTCCCTTGGGAAGGTACTCGTGTACAGGTCTGCCGAGGATGTCATGAGGGGGTGTAGTCTCCAGACCTTCACACCGCCTTCGGGCATTGCGCCATACGACCACGTGCCTATAAGAAACACCTGCATAAAATTGCACGTCCGCAGTTCCCAATTCCCTCGATAAGCACGTAATGATCTTGTGGGCTTCGGCCGTAGCGATACCCCCTCCACTGTAGTCAGACATGATGTCTACCCCATCCCGAGTCCCATATCTCACCAGATTACAGCGAAATGCAAGATCGTCTCGTTGCAAAAGAACACCCATGCTAGCAGCTTCAAGGGGAGCCCGTCCGGTGTAGTACTTTTCTGGCGCATACCCCAAAATGCTCAGGTTCGCTACGTCACTCCCTGGGGCAAATCCCTCAGGAACCGTCTTTGCAAGCCCTAAGCACCCATGAGAAGCAAGGAAGTCCATGTAGGGGGTCTTTGCAGCCTGCAGTGGCGTCCTCCCACCCAAGGCATGCTGGGGCTCATCAGCCATCCCATCTCCTATGATAACAATGTACTTCATTGTTAAAGTAAGCTATGAGATAGTTACTATAACGTCTTGTTAGTAAACTACTTTAATACACAAGTTAATCGGGAGACTTAAATACCAGCACCCCATTTGTCCCACCAAATCCAAAGGAGTTGTTCATCCCGATACGAATTTCTTGGTGCCGTGCCGTGTTAGGCACATAATCAAGATCGCACTCTGGATCCGGTGTCTCATAGTTTATGGTAGGAGGCACAATCCCATCTCTGAGTGCCAAAAGCGTATATATGGACTCTACTGCTCCAGCAGCACCGAGCATATGACCTGTCATGGACTTTGTCGAGCTCACTACAAGCCGACGAGCATGGTGCTTAAAAACACTCTTGATCGCCTGGGTCTCGGTTCGGTCATTGTACACAGTCCCTGTACCATGCGCATTGATGTAATCAACTTCGCTCGGATCAAGACCTGCATCCTTTAATGCCAGCAGCATGCAGGCAGCTGCACCAGCCCCCCCTGGAGATGGCGATGCAATGTGATAGGCATCACCGTTCTCCCCATATCCAAGCACTTCGCCGTAGATAGTTGCGCCGCGTTTCCTGGCGTGCTCTCGTTCCTCTAAAACGAGAATCCCTGCACCCTCTCCCATAACAAAGCCATCTCTAGTCAGATCAAAAGGACGACATGCTCTGGCTGGCTCGTCGTTTCGACATGAAAGTGCGCGCATGGCACAAAAGCCCGCAATACTCAATCGTGTGATACACGCCTCTGTTCCCCCTGCGAGTATAGCGTCGGCACATCCGTACCGGATGATCCTAAATCCATGGCCTATGGCGTGTGTCCCTGACGTACATGCAGTCATAATACAGAGATTTGGACCCTTGAGACCGAACCGAATTGCAATATGTCCTGGTGCGAGATTGCCGATGATCATAGGCACATGGAACGGGGAGATCCTATCTGGGCCCCTTTCTCTGAGAATAGTCAGTGCTGTTTCGGTTGTCTGTAAACCGCCCATACCTGTGCCTACCACCACGCCTATCCGATCCTGGTTCCCCTCATGTATGGGAAGACCAGAGTCCTCTACGGCCATAACACTGGCAGCTACTGCATAACGGGTGAACGGATCCATTATTCGAATACTCTTTTTATCTAGGTAGTGCTCTGGATCGAAATCACGGACCTCGGCTGCGATCTGACAGGGCAGATCCGAAGTATCGAATCTTGAGATCCTGTCAACACCTGATCTTGCTTCACGAATTGCTGTCCAATTCTTCTCTACACCGGTACCAAGGGGCGTGACCATGCCCACTCCTGTGACCACTACTCTTCTCAATGTCACAGAATGTCCTCTCTTGTACTCTCGTTGTGTTCTGGGGACAGGTAAGAAAACCCTCTACGAGGCTGCCTTCGCTGGCTACAGCTTTCCACAAGCAGCGCTCAATCCACTTATGATCTCTTTGGCAGATGAAATAGCTCTCTCGCCTCTTCAGGTGTTGCAGGTTCTCTGTCAGCAAGCCGTACGATCTGCACTGCCTTTTCAACAAGCTCATAGTTTCCTTTTGCTAACGTCTTGCCTGACACGTAGAGATTGTCTTCCAATCCTACTCGAATATGACCACCGTTGACCACAGCCATAAAACAACTACGGAAGCTGTCCAGTCCAACCCCACATACACTCCACGAGGACCCTTCTGGAATCATCCGCAAGAAGTGGGCAAAAGAATCAGGAGTCAGCCGTACACCTCCTGCGACACCAAACACAAACTGGAAATGGAGGGGTTCGTCAAAGATCCCTTGCTTTTTCAAAAGCAACACGTTGTCAACGTGTGCCATGCAGTACACCTCCATTTCTGGCTTGGTCCCTGCCTTCTTCATCTCTTCGTTGAACATTTTCATCATCTCAAATGTATTCTCAAACGTGATCTCGGTCATGATCTCTCCTGTCACCCTATTGGCGAGCGCAAAATTCATTGTGCCAGTATTGAAGGATGCGAGATCAGGTTTGAAGTTCTGAACAACGCTGATTCGTTGCTCTGCAGTCTTGAACGCACCGACAGCTGTACTTAGGTTTATCAGGACAGGGCATCGGCTCCTGATACCTTCAACAATAGGTCCGAGCAATGCTGGGTCCTCAGTAGGCAGACCGTCCTCGGTCCTTGCATGGATGTGGACAACGGCTGCACCAGCATTGTACGCTCTCACCGCCTCGTCAATGCACTCCTGAACTCCATAAGGAACAGCTGGATTCTGGTGTTTAAAGGTCCCTGCTCCTGCCAACGCCGCCGTGATAACGCATTTGTTTTCCGCTGCCATTGCTTCCTCCTTTAGCTGCTGTGCTGGCCCTCGTGCGTGCCATGGTTGGCCAAAAAACCCTAGGATACTCTCTCTACATTTGTCAAGAAACTACCCCGTCCTTGCTTGCTCCCAGCCGGGGGTCATACCTCAATGCAGGACAGCCACTATTGTCCGTTCTGAAGACCTTGGAATGCGGTATCGCCCCATACTTTTTTCAAAATGGTCCGAAGACGATCATTTGTTCCTTTGAAAGGAATCACTGCTGTCCGAGGCCTTTTCAGTGGACCTGAAAGTCTGTAATGCACTATAGCTGTCGTTCCGTCCTGTCCCTTGAGCATCTTTCCGAGAAAAGGAACGTGGTCGATCGCGGCATCTAGCTGATCCAGGGGGTGTATAGCGACCTGCACATCGAGGTCATCATGAATAAAATCATACGAACCTACTACCGCCATCGACGCAAACGATGCGGCTATCACCAGATCCTCGGTTGAAATACGTCCGTCGTCTATGTGGAGGTGGCCTGCAATTCTTTGATAAGGCATCCCCCTGGCTTTGAAGTCTGAAAGTCGTACCGAAGACCATTGCGTGACATTTATCAGTGTAAGGAACTTTGAGATAAGCTCGTAGCGTCGAATAACCCCCTCTCTACTATCCACATACATATCACCCTGGATATCCTTCTCCCACCCACTTGTCCCGTCCCATCTGCCCCTTATCTCACTCGAAAGAAACATTGTACCTTCGACCTCTGTCTGCGTCTGGCTAGGCACCAATGCCCCCAGAACCGCATCTATGTCGATTCCATCCAATGTGGCGCTCATTTGGAACGGATAAGATCCCTGCTTCGGCCAAAGCGTTGATGTAGCAGAAAGGCGGCCTCCATCGAGGACGGCTTGAAGGTCGCTGATATGAAACGTGCCTTCTTCGTGTCGTGCCTTCACCGACAATGATCTGACCATGGTCCTGCCTATACTCGCCGTGTCAGCCTTGAGATGAAGCAGCAGTTCAACACGCTCCATGCGGCCAGAGGGACTGTCACGCTCTGAAAGGAGCTTTGAGGGCAGTATTTTTTTTATTCCTGCCGGTCGTCTATGAGCGTCGTCCCACAGGTGGTTCCAGTCAAGCATCGGTGACCATAGCTCAAGGTACAGCCGCGTCACTCCGGCCTGCTCTACATATCCAGCACCCGAAATCATATTCTCCTTTAGCTTTCCCGAAAGCTCGCTGATAGCAATCCGCCCTAGTTCATTCTTCTCCAACACCAACCTATCCAACGATACGGGCAATGCCTTTCTCGAAAGCGAGATGAGCAGGCGCGGCGCAGTCACATTTGTCCTCCATACCACCCCCTTGTCACCTGAAAACTGAAGCGTTCCTGCAAGCGACATCGCACCATCGACATCTTCCCCTGCACGTGGATCGATAAGCTCAAGCGCATTTTCCAAGGGAAGATGGCTGGCGGCGAACCTTAGGGCTCCTACGGTACCGTGCTGCCCTCCGAACTGCACCTCTCCTTCGAGCGTAACCTCTGCCTCACCCCATACTCCGTGTAACCCCTGTAACGTGACCGATCCATCAGAAAAAAGGATCTTACCGCCTATGTGGTCGAGACTGCCAGGAACGCTCGCATGGCGAACACTGACGTCGTGTAGCTGGGCCTCACCCATGACAGAGAGGTTCTCCTTTCCCTGGCCATACTCGTAACGAATCTGCAAAGCAAGTTGGCCTTGACCAGCCCCATCGGCTAAAGACCGAGCGATGTTTCTTACGTCCTCAGGAATGATGCCGTGATCCAATTCCTCTAAAGCCTCTGGGAAGGCAAGATCAACGCTCGCATTGACATCAAGGACACTCCGAGGTCTATGGATATGCTCAATCCACCCTTCTATCTGCGGAATTCGAAGCCCTCCGTAGGAGGCAGAAAATTCACTGAAGTAGAGGTGCCCATCTCGTAGGTCAATCGTCCCTCCTACGTGCCTGAAAGGTCGATAGGGCTCTTTCACAGGCAAGACCACGGTTACGTCTTTACAACGTATGTGCAATCTGAGAACCTTCTGTCCTCCGGCCACATCGAGGTGGGCGAATTCCTTGGCATCACCATCCAGCTCGGCGTCAAGCCATGCATGGCCTCCTTTGGTCATGGCACTGAGAAAATCCCATACCTCGTCATTCAACAGTCCTGTAGGCAGAAACCTCCACGCTCCAGGCAGAGGGAGCGCATCGGTACGCAAGTGAGCTTTTATGTGTGACCTTCCCTCAAAGATCCCAGCGAGCTCAGCAGTACCTTGAATTCGAACCTCGTCAAGTTTGAGATCTGCCCGCGCTACGTTCACACCTTCCTTTGATACACCGCCTTGTAGGTCGATCACCCCATGCCGTACAAATAATGGGCTCGTGTACAGAGAGGGACACGTAACCGTGAGCGCATTCACCAAAGCCGTGCCTTGAAATGCGAACGGGAATGGGTAGTGTCCTTTGAACGCTGCACTCACCGAGGCCCGCCCATGAAGTAGTTCCCTAAAGGCGTCGGGCACAAAAAAAGGAACAATTTCTTCAAGGTACACATTGTTGGCCTCGACGCTCATCTCTGCGTCGATCTCAGAAAGGGACCGTGCTTTTGCGAGTCCTCGAAGTACACCCTTGAACACCATATGAAAGGGATGTTTGTCGTCCTTGGCAATGTCACAAGCGCCGTTCACCTGAAGTGAGGAACCAAAAAGGGGCCTGTGCATCTTTACCTCTAACCCTCGAACGTAGAGTAAGCTGCCCCCTTCTGCAGGGAGCACATCGCGCACTACAATCTCGCCTTCAGAGATGACGAAACGATCTTTCCAGAGAAGCAAGGAAAATGAACCAGCAGCCGGATCCTCGGTATACTGTGAGCCATACGTTTCCTTGAGGTAGCTTGAAGAAAACAGATCAGCAATATTGAATGTCCCTGAGGCGTCACGGGACAAGAAAAGCCTGGGCCGATACAAATAGAGCACATTGATAGTCACCTTTCTCTTGAGCACATCCCGACCGCGAATTCCCACAAAAAGATGCTCGGCGTCGAGGATCTTTTGACCAGTTTCTCTGTCTTGTACCGAAAGCCCCCGTATTCGAAAACCCAAACCTTCATCGAAACAGATACCGATGTGGTCAAACGTCACCGCCTTGTTGATAGCTTTTTCAACTCGTTCCAGCGCAGCGCCTTTCAACCTATCGAGATAGAACAGTCCTGGAAGAATAACCAGTACCGATCCGAGGGTAAGACCAAAGAAAATACTGAGGTAACGAGATGATCTGGATTTCGGTTCCATAGGCTCCCGTAAGGGAAATCGACGTTATCATTCTCCTGAAGCCAGCCCTCCCAGGGCCTTCAAGAGGAATGCACTGATCTTTGAAAGATCGTCTGAAAGGACGAGTAGCCCAACGAACATTAGCAAACTGCCACTCGCAATCTCTAGTGCTCGAAAATGTCTTTTTAAAAAGGTAGATATGCCAAGAAACGTCTCCACCCCTACCGCTGCCAAAAGAAACGGAATGCCTAGTCCCAACGAATACACAGAGAGAAGAAGGATGCCCTGATGCACGGTATCGTGGGTACCAGCGTAGACAAGAATTGCCGCAAGAATCGGCCCAACACATGGGGTCCATCCAAATGCAAACGCCACACCTACGAGGAAGGAACCGAGAAACCCTGATGTCTTCTTTTTCTGGTAGTACCGTTTTTCGAAATCCATGAACCGGATTCTAAACACACCCAATGTGTGAAGCCCAAACACCAGGATGAGCACGCCGGACAGCTTCTTAAAAAGTGCCATTCGGGTGAGAAGCACCTTGCCGATAGCCGTAGCCGACGCACCCAGACTGACAAACACCAAGGAAAAACCCAGCACAAAAAAACATGCCTCAGCTACGACACCCCACGGGATTGTTCGCCTATCCTTGTGCGTTGCGCGCAACTCCTGAATCGAGCGGCCTGAAATGAAACTCAAATAGGCGGGAATCAGAGGCAAAATGCACGGGGAGACAAAGGTAATGAGACCCGCAGAAAAGGCTGTTATCAGAGAAACCTCATACATTACTACACCTCCACCAGCTCACCCATTTTAGTACCTAATGGTACGCGTGTGCAGCACTGCAGCACTATCGTTTCCCTTTCATACATGCTGGTCTGTTTTGACCAATGACCCGCCCTATGTTACACAAGACGTACATAAAGCCGATCACTGCGTATCTGTTACTCTTCTAGCACAGCGACAGCAGTTCAATCAATTCAGTATCCGCGCAGTGGAGGACAGGCTGGTCAGGATAATCCGTGAGGTTTCCACTACGTACGATTGCTCAGTGTACTTGACGACATCCATTGACGTATGACGTAGTATGACCTCTTTGTATAGATGACCACTACGTCGGTCCGCAAGAGAACCGTCGCGTTCGCAGAAAACAAGCTGTGAGGTCCTTCGCATCATGAGACACTATGCACACCGCTTCTGCTTGAAAACGATAGCGCTCACTGCTGTTGTCTGGGTATCTGCAGCTTGTTCGACGCTGAGGCACTACCCTGAGCATATCGGCTCGGCCATTGAAGATTTCGAGTCAGGACGCTTTGAACCTGCGTTTACAGCAGTAAAGAAAAAATCGACAAGTGGACTCGACAAACTCCTCTATACCCTTGAAGCAGCAATGATTACACATACCCAGGGTCATCTTGAAGAAAGCAACAGAGAGTTCTCGGCTGCGGAGCTCTTCATAAGAGAACACGAGCGCAAGGCTATTGTGAGCGCTTCACAGACTGCGCTCCAAGG
>FWPV01009103.1_pt1 | contig 16967 bp, 17 predicted proteins | sample 2228371 | NCBI WGS metagenome assembly FWPV01 (sample SAMEA103939776, study PRJEB20133) | metagenome | reverse complement strand
CCCGCTTCTCTTTGCGGATGGCCGGCTGGGAGTTTATAGAGAGGGGATATCCCGCCGATGCTTGCGGCGCAATCTGCCTTTCCTTCCTGGCCCTAGGCAAGCTTTCGTCAAAAGTTTAAGCAACTAATTTGGAGATGAACCAATAAAATTAATAATTGCCCCTCACCCAGCCTGCGTGGTCGGGTTATTTCAACTCTGCTAAGTGGGGGCGAGAGATAGGGGACGGGGGAACGCACTGAATTTCTTGATTTAGAGGGCTGAAAAAATTTGTCTTTCACTTAAAGGCGAACTTAAGACCCATTCCATTTTTGGATGAGCGATTAAAATTTTCGCAAAAAATTCTTGACAGAATTTTATAATTTTGTTATTTGAATATGCTGAATGACAATTCATTCATTTTCAAAAAAGCCTTTCCTGAGCATGGTTCCTTTTTCTATCTAAAAGAGGGGAGAGGGAGCCGGTGCCAAAGAAGGGCTTTTGTGTGTTTTTAAACTCTGAACTAAAAAGGAAAGAAGATGATCACCGATTACATTCCAATTATCATTTTCTTTGTCATTGCTGGAGGATTTGCATTAACCACAATTTTTCTTTCCGCAATTATCGGGAAGAGAAAAACCACTCCCCAAAAAATGATTCCTTATGAATGCGGCATGGATCCTGTCGGTCAGGCTCGTAAACCATTCTCGGTGAAGTTTTACATCATCGCTATGCTTTTTATCATCTTCGATATTGAGGTAGTCTTCCTTTATCCATGGGCGGTAATTTTTCGGGAGTTGAAATTATTTGGTCTAATTGAGATGGCGATTTTTATCGGCATTTTGCTGGTGGGCTTCATATACGTATGGAAAAAAGGAGCCTTAGAATGGGAATAGAAACTTGCCTGGGCAATAACGTTATTACCACTACTTTGGAAAAGTTAGTTAACTGGGCGCGGAAATCTTCTCTCTGGCCGGCAGGATTTGGCTTGGCCTGTTGTGCTTTAGAAATGATTGTCACTGCTTCAGCCCGCTATGATTTGGCTCGTTTTGGTATGGAAGTCTTTCGCCCTTCACCGCGGCAGGCCGATTTAATGATTGTGGCTGGCACAGTTACCAAAAAGATGCTTCCTGCGGTTATCCGCATTTACGAACAGATGCCTGAACCCAAATGGGTCATTGCCATGGGGGCTTGTGCTTCTAGTGGCGGGATTTTTGATACTTATGCTACGGTCCAAGGGATTGATCAATATTTACCCGTAGATGTGTATATTCCTGGATGCCCTCCCCGTCCGGAAGCGTTGATCTATGGGATCTTAAAGCTGCATGAGAAAATAAGCCAAGAGAAACTGGGAGAGAGGTAAGGAGTAATGGATTTAAATGAGCTTAGTAATAAAATAAAAGAAAAGTTCCCCCAGGCCATTTTGAGGACCTCCTCTTTCCGGGGTGAAGACACCATAGTTCTGAGGGCCGAAGATCTCTTGGATATTTGCCGGTATCTTCATGACGATCCCGAACTTTCTTATAATTATTTGACGGATCTTTGCGGTGTAGATTATTTTCCCCGTGAGCCAAGATTTGAGGTGGTTTATCATTTATGTTCCTTAAATACTCGCCGTCGGCTCCGCTTGAAAGTGCCTTTGCCAGGAGAAAACCCCCAACTATCTTCGGTAACTTCCATATGGAAAGCGGCCAACTGGTTAGAAAGGGAAGCATATGATCTTTTGGGCATTACTTTTGTTGGGCATCCGGATTTGCGGAGAATTCTATTGCCACCAGATTGGCAGGGGCATCCGTTAAGAAAAGATTACCCGCTGCGCGGATAATCGGCAGCCTAAGAGAAAATGGAGAAAAGTAAAGATGGCCAAGACTGAAACGATGGTTCTAAATATGGGGCCTCAACATCCCAGCACGCACGGCGTGTTGAGGGTCGTGTTAGAATTAGATGGAGAAGTGGTCGTCAAGGCTACTCCAGATATTGGCTTTCTGCACCGCGGATTGGAAAAATTAGCGGAAAGTAAGACCTACCATCAGTGTATTACTTTGACCGACCGGCTGGATTATGTGGCGGGAATGTCGAATAACCTTGCCTATGTCTTAGCTGTAGAAAAATTATTGGATTTAGAAGTTCCTCCCCGGGCGCAGGCCATCAGGGTGTTAATGTGCGAATTACAGCGGATAGCAAGTCATCTCTTTTGGTTGGGGACTCATGCTCATGATATCGGGGCTATGACGCCCCTCTTTTATGCCTTACGGGAGAGAGACGAAATCCTTTTTATGTTTGAGATGGTCTGTGGGGCCCGGTTGACGCCCTCTTATTTTCGGGTGGGAGGAGTGGCCCAAGATTTGCCCGAAGGTTTTATGGAAAAATGCCGAGAATTTACCCGCCAATTTCCGGCTCGAGTAGATGAATATGAAACGCTTTTAACCAAAAATAAAATCTGGATGAAACGCACCCAAGGGGTGGGCGCTATTTCTGCAGAAGAGGCTATTAATTATGGATTGAGTGGACCTGTGCTCCGTGCTTCCAATGTGGCCTGGGATATCCGTAAAGTAATGCCCTATTCCGGTTATGAAAATTATGAGTTTATAGTTCCCACCGGGAAAAATGGCGATGTTTACGATCGGTATTTAGTTAGACTAATAGAAATGCGCCAGGCCAATGAAATCGTGCGGCAAGTATTAGATAAGATGCCCGCGGGACCAATTAAAGCGGAAGCCCCTCAGGTAGTCTATCCACCCAAGGAAAAAGTAACTCAAAGCATTGAAGCCCTGATTCATCATTTTCACCTGGCCAGTGCTGGTTTCCCCACTCCTCAAGGAGAGGTTTATGCCAGCATTGAATCTCCTAAAGGTGAGTTGGGCTTCTACTTAGTAAGCGATGGCAGCAACAAGCCTTGGCGCTTTCGGGTGCGCCCCCCATCTTTCATAAATTTGAGCGCCCTCTCCAAAATGGTGGAAGGCAGACTGGTCGCAGATGTGGTGGCCATTATTGGTTCTATAGATATAGTCTTAGCTGAAATTGATCGTTAAGAAAGAGATTTTAAATGACCTTGCAGCAAATTGTCGAGAAGATAGGTCTTAAACCCCTGTGCGCTTTATCGATGCTAACCAGGGAAGTTTCTACTGGGTATGTAAGTGATCTTCTGAGCGACGTTATGGCTAATGCCAAAGCAGGAGATCTCTGGATAACCATGCAGACCCATCAGAATATTGTTGCCGTAGCCAGTTTGAAAGAGATTGCCGGCATTATCATTATAGGAGGCCGGGAGCCAGACCGGCAAACACTCCTTAAAGCTGAGGCCGAAAATATACCTTTACTTCTTTCCGAACTGCCGGCTTTTGAAGTGGTGGGGCGCTTATATCAAATGGGCATTTCCGGAAAACGGTAGGCAAGGCAGCTGTGGAAGATCTTTCTCTGCATATTTTAGATATTGTGGAAAATTCCTTGGCCGCGGGAGCAAAACAAGTGACCATCAAGATTGAAGAAAATATTAGCCAAAATATATTGAGCATTGAAATAGTTGATGATGGTCAAGGGATGGATGCGGAAATGCAAGAAAAAGCTTTAGATCCTTTTTTCACTACAAAAATCACCCGTCGGGTAGGCCTAGGCCTGCCTTTATTTAAAGAGAGCTGTGAGATTTGTGAGGGAAACTTTCTCTTAGAATCACAACCAGGAAGGGGGACGAAGATAAAAGCCATCTTCCCTTATGCCCATATTGACCGCAAGCCAATTGGCAACATGGGAGAAACTTTAGTGGCTTTAATTGTCGGTCACCCAGAGGTGAATATTTACTTTGAACATCAAAGAAACGGTGTCAAATTTACGCTGAATACTAAAGAAATTAAAGAAATTTTAGGGGACGTTCCCCTAAATGATCCTGAGGTGGTTTCGTTTTTAAGGACTTATATTCTTTCCCAGCTTGCCGAATTGGGGCTTGATCAAGAGTATATAATTTGAGGAAGGAAGAAGTTATGGTGGCAGAAAAAGACGGGGGCGAAAATTCTCGAACCCAGATTTCTCCAGAACAATGGAGAAAAATTGATGAGATTATTGAAAAATATAAGCATAAAGAGGGCACACTAATTCCCGTACTCAAAGAAACCCAAGAGGTAATTGGTTACCTTCCTTTAGAAGTGCAGCACCATATTGCGGAGGGCCTCAAACTTCACCCCAGTCAAGTCTATGGCGTGGTCACTTTTTACTCTCTATTCACGATGACTCCGCGGGGAAAGCATACAGTGCGGGTGTGCTTGGGGACTGCTTGTTATGTGCGGGGCGGTCAAGCCATCTTAGATTTATTAAGGCAGGAATTCCAGATAGATGTGAACCAGACGACTCCTGACCGCAGGTTCACTTTGGAAGTCATAAACTGCCCGGGTACTTGCGGGCTGGCTCCAGTAATGTGCGTAGATGAAGATGTCCATGGGGTTCCAGAACCAGCCAAAGCCTTAGAAATTTTAAAAGAATATACTTAGGAAAAAGGAGATAGCCCATGGCTAAAATATCCTTAGAGGATTTAAAGAAGATTAAAGAATCAGTGCAAGCCAGTGTTACCCTCAGGGAAGGAGGATACCGAGCCAAGGTTAATGTCCATATGGGAACCTGCGGCATTGCTTCTGGAGCCCGAGCGATTGTGAGTACAGTCTTGGATGAAATTGCCAAGAGGGATATTAAAGACGTCATCGTTACCACCTCAGGTTGCGCTGGGCTTTGCAGCCGTGAACCGATGATTACCGTGGAGAGACTTGGAGAGGCTCCAGTGAAATATGTGGAGCTCACTCCGGAAAAGATGCGGGAGATTTTTGTTGAACACGTCCTGGGGGGAAAAGTGGTGGAAAAATATGCGCTGGCCGTGGGGAGTGAGACTACCTTTTAAAAAGGGAGGAGAGATTTAATGGCCACTAAAATTTTTCGTTCCCATATATTAATTTGCGCAGGCACGGCTTGTGTTTCCAGCGGAGCTTTTAAAGTGCGGGAACGTTTGGAGAAAGAACTCCAGGAAAGAGGATTGGCAGAAGAAGTAAAAGTAGTAATTACGGGGTGCAATGGTTTCTGTGCTGAAGGTCCGATAATGGTCGTTTACCCTGAAGGCATTTTTTACGGCAAGTTAAAACCGGAAGACATGCCTTTGATTGTGGAGGAACATATCCTCAAAGGGCGGCCAGTGCCCAAGCTCTTCTATAAGGAGCCTGTCAAAAAAGAGGCCATCCCCCGCATGAAAGACATTCCTTTCTTTGGCTTACAGGTCCTGAGGGTTTTGCGTAATCGAGGTTTAATTGATCCCGAGTCGATTGAGGAATATATTGCCAAAGACGGCTATGTGGCCATGCATAAAGCTTTGACGCAGATGACTCCCGAACAGATCATCGCCGAGATAAAAGAATCTGGGCTGCGGGGAAGAGGCGGGGCTGGCTTTCCCACTGGAGAAAAGTGGGAAGAAGCTCGCAAATACAATCGCTTCCCCAAATATGTAATCTGCAACGGAGATGAAGGCGACCCTGGGGCTTTTATGGATCGCTCTATTCTGGAAGCGGATCCCCATGCGGTTTTGGAAGGAATGGTTATTTGTGCCAAAGCTATTGACGCTCATGAAGGTTACTTATACATCCGGGCCGAATACCCCTTGGCTATTAAAAGAGTTAACTTAGCCATTGAACAGGCGAGAAAATACGGGCTCTTGGGAAAGGACATCTTTGGCACAGGTTTTGACTTTGATGCCTATGTCTACCCTGGCGCCGGTGCTTTCGTCTGCGGCGAATCAACGGCATTAATGTATTCTTTGGAGGGTAAGAGAGGAATGCCGCGGGTAAAGCCTCCCCGCTCGGCTGAAGCCGGACTTTGGGGTATGCCTACAGTCTTAAACAACGTGGAAACCTTTGCCAATGTGCCGCAAATTATTCTTAATGGCGCCAAATGGTTTAATAGTTTAGGCACGGAGAAGAGTAAAGGGACGAAAGTCTTTTCCCTGGCGGGTGCGGTAAATAACATTGGGTTAGTGGAAGTACCCATGGGCATTACTCTGCGCTCCATAGTCTACGATATTGGGGAGGGGATAAAAGGAGGAAGGAAATTTAAAGCAGCGCAGCTGGGAGGTCCTTCGGGTGGGTTTGTTCCCGAGAGTCTGCTGGATACCCCTGTAGATTACGAATCTTTACAAGCGACGGGCGCTATAATGGGCTCAGGGGGAATTGTCATCTGTGATGATTCCACTTGCATGGTCGACTCGGCCAGATTCTTTACCAATTTTTGCGTCGATGAATCCTGCGGGAAGTGTGTGCCCTGTCGAATAGGTTTAAAAGTGATGCTGCAGAAATTAGAAGACATCGTGGGCGGCAAGGGGCAAGAAGGCGATATAGAGTTTTTAGAAGACTTAGGCCAGCACATTGCTAATATGTCCCACTGTGGCTTAGGCCAGTCAGCTCCTAATCCAGCCCTCTCTACTATTCGCCACTTCCGCGAGGAATATAATGAACATATTCGGGACAAGCACTGCCGCGCTTTAGTTTGTACCCCTTTAATCCGTTTTGAAGTTATTGAAGAAAAGTGTAAAATGTGTGGCTTATGCTATAAAGCTTGTCCCAGCCAGGCGATTATTTGGGAGAAGAAACAGCCGGCGCGGATTAATAAAGATTTGTGTACCAAATGTAAATCGTGTATTCGCGCGTGCAAATTTGGCGCGATAAATTAATAAAGTAGAGGCCAAGTGCTTGAGGCTCTGGGCCTGAAAACTTTAATGAGGCAGAGATGGTTACTTTGACGATTGATGGTATTCAAGTTACGGTCCCGCGCGGGACGATGATCTTAGAGGCTGCCAGGATAGCCGGAGTTAAAATTCCTACCCTTTGCCATAATAAGAGACTCTTACCTTTTGGGGCTTGTCGCTTATGCGTTGTTCAGCAGAAAGGACGGCGAGGTTTAATTCCGGCTTGTTTCAATCCGGTGCGCAACGGAATGGAAATTTTAACCAATACTCCGGAAGTTATTAAAGCCAGGAAAATTCAGCTGCAGCTGATCCTCATTTCTCATCCTCTGGATTGTCCAGTCTGTGATGCAGGCGGGCAGTGTGAATTACAGAATTTAGTCTACGAATACGGGGTGGCGGATAACCCCTTCCGCGGCGAAAAAGCTGGCCATCCTGTGGACCATGTTTCTCCTTTTATTGAAAGGAATCCTAATCGCTGTATTCTTTGTGGCATGTGTGTGCGCATCTGCGACGAAGTGGTGGGGGCTAATGAGCTTTCTTTTGTTAATCGCGGGTGGAAGACTAAAATTGGCACTGACTTTGATCGCCCCCTGCAATGCGAATTTTGTGGTAATTGCATCTCCGTCTGTCCGGTAGGGGCTTTGAATGACCGCCTTTTTCTCCATAAAGCACGAGTCTGGGATCTGCAAGAGACCAATACTGTTTGTGGTTACTGCGGGGTAGGCTGTAGCCTGACCATCGGGACAAGAGGGGAGATAATTAAACGGGTTCGAGCTGATGAAGATTTAGGGGTCAACCAGGGTAATCTCTGTGTAAAAGGGCGGTTTGGATGGGAATATATTCATTCTCCGGAAAGATTAACCACCCCATTAATCAGAAAGAACGGGACCTTAGTGCAATCCACATGGGAGGAAGCCTTAGCTTTAGTGGTCAAGCGCTTCCAAGAAATTAAGGAGGCCGAAGGGGGCAAGGCGATTGCGGGTTTAGCTTCACCGCGCTTAACTAATGAGGAACTCTATACCTTCCAAAAATTGCTGCGCGGTGTTTGGGGAACGAATAATATAGACCATGCTGGTGGCTATAGTTACGCAGCCAATTTAGCTTTGCAAGAATCATTAGGTCTTCCGGCTTCTACTAACCCCTTTAATCAAATCCGCCAGGCTGATGTAATTTTAGCGGTCCGATGTGATCTTTCGGAGACCCATCCTATAATCAAAGCAGAAGTAGTTATGGCCGTAAAACGGCGGAAGGCCAAATTGGTAGTAATTAATAGCCGCCATATTTATTTAAAGAAATTTGCCGCTTTAGATTTGATATTAAAACCCGGAACGGAAGTTGTCTTACTTAATGGATTAGCCCATGTTATTTGGCAAGAAGAACTTATGGCCAAAGAATTTATGGCCGCGCGAACAGAAGGGTTTGCCGCCTGGCAAGAATCCTTAACTAATTACCCTCCCGAAAAGGTGGCCAGCGTTTGTGGACTTTCTGTTTCGGCCATCAAGGAGGCAGCGCGGCTATATGCTCGCGGTCCCCAAAGTGTGATTTTAATTTCTACCGGCCAAGCTTCCACGAAGCATGATGAGGCCTTGGCCAAAGCGGCAGCTAATTTAGCCCTCCTGACTGGCCAGATAGGCAAAGATAACGTGGGCATCTTTATCTTGGGCGAGAAGAATAACGCCCAAGGGGCGTTAGATATGGGGGTAACCCCGCACTTACTTCCGGGATATGCTCCTGTGGCTAATCCGGAAGAAAGGAAACGCCTGGAGAGAATTTGGCAGATGAGTATTCCAGAAAATCCGGGGCAGGGAGCCGGGCAGATTTTGCAAGCAGCCTGGCAGGGGGAGATTAAAGGATTATATATTGTAGGAGAAAATCCGGTCGTTAATTATCCCCAGGCGGCTTGGACCAGAGAGGCCTTAGGCAAAGTTGATTTCTTAGTGGTCCAGGATTGTTTCCTTACGGAAACTGCGTCTATGGCCCACGTTGTTCTTCCTGCAGCCACTTTTGCGGAGAAAGATGGGACTTTTACCAACGTGGAAAGGAGAGTCCAAAGAGTAAGATCAGCCCTTCCTCCTCCTGGGGACGCCCAAACAGACTTATGGATCTTTAGACAGCTGAGCAAATTATCTGGCGTGCCCCTGAAGACGAATTCTCCGCGGGAGGTTATGGAAGAGATCAGGATGGCAGTGCCCCTTTATGGAGGAGTGACCTATGAAAAACTCGACGGACCTCTTGGCCTGCAGTGGCCATGTCCTACTCTTGATCACCCGGGGACGCCAGTCCTTTATAAAGAAGAATTCTCCTTTGGACCCGGAAAATTTCAACCGGCCGAGTGGGCAGAGGATCCAGCGAATGCTGAATATCCTTTTTACTTAATTACCGGGCCAGTTCTTTATCATTCCGGGTCCCTATCCCTGAGAAGTCCAGGCCTGAAGCAACTTGGGCAAGAAGGTTGCGTGCAAATTTATCCCGCCGACGCCCAGCAGTTGGGTTTGGAGGAGGGGCAGGAAGTTCGGCTTAAATCTAAGTATGGAGAGGCGCGAGTAAAAGTGGCTATTTCCCGCAGGACAGCTCCCCAAGTTCTTTTCTTGCCTTATCACTTCAGTGGGCGTGGGGGGAATGAGCTAAGTGGGTGGGATTTGGAGATTACCCGCGTTAAATTGGAAAAAGTATAAATTAAAAAGAGGATGCTATGTTAGCTTTGGTAATCATTGCCTTGATCAAAGTGTTAGTAGTCTTTACAGCAATGCTGCTCATTGTGGCTTATATGACGCTCATGGAGAGAAAAGTATTGGGACATATGCAAGTCCGCTATGGACCCAATCGAGTTGGACCATTTGGGCTATTGCAACCGATTGCTGATGGTGTAAAACTTTTTTTCAAGGAGGATATTTTTGTCTCCTATGGTAACCGCATTATCTACACTTTAGCCCCCGCTATTATCGTAGTTACGGCTCTGGTCAGTTATGCCGTCATCCCTTTTGGAGATAAAGTAGAAATCTGGGGTTATAAAATAGATTTAGTAGTCGCTGATGTAAATGTAGGTTTGCTTTATCTATTAGCTATCTCCTCTTTGGGAGTCTATGGCATTGTCATGGGCGGCTGGGCCTCCAATAATAAATATTCTTTGTTAGGGTCAATTCGTTCATCCGCCCAGATGATCAGTTATGAGATTTCCCTGGGCCTTTCCATCATTGGCGTTTTGATGCTGGCGGGATCTCTCTCCATGGTCAAGATTGTGGAAGCCCAATCTTCCATGTGGTTTATTGTTTATCAACCCTTGGGTTTCCTTATTTATTTTATAGCGGCCTTGGCGGAATGCAGTCGGACCCCCTTTGATTTAACAGAATGTGAGAATGAATTAGTTGCTGGCTACCAGACTGAATATAGTTCAATGAAATTTGGTCTTTATTACTTGGCAGAATACGCCCATATCTTGGTGGTTAGTTCGGTGGCGGTGACCTTGTTTTTTGGGGGCTGGCAAGGGCCTTTCCTGCCGCCAGTTATCTGGTTTTTAATTAAAGTTTTTATCTTCATCTTTATTTTTATCTGGATCAGGGCTACCTACCCCCGCTTGCGCTATGACCAGCTCATGCAATTTGGCTGGAAAGTGCTTTTGCCTTTAGCCCTTTTCAATATTATGATCACTGCTTTGATTATTTCTTTGCGATCTTAAATCCGTGATGGGTGATGAGGAAAGGATTATTCTTAAGCATAAGGACGGGGAGAGCAGATGATTAAGCCATTATTGAAAGGTTTGGGATTGACTTTCCGTACCTTCTTCACTCGACCAGTGACCATCCAATACCCTGACGAAAGGATGGTCATGTATCCCCGGTTTCGTGGTTTGCACGAGCTAACCCGGGATGAAGAAGGAAAGTTAAAATGTGTAGCGTGCGAACTCTGCGCCGCTGTATGTCCGGCAAATTGTATTCGCGTCGAACCGGCTGAAGGTCCAACGCACAAACGTTTCCCTAAAGTTTATGAAATTGATCTGTCGCGCTGTATCTTCTGTGGTTTCTGCCAGGAAGCTTGCCCCTATGGGGCTATTGTGCTGAGAGAGAATTTTGAGACGGCCGATTATACCCGCAAGGATTTAATCTATAACCGGGACAAATTATTTCATGCCTATCAAAAATAGGGAGGCTTAATCCCATGTTAGAAATGGGCTTTTTTATTATTTTGAGTGTGATCACGACGATAACGGCCATTATGGTGATTGCCCAAAGGAATCCTGTGGCCAGTGCTATCTATTTAATAGTTACTTTTTTCTCCTTAGCAGGCATTTATCTTCTTTTAGGGGCCCAGTTCGTGGCTATTATCCAGGTTTTGGTCTATGCGGGGGCCATTATGGTCCTTTTCCTCTTTGTGATCATGCTCTTAAATCTAGAAAAGGAAAAGAAACTGGTGGCGCGCCATAGATTGCTAAGGGTTTTAGGGGTATTTTTGGGAATTATTCTTTTGGGACAAATAGGAGCGATCTTTGCTTCTGTTCTTCCGGAAGGTCCCAAGGGGACGTTTCCCATGGAGAAGGTGGCGACTTTAGGTAATACAGAAGTTGTCGCCCGCCTCCTTTTCACCGATTACCTCCTCCCTTTTGAAATAACTTCCGTTTTGCTTTTGGTGGCCATTGTGGGCGCCATTGTTTTAGCCAAAAAACAGCTCTGACAGGGAAAGGAATAACACCTATGGTTTCTTTAGCGAGCTACCTTATCCTGAGCGCCATTCTTTTTAGTATAGGGGTGGCCGGGTTTCTTTTGCGGCGGAATACCATTGTTATTTTTATGTCCATTGAACTTATGCTCAATGCGGCTAATCTGGCCTTTGTTGCTTTCGCCCGCTTTTTAGACTCCATGGATGGACAAATTTTTGTCTTCTTTGTCATGGCGGTGGCCGCGGCGGAGGCCGCCGTGGGTTTGGCCATTATCATGGCCATGTTCCGCACCAGAGAGACAGTTAATGCCGACGAAATGAACTTAATGAAATGGTAGAGGCGGGCAGAAATTATCCATCAGGCCTCCAGACCGACGAAGAAAATTTTCTAAAGCTTAAGGAGATGAGTGCATGATAGATTATGCAGGATTAATTCCTTTATTTCCAGCGTTAGGCTTTGCCTTTAATCTTTTCTGGGGCAGGAGAATTTCCAAGGGAGCTGTGGGCTTTATTGCCTGTACAGCTATCTTCCTTTCTTTTTTAGTCTCTATTTTAGTCTTTATAGATTTACTGCGTCTGCCTCCCTCGGCCCGTTCGTTAGAGAAAATAATTTATACCTGGATTTTGGCCGGAGAATTTCAAGCTGTGGTGGGCTTGCTCATTGATCCCTTATCGGTGGTCATGATGATGGTCGTTTCGGGAGTCTCCTTTATCATCCATGTTTATTCGCATGGATATATGCATGATGATCCGGATTATCCCCGTTATTTTACTTACCTTAATTTATTCGTTTTCTTTATGCTTCTTCTGGTCTCCGCCAATAACTTTCTTCTACTCTTTGTAGGCTGGGAGGGCGTGGGGCTCTGCTCTTATTTTCTAATCGGTTTCTGGTACGAGAAAAAATCTGCGGCTGATGCTGGCAAGAAGGCTTTCATCGTCAACCGCATCGGTGATTATGGATTTCTCTTGGCCATATTTTTCATCTTCGTTACTTTTGGCACTATTAATTTCAAAGAAGTCTTCGCGGCCGCCCCGGCCAAATTTGCGGTAGGCAGCTCGCTTATGACTTTAATTACCCTTCTTCTCTTCATGGGAGCAACGGGCAAATCAGCCCAAATTCCCCTTTATACTTGGCTCCCCGATGCCATGGAGGGACCGACTCCGGTAAGTGCCTTGATCCATGCCGCCACCATGGTGACCGCCGGTGTCTATATGGTCGCGCGGTGTCATATTTTATTTCTTCTCGCCCCAACTTCCATTTTGGTAGTAGCCGCTATTGGAGCGGCGACCGCCGTCTTTGCCGCCTCCATTGGGTTAGCTCAAAATGATATTAAGCGAGTTTTAGCTTATTCCACTATCAGTCAGTTGGGATATATGTTCTTGGCTTGCGGCGTCGGCGCTTTTGCCGCGGGAATTTTCCATCTAATGACTCATGCCTTTTTTAAAGCCTTGCTCTTCTTAGGTGCCGGATCAGTCATGCACGCCTTGGCCGGGGAATTGGATATGCGGCGCATGGGCGCCTTAAAACCACACCTGCCCCGAACCTATTGGACTTTCCTTATTGCCACTTTAGCCATTTGTGGTATTTTCCCCTTTGCTGGTTTCTTTTCCAAAGATGAAATTCTGTGGAGAGCATTAATTAATGGAGGGTTGCTCTTCTGGTTGATTGGCGCCGGGGCGGCTTTTCTGACAGCTACTTATATGTTTCGGGCGGTCTTCTTGACCTTCCATGGGCAATCGCGAGTAGCGCCAGAAGTAGCCCATCATCTGCATGAATCTCCGGGAATTATGACCTGGCCCTTGATTATTTTGGCTATTCTCTCCACCATTGGGGGATTTGTGGGCTTCCCTATTATCGAGGGAGGAAATAAATTTGCTGAATTCTTGGCACCGGTTTTTGCTCTCCCTGCTTCCTTACAACACCTAAAGGCAGGAGAGGTTCATCATTCTGTAGGTTTAGAGGTGGCGATGATGATCGTCTCGATGGCCATCGCCGGTTTAGGAATCCTGCTAGCCTATCGCATGTACATCAAGGAGCCGCAATTGCCCGAGAGAATGGCCACCCAATGGGCAGGGCCTTATAAATTAATTGCCAACAAGTACTGGGTGGATGAAATATATAACTTCTTATTTGTGGGTCCTCTTATTCGTTTCTCGATCTTCCTGTGGCGGATATTTGATGATCTAATCGTCGATGGCACAGTGAACGGAATAGCGGCGCTTTTCCGCCTGGGGAGCGAAATTTTTAAAAGATTGCAAACTGGGTATGTCCAGAGCTACGCCCTTTCTATTTTGGTAGGAGTTGTTTTAATAATTGGCTATATTATCTATTTTGGTAAATAGGGGGTAGTGGGCCAGAGGTTTGTTAAAGAAGAACATTAAAAAGCCCATGAATTTAAAGAGCCAAGTAGCCACTAAGAAAAGGAGTACGGTTGATGAGTGAGAGCCATTTTCCCATCCTTACTTTGATTACCTTCTTCCCATTATTGGGGGCGGTGATTGTTTTATTCCTTGATCAAGAAAAGAAAGAGACAATCCGGTGGGTAACTTTAATAATAGCCCTCTTGGAGTTCATCTTTTCTCTACCTCTATTCTGGGGTTTCCGTCTCGATTTGGCTGGCATGCAGTTTGTAGAGAAAGCCCCTTGGATTCCTGATTATGGCATAAATTATTACTTGGGGATAGATGGCATTTCGCTCTTCTTGGTCCTCTTAACCACCTTCCTTACCCTAATTTCAGTACTGGCCTGCTGGCGGGATATTCAGGAAAAAGTTAAAGAATTTATGATTTGTCTCCTCTTTTTGGAGACGGGAATGATCGGCGTCTTTGTGGCTTTAGATCTATTCCTTTTTTATGTCTTCTGGGAAGTGATGCTAATCCCCATGTATTTACTCATCGGGGTCTGGGGAAATCCTAAACGCCGCGTTTATGCCGCGATTAAATTCTTCATTTACACTATGGCCGGTAGTGTTTTGATGTTGGTGGCTATTTTAGTGCTTTATTTCCACCACGGGAGCGTAACAGGGAAGTATACCTTTGATCTATTAGAACTTTACAAATTGCAGGTGCCTCTAGATCTGCAATTCTGGTTATTCTTGGCCTTTGGTGTTGCTTTTGCTATCAAGGTTCCCATGTTTCCTTTCCATACCTGGTTACCAGATGCCCACACGGAAGCTCCCACAGTTGGTTCCGTTTTATTGGCTGCCGTCCTTTTGAAGATGGGCACTTATGGCTTTTTGCGTTTTAGCATTCCCCTCTTCCCCAATGCCTCCTATCAATTAATCCCCTTAGTAGCTATCTTGGCCATCATTGGCATCATCTACGGGGCCTTGGTTTGTTTAGTGCAAAAAGACCTTAAACGCTTAATTGCTTTTTCCTCCGTTTCCCATTTAGGTTTTGTAATGTTAGGCCTTTTTGCGCTAAATATTCAGGGGATTGAGGGGGGCATTCTGCAGATGCTCAATCACGGTTTTTCCACCGGCGCGCTTTTTCTTTTGGTCGGGATGATATATGAGCGAAGACATACGCGCCTGATCGAAGATTTTGGGGGTCTATGGAAGCAAATGCCTGTCTTTGCCGCATTCTTCATGGTCGTCACTCTCTCCTCGATTGGCTTGCCTGGGCTTAACGGATTTGTGGGGGAATTTCTAATTTTAGTGGGGACTTTTAAGGCCGAGCCTGTTTATGCTATTCTGGCCGCTACCGGTATTATTCTGGCAGCAGCCTATATGCTTTGGATGTTCCAGCGGGTAATGTTCGGGGAATTAACGAAACCTGAGAATAAGGTACTCAAAGATCTCTCTCCGCGCGAAGTTTTAGTTTTAAGTTGTGTTACCCTGTTTATTTTTTGGATTGGCCTTTATCCGCAAACTTTTCTAAGCCGGATGGAGCCGACCGTCAAAAATTATTTAGTCCAGGTTCAGGCCAAATACGAAGCAGGGCAAAAATTAGCTAAATCCGGGACTACCCTATCAGGGGAAAGGCCAGCCAAGTAATAAAGCTTTGGTAAATTGGTGGAGGAAATTTTCATGAAGGTAGTTATACCGCAAATAAATTGGAATGCCATTGGCCCTGAGTTAATAATAACCATTACCGCCATGATTTTGCTTTTGCTCAGTTTTGGCGTAAGAAGCAGAAGCAAAGAGCTGATTCCCTATTTAAGCTTAGTGGGGATAATTATTGCTTTAGTTTATACCTTGGCCCTCTGGGGAAGACAAGAGTATGGTTTCCAAAATTTTCTTATCCTAGACAACTATGCTCTTTTCTTCAAAATAGTTTTCTTGCTTACGGCCGCCTTGACTATTTTAATGTCCATTCGCTATTTGCAAGAAGAAGGGTTTGACTATGGTGAATATTATGCCCTAATTTTATTTGCTACCGTGGGTATGATGCTTATGGCGGCGGCCGCCGATCTAATTATTATCTTCTTGGGGCTGGAGACTTTTTCTCTTTCCATTTATGTCTTGGCCGGCTTTTTCCGCAATCAGCCGAAGGCCAATGAATCAGCCCTGAAATATTTTCTCTTAGGTGCTTTTTCTTCGGGTTTCTTGCTTTATGGGATTGCCTTAATCTATGGGGCTACGGGGACGACCAATTTAAAGAAAATTTATGATTTTGTAAGTAAGATCCCGGCTCTTCCGGATCCCCTGCTGCTTATAGGCATGGCCTTGCTGATTGTGGGGTTTGGTTTTAAAGTTGCTTCCGTTCCTTTCCATATGTGGACTCCCGATGTTTATGAAGGAGCGCCTACTTCCATAACGGCCTTCATGTCCGTGGGACCAAAAGCAGCTGGTTTCGCTGCCTTTTTGCGGGTTTTCCTCTATGCCCTTTCTTCCTTACAGACAGATTGGAGTTGGGTGCTCTGGGTTTTAGCTGTATTAACCATGACTTTAGGTAACATCGTGGCCATTGCCCAAAAGAATATTAAACGAATGCTGGCCTATTCAAGTATTGCCCACGCGGGGTATATCCTGGTGGCTATGGTTGCGGCCAATGAGTTGGGGGTGGCGAGCATTCTTTATTATATTTTGGCCTATGCTTTTATGAACTTAGGAGCATTTGCTGTGGTAATTTTATACGGCAGAAAAGGCGAGGAGAACATCAACATCAGTGATTATAGTGGTTTAGCCTCTAAATATCCGCTCTTAGCTTTGGCCATGGCCATATTTATGTTTTCTTTAGCCGGAATTCCGCCAACGGCTGGATTCGTGGGCAAATTTTATATTTTTAGTGCCGCGGTTAAAGCGGGATATATCTGGCTAGCCATTATTGGCGTCTTGAACAGTGCCCTCTCCGTCTATTATTACTTGCGGGTTACGGTGATGATGTATATGCGGCCAGTGGAGAAAGAAATTAAACTAGAACCTGCGCCAGCTTTGATAATCGTGCTCATCATTGCTGTTTTCGCTACCTTACAGATTGGAATCGTTCCTTCTCCTTACCTTGATTTGGCCAAAAAATCTATTGTGGCTTTGATGTAAAAGGGAGCAAAAGATGTATAAAACTCTCCCCCAGCTTTCCGCCAGGAGAAGAGGAACTTAAAATTCCGGGTCATCTCCAAATTAGTTGCCGCAAAAAGACCTGGAATATCTAAAATGTCCTGTGATTTCAAGGGGCCGGAAGAAAAGTC
>FWPV01009102.1_pt1 | contig 16967 bp, 13 predicted proteins | sample 2228371 | NCBI WGS metagenome assembly FWPV01 (sample SAMEA103939776, study PRJEB20133) | metagenome | reverse complement strand
TACGGTTGAGGGGTTTATCAAAGCCGGTGAAACAGATGGAATTATCGGAATGACCTTTAATCTCGGCAGCGGCCAGGAAATCCGCATTGCCGAGCTGGCCGGCTTAATCATTCAAAAAATTGATCCAACAGTTGAACTGGTGACAGAACCACAGCGGTTACGACCACCCAATTCTGAGGTTTACCGCCTCATCTCAGACCATTCGCTTGCCAGCAAGGTATTAGGCTGGCAGCCTGTCATTTCTCTTTCAGAGGGTATTGAGGCAACCATTGCTTGGATCAAAGCCCATTTATCCCTCTATCAGGTTGGAAAATATGAGTTTTAAGAGGTAAACCATGAAAGCGGTCATTTTAGCGGGAGGTAAAGGTACGCGATTGGCCCCCTATACCAAGATCTTGCCAAAACCACTGATGCCGATTGGGGACATGCCAATTCTGGAAGTTATCTTACGGCAGTTGAGTCAGGCCGGAATCCACGAAGTTATTTTGACGGTGGGTCACCTATCAGAACTGTTGCGGGCTTTCTTTCAGGATGGCAGCCGTCTGGGTATCCATATTGAATATTCTTACGAAGACACTCCCCTCGGAACTGCCGGGCCGTTATCGCTGGTGCATGGCCTTGATGACACTTTTTTAGTATGCAACGGTGACGTGCTCACTGACTTGAATTTGTGCGAATTAATTCAATTCCACAAGAGGGAAAAAGCCATTGCTACGATTGCGGTGCATCATCGTCAGGTCAAGATTGATTTTGGGGTGATTGAATGGAACGAAAAGCCTCACATCGCCTGCTATATTGAAAAACCCGTCATAGATTACATGGTCAGCATGGGTATTTATGTTTTTGAGCCTGCTGTGTTAGATTACATACCATACGGCAGGTATCTGGATTTTCCCGATCTGGTCAAAATTCTGCTGGCCGCCGGCGAAAAGGTTGTCGGCTTTCCCTTTGAAGGATACTGGCAGGATCTTGGCAGAGCCGATGATTACGAACATGCCGCCGCCGACTTTGAAAAGATGCGTTCGCGATTCTTTCATGAGGCAAACCCATGAACTGGAGAATACCTCTCGCCGATGTGGATATCGGCAGCGCGGAAATTGCCGCCGTTCAAAAGGTGCTGGAAAGCCGCTGGCTGACAATGGGTTCGGTTACCCGCCAATTTGAACAGGAATTTGCCCGGCAAATGAATGTCAAACATGCTCTGGCAGTGGCCAATGGTACGGCTGCCTTGCACCTTGCCTGTCTGGCGCTAGGAATTGGCCCCGGAGATGAGGTGATCGTTCCATCCTTAACTTTTGTGGCTTCCGCTAACGCCATTCGTTATACCGGCGCAACCCCCGTTTTTGGGGATGTGGTCAATCTGCTGGATTTGAATATCTCCCCGCTTGCCGTTGAAAAATCTATCAGCCCGCGCACAAAAGCCATCATGGTTGTGCATTATGGAGGGTATCCCTGCGATATGCCCGCCATTCAGGCCATTGCTCAAAAATACAACTTAAAGATCATTGAGGATGCCGCCCATGCCGTAGGCGGGGAATTGGAGGGAATCAGTTTAGGTTGTTGGGGTGAAATCGGCTGTTTTAGTTTCTTTTCCAACAAGAATATGACCACCGGGGAAGGCGGTATGGTGGTTACCAATAGCGATGAATTAGCCAACCGACTGGGTCTGTTACGTTCGCACGGCATGACCACCCTCACGTGGGATCGTCATCAGGGCCGCGCCAGTGAATATGATGTGGTCATGCTGGGCTACAATTACCGGCTGGATGAGATTCGCTCTGCGATTGGGCTGGTTCAATTGAGCAAACTGGAAAACAATAACGAACAGCGCCGCAAATTGAGCCATGTCTATCATGCTGCTTTTAATGAGGTGCTTCCTGAGGTAGAATTGCCGTTCAAGGATTACCGCGGTAAAAGCGCCGCGCACTTGCTGCCCATCTTGCTGCCGGCGGCTGCCAGCCGAAAACAGGTGATGGAATTTCTCAAGAGCCGCGGCATTCAAAGCAGTATTCACTATCCACCCATTCATCTCTTTTCCATCTACCAGACTTTTGCGGGCCAAAATAAACGTTCTCTGCCGGTTACCGAAGAAGTTGGCCGGCGGGAATTAACCCTGCCATTATATCCGGCCATGACTCCGGATGATGTTGCCTTGGTTGTAACCACCCTGAGGGAAGCACTGGAATTCAGTCAGTAACAAAGGTTGTGATGATCTCGTGGTTTCAAACAACGCCCTGAAAATCGGGCGTTTTTCTTTTCCACCATGAAAATTGGCCTTGAAGTTGCATCTGTGATAAAGTACATCTACATACACTCATTATGATTCGTTCAACCTTTACAGGTCTGCTCATGTCCTACCGACGGTTATTAAGTATCGGCATTTTGTTTTGCGCTGTTTTGCTATTTTCTGCCCCGGCTGAACCACCCCTTCTGCCGGCATCCGAGGACGTCAAAAGTGACCTGTGGTCGGCATTCAGCCAGCGGCTGCAATCGGATGCGGACTTCAAGCCACTGGCTTTTGACCTGTTCACCCCCGAACTGGACACCGCTTTTCTCACCGCTGATGGTCAAACGGCTGTGTTATGGCTGGCGCTGCGCGATGATTACGGCCGGCGGCTGGCAACCGAACCCGGGCTGGCGCTGGCCCGCCGGACTGCGGCGGGCTGGCAAATCTTACTGCCCGCTGATGCCGCCTGGAAGGAAGTTTTCGCATCCCTGCCTCAGCAATCCCTTCCCAGCGAAATTCAACCCTTACAGGCAAATGTACCTGATGATGAAGCAGTCATCCAGGCCCCATTGACGGGTTACTACCTGCCCTACGCCGCCGGCACTGCCCGCTGGATGGAGGGCTCGATCAGCCACTTTCAATCCATCCCCGAATTGGGGTATCCTTCCTGTTCAATAGATTACTGCCGTTACGCCTACGACTTCACCGATCTTCAACCGTTTCCCCTGCTGGCATCCAAAGAAGGTTATGTGGTCAGTTCCCGCGATTCCTGTCCGGATGGCAGCCCGACCTGCACCAACTACATTGTCCTGCATAACCGGGCCGAAGGCACCTATCAGATCTACCTGCATCTGGCTTATGGCACGATCCCGGACAAACTGACCCCCGGCACGTTCGTCCAGCGCGGCCAGTATATCGGCGACAGCGACGACACCGGTTACAGTACCTCCCAGCATGTTCACTTCATGGTCACCAATAGCATCTGGACGGGCAACGGCAGCTATCCGTGGGGAAAATCCATAGATATCCGCTTTGCGGATGTGCCGATCAACAACGGCATCCCGCGCAACTGTTACGAAGTAACCCGCTTTCCCATTTACGACGGTGCTACGGAATGTTTGGGGAACAAACTCGACCCGCGCAACCCGGCTAACGACTGGTACGTTTCCGGCAATGTGGGCGCATTTCCGCCAACCGGCAGCCTTACCCGCCCAACCGCCGGAGAAACGTTGTTGCAGGGCACCGGCTCGGTCATTGACGTCACCGCAACCGCCAGCGATGATGTGCGTGTTGCTGCCGTTGGGCTGGTGGTCAGGGTCAACGATCAATGGGTAGAGGCGGCACCAAAAGTCACTGCACCGGTGCAGGCCGGTCTGTATGATTGGGATGTGAATTTATGTTCCGTCGGCCCGCTGAACGGCGCGGTTGAACTTGCCTTGCGGGTTTGGGACCACGAGGGGAATGTGGCTTCCGCACTCAGCCCGCGCACCGTCCAGGTAACTCACGCCTGTCCGCCCTCCGCCAGCCAGTTAAGAGCCGCCGAGGTATTCGCATCAACCGCCGTGCGCTTGAGCTGGGACGTGGTAGATCATGGGGCGGGCTTTGGGGGGTTTGAACTGCAATGGCGGCCCGAACCGGGTAACTGGCAGGACGGCGGAATGATTTTCATCCCCGCTCAGCGGCGCTCAGTCTGGTTTGTGGGAGAGCCGGGTAACACCTACGCATTCCGCCTGCGCGCACTCGATATCAATGGACAGGTTGAAGAATGGCCTGCTGGGGATTCTGCCGAAACTTTTGCAGTCATCCCTTCGTCCTGCCAGCCGGATCTGAATGAACCGGATGATACCCCCGCGCAGGCAAGGCTGCTGAATCTCGGTGAGCCGGCTGGGGGCAGCCTGTGCGGGCAAAGCAACCCCGATTGGTTTCGCTTCTCCATCAGCCAGCCGGGCAATTATCTGGTGAGTGCCTTTTCGCAGAGCGGCGGGGCAGCCGTCCGCTTGCGCCTCTACGCTGAGGATGCCGTGACCGAACTGGGCTCCGCCGCAGCACCTGCCGCGGGCGAGAACGCTTATCTGCGCTTCCAGCCCTCCAGCGCGGGAGTCTATTACCTCAAAGTCGAGCCACTCCTGCTAAATCTTTTCGGTACAGAGGCGATTTATCAGCTGAACTTCTGGGAAGTGCAGGACACCTTTCTGCCGCTCATCTCCCGCTGATTTTCTCCATTTCCATAAACAGATCCTCCCGCGCCAGCCACAATCGCGCGGGAGGGTCTTTGTTTCCGATTTACCGGGCAAGTTCGTATGGATACTTTACGGAATCTGGAACAGGCCCAGTTCCTTGACCTCTTGTTCGGTTGCTTCGGGTAAACCTAAGATGACATCCACCTGACGGTCAAAAGTATCCGGCAACTTATATTTCAGATAATCGGCCGTCATGATCACCGCTTTGCGAGCAATTTCCTCAGAAATGCCCAGTTTTTCGGACATTCGTTTGATCAGTTCCTCCATATCCGTGCCTCCTTTCAGCCAACCCAATTGTTGACTATACACAGGATAGCACGAGAATGTAAGATTTTCGTTAATCCATGTGATGAATCACCGCATCTCCAAACTCAGAACACTTCAGCAGCGTGGCATCTTCCATCAGGCGGTGAAAATCATACGTTACTGTCTTAGCGCGGATCGCCCCTTCCATACCACGGATGATCCGGTCGGCAGCCTCATCCCAGCCCATATACCGCAGCATCATCTCACCGGAAAGAATCACCGACCCGGGGTTGACCATGTCTTTATCGGCGTATTTCGGAGCCGTACCGTGAGTGGCCTCAAAGACGGCATGACCGGTATCGTAGTTGATATTGCCGCCGGGAGCAATTCCAATCCCGCCCACCTGCGCTGCCAGCGCATCCGAAAGATAATCGCCGTTCAGGTTCATGGTCGCCAGCACGTCAAAATCACGGGCCCGCGTGATCGTTTGCTGAAAGACAATGTCAGCAATCACATCTTTCACCAGCAGTTTTCCGGCTTTGAGGGCTGCTTCCTGCTCGGCGTTAGCCGCCTCTTCGCCTTTGGCGGCTTTGGTGCGCTCCCACTGCGCCCAGGTGTAAACCTGATCGCCAAATTCCTGTTCGGCCAATTCGTAGCCCCAGTTGCGGAATGCCCCTTCGGTAAACTTCATGATGTTCCCTTTGTGCACCAGAGTCACACTGCGCCGCTTGTACTGCAAGGCATACCGCAGGGCTGCCCGCACGAGACGATGAGTGCCCTCTTTTGAAATTGGCTTTAAACTGAAAGCGGCCGTATCGGGAAACCGAATTTTCTGATATTCTTGCGGAAAATGCTCTTTCAATAAAGACTTGAAGCGCTCATTGGCCTCCGTCCCCAGTTCAAATTCTATGCCGGTGTAAATATCTTCGGTGTTTTCGCGGAAGATGACCATGTCCACATCTTCCGGGCGGCGCACCGGCGAAGGCACACCTTGAAAATAACGCACCGGGCGCAGGCAGACGTACAAATCCAGAGCTTTACGCAAGGCAACATTCAGGGAGCGTATTCCACCTCCGATGGGCGTCGTCAATGGCCCTTTGATACCGACCAGATACTCCCGAAAAGCCGTCAGCGTTTCTTCCGGCAGCCAGTTGCCGGTCTGTTGAAAGGCCTTTTCGCCCGCCAGCACTTCCAGCCAGTGAATTTTGCGTTTTCCGCCATAGGCCTTTTCCACCGCCGCATCAAAAACCCGTTGAGACGCCCGCCAGATGTCCCGCCCGGTGCCGTCTCCCTCGACAAAGGGGATGATTGGCTGATCAGGTACAATCAGCCGTCCCCCCTCCATACGGATTTTTTCACCGACTTGCGGGTTTGATTGTGATTGTGTGCTCATCCTGCTTCCTCCCGGAGAAAAAAGTACGAATTTGATGATGAATATCACGATTATATCAAAGTTGACTCAATCCCAAGCCAAACATCTTCATAACCATTGGCTATAATTAGTCTGGCTTATCCCATCACTCCGTCCATACCCAGTAAATTATGAAACGAAACTCAACCCTTTTGACGGCATTGGCGGCTTTCCTCATCCCGCTTGTGGTGATCGCCTTTTATTACGTAACCCACAAACCGTTTGACGCATCCTTTGCGCTGGCTTTCAGCCTGATGGTCTGGAGAATCCTGCTGGCCGGTATCATCCTCACCTTTGCCGGCGGGCTGGGCGTGCGTTTGCTGCCGCCGCTTCCCCTCCATCCTCTGGCAACGATGACGGTGCAGGCCGTCTTCGGGTTAGGGCTGAGCGCGGGCTTGATTTTGCTCATCGGCAGTCTGATTGGGGTTCAGGTGGGATTGTTCGGCGTGCTCTTGCTGGGGGAATGGTGGTATTGCGGCGTTCGATTCGCATCTGGCTGCGCCAGTGGTTATGCTGGAAAGAAGTCCTTCAAACCAGCACCGCAGGCGAACGCTGGATGGGTATTTTAATCGGTGTGGCGTTGATTTCGCCCCTGTGGACGGCGCTTGCTCCGCCAGCCAAATACGATGCGCTTGTCTATCATTTGACGATGCCGCAGGCCTACCTTACCGCCGGGCGCATCATTCACCTGCCGTGGCTGATGATGAGCGGTTATCCCCAAAACGCAGAAATGCTTTACCTGCTGGCCTTGGCGCTGGGAGGTGCACCCGCTGCAACGGTGCTGGGATGGGGGTTTGCCCTGCTGGGGTTGTGCGGGCTGTTGGGCTGGCTGCTGACGAATTGGGACAGCCGGGCGGCCTGGGCCGGTTGTGCGGCTTTGTTTGCCGGCTCGACACTGGTTTTTTCAAGCGGCTGGGGATATGTGGATTGGCTCGGCTTGCTGTTCGGTCTTGCCTGTCTGATCAGTTTCGGCCTGTGGCGTAAAGACCCCCAGCCCATTTACCTCTGGCTGGCGGGTGCGTTGGCAGGCATGGCCATTGGTACAAAGTATCCGTTTGGCACACTGGCGCTGGTTGGGTTAACCGCGCTGGTTGTTCTTTCCCGTCGCTCGCTTTCTCTTCTGCCAAAACGGGTTTTCCTGTTTGCCGCAGGTATTCTCTTATTTACCCTGCCGTGGTTAGTCAAAAACTTTCTGTTCACCGGCAATCCGGTCTATCCGTTTTTCTTCCCGGCCGCCGAGATGGACGAAATTCGCGTTTCAATTTATTTCGAGGATGAACCCTACGGCGACTGGCAGGATGTCCTGTTCTTGCCATGGCGGGCCACAGTCTGGGGGATAGAAGGCGCAGCCGGTTATGCAGCCTCGATTGGGCCGCTGCTGCTGGGCTTCGGCTTGCTGGCCTGGATCGGATGGCGCAGGTTGAACGAGGAACAACAAAAAAACCTTTCACTGCTTACTATGTTTGCGTTGTCCACGTGGCTGGTGTGGGCTGTCGGGGCGCGCTTTACCGGTTACCTGCTGCAAACCCGCATGGTCTACCCGCTTTTACCAGCCTTCGCCGGACTGGCAGGGATCGGCTTTCGGGCGGCCAGTTCTTTGCAATTACCCTCTATCCGCCTGCAGCGTGTGCTGACCGCCATGCTGCTTCTGGTGCTTTCGTTAACCACGCTGGAAGTCCACCTTGATTTGCTCAAACGCTCCACCGTGCCGGCAGCCCTCGGCATCACCGATCAGGAAGCGTATCTTGCTTTGAACATGGGTTATTATCAAGCGGCCATGCAAACCATCCGCAGCCTGCCGCAGGACAGCCACACCCTGTTGATTTATGAACCGCGCGCTTTTTACTGCCTGCCACACTGCAAACCGGATGAAAACCTCGACCGCTGGCGGCGGGACTGGATGCGCTATGGTGATTTCTCCGCCATTCAACGTCACTGGCAGGAAGAGGGCTTCACGCACCTGCTGGTCTTTCGATTGGGTGTAGAATTTATGAAAGACAACCCGGATCCCAAACATCCTCTGCCCACTCTGCTTGCGCTGGAAGAATTCCTCGAACCATTACCGGTTTTAGAGGATTTTGGGGGAGTTTATCAGTTATACTCAATAAAATAATCCCGCTCAGGAGGGTTTTGACGATGGCACTATCCAAAGACGGTGTATTCTATCTTGGTAAGCAATACGATCCGGTCGAGAAAAAATTGCTCGATCAGCCCATTCTTTACAACCCGGCAGATTTGACCACCCACGCCGTCGTCACCGGCATGACCGGCTCCGGTAAAACCGGCTTATGTATCGGGCTGCTGGAAGAAGCCGCACTGGAGGGTATCCCGGCCATTATCATAGACCCGAAAGGCGACCTGACCAACCTGCTACTGCACTTTCCTGACCTTCTACCGGCTGATTTTGAGCCGTGGATTGATCCCGAAAATGCCCGCCGCGAGGGTAAAACTGTTCAACAATTAGCCGAAGAAACGGCCGAGCGCTGGAAAAGCGGTTTGGCGGAGTGGGGATTAGGCGCAGAGCAGATTCGCGAGTTGAAAGACGCCGTGGAGTTTGGCCTGTATTCTCCCGGTTCATCGGCAGCCACACCGGTCAACATTCTTTCCTCATTCGAGTCACCCGACTTGCCGTGGAACGAAAACCGCGAAATTCTGCGCGAAAAAATTTCCACCATTGTAACCGCCCTGCTGGGCCTGATCGGTCTGAATGATATTGACCCCCTGCGCTCGCGCGAGCACATTCTGCTCTCCAATATCCTTGAACACGCCTGGAGCAGCGGCAAATCGCTGGAACTGACCGATCTGATTTTACAGACTCAAAAACCGCCCTTCGACCGTCTGGGCGCCTTCCCGGTCAACAGCTTCTTCCCCGAAAAAGACCGCCTCTCACTGGCGATGCTGCTCAACAACTTCCTCGCCTCGCCGTCTTTTGAAATCTGGCGCGAAGGTCAGCCATTGAACGTCGAGAGGTTGCTGTACAGCCCCTCTGGTAAGGCCCGCCACAGCATCTTTTATCTGGCTCACCTCAGTGAAAGCGAACGCATGTTCTTTGTTACCTTGCTGTTCGCTTCCATCGAGTCCTGGATGCGCAACCAGCGTGGTACGGGCAACCTGCGCGCCCTGATTTATATGGACGAAATTTACGGCTATCTGCCGCCGCTGGGCAACCCCCCTTCTAAAACCATCATGCTGCGGATGTTGAAACAGGCGCGCGCTTTCGGCATCGGCCTGTTGCTGGCCACCCAAAACCCGGTGGATGTGGATTATAAAGGCCTTTCCAACGCCGGCACCTGGATGATCGGGCGTCTGCAAACCGATCAGGACAAACAGCGCTTGCTGGATGGACTGGATTCGGCGGGAGGCGGCGTTAACCGGCAGGAAATGGACCGCCTGATTTCCACGCTGGGCAAACGCGTGTTTGTCCTGCACAGCGTTCACGCCAAAAAACCGACCCTGTTCCAGACCCGCTGGGTGTTAAACTTTCTGGCCGGCCCGTTGACCCGCGCTCAACTGCCGGCCCTGATGCCGCTCACCAGCATACTCCCCACACAGACTTCAGCCTCCGCTCAACCTGCGCCTGCTGTTGCTGCCGAAAGGGCCGGTACACCAACTCCCAGCGCGCCCACCTACACAACCGTTCGGCCTCCCCTTCCCGCCGGGGTGGAAGAATACTTCCTGCCCAACGATCTTCCCTTGTCAGAAGCCATCCGGCACGCAGGGATACCCGCCTCTGCTCAGGTGGAGCAAAAAGGTTTTGTGTACCAGCCAGCCTTATTCGCGCAGGCTACCATCAATTATCTGGCCCGAAAATACAACCTCGAAATCAACCGTGAAGTTGCTGCACTGGTACAGGAACCGCGCGGCCGCTCGATTGAGTGGGATGACTGCCAGTGGCGCAGTTTTAAGCGAGCCGAAATCACCGCTCACCCGTTGCCCTCCGCGCAGTATGCTCCCCTGCCGGGCTGGCTGAGCGATGCCCGCCAGTTGAACGCTTATCAGCAGGATTTCGTCGAATGGGTCTATCGCAATGCGACCATCCGCCTGCGCGCCAATGAAAAATTGAAAGTATATGCCCCGCCGGAAGTTTCCACAGCAGAATTCCGTGAGCAATGCGCGCAAGCTGCCCGTTCGGCAATGCAGGATGAATTGAAGAAGATTGAAAGCACTTATCAGAAGCGAATCGAAGACCTGAACCGCAAGATTGAACGGGCTAAAAGTGATGTGGACGACAAAGAAAACACCTACAAACAACGCCAGATGGAAGAATTGGCCACTCACGGCCAATCCCTGATGAATTTGTTTGGCAAACGCCGCGCCACCCTGTCCAGTTCCATGACCAAACGCCGCCTGACCAGTGAGGCCAAAGACCGGCTGGAAAAAGCCAGACTGGCACTGGAACAGTTGCAAAAACAACTTAAGGACCTTGAAGCCGAGCAGAATCGCGAATTAAAACAAGTCCAGGACCGCTGGGCCGATGTGGTCAACGACGAAGTCGAAATCCCGCTCACTCCGTACAAAAAGGACATTTTCGTCCAGCAGTATGGTATCATCTGGATACCTTATTACACACTGGTTGTTGACCAGCAGGTACGCGAAATTCCTGCCTTCCGCAAACCTGCTTAAGACAGCAACATATTTACGCGAATTTAGAGGTACACCATGCCACCTGAAGCCACTCGCGACCGGGTAGACCCCGAAAAGTTCGATACCACTCCCCTGCGCCGCCCATCATGGATTCGCGTGCGCGCTCCCAGTGGTGAAACCTTTGAGCAATTACAGCAATTGATGCGCCGCAAGGCACTCCACACGGTTTGTGAAGAAGCCGGCTGTCCGAACATGGGCGAATGCTGGGGGGCCGGCACGGCAACCTTTTTGATGATGGGCGATATATGCACACGCACCTGCGGCTTTTGCGACATCAAACGCGGCCGCCCCGAAGCGCTGGACTGGCTGGAGCCGGAACGTGTGGCTCAAGCCGTTAAGGCCATGAATTTACAGCACGCCGTCATCACCTCGGTCAACCGCGATGACCGCAAAGACGGCGGCGCCCCCATTTTCGCCATGGTCATCCGCCGTATCCGCCAGATCCACCCCGGCTGTTCGATTGAGGTGCTCATCCCCGATTTCAAGGGCAGTCTTGAGGCCCTGCGCATCGTCATGGATGCCCGCCCGGAAATTCTCAACCATAATGTGGAAACTGTGCCGCGCCTGTTCAAACTGGTGCAGCCGCAGGACCGTTACGAGTGGGCCAAAGCCACCCTCAGCAACGCCAAGAAACTCGACCCGGATGTGCTGACCAAGTCCGGTATCATGGTGGGATTGGGCGAAACGATAGACGAAGTTAAAGCCGTCATGGAAGACCTGCGCAGTTGGGGCGTGGAGATTCTGACCATCGGGCAGTACCTCCAGCCCAGCCGTAAACACCTGCCGATTGCCCGTTACTACACCCCCGAAGAGTTTGAGCATCTGCGCGAATTTGGCCTGCAAATCGGTTTTAAATGGGTAGAAAGCGGTCCGCTGGTGCGTTCTTCATATCACGCTGCCGAACAGGTGCGCGCTCTCAGCGTAGTTCACCGCCAGTTGTACGGCGAACCGGCGGCTCAATAGAGGATACCCCACAATACTCAATCATCGCCGAGCGAGATGCCCATCTCACGCGCCGTCTGGATAAGGTCGCTATCTAACGACACCCGGCGCGGCTGAGCAAGGGCCTCTTCCAGTGGTACATCTACAACCTCACCGCCACGCAGGGCTACCATCCGGCCAAATTTGCCGGCAGCAGCCAGCCGCACCGCCGCGCCGCCCATCCGGGTACAAAGCACGCGGTCAAAAGCGGTGGGGCTGCCTCCGCGCTGCAAATGACCCAGCACGGTCACGCGCGTTTCAACCCCGCAGGTGCGCGCCAAAACCTCCCCCACATATTGACCAATCCCACCCAGCCTTGCCTGAAAGACCTGGTCACCCGCCATGCGGTAAATCCGTTCGCCGCCGGCCGGGTGTGCCCCCTCTGCAACGGCAATAATGCTGAAAAACGCCCCTGCCTCAACCCGGCTGCGAATCTTGGCACAAATGGCTTCTATCCTGAAAGGGATTTCCGGAATGAGGATGACATCGGCACCGCCGGCGATACCCGCATACAGGGCAATATAACCGGCATCCCGTCCCATTAATTCCAGAATCATCACGCGATGATGCGATTCGGCGGTGGTATGCAGCCGGTCAATCGCTTCCATAGCGGTGTTCATTGCCGTATCAAAGCCAAACGTAAAATCGGTGCCGTTAATGTCGTTATCAATCGTTTTCGGCACGCCGATCACCGGCACGCCCAATTGCTGGTACAGTTCCAGCGCAATCCGCAGGGTGCCGTCACCGCCAATCACAATCAGCGCGTCCAGCGCGAGACTCTGGATTCGCTCAATCACCCGCTGAGAAGTATCCTCGACTACCTCCACCCCATCTCGCATTACTTTGCGGGCAAACGGATTGCCTCGATTGGCCGCCCCAAGGATCGTGCCGCCGCGCGGCAGGATGCCGCGCACATCATTCAGCGTTAATGGGAATACACCCCCTTCATCCACAAAGCCGTCAAAACCGTTACGTACCCCCAAAACCTGACAGCCATAGCGCAGAATGGCAGTTTTGACCACCGCGCGAATCACGGCATTCAGACCGGGAGCATCACCACCACCTGTCAGCACGGCGATTTTCTTCATGCTCTAATTATAGCCTCTTGAAATATCCCTATACAATCCGTTTTTCGCTTCCTTTGTTCGGGCATATAATCCACTTAATCACATTCAGGAAGTCAATTTTTTTATGGCCATCCATATCTGGTGGATTCGCCGCGACCTGCGGCTGGAAGATAACCCCGCCCTGCACAGCGCGTTGAATGGGGGGCATACTGTACTGCCGCTTTTCATCCTTGACCCGCGCCTGCTGGTCAAAGCATCCGAAAACCGCCAATACTTTTTGTTCAACGGCTTGCGCCGGCTGGATGAAGACCTGCGCCGGCGCGGCAGTTATCTGCTCATCCGCCGCGGTTTGCCCGAAGAGGTGCTGCCCGCCCTGCTGGCCGAAAGCCGGGCCGAGGCGGTGTTTGCCGAAGAAGACTACACCCCCTTTGCAATTCAGCGGGATGAAAAACTCGCCCGCATCATCCCGCTCCACCGCTTTGTGGGGGTCACCGTCCATCACCCGTCAGCAGTTGTCAAACCGGATGGCAGCCCCTACACCGTCTTTACCCCGTTCAGCAAGGCCTGGAAGTCTCTGCCTCTGCCGCAGCCACTCAGCCCGGCCCCGCTGCGCCTGCCTGAGCCGCCTCTTCTGAGCGGAGAGACAATTCCACCAGCCCTGGAAAATCCATATTTCCCGGCCGGCGAGGCCGAAGCCGTGCGACGGCTGGAAGCATTCCTCGAGTCTTCCGTGTATTCTTACGCTGATGACCGCAACCGTTTAGATCTTGATGGCACTTCTAAACTTTCACCTTACTTTCGCTTTGGAATGCTCTCCGCCCGCAAAGCGGCCGCCCTGACCATCCAGAAAATTCAGCAGACGCGCGACCCCCCGAAACCTTCCTCAACGAACTGATCTGGCGGGAGTTCTACAACGCCATTCTCTATCACTTCCCGCATGTCCTGCAAACGGCATTCAACCCTGCGCTGCGCCGGATTGAATGGCGTCACGCCCCTGAAGAATTAACCGCCTGGCAGCAAGGCCTGACCGGCATTCCGATTGTGGATGCCTGCATGCGCCAGTTACGGACAATGGGCTGGATGCACAACCGCGGACGCATGATCGTGGCATCTTTTCTGGTTAAGGATCTGCTAATCAACTGGCAGGAAGGCGAAGCGTGGTTCATGCGCCATCTGGTGGACGGCGACCCGGCGGCAAACAACGGCGGCTGGCAGTGGACGGCCGGGGTCGGCACGGATGCCGCCCCTTACTTCCGCATCTTCAACCCAATCTTGCAAAGTAAAAAGTTTGACCCGGACGGTCACTTCATCCGCCGCTGGCTGCCCGAACTGGAAAAAGTCCCCGTTGATTACATCCACGAACCGTGGCTGTTGCCGGTTGACCTGCAGCACAAAACCGGCTTCAAGCCGGGTCGTGATTACCCGCTGCCGATAGTTGACCACGCACAGGTGAAGGAACGCACCCTGCGCGCATACCAGAAATCCAAACAAGGGGAGGGAACATGATTCGCAATCAATGGTATGTGGTTTTGGAGTCCAGAGAAGTGCCGCAAGGCAAACCGGTGGGGGTAACCCGCATGGGGGAAAAACTGGTTTTCTGGCGCAACCGGCAGGGGCAGGTCATCTGCATGAGCGACCGCTGCCCCCACCTGAGCGCCAGCCTCAGTCAGGGCAAAATCACTTCACAGGATCGGCTGGCCTGCCCCTTTCACGCCTTTGAATACGACCCCAGCGGGCAATGCCGCTACATCCCGGCACTGGGACGCAACGGCGAGCCCCCCAAGGCCATGCGCGTTCACACCTACCCGACCTATGAAGCCCATGATTTCATCTGGATCTGGTGGGGTGAACCCCGCACCGGCCTGAACCCGCCACGCTGGTTTGATATTGACGAGACCTTTTCTTACAGCGGCTATCACGAGCAGTGGCCGGTGCATTATTCGCGCATGATTGAAAACCAGATGGATGTGATGCACCTGCCCCACGTTCACTACAACACCATCGGCCGCGGCCAACGCGTGGTGGTGGATGGCCCGATTGTGACGCTCGAAAACGACATCATCCGTATGTGGGTCTATAATCGGCCGGATGACGGCACACCCCCGCGCAAGCCCGAAGAACTGCCCCCTCCCCAACGGCCGCCTTTCCTCGAATTCATCTTCCCCAACATCTGGCAAAACCGCATCACCGATGACCTGCGGATATTTGTGGCTTTTGCGCCGGTGGATGAAGAAAATGGCATGTTCTACCTGCGCTACTACCAGCGCATCGTGCGGCTGCCTCTCTTGAAAAATCTCTTCAACTGGGCGGGAGTATTGGGCAGCCGTTACATAGCCAATCAGGACAAGCGGGTGGTCAGCCGGCAGAACCCCAAGAAATCCTCCCTCCGCAACGGAGAAAAATTTGTGCAGGGTGACCGAATCATCCTCACTTACCGGCGCAGAAGGGAAGAATTAATCGCCGAAAACAACCGCCCTCCCGATCAGGCATGAAGTCCTCATTTCTGATCACAATGTGCGATCTTTCCCTGGCGGAACTGCGGAGTTTTCCGCCCGGCACAACCCGCATCCTGATGATCGAGTCGCGGCGCAAGTGGCAGGCCTTGCCTTTCCACCGCAAGAAGATCACGCTGGGCATCTCGGCCATGCGTCACTTTGCCGCCGAACTGCGCGAGGCCGGTTACGAGGTGGATTACCGCCATGAGATGGACTTTGCAAGCGGTATGCGGGCGCACTATCAAGCACACCAACCCCAGCGCATTTTCGCCTTTCAGCCGCGCGAATGGGGAATGCAGCAGATTCTGACCGGTTTAGCCGGAGAATTACCCCTTACCATAATTGCCAATCCGTTCTACATCCTGCCGCGCGAAGAGTTTATCCGTTGGGCAGATTCCCAGAAAACCTTGCGCATGGAAAACTTTTACCGCTGGATGCGCAGGCGGGAAAACATCCTCTTGCAAGACGGAAAGCCGCTGGGTGGACAGTGGAACTTTGATAAAGAAAACCGCCAGCCGCCGCCGGATCGGGCTTACCCCGACCCGCCCTTTGTCGAGCCGGACAAAATCACCCGCGAGGTGATGCGCCTGATTGAGGCTGAGCCGGGTTTATGGGGCAGTAGCGATGGTTTCTGTTTGCCGGTTACCCGACTTGATGCAATAACATGGATGGAACATTTCTTCCGCTGGCGCTTTGCCGACTTTGGCCCCTACGAAGACGCCATGCGGCGCGGCGATTACATTATGACCCATTCGCTTCTATCCGCATACTTGAATCTCGGCCTGCTCCACCCCCGCGAAGTAATCGAGCGCGCCATTCAGGCTGCCCAGTCCTACGCCGTACCGCTCAATTCACTGGAAGGCTTTGTGCGCCAGATTCTCGGCTGGCGCGAGTACATTCACGGCATTTACTGGCATCAAATGCCCAAATACCGCACCGTCAATTACTTTGAATTAGAGGGCAGCCTGCCGGCGTGGTACTGGAATCCAGATACCTGCGACATGGCCTGCCTGCGCGACTCGATTGAAATGGTACGGCAGCACGGCTTTGCCCACCACATCCACCGCCTGATGGTACTGTCGAATTTTGCCACCCTGATTGGCGTGAATCCATTACGGCTTTCGGAATGGTTCTGGGCTGGCTTCATTGACGCTTACGAATGGGTGGAACTGCCCAATGTATTAGGCATGGCAACTTACGCCGACGGCGGGCTGCTTGCCAGCAAACCGTATATCTCCAGCGGCAGTTACATCCACAAGATGAGTAATTATTGCGCTTCCTGCCGCTTTAATGTGAACCAAAAACAAGGTGAAGATGCCTGCCCGTTCAACTACCTGTATTGGGCTTTCCTGGAAAACCACAGAGAAAAATTAATCCAAAACCCGCGCATGGCAGTGATGTACCGGCTGCTTGACCGAAAAACCGTGGAGGAAAAAGCAGCCATCCGCCGTGATAGTGAACGATTCATCGCCAGCCTGCCGCTTGAAGAAGCCGCTTATCGTTTCGAGTACGACGCCGGTTGAGTTGCAATTTCGTTGCAAGTACCAAAAAATGACCAAAAGAACTTGCTTTTTCAATTTGAATATGTATAATAAACAATGTCAATCGCCTGGGTGCCCCCCTCACCCCGGCGATTGATTATTAGCGGTACTTTTA
>FWPV01009101.1_pt1 | contig 16968 bp, 21 predicted proteins | sample 2228371 | NCBI WGS metagenome assembly FWPV01 (sample SAMEA103939776, study PRJEB20133) | metagenome | reverse complement strand
GCCACCAGCCACGACCCCGCCACCTTCGCCTGGCATGACGCCTTCCTGCTGGGCTTTGGTGAAATGGACGCCACCCACCGCGAGTTTGTTGACGTGGTGCAAGGCCTGCTGAACGCCGACGCCACCACCATGCCGCAGCGCGTGCAGGCCTTCATCGACCACGCCCACCGGCACTTCGGCGAAGAAGACACCTGGATGCGAGAGACCGACTTCCCCGCCGCCGACTGCCACATCGCCGAGCACGCCCAGGTGCTGGCCTCGGCCGTGGAGGTGCTGGAACGCGCCCGCGCCGGCGACGTGGCCACCGCCCGCCGCTTCGCCGAAGAACTCACCCGCTGGTTCCCCGGCCACGCCGACTACCTCGACTCGGCCCTGGCCGCCTGGATGGTCAAGCGCCGCCACGGCGGCAAGCCGGTGGTGCTGCGCCGCCAGATCGCCTGAGCGGCAGCGGTGCGAACTGGGCGCCAACACCGGGCGAAATGATCGTTAAATCGAGTTTTACAGCCCTGACGATCGATTTCACGATCTCGCCATCCCTGACCGACTTCAACTGGCTATGATGTTCGTTTAATCAAGTGCTAACCTGATTAGCCTCGAATAATCGAACATGAAAGTCAGCCAAACCGCCATGCTTTCTCCTCGCCAGCTTGAGGAGTGCGCTCGCCTGGGGCGGCTGCTCGCCCGGCTGCGCCAGGCGCGGCAGGTGAAGCAGTCAGACGCCGCCTTGCGCGCCGGGCTGTCCCGCAACACGGCCTACCGCCTGGAAAAAGGAGACCCGGGGCTCGCCATCGGGCAGGTGTTGCGCTATCTCGAGGCCATCTCGCCGGGCAGCACCCTGATGGACCTGCTGTCTGAAACAGAGCCGGCTCTGCTGGCCCTGGCGGCACGCGAGAAGACCCAGCGCGTTCGCGACCTGAGTGCGGCCGAGCTGAAAGAGCTCGATTTCTGAGCCGCCCATGGCAAGCCAGAACCTCAAGTTGATGGTCTTCGCCCACCTAGGCTCGCAGTGGAAGCCCTGCGGGCAGTTGCTCATGACCGAACAAGGCACCGAAGTGCAAGCCGCCAGCTTTGCCTACGGCCTGAACTACGCGCGGCGCCCGGACGCCCTGGAGGTCGACCCCGTCAGCCTGAGTCTTCGCCGCCCGCAAGACGTGCTGGGCAAGCGCCTGCTGCCCATCAACCGGCTGCCACTGTTCGGCGGCATTCGCGATGCCGCCCCCGACGCCTGGGGGCGACGCGTCACCGAGGCCAAGCTCAAGGCGCCGGCCAACAGCCTGCCGGAATCCCAGTACCTGCTGCACGCCGGCAGTGAGCGCGTGGGGGCGCTCGACATCCGCTCCAACATCACCGACGGCCCGACCCTTGGCCCCCAGGTGTCACACGACCTGACACACCTGTTGGAGGCCGCCGACCGCATCGAAGAGGGGCTGCCGGTCCCGGCACACCTGCAAGCCATCTTTGTGAACGGCACCGCGCTCGGCGGCGCACGCCCCAAGGCCTCGGTGCGCGACGAGGATGGGGTGCTGTGGCTGGCCAAGTTCTCCAGCCGACAAGACCGCTTCGACGTTCCCGGCGTGGAGTGCGCCGCGCTGCGGCTGGCCGCTGAAGCCGGCCTGCGCGTGCCCCCACTCGACATGCGCGCCGTCGGCGACCGAAAGGTCATGCTCATCCGCCGTTTCGACCGCTACTGGGCCGCACCGACCACGGCGCCTGGCCCGGCGGACGACCTGTTGCGCACCACGCCCGGCCATGGCCGGGTGGAGCACCGCCTGGGCTTCGTCAGTGGCCTGACCATGGTGGCTTGCGACGAAACGGAATCGCGCACGAAGGGCTATGGCGACCTTGCGCAAGCGGTGCGTGACCACTGCCACCCAAGCGTCATCCGCGCGGACAACGCAGAACTCTTCAAGCGCATGGTCTACAACATCTTTGTCAGCAACGATGACGACCACCTGCGCAACCACGGCTTCCTCTGGGACCCCAGATTGCCCGGCTGGCGCCTGAGCCCGCTGTACGACGTCTTGCCGCGTGCCAGCCAGGCGACCGAGCGCTTCCTGCACCTGGGGGTAGGCCCTCAAGGGCGCCTGGCCACCCTCGACAACGCGCTGGCGGCCCACGCCAGGTTCACCCTCTCGGCGCCAGAGGCCGAGCAGCTGATCGCCGATGTCTGGAAGACGGTGCGCGAGTGGAAGGTCTTTTTTGAGCGCGCTGGCGTGTCCGCACTGGAGATCGACAAGATCGCGCCCGCGTTCCGGCATCTGGACGACGTGTCCACACCCGCTCTGCGCAAGCGACTGCCGTAGCGCAAGCATTGGCCTTGCATGCGCGCGCCATGTGCCTGACCGGTGCCGTGCCAGCGACCGGCGCCGGGCAAGGCCTGAGCCCCAATGAAAAACGCGCCCCTCGGGGCGCGTGTTGGCCGGAGAGGCGGCGGATCAGAGGCCGCGGTCGCGCAGCACGCCCAGCAACACCTCTTCCACGTAGGTGCGCTCCTCGTCGTACACGGCCATCAGGCGCTTGAGGTCTTTCTGCTCCAGCGCGGCAATGAGCTTGTGCTCTTGCTCGCAGGCGCGCCCCACCTTCTTGTTGCCCTTGGGGCTGCCCGTGGCCAGCAGCAGCGAGCGGTAGCGGTCGGTCAGGGCCCAGAGGCGCACGATCTCACGCAGGATGAGCTTCTGCGGCGACAGGTCGAAGATGGCGAGCTGGAACTCGCGGTGCTTCACCGCCCACTGCGAGCGATCGTCGGCGGCCACGATGCTTTCCAGCTCGGCCACCATGGCCTTGAGTTGGGCCAGGCGCGGCTTGTCGGGCCACTCCACGGTGGAGAGCAGGTCCACCTCGAGCAGGTGGCGCATGCGGTAAAGCTGGCGGGCCTCGTCGCTGGAGAGCGGGGCCACGAAGAAACCGCGGTTGGGGTCGTGTTGCAGGCTGCCTTGTGCGGCGAGCAGTTTGAGGGCTTCGCGCACCGGCACGCGGCTGGTCTGGAAGCGCTCGGCCAGTTCGGCCTGGCCCAGGTGAACACCAGGCGACAGCGTGCCCCGGTTGATCAGCGCTTGAATCTCATTGGCAATTCGCGCTGGCACGTCAACCACTGGCGTGTTGTTTGCAGAGTCCACGATTGTTAGCTCAAAAAGATAGCCCGCGAGGGTAGCACAGCTATCGTGAAAATGCCCTCCACCACCTGGGGGAAGGCACTAGGGAAAACGCCCAAAACCCGCGTCTGGCGCGGGTTCCGGCACACAAGCGGCACGCTCAGGCGTCGCGGCGCCAGGGGCTGACGGTGACGTGAATGGCGCCCTTGACCTCGCGGCCGGCGGTGGCCTTGATGGCCAGGTCCACCTGCTCCAGCGGGTAGTCGTGCGAGCACACGCGCTCCAGCGGCCAGCGCCCGCTGGCGATGTAGCGCAGGGCCAGCTCCACGGCGGCGTAGCTGCGCCCGCGCGGGGCACGCACCGTGAGGTAGCGCTTCTTGATCTCGCCGATGGGCACCGACTGCTCCAGGCCGTTGAGGCTGAGGTAGGCGCCCTTGGCGGCCAGCGCCACGGCCGTGGCGGCCACGCTGCCGGTGGGGTCGCCGGTGGTGTCCACCACCACGTCCACGCCACGCCCGCCGGTGATCTCCATCACGCGGCGGCTGAGGTCTTCCTGCTCGGCGTCGATGGCCACGTCCGCGCCCAGGTGCAGGCTCAGGTCCAGCCGGTCACGGTCGCGCGTGAGGCCGACCAGGATCACGTTGTAGGCACCCGCTGCCTTGGCCGCGAGCACGCAGCCCAGGCCTTGCTGGCCGGGGCCGAACACCAGCACCGTCTTGCCCGGGCCGGCGCCACCGTCCAGACAAGCCCACTGCACGCCGTTGCCAAAAGGCACGGCCAGCGTGGCCAGGCGGGCGTCAAGGTGGGCCGGGATTTTGTGCATCACCGCGTTGGCCGGCAGGTGCATGTACTCGGCGAAACCGCCCCACAGGTGCGGCGCGGCCTCGCAGGTGCTCATGCCGAAGCGCGGGGTGTTGAGGCGGTCTTTCACGTTGAAGAAGTCCACCTCCATGCACAGGCGGAAGTCGCCCTTCATGCACCACTCGCAGTGCCAGCAGGGCAGGTACTCGTGCAGGGCGACGCGGTCGCCCACCTTCACGCCCCAGCGCCGGGCGGCCACCTCGCCCACCTCGTCGATGGTGCCCACGTTTTCGTGGCCCATGATGATGGGCGCGTGGTTGGGCTTGCGGTAGACCTCGGGGTCGCTGCCGCCCACGCCGGCGCACTCCACGCGCAGCAGGCCGGCGTCGGGCGCCACCACGGGGCGGGGAAACTCGCGAATTTCGATGACTTCGGGCGCGGTCTTGACGGCCGCGCGAACAGTGGCTTGGGACATGGGTTGGCGAGGGGTGAGGCGGCCGCTCAGGACCAGAGTTCGGGGTAGGCGATCAGGCGGCCGCAGGCCACGGCCAGGAACCAGAAGCCGATGGACAGGGCCGCGCACAGGCGGGCCAGCGCGGGCGAAGGCTGCTGGGCGTCCCAGGCCGCCACGCTGCGGTGCACACGGAACTGGAAGAAGCCCGCGTTCAGCCCGGCCAGCACGATGAGCACCAGCTTGGACAGCAGGAAGGGGTTCTCCAGAAAGTAAGAACCGTCGGTGATGAACATGCTCACGCCGCTGAACACCACGATGGCGAAGCCCGACCACACCCAGGGCAGCAAGTACTTCTCGGTGAGCGTCACCGGCAGCACGCGCGAGAAACCCAGCAGGCGCAGGTCGGTGAGGGTGATGGCACCCACCAGCAGGGCCACGCCCATCAGGTGAAGGCTCTCGAAGATGGCGTAGCCCCAGAGCGAGGTGCCGACCCAGGTGCCGTAGGCGGAGTATTTGAGTTGAAGCAGGAATTCGGTCATGGTGTGGTGCGCGGTTCGGCCGGGGCCCAGGAGATCAGTCTTTGCCGCCGATGTAGGCCAGCAACTTGCCCATCACGATGATGGTCAGCAGCAAGAGCACCGACAGCGCCGCCAACGCCTTCTGGCGCGCGCCGGCCTGGGTCGGGGCCACCGCTGCCGCGAACTGCCAGCGGTACAGATAGACGTTGACGGCCACGGCCAGTGCCAGCAGCACCAGCTTGATGCCCATCACCGGGTTGACGGCGAAGATGTGCAGAAAGGCCACCGCCATGTGCACGCCGGTCAGCAGGAACAGCACCAGCCCCACCAGCACCCAGCGGTAGAGGTGGCGCGAAAAATCGCGCAGCGGCAGGTCGCGGGCGGCGCCGAGCACTCGCACATTGCCCGCGATGAGCGAGCCCACCACGATGGAGATGCCGATGATGTGCACCACCTGCAGCAGGGGGTACAGGATGTCGGAGTTGCGAATCCACTCCGCGTAGGCGCTGGCGTCTACCCGTTCGATCAGGCTCATGGTGTTTCAGGGTTGGGATTGAGAGGGCGACTTCGCCATGCCGCCAGCGAGGTGACGGGCCAGGGTGTCGATGTCGGCGGCATCCAGGCGCCCTTCCCAGCGCGGGCAGGTGCCGGCACGGCCCTGGGCGATGCTCTCGAACAGGGCCTGGCGCGTGGCGCCGTATTGCAGGCGCGGCGCCAGCAGGTTGGGGCCGCCCACGCTGGTGTTGCCGCGCGCGTCCTGGCCGTGGCAGGCCACGCACCATTCAAAGTTGGCTTTGCCGCGCAAAGCGGCGGCGGCATCGGCCGGCTGCTGGCGCAGTTGCAAGAGGTACTCCACCAGTTCGCGCACCTCGTCGTCGGAGAACTCGGCGGCGTTGGTCTTGAAGGCGGGCATGATGCCGCCCCGGGTGGCCGCATGGCCGGGCACGCGAATGCCGTGGCGAATGGTCTGTGCGATGGACTCGGCGCTGCGGCCCCAGGCCGCCAGGCCGCCCGACAGGTCGGGCACACCGGGCCCGCCCTGCTTGTCGGCCCCGTGGCACTGGGCGCAATGCTGGCGGTACAGCGCCTCGGCGCGTGCCTCACCCCGGGCTTGGGCCGAGGCCAGCACGGGCAGCCAGGCCAACAGCACGAGAACGAACCCGTGCCGCCAGCGGGCGCGGGCCGTGGTGACAAGAGAAGAGGCGATGAAGCGAGGCATCAGGGCGCGATGGGTGAGACCGGACTTGCATCAAAAAGATGCAAGATTGAAATATTTAATTGCTAGGCAACTTTTCCGATCATTTCTCAGCACCCCCCTCGCGTCAACCTGGGGTTAACCCTGGCCGAACGGACACAAAAAAGCCCCGGGGCGCGGGGCCACGGGGCGGGTCTGGCGGGCCAGGCGGCGTGGGCCTCAGGCCGGTGTGCGCGGGTCAACCACGCGCTCGCCGTCTTCCTTGGTGAAGGGGCCAGGCAGCGGGGGCAGCAGGTCCAGCACTCGCTCGGAGGGCCGGCACAGGGCCGCGCCAAGCGGCGTGACCACGATGGGCCGGTTCAGCAGCACCGGGTGCTGGCCGATGGCGTCCAGAATGGCCTCGTCGCTCACACCGGGCTGGTCCAGCCCCAACTCGGCACAAACAGCCTCTTTGGCGCGCAACACCTCACGCGCGCCCACGCCCATGGCGGCCAGCAGGGCCAGCAGTTGCTCGCGGCTGGGCGGGGTCTTGAGGTACTCCACCACCACCGGTTCGATGCCGGCGTGGCGGATCAGCGCCAGCACATTGCGCGAGGTGCCGCAGCGCGGGTTGTGCAGCACGGTCACGCCGTCGGCAAAGCCGGGGGGCAACTGGTAGGCGCTCACGCCAGGCCCTCGGCCTTCAGCGCGGCCTGCACGGCCGGGCGCTGGCCCACGCGGGCCAGGAAGGCGGCCACGTTGGGCCACGGGGCCAGGTCGATCTTGAGCATGCGCGTCCAGCTCAGCACCACGAAGAGGTAGGCGTCGGCCACGCTGAAGGCATCGCCCATCAGGTAGGGGCGGCTGGCCAGTTGCTCGTTCACGTAGGCCAGGCGGCGCTCCAGGTTGGCGCGGGCGCCGGCCTTCCAGTCGTCGCTGGCGGCGGGGTTGAAGAAGGGGCTGAAGTTCTTGTGCAGCTCGGTGCCGATGAAGGTGAGCCAGCTTTGCAACTGGTAGCGCGCCAGGGTGCCGTTGGCCGGCGCCAGGCCCTTGGCGGGCACCTGGTCGGCCAGGTACTGCACGATGGCCGGGCCTTCGGTGAGCAGCTCGCCGCTGTCGAGTTGCAGCGCGGGCACATAACCCTTGGGGTTGAGGGCGGCGTAGTCGGCGCCGCTGGCGGTCTTCTTGGCCTTGAGGTCCACGCGCTCGGACTCGTAGGGCAGGCCGAGTTCTTCCAGGACGATGCGGGGCGACAGCGAGCAGGCGCCGGGGCTGAAAAAGAGTTTCATGGGGTCAACAAGAAGGGGTTGAACAGAACGCCCCTGAACGGGGTGCCCCGTAGGGTAGCCGGCTTTGCGCGTGGCTGCCGGCCCCCGGGCCTTTTGTGGAGCCCCCGGCCCCGTTGTTCAGGCCGTGGCCGGCTCGTGCTGGAACAGGAAGCTGTCGGTGTAGATGAAGTCGGGGTCGGCGCCTCGGGCGATGAGGGCTGCCCGGGCGTCGGCGATCATGGCCGGCGAGCCGCACAGGTAAAAGGCGCACTCGCCCAGGTCTTGCACGTCTTGCAGCACCGCGTCTTGCACATGACCGCGCCGGCCGGCCCAGCCCGCCGACGCGCGGGAGAGCACCGGCTCGTAGCGGAACTCGTACAGGCGCTCGCCCCAGGTGCGGATCTCGGCATCGAGGTACAGGTCGGCCTCGGTGCGCGCACCCCAGTAAAGGCTCACGGGTGGGCAGTCGGGGTCGTCCATCAGCGACTCCAGCATGCTTTTGAGCGGTGCCAGGCCGGTGCCGGTGGCCATCATCACCAGGGGCCGGTAGTCTTGGGTGTGCAGGTGAAAGCTGCCCATTGGCAGCTCCACCTCCAGCGCGTCGCCCACTTGCAGGGCGCGCACGGCGTGGTCGGTGAAGCGCCCGCCGTCGATGCGGCGCACGTGAAAGTCCACCACCGCGCCTTGCGGGCGCGAGGCCATGGAGAAGCTGCGGTGGCTGCCGTCTTCGAGCAGCACGTTCATGTACTGGCCGGGGCGGAATTGCAGGCTGTCGTCGGGCAGCTCCAGGCGCAGGTGGGTGACGTCATCGGCCAGCGCGCACACCTCGGTGACGCAAGCCAGCAGGCGCGTGGGCGGGCTGCAGCCCTGCAAGGGCTCGGCGCTGATGACCAGGTCAGAACAGGCGCGTGCCTGGCACAGCAGGGCATAGCCGGCCTCGGCCTCTTCTTCGCTCAGGCCCATGGGCAGCTCGTCGTACTCGACGCGGCCCTCCACCAGCTTGACCCGGCAGGTGCCGCAGCCACCGAAGCGGCAGTCGTGCTGCAGCTCGACCGAGCAGCGCAGCGCGGCCGACAGCACGGGTTCGTCGGCCTGTGCCTCGAAGGCCTGGCCGGTTTCCAACCAAGTGACGCGGTGTGCCATGGCGCGCTCCTCGGTGCTCACTTCTTGATGTCGGCCTGCACCAGGACGTCCTGGCCGCTGGGGGCCAGCAGGTCCTTGAGAGCTTGCAGTGCGGCCAGGCCGCAGGCGGTGTCTTGCTCACCGTTGCCGCCGCTCAGGCCCACGCCGCCCACCACCTCGCCATTCACCACGATGGGGAAGCCGCCGACGAACACGGCGAACTTGCCCTCGAAGCTCCACTGGATGCCGAAGGCCTCGTTGCCAGGCAGCGCGGGGCCGTTGGGCGCGGTGTTGAAGAGGTGGGTGGAACGCTTGTGGCCGGCGGCGGTGAAGGCCTTGTTCCAGGCGATTTGCGGGCCAGTCACGCGGGCGCCGTCCATGCGCTCAAGCACCAGCGGAAAGCCACCTTCGTCGGTGATGCACACGGTCTCGGGCACGCCCAGGGCCTGGGCCTTGTCCAGCGCGGCGGCGGCCATGCGGCGGGCTTCGTCGAGTTGCAGTTTCAGGGAAGTCTTCATGGCGATTCTCGGGTATCGGTAAGGGAATGGGCGGCGTTCAGAGGCCGCGGTAAACGACCTTGGTCTGGGTGAAGAACTCCAGGCCCACGCGGCCAGACTCGCGGAAGGTGGAGGTGCTGGAGTTCTTCACCCCGCCGAAGGGTGCGTTGATGAGGTTGCCGGTGGTGGTCCGGTTGATCTTCACCGTGCCCGACTGGATGTCGTTGGAGAACTGGTGGATGTAGCGCGGGTTGCGCGTGGCGATGGCGGCCGAGAGGCCGTACTCGCTGTCGTTGGCCATGGCCATGGCCTGCTCAAAAGACTCGGCCTCCAGGATGGCGATCACCGGGCCGAAGATTTCTTCGCGCGCGATGCGAGCCTTTTGGGTCACGCCGTCAAAAATGGCGGGCGTCACGTAGTAGCCGTGTGCGTACTCGCCGTCTTGCAGGCGCTCGCCGCCGCACAGCAGTTGCGCCTCGGCGCGGCCGATGGCGATGTAGGACAGCACCGTCTCCAGTTGCTTGGCGGTGGCCAGGGGGCCGAGGTCCATGCCTGGCTGGTGACCAGGGCCGATCTTCAGGCCCTTCACCTTGGCCACCAGTCGCTGGGTGAAGTCTTCTTTCACGGCCTTCATCACGATCACGCGGCTGGTGCCGGTGCAGGCCTGCCCGGTGAGCGAGAACCCGCCCTTGATGGCCAGGTCCACCGCCTTGTCCAGGTCGGCGTCTTCCATCACGATCAGCGGGTTCTTGCCGCCCAGTTCCATCTGCAGGCGCGTGGTCAGGTGCACCGTGCGATGGATGTGCATGCCCGCCTGGGTGGAGCCGGTGAAGGAAATGGCGCGAATGGCCTGCGAGGTGGTGATGATGGGGCCCACGTCGCCGGCGCGGCCGGTGATGTAGTTGATGACGCCCGCCGGCAGGCCGGCGTGCACCAGCGCCTCGACCAGGCGCAGGCCGCTCAGGGGCGCGTCCGACGAGGGCTTGAAGACGATGGTGTTGCCCGTGACCAGCGCTGGCGCGATCTTGCGCGCCGGGATGGAGGCCGGAAAGTTCCAGGGCGAGATCACCGAGACCACCCCCAGCGGCTCGCGCTGGCTGTAGACCATCAGGTCGGGGTCGTCTTGCACATAGGTTTCACCGCCAAAGGTCTGGCCTTCGGTGGCGTAGAAGCGAAAGGTCTGCGCGGCGCGCACGAACTCGTCCTTGCCCAGGGCGACCGATTTGCCCTCTTCCCGGCTGAGCTCTTCGCCAAAGCGCTGGGCGTTGGCCTCCAGGTAGTCGGCGGCTTTGTTGAGCAGGCGGGCGCGCTGGCCCACCGGCGTGCGGCGCCAGCCATCAAAGGCGGCGGCCGCGGCGTTCACGGCGTCTTCGGCGTCCAGCGCGGTGGAGGCTTGAAAGCGTCCCACCAGCTCACGGGTATCGGCCGGGTTGATGTTGTCGAAGGTTCGACCGCTGCGGCACTTCACCCATTCGCCATTGATGTAGTTGAGGAATTCTTCGGTCTGCATGGAAGGACGGCTCCGGGATCGGATGTCGGGAGGGGGAGAGGACGGGCGCGCACGCGCCCGTCCGGCTCAGCAAGCGCTCAGGCGGCGCTTGAGGTCACTCAATGGCGATCAGGCGGCCAGGGCCAGCGAGGGCTTTTCCAGGGTGGGGGCCACGTAGTCGTTGTAGAGCGCGGTGGTGTAGAGCAGGCGCATCTGGGCACCGATCTCGCAAATCTTCAGGCAGCGCTGTTGCAGCTCGATGGTGTTGGCGTGCTCCAGCACGATCTGGTAGCCGCGCTCGCCGTGGATCTCATCCGAGACGATGTGCAGGTCGAAGAACTCCACCTCTTCGTCGGTGAAGCCGTACTTCTCGCGCAGGGTGGGGGTTTGCTTGCGGTAGATCGAGGGCACTTGCGACTCCAGGCCCACCACGAGGCCGGCCACGGCCACCACGGGGTCTTCGCGCATGGCCACGGCGTAGCACCAGCTTTGCAGGCCACGGGTGGTGGGCGACATGTTGTCGGGGTCGACCACGCGCTCACGGGTGGTGCCGCAGGCCTCGGCGAAGCGGATCAGCAGGTCGGTGTGACGGTCGCCACCGATTTCCTCTTCGTACATGTTGGCCAGCAGGAAGTCCTTGGCCTCGGTCATGTGGTCGGGGGTACGGGCGTAGAGGTAGCCCAGGTAGTCGGCGAAGGGGCCGACGTAGTGGTAGTGGTTCTCGGCCCAGCGCGCCAGGTGCTCGCGGCTGAGGGTGCCGCCGGCCCAGGCCAGGCTAAAGGGCGACTGGTTGGCGCTCTTGCCCTTGATGGCGTTTTCGAGGGCGGTCCGGAATTCATCGCGGTTCAACAGTTGAGACATGAAAGGCTCCTGAATGAAGAGTGGGGTGGATGTCTGCCGGCACCTGTCCGGAACGGGCCAACCGCAGGCAGCGTATACAGTATACCGAGACTGCGCCAATAGGAAGGCCTTTTAGGGGCTTTCCATCCCCGTTTGACTGGGTGATTGGCGTTGACTCGATTAAAGTATACTGTATACTGCGCTCAACGCAACCGATTTTTCAGGCCTCCGAAAGCCCCCTCACCATGCCCATCGTCACCTTCCACAAGAACGGCCAGACCTACCAAGGCGAGGTCAAACCGCAAACCAATCTGGTGGTGCGCGCCGGCATCAAGGAATTTCCCTTTCCCCACCTGAAGTACGAGTGCGGCATGGGCAAGTGCTCCAAGTGCGCCACGCGGGTGCTGGCCGGTGCCGAGCACCTGCCCCCACCCAACTGGAAAGAGAAGAAGCAGCTGGGCGAGCGGCTCGACCAGGGCTATCGCCTGACCTGCCAGCTCTGGCTGGAGCACGACATCGAGCTCGTGCAGGAATAAACCCTCGCAAGGACCGCGCCATGTACGTCATCCTGACCTCCAAACCCGGGCAGTTCCGCAGCGAAGCGGGCCCCGGCCTGAACCCGGTGGAAGCCTACGACTACCGTTTCTATGGCCGCCTGCGCGCGCGCTTCGTGGTGGCCGAGCTGCTCAACCCCACGCGGGTGCGCGTCATCGACGAGACCGAGCCGGTCACCGTCAACGACGTGCCCTCCAAGTTCCTGGAGTCTTTCTCCACCCTCGACGCCGCCCGGCGCGAGCTTCACCACCTCTGCTCATTCGGGGCGATGCAGGCCGAACTCGTGCCAGTGGCCCTTGCCGACATCAGCCGCCCTCTTTCTGTTCAGCCATGATCCAGATCACCTTCATCAACAACGAGCACAAGGTCGCCAGCGCGCCCGACAACAGCAACCTGCTGCGCGTGTCGCTGCGCGAAAAGGGCGGCATACCGTTCAAGTGCGGCGGCGGCCTGTGCGGCACCTGCAAGTGCCGCATCGAGCAAGGGCTGGAGCACACCGACGAGGTCAAGGCCAAGGAGCGCAAGCACCTGAGCGATGAGGACATCGCTGCCGGCTACCGCATGGCCTGCCAGACCTTCGTGCGCGGAGACATCGCCGTCTCGTGGTGAGGCGCACGCGGCCATGGCGCTTCTGGATCTGCTGAACAGCATCGGCTGGGACCGTCTGCTCGCCATGGGCAGCCTGGTGCTGGTGGGCGCCTGCCTGCAGGGCGTCAGTGGCCTGGGCTTTGCCATGTTCGCCTCGCCCCTGGCCGCGCTCTGGTTCCCCGAACTGGTGCCCGGCCCCATGCTGGTGCTGAGCTGCCCGCTGGCGCTCATGACAGGCATGCGCGACCGCCGCTCCATTGAATGGCCCATGGCGCGCCTGGCCCTGGTGGGCCGGGTGGTGGGCACCGGTGTGGCCGCCTTCAGCCTGACGCTGCTCTCGGCGCAGACGCTGTCGGTGCTGTTCGCGGTGCTGATCCTCAGCGGCGTGGGCCTGAGCCTGTCTGGCTGGCGCGTGATGCCCACGCTGCGCAACACCACCATTGCCGGGCTGGCCTCGGGCGTGATGGGCACCATCACCTCGGTGGGCGCACCGCCCTTTGCCATTGCCATGCAGCACATGCCGGCCGATCGCCTGCGAGGCACTTTTGGCGCCATCTTCTTCATTGGCTCGGCCGTGTCGATCGCGGCGCTCACCGCCGTGGGCCGCATGGGCGCGCACGAGTTCCTCATCAGCCTGATCCTCATGCCCTGGATGCTGGCCGGCTTTCTGGTCTCGGGCCTGCTCAAGGGGCGCGTGCCCGCGGCCCGGGTGCGCGCGCTGCTGCTGGGCATGGCCGGCCTGGGCGCGCTGGGCATTCTGGCCCGGGTGCTGACCGGCCACTGAGGCCCCCCCTTTCCCCTGTTCACTCCCTTTCAAGGACCCGCCATGCAACACATCACGGACGCCGTGGTCGACGCCACCATCACCCCCGAGCAGGCCCAGGCCGTGCTGCTGGACGCCTTCAAGCGCTTCGGGCGCGGCGAGGCCGCCATGCAAGAGCGCATCCGCACCGAAGCGGGCGGGGTGAAGCTCTCCACCCTGGGCGCGGTGATTCCCGGCCAGGAAGTGGCCGGCGCCAAGGTCTACACCACCATCAAGGGCCAGTTCACTTTTGTGATCCTGCTGTTCTCCACCGTGGACGGCCGCGCCCTGGCCTCTTTCGACGCGGGCGCCATCACCCGGCTGCGCACCGCCGCCTGCTCGGTGATCGCGGCGCGCCACCTGGCCCGCGCGGGTGCGAGCCGTCTGGCCCTGTTCGGCGCCGGTGTGCAGGGGCGCATGCACGCGCAGCAGATGGCCAAGGCCTTCGCGCTGCACGACATCCGCGTGTGCGATCCCTACGCCAGCCCCACGGTGGCCGAGGAACTGCAGGCCTTGTGCGGCGTGCCGGTGCGCCTGTGTGGCGCCGACGAAGCGGTGGACGACGCCGACATCGTGGTCACCGCCTCGCGCTCGACCACACCCCTCTTCGGTGGTGCGCAACTCAAGCCCGGGGCCTTCGTGGCGGCCATCGGCTCCAGCCTGCCGCACACCCGCGAACTGGACGACACCGCCCTGCAGCGCGCCAGCGTGATCGCGGTGGAGTGGAAACCGCAGACGCTGCGCGAGGCCGGCGACCTGGTGCTGGCCGCGCCCGAGGTGCTGCGCGAAGGACAGATCGTGGAGCTGGGCGAACTGGTCACCGGGCAACACCCGGGGCGCCAGGACGACAGCGCCATCACGCTGTACAAGTCGGTCGGCGTGGGCCTGGAAGACGTGGCCCTGGCCGGTCTGGTGTGGCAGCGCCTGCAAGCCGGCGCCTGAGCGCCGGCGGCGCGCGTCCGCCCGATCAGGGCTCCATCTGCGCCGCGTTGTACACGTGGCGCATGGCCAGCAGCGCGGCGAGTTCGGCATCGCCCTTGATGACCGCGCGCAGGATGGCCGCGTGCTCGTCCCAGTTCTGTTCGCCACGCGTGCGGTTGATGGGCGCGAACAGCAGGGCCGTGCGGTCGCGCAGCGACCGCATGATCTCTTGCAACACCGAATTGGCGGCGATGCTGCCCAGCGCGTCGTGAAAACGCTGGTTCATCTGCATCAGCGTGGCCGGGTCGCCCACCGCGGCCAGGCGCGCGCCCTCTTCCAGAATTTTTTCCATCTCGGCAATTTGCCGGGCGTCGTGGCGCTGGGCCGCCAGCTTGGCGTTCAGGCCTTCGAGCGTGGCGCGCACCTCCACCAGTTCGCGCACCTGCTCGGGGCTGAACGACGTGACCGATGCGCCCCGGCGTGGCTCGATGGTGACCAGGCCTTCCGATGCGAGCTGCCGCAGCGCCTCGCGCACCGGCATGCGCGACACCCCCAGCTCTTCCGAGAGGCGGCTCTCCACCAGGCGCTCGCCCGGTGGAATGGCCCCGCTGAGGATGCGGTCGCGCAAGGCCTCGACCACCAGCGTGGTCAGCGGCGAATGGGCGGCACCCAGGGTGGCTTCCTTCTTGAGCAGGGTCATGGTGCTTGGTGTTCTCGGTCGACTGTATGGAGCGGGCCCGCGCAGAACGCCGCCCGAGGCGCCCGAATTTTATGCGAGCCCCCTGTCCAGGGGCGTGGCGGTGAGCCACCAGTGGTTTTTTCCATTCTTTCTTTCCCTTCCATCAAAGGAGTTTTCATGAGCGTCGATTTCTTGCATTGGTTGCCCGCCTACCTCGCCCTGGGCGTGGCCGGTGGTTTTGCCGCGGGCCTGCTGGGCATTGGCGGGGGCATGCTGTTCGTGCCTTTGCTCACCTGGCTGTTCGAGGCCCAGGGCTTTGCCCGCGCCTCGCTGGTGCACATGGCACTGGGCACCTCGCTGGCCATCATCGTGTTCACCTCGATCTCCAGCGCGCGCACCCACCACGCCAAGGGCAATGTGGACTGGTCCATCGTGCGCGGCATCGCACCGGGCATCCTGCTGGGTGGCCTGGTGGGCGGCTGGCTGGCCAAGCAGCTCAGCACCACCGCGCTGGCGATGCTGTTCGCGGTGTTTGTCTCGTACTCGGCGCTGCAGATGTTCCTCAACGCCAAGCCCAAGCCCACGCGCCAGTTGCCCGGCGCGCTCGGCCTGGCCGGCGTGGGCACGGCCATCAGCGCGCTGTCGCAGCTGGTGGGGGCCGGAGGCGGCTTTCTTTCGGTGCCCTTCATGACCTGGTGCAACGTGAACATGCACCGCGCCGTGGGCACGTCGGCGGCGCTGGGCCTGCCCATTGCCATCATGGGCGCGGTGATGTTCTTCATTGGTGGTCGCGGAACAGTGGATCTGCCAGCGGGCAGCCTGGGCTTCATTTATTTGCCGGCGTTTCTGGGTGTGTTGATTCCGGGCGTGCTGATGGCCCCTGTGGGCGCCCGTCTGGCGGCACGGCTGCCGGTGGCCACGCTCAAGCGGGTGTTCGCGGCCTTCCTCTTCGTGCTGGCGGCCAAGATGCTTCATTCGGCCTGGCTGACTTGATGCCACGGGGCTTCGGCCCCGGCTTTCGGGCAAAAAAACACCGCGCCGAGGCGCGGTGAAACAGCATAGGAAGTCAACCGGAGAAACAAGGGGCCGAGGCCCCTTTCGATCAGAAGGTGTGCAGCATGCCCACGGCCAGCAGGCTGCCGTCCTGGTCGGCAGCACCCGGCACCTTGGTGGTGTTGGAGCGGTAACCACCGTAGACGGTGGTGCGCTTGCTCAGGCTGTAGAAGGCCGCGACGCTGTAGCCGGTGCGCTTCACATCGGCGGCACCCGGTGCCACGGTGTTCACGAGCTTGCCGGTGTAGTTGGCGTCGCCGGTGAAGCCGGTGATGCCACCCTTCGAGTTGGCCACGCCACCCGAGAGCAGCCAGCCGCCGCCCAGGGGCACGTCGGCGCCCAGGGCCCACTCGTTGGTGCGGCTGCCGTCGTGGCTGACACGACCATAGCTGGCCAGCAGCTTGGCCGGGCCGAAGTCGTACGAACCACTCAGGCGGGTGAAGTTGATCGCCTTGGCGGCCGAGGTGGCCTTTTCCGTTTGGTAGGCCACGGCCGCGAACAGCGGGCCCTTGCCGTACTTCACGTGCACGCTGGTGATGGAGCCAGCACCAGTGGTGGGCGTCTTGTTCTCGCCCAGGCCGTAGCTCACGGCCGCGCTCAGGCCGCCGAATTCGGGCGTGGCGTAGTACAGGCCGTTGTTCGGGTTGTCCTTGTACGAGGTGGTCAGCCAGGTGCCCTGGTTGGGGGCCAGCACCGAGTTCTTGGCCGCCAGGGTGGAGCCGCTCACGTCGTCGAAGGCGCTCCAGGCCTTGCCGAAGCGCGCGTCACCAAAGCCACCGGAGATGCCCACCCACGACTGGCGGCTGAAGGCCTGGCCAGTGCTGGCAGTGCCGGCGTCCAGTGCAAAGCCCTGCTCGAGCTGGAAGTTGGCCTTGTAGCCACCGCCCAGGTCTTCGCTGCCCTTGAAGCCAAAGCGGCTTTCGTAGATGCCACTGCTCTCCAGCTTGGTCACGCGCTGACCGGTGGCGGCGTTTTTCTGGCTGGCCAGGTAGATGTCGGCCAGGCCATACAGCGTCACGCTGGACTGGGCCATGGCGGCGCCGGTGGCCAAGATAGCGGCCAGTAGAACGATACTATTGTTCATCATGATTTCAAGTTCCTCAGACAGTAATTGA
>FWPV01009099.1_pt1 | contig 16970 bp, 16 predicted proteins | sample 2228371 | NCBI WGS metagenome assembly FWPV01 (sample SAMEA103939776, study PRJEB20133) | metagenome | reverse complement strand
TCTGCCCGAGCGTGATCGATACCCAGATGATGCGCAGCGTGATCGCCACGGGCGCCCGCATCAGCGGGCGCTCCGAGGAGGAGGCTCTCGCCGCTACCTCCTTTGGTGATCCGCGCGGCGTGGCGCGCGTGTTGGCCTTCCTGGCTTCCGCCGACGCCGACTATGTGCGCGGCACGATCTTTACACGATAAAGACGGCCATCCCGCGCGACGATGGATCGTTGTGTCACCGCGCTCAAGCGGTATAATAGTATGCGCTTCTTTTTGTCTAACGATGTTCGGAGGATGATGCCATGCAACCCAAAATCGGGGTCTTGGGCTTGGGCGGTGTAGGAGGATGCATCGCCGCATACCTGTTGCGCGCGGGACACGACCTGACCCTCATAGATCAATGGCCGGCGCATATCGAGGCCATCAAGCAGCGCGGCCTCACCTTGACCGACGTGGACGAAGAGTTCACGGTGCCGGCCAAGGCGCTCCACCTGAGCGAGGTCAGCCTGCTGCGCGAGCCGTTCGACATGGTGTTCCTGTCGGTCAAGTCCTACGACACGGTCTGGTCCACCCATTTGATTGCGCCCCATCTGAAGCCATCCGGCTTTGTGCTGCCCGCCATGAACGCTCTCAACGATGAGCGGGTCGCGCAGATTGTGGGCTATTCGCGCACGGTGGGGTGCGTGCCCACCATCAGCGCGGGCGTGTACGAGCCGGGCCACGTGGTGCGCACCGACCCGAAAACGCTGCATGCCTTTACCGTGGGTGAGCTTTCGGGGGTGATCAGTCCACGCGTGAAGCAGGTCGTGGAAATGCTCGGCGTCATCGGGCCTTCGGATGCCACCACCAACATTTGGGGATCGCGCTGGTCCAAGATGGTGTGGAACTGCATGAACAACGCCATGGCCGGCCTGATGGGCCCGGCGACGAACGCCTTCACGGCAGATGAAAAGCGCTTGGCCGCGATGATTAACGTAATCATCGCCGCCGAGGCGGCGCGCGTGGCGGTCACCCTGGGGGTCATCATGGAGCCAACCCAAGGGCTGCGCATGGAAGAGTTCGCCGAGGCGACCACGCACGAAAAAGTGTTGGAGCTGGTGGACAAGCTGGCGGGCGCCCGCGCACGGCGTGCGCTCACCGACGAGCAGGTGGCGCGCATCCGCGTACCCAACCGCCCATCGCTCTTGCAAGATGTGGTCAAAGGTCGGCGCACCGAAGTGGATTATCTGAACGGCGAGATCGTGCGCTTGGGCCGCGAACTGGGCATCCCCACGCCGATGAACGAAGCCATTGTGCGCGTCATGCACCGGCTTGAGGCAGGCGAGGTGACGGCAGGCCCGCACAACCTCGAGTCACTGCGGCCCTACCTGATCTAGAGACTTGTGCAAATCCGCTCCTCCAGGCCCTCAGCCTTGGAGTAGCTCGCGCTCATACGAATTGGGGCAAGTAGCGCGCGTGCGCCTTGAGCAGCGCGTCAAGCAGTGCCACAGCCTGTTGATGGCTGGTGATGCAAGGGTCCAGCAGGAGCGCCTGGAGCGCGGCCTGTTTATCTCCCTCGACGGCCGCCTTGACGGAAAGCGCTTGGATGATCGTCTGCTCGTGGCACATCGCGGCGATGCCATCGGGCAGCGCGCCCATGTTGATGCCGTGAATACCGTCCCCGCTCACCAGCACGGGCACCTCCACGATGGCATCGTCAGGCAGGTTGCTGATACACCGCGCGGTGGTGCCTTTGGGGGCGTTGCGGATGTTGGCCGAATGCTCATAGCCGTTGCGCGCGCAGGCTACCGCCGCGATAATCTGCCCCACGCGCTCGATGGAAGGCTCGCCCACGAACTCGCGTGCAGGGATCTTGCCCGTCAATCCCGCCTCGATGCGCTCCGCCAGGGTGATGCGTCCCCTCTCGGCCCCATCAAAATCATATCCCTCGGTGCTGGCATACTCCCAGGCATAGCCGATCAGCTCGCCGGCGTGCGTGTCTCCCGTGGCGGGGAAAAGGCCAAAAGCGTCATAGAGCTTGCGCGAAAGCGGCTGAAACGCGGGGTCAAAATCCTGCAAGGCCCGGCGAAAGCGCGGATAGAGATCCTCTCCCGTGCGTCGGTCGCGCATATCGGTGATCCAGGTAAAGTGATTGATCCCCGCCGCTTTGAGATCGAGCAGCTCCTGGGCTTTGAGCAGGCGCGTCATCCATGCCGCAGAGGTGGGCGGCTTGGCAGTATCCACCCACCCCAGCACCTGTGCGACTTCCTCAAACCCCACCACGATCTGGTGGCACAGCCCCACCGCTTTGACGGAGGTATAGCGATCCAGCGCCATGCAGATGCGGCTTTCGGGGTTGGTGTAGTTGAGCACCAGTGCATTGGGGCAGAGTTTTTCGACGTCGCGGCAGATATCCAGCACGATCGGCACGGTGCGCAGCGTGTGCGACAGCCCACCCGGGCCGGCGTTCTCGCCTAGGACGTGTTTGACGCCGAACTGCTTGGGCAGCTCGAAATCCAGCTTCCAAGTGGGCAGGCGATCTATCTCGACCGAGATGACGATGAACCGCGCGCCGGGCAAGGCCTCGCGTCGGTCGGTCGTATGCTCGATGGTAAAAGGAATCTCCAGGTCGGAGCACAGCTTGCGCGTCAGGCGCGCCATACGTTCCAGCGCGGCCTCGTCCAGGTCAACCAGGGTGATCGTGGATCCGGCCAGGTCTTGTTGCTGTGCCATGAGGCCACGCAAAGTACTCAGGCCGAAACTGGCGCTTCCCGCACCAATCAGCACAATTTTGGTCTGCGGCATGGCGAAATCCTCCTTGGATCTATGAGCTGATGCGTAGCACGGCATGGAAGAACCGCCCGTCTTTCCCGCGGATTATAGCATGAAAAAGATCTATCGAGTATGCTCGGGCGTTTCAGACACAAGACACCAACGCACCGTCACGGCCGAGAGAACATCGCCGGCAAAGCCATGATCTCGAGGCAATCAGATGGTTTGCCTAGTTAAAAGGCAACGCTTACAATCAGACCAGGTTCGCCGAAAAGTTACGCGCCGAATGCTATGCAACATGCGCTGACGACAGGAGGCTGATATGAACTTACAAGATCGCGCCATACTCATCACCGGAGCGACGGGCGCGTTGGGGCGCGTCGTCGCACGCACAATGGCCGCGACGGGGGCGCGCCTAGCGCTCACTGCGCGCCAACAAACGGAGCTCGAGGCGCTGGCCGCAGAGATTGGATTATCATCAGAGCGTGCGTTGCTGTGTGCGGCAGACCTATCAAAGGCCGAGGATGTAAAGGCGCTCATGCAAGCCATATCCGCGCGCTGGGGCGGCGTAGATGTGCTGCTCAACATCGCAGGAGGCTGGCGCGGGGGCGCGCGCTTGGCCGAGCTCGCAGAGGAAGAGTGGAATGCTACGCTAGACATGAACCTGCGTTCCGCGTACCTCATTAACCGCGCCGTGTTGCCTTACATGGTTCAACGCGGCTGGGGGCGCATCATCAATATCGCATCCAAGGCTGCTATCGAGCCGGGACCTCGCCAAGCGGCTTACAATGTTGCCAAAGCGGGAGTTGTTGCCTTGACGGCCTCCATCGCTGCGGAATATCGCCGCCAAGGGGTGGCGGCCAACGTTATCTTGCCGAGCATCATTGACACGCCCAGCAACCGCGCGCAGATGCCCGATGCCGATTTCACGCGTTGGGTCAAGCCGGAGGAATTGGCTGCGCTCATACTGTTTCTCTGCAGTGAAGCAGGAGCTGCCCTAAATGGAGCCAGCATTCCGGCGTACGGGCGCGTCTGAGGCGAGCCTATCAAGCCTGCTCTACGAGATCTTCCTCGGTAAACGGTGCCTCCATGCTCAGGGCCATATCGCCAACTTTGTTGCCCTGAAGCACAAAGCGCCCTGCGGCACGTTGATCTCCTTTGGAGTAAGCCGCGACAAGGCTACTTATGTCGCGCGTAAGAATCTCATCGCGAACTCGCCGATCAACAATGCCGACCGTCATGTTACGCACTGCATTGATGGTCTCTTGTAGCCAAGCATCTGTAAGGGCTAGGCCAGGCAGTATAGAAACGCTTAGCTCCTCAAAACCAACAGAACGCATCGCCAAAGCGACGCGCTTCAGATCCACCGAGAGCGCGGCAGGGCGCTGAAGGGCCTGACTTAGTTTGCGCACAATGCGGTTGCGCTCTGCCCAAGCCCGGTCATAATCGGCCTCAGAAGGCTCGATAATATCCGAGATGCGCACTTTGCCTCCGGGCACGAGGATACGCCAGAATTCCTCGAATAGTGCCCCTAATTTATTCTCGGGCACTTCGCGCAAAACACCATTGACTACCAATAAATCAACGGTTTCGTTAAGCACCGGAATATGGCGCAGGCGAGCATGAATAGGCACCAAAGGACCTTGCTGGCTGAGAAAAGTCAGGCGTTTGAGATGTTGAATATGAGGGCTGACGACGATAAGGTTGCCGCCCGAGGAGGCTGCTTGCTGATTGAGAAGTTCGATGAGGCGTCCGGTGCCCACCCCAAGCACAACGACAAGTCCGGAAAAATCCACGCCGCGTCCTAACGCATTTCCAACGGGGTAAACCTCAGACGAGGAATCCGGCGTACCCATCATACTCCTTTGCCGGCGCACTCCACACAAGGGTACCGGAGACGGGGCTAGTTCTCCGCATCGTCCAAATCCGCCTCTCTGCGCTGCATGTAGCGATAGACGATGCGACCCCGCTCCAAATCGTAAGGCGAAAGCTCGACGCGGACGCGGTCGCCAAGTAATATGCGGATGTAATACTTGCGCATCCTTCCCGAGATATACGCCATAATCTCATGGCCGTTGTCGAGCCGCACACGAAATTGCGTATTGGGCAGCGCTTCGATAATGGTGCCCTCCACCTCAACCTTCTGCTGACTGGCCTTACTCATTCGCGCCCGCTTTCCTCCTTGGTCGGGAACCTAACTGAACACACACGATAGACTTTTGCTTACAAACCAGTATACCAAACCAAATCGAGACCGTCAAGCCTGCTAGGCAATCCTAGGGCTTTCCCTTCGCCAATAACGTCTTACCAACGTTCCAGGTGCACCAGATCGTCCGCTTTTTTGCGGCGCTTGGCCTGAGCTGTATCGGCGGGATAACCCAACGGCGTGAAAACGATCGGTTCGACACCCTCGGGCAGCCCAAGAACTTCTTTTGCGGCAACCGGATCGAAAGCGCCGATCCAGCAGGTACCTAGCCCTTCGGCCGTCGCGGCCAAGATCAGATGATCCATAGCAATCGCGACATCCACATCCGCATAGTTTTTGCCATCGCGGCGTACCCATGCCTGGCTGGGGATCGCGCAAACGCATGCGACAATCGGTGGTTGTTTGGCGAACCACTCGGCCTTGTAGATACGCGCAAGCTCTTGCTCGCGGCCCGCAGTATGAATGATGACCAGACCAAACGGTTGCCGATTGGCCGCTGTGGGCGCTAACACGAAAGCATCAATAACGCGCTGCAAAACATCCTCCGGTATCTCCCGTTTCTGGTAGGCGCGCACGCTATAACGTCGCTGTATAACCTGGGCAAAATCCATGAGCACCTCCTGTGCGTGCAATTTATGGCATTATAACTTGTTTATACGCTGTTGGCCAAATCAACGTGAGCCTCGTTTGACATCCTTCCCTCTTCTCTCGTATGATGAGCGTCTGGGGAGCATCCCCCTGGCAAACGTCAGAAGGTCGCATAGCTCCCTGCTATTTGATGTCAATCTTGAAAGGGGAAGACATGTCACCAAACGAAGTCCGGATCGCCTGGGACATCCTACAGGAGTTCACCAAACAGGTGTTTGTCTGCGTCGGTGTGCCGCCTGAGGACGCTGCGACAGAGGCCGAAGTCCTGGTTTGGGCGAACCTGCGTGGGGTGGATTCGCACGGCGTACAACGGGTCGAGGGCTATGTGGATGCCCTGCAGAAGGGCTTTATGAAAGCCAAGCCTAATATCCAGATCATCCAGCAGACGCCGGCCTCCCTTACCATCGAAGCGGATCATGCGCTAGGTCCCGTCGTGACCAAATTCGCCATGCAACAAGTGATCGAGAAGGCGAGGAACATGGGCATCGGCTTTGGGCTGATCCGCAACACCACCCATCAAGGGGCGATGGGTTATTACGCCCTTATGGCGGCCCAAGAGGGCATGGCTGGCCTTGCCATCGTCTGTAACCCGCCGAATATGGCCCCACACGGCGCGCGGGCAGCGGGCGTGCACAATAGCCCGATCGCCATCGCTGTGCCGGGGAAGAACTGCCGACCGCTGGTGTTGGATATGGCAACCAGCGTCGCGGCAGCTGGCAAGCTTTCAGTAGCCATTGACAAAGGCATTTCTATCCCCCCAACCTGGGCAATGGATGAACAAGGCAAACCGACCACAGACCCCAAACTCGCCAAAGTCTTGCTGCCGGCGGGCGGGCCGAAAGGCTCCGGGCTGGCCTTGATGTTCGAGTGTCTGTCCAGTCTAATGGTAGGAAATCCCTTGCTTGCGCCCACCCTTTTGCGCACAGGCCAGGTGCCTCGCGGCACGCAAAACAGCGCGATCGCCGCAATTAACATCGGCATGTTCACGGATCTAGAAGCCTACAAGGAGAATGTGGACAAAACCGTCATGGGGATCAAGTCCTTGCCCACGGCGGAGGGCTTTGACGAAGTATTGGTGCCCGGCGAACCGGAGGACAAAGTGCGCGAAGAGCGGCTGCGCGATGGCATCCCATTACCTGAGGGCACCGTCGCCAAACTGCGCAACGTGGCTGCCAAATTGCAGATTGCTCTACCGCCTGGTTTGTGATCACTTGACGCTGCCGCCGACCAGGCTAGAATCCAACCTATGACATCAACCGCACCCCCTGGTACGGCGGAGGAAATGGGCCGCATGGACCGGATAGGCCATCCGTACCGTTGGCTGATCCTATGCCTCGGGCCGGTGGCGCTTTCGACCGGGTCTATACTGACGCGCTTGGCCGCATCGCCGCCACTGGTGGTTGGTGCCTGGCGTCTGGTTTTGGCTACGTTGCTGCTGACGCCATGGGGTTGGCCGCGTTTGCGCAACGAACGATACGTGCTTGCGCGCCGCGATTGGCTCTTTCTCGGCCTGGCCGGCGTGGCTCTGACGACGCATTTCGCGACATGGATCGCATCGCTTTCATATACCACGGTCGCCAGCTCGGTGATTCTGGTCAGCACGAACCCGATCTATGTGGCTCTGGCTTCGCACTATTTTCTCAAGGAGCCCGTGAGCCGACGCAAGGTGGTGGCGATCGGGGTAGCGTTAGTGGGTAGCGCGATCGTCGGCTTGGGCGATGTGCGCCTGTCGGGCCAGGCTCTTGTGGGCGATCTATTGGCCCTCATGGGGGCGATAGCCGCTTCGGCATATATCTTGCTGGGGCGCGTTTTGCGGAAAAAGCTCTCAACCTTAGCGTACATATGGCCTTGTTATGGCCTAACGGGTGTGCTTTTCTTGGTGTTGAACGCGATTGAGGGGAACTCGCTACTGGGTCACGCGCCGCAAACCTACCTGATTTTTCTGGGGCTGGCGCTAGTTCCGCAAATCCTAGGGCATTCGTCGTTCAACTGGGCGCTGGCCCATTTCTCGCCCATTCTCATCACCCTGGCCATTCTGGGAGAGCCGATAGGTGCCAGCATCCTGGCCCTGATCGTTTTCGGCGAAGTCCCGCCCATCACGGCTCCCTTGGGAGGGATACTGATCATTGTCGGCATCTACCTGGCATCCAGGGAGGAGTTTGCCGCAACATAGCAATATGTCTTTCGACTTGATACACAAGGAGGATGCACTCATGAGCACTAACTGGAACGCGATATATGCCCGCCGCCTCACGTGGATGACGACCTCGGTCATCCGAGAAATACTAAAGTTCGCCCAGGCTGCCGACACCATTTCGCTGGCCGGTGGTTGGCCTGAAGCAGACCTTTTCCCCGTACAGCAACTGGACGAGATCTGTCACTACGTCTTGACCGAGATGCCGCGACAATCGTTACAGTACGGTCTCACGGATGGGTTCCCCGGCCTACGCCAGGCGTTGGCTGAATACATGACCCAACAGGGCGTTCCCGCCAAAGCGGAAAACATCGTTATCATCAGCGGCTCACAGCAGGGCCCGGACCTCATGGGGCGCATCTTCTTGGATGAAGGCGATACGGTCCTGGTGGAAAACCCGACCTTTTTAGGTGCGCTGCAATCGTTTAACGCTTACGGCGTCAAATACGCCGCGCTGTCTATGGATGAAGAGGGCCTTTGCGTCGAACAGTTGGAGCAGACCATCGAACAAACGCGTCCCAAGTTCATGTACCTCATCCCCACCTTCCAGAACCCCACCGGTGTTACGATGAGCCTAGAGCGCCGCAAAAAGGTGGTGGAGATCGCAGACCGCATGGGCGTGCCCATACTGGAGGATGATCCTTATGCCCCTTTGCGTTTTGAGGGAGAGCCTCTGCCCACGCTGATTGCCCTGGACGCGGCGCGTTTTCCCGAGAATGCACAAGCCCAAAGCTACGTCAAGGGGAATGTGGTCTATCTGAGCACATTTTCCAAGACGCTGGCGCCGGGATTGCGCGTGGCTTGGGCCGTGTGCCCGCCCGAAATCGCCCAGCAATTTGTCATGGCTAAACAAGGCTCCGATCTGCATACGAATGCCCTCGCGCAGACTATGGCCTACGAATTCATGCGCCGGGGCTGGCTTCCCGCCCAGATTCAGCGCATCCGCGACACTTATCTACAACGCCGCAACGCCATGTATGAGGCCATCGAAGCATATTTTCCCCAAGGCATCCAGCACACCCATCCTCAAGGAGGTCTTTTCTTGTGGGTTACATTGCCGGAGGAGCTGGACGCGGTGGAGTTGCTCAAAGACGCGGTCAAGCAGCACGTCGCCTTTGTCCCCGGAGGGCCTTTCTTCGTGGACGGCCGAGGGAAAAACACTTTGCGTCTCTCCTTCGCGAGCGTTCCTCCCGAAACCATTCGCGAGGGCATCAAGAGACTGGGAGCGGTCATCAAAGAGCATCTCAAATAGCTGCAGAAAGCATAACCGGCAGCGATGCCGCTCGTTTCCGGCTTCTGGGTTGCTAGGATAAAGGGATATCGGCGAACACGGCCTTGATCCAAAATTCTTTTTTTGACAGTATCCGTTATTTTGTTTAGCATCATACGAAAATGAATGAGGTGAGCCAGAGGTGATCTACCGTACATTGGGGCGCACGGGGTTAAAGGTGTCGTTGGCCGGATTGGGAACAGGTGGGGCTTCCCAGTTGGGCCAGAGGGCCAAGATCAGCCCTGCCGAGTCGCACCGCATCGTAAGGGTTGCCCTAGACTTGGGCATCAACGTGTTCGACACGTCCCCATCGTATGGGAAAAGCGAGGAGTTGTTAGGCGGAGGTCTCAAGGGCGTCCCACGCGACCGCTTCATCCTGGCTACCAAATTCCAGCCTTACCTCGGCCAAAACAAGGTGATCAAGACCGATCCCGAAGCGCTTACCGAGCAGCTGGAGCAAAGCCTCAAGTTGTTGGGGGTCGAGACGATTGACGTCCTCCAGTACCATGGCGTAGCTCCTGCCGACTACCGCGAGATCGTTGATCGCTTTCATCCCGTAGCGCTCCGTGCACAACGGGCGGGCAAAGTCCGTTTCCTGGGGATTACCGAGACCGTGGCCGGTGACGCAACCCATGAAATGCTGGTCCGAGCACTGGAGGAAGACCTGTTCGATTGCTTTATGATCAAATATGGCATCCTCAACCAGGCAGCGACCTCCCGAGTCTTCCCGATGGCTCTGGCGCGCAACGTGGGAGTCTTTGTCATGGCGCCGGTGCGCACGTCTCTGCGTAATCCTGCCGAGGCGGTTGCCCACATCAACCAATTTATTGACCAGGGGCTGCTGAATATCCCGCGCCCGCGCGAAGAGGATCCGTTAGGATTGGGCGCAGTCGGGCTTCCCGTCCCTAGCCTGACGCGCACCGCATACCAATTCGCAGCAGCCCATGAGGCTGTTTCGACCGTGTTGATCGGCACAGGAAACGTCGAACACTTGAAAACAAACGTGGCCGATCTGTTAAGCCCGCCCTTGTCGGACGCTCAGTTGGCGTATCTACGAAAGACTTACGGCCACTTGGCCTGGAGTGCCTAGCGGTACAAACTTTTTTTCGTTCGACGAACATTATAGTATAATTGCAATTTGTGTTTGGCTGATTCTCTAAAAAGGAGGTTCTGGCTACATCACAAGATTGCGCCGTTGCGTACCGGTATATCAAAAGGGGAAGATAGCGGGCTAGCCTCCCTGCTATCGGCTGTAAACATCTTAAAACCATACGCAATCATGGCTTCAAGAGGAGGAGCGGTGAAGCGTACTATCCAAACCACTTTGGCCGTCTTGTTGATCGTCGGTTTGGCCTTGTCGTCGTGTAGTCCAAAGGCCAAGAAGATCGTCATCGCTACGGACGCCTCTTTCCCTCCCATGGAGTTCATCGACAAAGACAAAAAGCTCGTTGGCTTTGACATTGATATGATGGATGCCATTGCCAAGGCGATGAACTTGCAGGTCGAGTACAAGAACACGGCATGGGATGGCATCTTTGCCGGCCTGGAAAGCGGCGACTATGATGCGATCCTTTCTTCGGTCACGATCACCGACGAGCGCAAACAAAAATACGACTTTTCCGACCCGTACATCAACGCGGGACAATCGGTCGTCGTAAGAGCTGATGAAACTCAGATCAAAGACGACAAAAGCCTGCCCAACAAAAAGGTTGGGGCGCAAATCGGCACCACGGGAGCGTTAGCCGTCCAAAAGATCGCCGGTGCAACGCTCAAAGAGTACGACACGATTGATTTAGCGCTTCTCGATCTCGTGAACAAAAACCTAGATGCTGTCGTTGTGGACACGCCCGTAGCCGCGGACTATGCCTTGAATTCCGATCAGTTCAAAGGCAAGCTCAAGATCGTGGGCAAGCCGTTCACCGAGGAATACTATGGCTTGTGCGTGCGCAAAGGGCAGAAAGCGGACTTGCTCAAAAGCTTTAACGAAGGCCTTAAAAAGATCAAGGCCGACGGCACGTACGACAAAATCTATAACAAGTGGATGGCTGGCAAGTAACACGGAGAAATTCTCGTCTCGGTTGGGATAAGCCGACCGCAATTCGGCGGGCGAAAGCCCATTGTACAGAGTAGCCTCGCGCTCTATTTCGGCGAGGCCGGGATATATGTTCCCGATCATATCATTTTCGTCAAAGGAGAAGAACATGAAAGAGGTCAAGTTCACTCGTCGTTCATTTCTAGCCAAGGCCGGAATGGCGGCAGGGGCGGTTATATTGGCGGCTTGCACGCCTGCGCCGACCCCGACCCCCAAGCCCGCGCCGACACAACCCCCGGCGGCCAAGCCGGAGCCAACCAAAGCCCCTGCGCAGCCTACGGCGGCGCCTGCACAACCCACGACGGCCCCTGCGGCAGCAGGCCCCAAAGTGCCAGACTTTACTGTCAAGTTGGCGATCCTCGCCCCTTTGAGTGGCGACGTCAAGACTTTTGGCGAGTCCACCCGAAACGGGGCGATGATGTACATTGACGAGGCCAAGGCCAAAGGCTGGAAGATCGAAGTAGTGGTGGCCGACTCCAAGTGCGACGCGCAAGAAGCGGCCAACGCGGCGAACAAGGTCGTCTTCCAGGACAAGGTCAAGTACATCATCGGCGAGGTTTGCTCCAAGGCCTCCATCGCCGCGGCCACGGTGGCCAACCCGAACAAAGTCCTGCAGATCTCTCCCACCTCGACCAACCCGCAAGTCACGGTGGATGAGAGTGGCAAAACCAAAGAGTATATCTTCCGCGCGTGCTTCCTCGACCCGTTCCAGGGCGAAGTGATGGCTTCTTTAGCCCAGGAACTGGGCGCCAAGAAGGCGGGCGTGTTGTTTGACGTAGGCAATGACTATGTGAAGGGCTTGGCCGAATACTTTAAGGCGGCCTTTGAGAAGAAGGGTGGCACGGTGCCCGTGTTCGAGGCCTACACCCAGAACGACACCGACTTTTCCGCCATCCTCGGCAAGGTCGCGGCCGCGAACGTGGACGTGCTCTTCCTGCCCGACTACTACAACAAGGTCAACCTGATCGCAGCCCAAGTCAAGCAAAAGGGCATCAAGGCCACGTTGCTGGGCGGCGATGGCTGGGACTCGCCCGAGCTCAAGTTCGACCTGCTCGAGGGCGGGTATCATTCGAACCACTATTCGCCGGCCGACCCGCGGCCACTCGTGCAGAACTTTGTCAAGGCCTACCAGGCCAAATACAATGTGATCCCTGACGCGCTGGCCACCCTGGCTTATGATGCGGCCGGTATCCTCTTGCAGTCGATCGCCGAGGCGGGGCAAGATGATCCCACGCTCGTCAAAGCCAAGATGGAGGCGATCAAGTACGACGGCGTCTCGGGCGAAATCACCTTCGATAAGCAGCATAACCCGATCAAGAAGGCCGCGATCATCAAGATCTCGGGTGGCAAGCCGGTCTTCTACAAGTTCGTTGCGCCGTAAAGCTTTTGCATTGGCGAGGGGAGAGCTTGGCTCTCCCCTCTTTGATATGATATGCTCCCTCGACCGTTCGTAATAGGAGGGTGGATGAATAACCACAAGACGTTTGGTTTATTCCTCCGCGTTATTGTCTGGGCTATCTATGCTGCATTGGCCGTCGGCATCATCTACGGCATCATTGCGCTTATCCGCATGAACGGCCCCATTTTCTTTATACAAGCAGTCATTGACGGAATACGCCTGGGCTTTGTCTATGCCCTCATCGCATTGGGTTACACGATGGTCTATGGTATCGTGCGCTTGATCAACTTTGCGCACGGCGACGTGTTCATGGTGGGCTCTTTTGCCAGCTTTTACGCGATCACCCAATACAGATGGGGGTTTATTCCCGCGATCCTCTTTGCGATGGTCGTTTGCACGCTGCTCAACATAGTGATCGAGCGCGTGGCCTACAAACCGCTGCGCGAGGCGCCGCGCATTGCGGCCCTTATCACAGCCGTAGGCATATCCTTCTTCCTCGAATACTTTACCGCCATCAACTGGCCTTTCGAAGTATTCGGCCCTAACTGGATCACGTACGTACCCCCATTTGAAGTCGTAGTGTGGAATATCGGCGGCGTGCTCATCCCGAATATTACCCTGATCATCGTCGTCGTCACGCTTGTGCTGCTTTTGGGCCTGCGCTACATCATCTACCAGACCAAAATGGGCAAGGCCATGCGCGCCACGGCCTATGACAAGCCCACGGCACGCCTAATGGGGATTAACGTAGATGGCGTGATCTCGTTCACGTTCGGCCTTGGCGCTGCTCTGGCGGGAGCAGCGGGCGTGCTTTATGCCATTGCCTATCCCCAAATTCGCACGTTCATGGGCATTATGCCCGGCCTGAAAGCCTTTGTGGCCGCGGTTTTGGGCGGCATTGGCAACATTCTCGGGGCATTTATCGGATCGCTGCTGATGGGCACAGTGGACGTACTCGTTGTTAGCTTTGTGCCGTTTGGCTCACGCCTGCGCGATCTGTTTGCTTTCCTGGTGTTGATTATCGTCTTTCTGGTCAAGCCCACCGGTATCTTGGGCGAGCCAGAAATTGAGAAAGTTTAGGAAGCTGCAATGAAGCGCAAGATTAATTACCCCTCCTGGATTCCCACGTTGCTCGTGACGATCGCGATCTATGTGCTCGTGGCCATCGGGGCCAGGTTCGGCTGGATCACCCCGTGGGTTTACGGGGTCATCCAGACGGTTGCTTTGACGGCCATCTCCGCACTGGGCTTGAACCTCATTTACGGGTTTAACGGGCAGTTTTCGTTGGGACATATCGGTTTCTATGCCATTGGGGCGTATTGCTCGGCGCTGATCACCAAGGATTTCCTGATCAATTGGAGCGGCACGCGCATTGGGCCTTTGGCCTGGGTCATCGCGGGCATCGTGGGTGTGGTCGTGACGCTTATCGTAAGTTTCAAGTTGCGCCTGGGATCCTTGCGCAAACGACTGGCGGCGGGATTATCCAACTATCTCAAGCCGTATGAAGCTTGGTTGGTCGTCGCGCTGATCAGCATGGTGCTCATCGCCGCCGTCGCGGCGCTGGGGGTAGCCGTGGCCTGGGGATTGCAGCGTACGCTGGCTTTTATATTCGATCATACATTGTTGGCCGCGCCCCAGCAAGCTGTTGAAGGCATTGTTTTCTTGTTAGCTCTGTTATCGGGGGCCACGTTGGCCGCTTTGGTGGCTTATGTCGTTGGGCTGCCCTTGCTACGCTTGGGGTCCGATTATTTCGGCATCGCCACGTTGGGCTTTGCGATCATGGTGTACACGGCGCTGCAAAGCTCCGACATGGTGATCCCCACGATGAAGGGCGCGCGCGGCATGGTGGAGATTCCTTTCTGGACGACATGGGCCTGGGTGTTGGGGGGATTGGCTGTGGTCGTCATCGTAATGCGCAACCTGATCTATTCCAGCTATGGCCGCGCCATCATCGCGGTGCGCGAGGATGAGATCGCTGCCAAGACTATGGGCATTGACGTGGTACAAGCCAAAACGATCGCTTTCACCTTCGGCGGTTTCTTTGCCGGATTGGCAGGCGGGTTCTACGCCCATCTTTACAAATTTCTCGTGCCCAGCAACTTTGACTTTATCAAAGGATTTGATCCCCTGATCATTATCGTTTTCGGCGGCCTCGGCAGCATGACGGGCACGATCCTGGCCTCTGCGTTGTATATCGGCGTGACGGAAGGCTTTCGCGTCGCTTTGCCTCAAGGCTTTGAGGCATGGCGCTTTGTGATCTTCCCGATCATCCTCGTGCTGACCATGCTGCTGCGAAAGCAGGGTCTCCTGGGCACGAACGAATGGGGATGGTTACGCGCTCCGGCCCCCCCGGCTGCCAAACCGGCCGCTGCCGTCGAACCTGGCGTGCGAGAACTCGCAGTTGGGCGAGGGGAGGGCAAGTGATATGGCCGACGCGCTGTACAATCCAACCTCCTACGACGGCAACCGCGTACTGGATATACGACGCCTCTCCAAAGTGTTTGGCGGGTTGCGCGCCGTATCGGACTTTGATATGGCCATCCCTGAAGGAGGGCTTTACGGATTGATTGGCCCTAACGGGGCGGGCAAGACGACGATCTTTAATATGGTGACCGGCCTCTACACGCCCACCGAAGGCGATATCTATTTCCAGGGGCGCAATCTGGTAGGTATGCAGCCTCACGACATTACGCGCTTGGGCGTTGCGCGCACCTTCCAAAACATTCGCTTATTCTCCAACCTTAGCGTGCTCGATAACGTGCGCATCGCCTACCATATGCACGCGGGGTACAGCCTGGCCGAAGCGATTACAAGGCTGGGCCGTTTTAGCCAGCGCGAAAGGATTTTAACAGAGCGCGCCCAGGACTTGTTGGCGGTGTTCGGCTTGCAAGACCGTCAATTGGAGATCGCCAAGAGTTTGCCCTATGGCGAGCAGCGCCGCCTCGAAATCGCGCGCGCCCTGGCCACCGAGCCGCGCCTTCTGCTGCTGGACGAGCCTGCCGCGGGCATGAACCCCACCGAAGTGGAAAACCTGATGGGGCTGATCCACTTTATTCGCGACAAGTTCAAACTGACCATCCTGCTCATCGAGCACCAGATGCGCGTGGTGATGGGCATCTGCCCGCGCATCATCGTCATTGATTACGGCGAGATCATCGCCGAAGGGCCGCCCGCATCCATCCAGGGCAACCCGCGTGTGATTGAAGCCTATCTGGGACCGGGCACAGCCGCCCTCTCAACCGGGTGTTGGTAGGCGACGTGCGCGGCGATGGCAGCAGCGGCGAGGTGGCCGCCAACCTGGCGGTGGTGCTGGCTCAACTGGGCGACAACGTGATCCTGGTGGACGGCGATCCCTATCGCCGCGTGGTCTCGCAGATGTTCGAGCTGACCGATCGCGCTGGCCTGACCGAATGGTACGGCAGCGACGAGGAACTGAGCGAAATGCTGGTGCCGACGGCAGTCGAAGGGCTGGCTGTGCTGCCCGCCGGTATGCAGCCCGTTGATCTGTTCGCGCTGATGGCCTCGCCGCGCTTTGCAGCGGCTCTGGCCCACCTCGATGAGGTGGTGGACATCGTGGTGCTGGCCGCGCCCGCCCTGGCGACTGTGGCCGCCAGCGCGGTGCTGGCCGCGCGCGCCGACGGCACCCTGATCGCCGTGCGGGCCGGGCGCGACCGCCGTCATGAGGTGCGCGAAGTCCTCACGAATCTGCACGCGGTCGGCGCGCCGGTCGCCGGGACGGTGCTCGTCACGCCGGCCCAAGGCCTGCGCCGACGGTTGGGCTGGCAGCGACGCAGCGTCGCCTCGATCGCAGTACGCCAGCAGATGAGCCGCACACAGCGCCGCGTGGCGAGCAAGATCGTGGAGTCGTGAAGTCTATGCCGACGTTGCTGGCACGCACTTTCGCCGCCCTGGACGGCGCGGGGGTCGCCTACTGTGTCCTGCGCGACGCCGACCGGCTGGATCAGCTTGCTGCCAAGGGTGGCGAACTCGACCTGCTGGTGTCGGGCGAGCAGATGGCTATGCTGCGCCGGATTCTGCGCGAGCAGGGATTCGTGTCCCTGCCCGCCTGGGGACACGCGCCCCATCGCTTCTTCCTGACCTTCGACGCAGAAGCGGGCGTCTGGCTGAAGGCAGATGTTGTCACGCGGCTGATCTATAGCGGGCGGCTGCACACCGACCTGGACGAGTTCTGTCTCAGCCGCCGTCGCCGCGCCGGAGAAGTCTTCGTGCCCGCGCCAGAAGAAGAGCTGATCAGCCTGCTGCTGCACGCCGTGCTGGACAAGGGGCACTTTGCGCCGCACCGCCAGGAGCGCCTGCGTGCCCTACGCCAACAGGTAACCGATCCGCTCCACATGACAAAGCTGCTGCAGCACTACTGGTCTCCACAAACGGACTGGCCGACGCTCTCCGCCCTGCTGGA
>FWPV01009095.1_pt1 | contig 16972 bp, 13 predicted proteins | sample 2228371 | NCBI WGS metagenome assembly FWPV01 (sample SAMEA103939776, study PRJEB20133) | metagenome | reverse complement strand
CCTCTCGCCGTTCCTGAAATATGCCGACCGTGGGCTGTTCGTGCTGTGCCTCACATCCAACCCAGGCGCGGAGGAATTCCAGACCCGCGCGCCCCTCGGCGAACCGCTGTTCCTTCAGGTTGCCCGCCGCGTGGCCCTGGAGATGCCGCCTTCCGTTGGGCTTGTGGTGGGGGCAACGCAGGCCAGCCGCCTGGCGATGATCCGCGCCGCCGCGCCTGACCGCTGGTTTCTGGTGCCGGGCGTGGGCGCGCAGGGCGGCGACTTGGGGATGACCCTCGCCAACGGGCTGGACGCGCGGGGCTCCGGACTGCTCATCGCCGCGTCGCGCAGTATCCTGTACGCCGATGACCCCGGCGAAGCCGCGCGTGCCCTTCACGACGCCATCGCCCAAGGACGACGGCCGGGCGCCGCCTGGAACGCGCGCGAGCAACTCGCCCTGGCGCTGTACGACTGCGGCGCGGTGCGTTTCGGCGAGTTTCGGCTGAAGTCCGGCAAACTGTCGCCCATCTACATTGACCTGCGCGTGTTGGCCTCGTACCCCGACGTGCTGAACCAGGTGGCAGGCGTGTACGCGGAGATGCTGAAAGGCCTTACTTACGACCGTTTGGCCGCCATACCCTACGCCGCCATGCCTATCGGCACAGCGGTATCGCTCCTCACGGGCAAGCCGATGGTGTACCCGCGGCGCGAGGTGAAGGAATACGGCACGCGCCGCTCCATTGAGGGGCTGTATGAACCCGGGGAAACCGTCGTCGTGCTGGACGACCTTGCGACGACGGGAGCCAGCAAGATAGAGGTCGCCCAGGCGCTGGAGGCCGAGGGGGTGCGCATCGCGGACATGGTGGTGCTCATAGACCGCGAGCAGGGGGCCGCCGCCGACCTGGGGCGGGCAGGCTACACCCTGCACAGCGCCTTCCGGCTTTCGGAACTGCTGGACATGCTGGCACGGCACGGGCGTATCACCGCCGAGCAGCGCGCGCAAGTCCTGGCCTACCTGGAGGCAGACCGGCAATGACCGCGCCTGATCTGTCCGTAACCCTGTGCGGCGTCCGCCTGCGCAACCCGCTGGTGCTGGCCTCGGGCATCCTGGGCACCAGCGCCGACCTGCTGGAGCGGGTAGCGCGGTGCGGCGCGGGCGCGGTTACATCCAAGTCCTGCGGGCCGAATCCCCGCGCCGGCCACCCCAACCCGACCGTGCTGGACTGGGGACACGGCCTCATCAATGCCGTCGGGCTGAGCAACCCAGGTGCGGACGAGGAAGTGCCCATCCTGCGCGACGCCAAGGCCCGACTCTCCCCGCTAGGCGTGCCCCTCATCGCCAGCATCTTCGCGGAGACCGTCCAGGGCTTTGGCGACGTGGCCCGCAAGGTGGCCGAGGCCGCACCTGACTTCATTGAGGTCAATATCTCCTGCCCCAACGTGGAAGCGGAGTTCGGACGCCCCTTCGCCGCCGATGTGCGGGACGCCGCCGCCGTTACCGCCGCCGTGCGGCGCGCCGTCTCGCTCCCCATCATCGTGAAACTGTCGCCCAACGTGCCCGACATCGCGGCCATCGCCCGGGCCGTAGAATCCGAGGGTGCCGACGCCATCGCCGCCATCAACACGCTGGGGCCGGGGATGGTGATAGACGTTGACAGCGGCAAGCCCATCCTCGCCAACCGCACGGGGGGCGTGTCCGGCCCCGCCATTCGCCCCATCGCCGTCCGCTGTGTGTACGACGTGTCGCGGGCGGTGCGCGTGCCGGTCATCGGCATCGGGGGCGTAACCTGCGGGCGCGACGCCGCGGAGATGATCATGGCGGGCGCGACGGCGGTCGGAATCGGCTCGGCCGTGTACTACCGCGGCCCGGAAGTGTTCGCCGCCATCCAAGAGGAACTGCGGGCGTTCATGGAGACGCGCGGCTACTCCAACATCCTGCAGATGCGAGGCCTGGCCCATGACGCTTGACCTGCCCACCGCCTTCCGCATAGTGGACATCCGCGAGGAATCGCCGACGGTGCGCACGTTCACGCTGGACGGCGCGCTCCAGGCCGAACCCGGCCAGTTCGTCATGGCGTGGCTTCCCCGAGTGAACGAAAAGCCTTTTAGCCTCGTGCACGACGCGCCGATCACTCTGACCATCGCACGGGTAGGGCCGTTCACGGAGGCCGCGCACCGACTGCGCGTCGGCGACAGGCTGTGGTTGCGCGGGCCGTATGGGAACGGATTCCGCCCGCTCCCGCGCCCGGCAGTGCTGGTGGGCGGCGGGTACGGCGCGGCGCCGCTGGCGTTCCTGGCCCGCCGCCTGCGGGCCGACGGCGTGGAAGCGGCCACTGCGCTGGGGGCCAAGCGCGCGGGCGAGTTGGTGCTCGTGGAGCGGTTCCGCGCCGTCGGATGCGACGTGCACCTCGCGACCGAGGACGGTTCGGCCGGGCACGAGGGCCTGGCTACCGACATCGCCGAGCGCCTGCTGGACGAGCGCCCCGATGCGGCGCTGTACGCCTGCGGGCCAGAGCCGATGCTGGAACGCCTGGCCCGCCTGTGCCACGAGCGGGGCGTGCCCGGCCAGTTCAGCATGGAGCGGCTGATGAAGTGCGGGCTGGGCGTATGCGGGTCATGCGACTACCGCGGCCTGTTGGTGTGCCGGGATGGGCCGGTCTTCTCGGCAGAGCAGGTGCTGGGCGAATAGACGCGCATAGCGGCGGCTTTTCGTGACCGCCGCGCGGACTCAACGGGCGTGATGTTCGTGCCCGGGCGGCGCAAGGCGTGCAAACGCCGCGATGACCGCCTCGCTCAGCGCAGGGTGGATCACCTGCGAGTCGGCCAGGGGCGTGTACGACTGATCGCCCGCGTTCATCAGGTACACGATCTGCTGGACCAGGATGGCCGCATCCGTGCCCACGATGTGGCATCCCAGGATCTTGCCCGTCTCCTGCTCCACGATCACCTTCACCAGGCTGTCCTCCTCGCCCATGGCGTAGCCCTTGGTTACGTCGGTGTAGCGGGCGCGGCCCACGAGGATTTTGCGTCCGGCGGCCAGCGCCTCGGCCTCGGTCATGCCCACCGAGCCGACCTGCGGATAGCCGAACACCGCATGGGGCACGGCGTGGAAATCCACGGGGTGGCGGTGGCCCGTGGCGATGGCGTGCCAGACGGCGTCGGACTCGTAGTTCGCCGTGTGGCGGAACATGTGCTTGCCGATGGCATCGCCCAGCGCCCAAATGTTGGGCTTGGTCGTCTCCAGGTACTCGTTGACCACGATCCAGCCGTCCTTGTCGGTCTGGACGCCCGTCTTCTCAGGCTTCAGCAGGTCGGCATTGGACTGCCGCCCGACGGCCAGGAGAATCTCGTCGGCGGCGAAGTCGTAGGTCTCGCCGTCGGCGCGGTCGCGGGCGGTAACCACCTTCTTGCCGCCGGACCGAGCCACCCTCACGACCTCAAAGTTGGTGTGAATCTCCGCGTACTTGGAGAAGCGCCGCTTGACGATGGCCGAAATCTCCGGCTCCTCTTCCTTCAGCAGGCGCGGGTTGCGGCCCAGGATGGTAACCTTCGTCCCCACTGCCGAGAAGAAGTGGCCGTACTCGCAGGCGATGTACCCGCCGCCCATGATGATGAGGCTTTCGGGCGGCTTCTCCAGATTCAGCACGGACACATTGTCCAGGTAGCCCACCTCGCGCAGGCCTTCCACCGGCGGCACCAGCGTTCTAGCGCCCGACGCGATGACGATCTTGGGCGCGGTGATGGTCTCCTTGCCGATGCGCAGCGTGTAGTCGCCGATGAATTCGCCTGTCCCGCGGTACACCTTGGGGTTCTTGGAACGCGCGAGGGCGCGCTCCATCTCCTCGCGTCCCTCGTCCACATAGGCACGCATGCGCCGCATGATGAGGCCAAAGTCCACGCGAGACACCGCGCCGTGGACTCCGATGGCGGCGGCGTCCTCCAGGGCGCGGATAACGTCGGCGGGATACAGCAGGATTTTGGTGGGAATGCACCCATTGTTGAGGCACGTGCCGCCCAGAGGGCCGTGCTCCACCACGGCGACGCGCATGCCGTGGGCCGCGGCGTTGGCCGCCACGTTCATGCCCGCGCCCGAGCCGATGACGATGAGGTCGTATTTTCGCATGGTGGGCCTCCTGATCCAAGCGTCCTCACAATTCGGGGACCTTGCCGCAGTGTCAAGGTGTACGGCAGAGTCGCGCTGGTTCGGGAACGCCTGGTTTCTCCAAAACCGGAAAACTTCACGTTGTCAGATGCGTTCTACCGGTGCTCGGGCGAAGAGTCCAAGCCCGCTCCGCGCAGAACCTCATTGAACCTATCCAGAAACGGCTCTGACAGGGTGGCGGAAAAATCGCTGAGCCACCCGCGCGTGTAGGCAAGGTCAACCCCCGGGTTTTTCAGGAGCATCGCGCGGACGTCCTCCAGATCCCGTGGGCGCCCGGCGACAATTTTGTGGATGACCACATCCTCCAGCGACGCGAAGCGCACGTTCGCCTTGCCGATCTGCACCGTGCGCACTCGCTCCAGCGCCTGCCGCTCATACGGGGAGAACGAGAACACGAAATCCACGCGGATGCCGGTGTCCGCATCCTCGCATGGGAGCACCATGGTTTTGCGGGTGAACGTCTCCGGAGCGACCAGGGGTCTGAGGTTGGTTCTTTCGGCCAGGGCCAGCACATCGGCCAGGCGATCCAGGCCCGCGCCCAGCGTTATGTCAATGTCCTTTGTCAGCCGCGGCTCACCGTACAGAAGCACGGCTTGACCACCGATGACCATGTACCCCAGACCCGCCTCATCTAGCGCGAGCGCGATCTTTTCCAGCAAGGCCGTGAACACGCATCACCTCCGCCACGCGGATGTCCACGTCAATCCCATCCAGCGGGTCGCGAAGGGGCAACACGCCCAGCGCCCGCGCTTCCGCATAGAGGGCTTCAACAATGCGCAGATTGCGGAAATAATCGGGTGGCTCCCTGCGAAGCAAGTCGTCTTCAAACTCCTGCACCATGCGCCGATTCGTGAGCATCCGCATCCTCCCGCTTCGCCTGCCATTCTAGCGGCGTTCGCGGGGGCGGTCAAGTGGGATGCACTTCAATCCGCACCCTCGCCTTCCCTCGCCGCGCGCGGAGAAGGCAGGGAGGGCCCGCGTGAGAATGGGTGGGGTCAAGGAGCCTGCCGCTACCCGGGCAGTTTTCACCAACGCCACATTGAGACTTGCCGCACGCCGCCGCGCCCGCCTTTGCCTCCGCCCGCGCCTGTGCTACAATGGGCCCGCCGCGGATCACGTGGCCAGAATCCTATGCAGTCGCCCAGGGGAATCTTTGGGCCAACGGCTGAAGGCCCAAGGCCGGCGGCCCAGGGCTGGGCCCGTGCTCCTGCGGTGAATACATACATCCCAGGAATCAAGCCATGCCCATACGCCTGTTGCCGCCCGAAATCGCCAACAAGATCGCCGCCGGGGAGGTGGTAGAACGCCCCGCGTCCGTGGTCAAGGAACTGGTGGAGAACGCCCTGGACGCCGGCGCCACCGAGGTGCAGATTGAAACGCGCGACGGGGGCCGCCGCCTCATCCGCGTGGCCGACAACGGGAGCGGCATCCCCGCCCACGAGGCCGAACTGGCTTTCGCCCGCCACGCCACGAGCAAAATCGCGACGGTAGAAGACCTTGCAGCCATCCGCACGCTGGGCTTCCGCGGCGAGGCGCTGGCCAGCATCGCGGCGGTTGCGCGGGTCTCACTGCTGACGCGCGCGGCGGCAGATGAGGTGGGCACGTTCCTGCGCGTGGAGGGCGGGCAGATCGTCCTGCGCGAGGGGCGCGCCAGCCCCCGCGGGACGACCGTAACGGTGGAGAACCTGTTCTACAACGTCCCTGCCCGCCTGAAGTTCCTCAAGGCCGACGCCACCGAGTCGGCGCACATCGCCAATGTGGTGATGCGGTACGCCATCGCTTTCCCGAACGTGCACTTCACGCTGGTGCGCGACGGACGGCTGGCCTTCCAGTCGCCCGGCAGCGGCAGACTGCTGGACGTGCTGGCCCGGATACTGGGAGCCGACACGGCGGCGCGCCTGCTGGCCGTGGATCCTGCCGAGGATGCCAGCCTGCCGCCCGATGCCAAAGTCCGCATTTCCGGCTACGTGGGCGAGCCATCGCTGAGCCGTTCGGACCGCGACGGGATCATGCTGTTCGTCAACCGTCGTTGGGTGCAGGACCGCTCCCTGGCCTACGCCATCATCCAGGCCTATCACACCATGATTCCGGAGGGCCGATTCCCTGTAGCGGTGCTCCTGCTGGAGATGGACCCGTCCGAGGTGGACGTGAACGTGCACCCCGCCAAAAGCGAGGTGCGGTTTCGCAACCCGTCGCTCGTGTTCACGGAGGCCCAGCGGGCGGTGCGGCGCGTGCTGGTAACCCATGCGCCCGTGCCCGAGATGCGAGCGCCCCAACAGCCGCCGCCGACGACGGAGGCGGAACGATTCCGCACCCTGAGCCAGTTGGGGCTTGAGGCCCAGCGCACGGGCGACACGGAAGCCGTCCGGGCGCCGGTGTTCCAGGTGCCCGAGCGGCCCGACCCCGCCGCGCGGAAACTCCCGCCTCTGCGCGTCCTGGGCCAGTTGGCGCAGATGTACATCATCGCCGAAGGGCCCGACGGCTTGTACCTGATAGACCAGCACGCCGCCCACGAGCGGGTGATGTACGACCAACTCATGGCGCAGAAGGCCGCCGCCCAGGTGGCCGTCCAGCAGTTGCTCCAGCCCATGCCGGTGGAACTCACGCCGCTTCAGATGAGCACGCTGGAGGAGGCGCTGGAAGAACTGGCCGCGCTGGGATTTGAGATAGACCCGTTTGGCGAGGATACGTGCCTGGTGCGGGCGGTGCCCGCGGCCATCGCAGGGGAGGACATCCCCACCGTTCTGCGGGACACGCTGAACGAACTGGGCCAGGATCCCCCGCCGCCGGTGCAGGGCCACAGGGTAACGGCGGTCGTAGCCTGTCATGGAGCGGTGCGCGCCGGCAAGACCCTAACCCACGAGGAGATGCGGGCGCTGGTGGAGCAGTTGGAGCAGTCGGCATTCCCGCGCACGTGTCCTCACGGGCGCCCGACCGTACTCCACTTGAGCATGGGCCTGCTGGCGCGGGAGTTCGGCAGGTAGAGCGCGCGGCGGAGGGGCGGAAAGCGCGGTGGGGCTACGGGCCCGGCATTTGTGGTACCCGAGGTCGGACTGTCGGGATGCGTAAAGACGAAATCGTGAGAGCGGGCTACGATACCATCGCCGCGACGTACACGGCCAGCCGCCGCGAAGAATCGGAGGACGTGCGGCTTCTGGCGGAACTGACGCGGCGGCTGCCGAGGGGCGCGAAGGTGTTGGACGCGGGATGCGGCGCAGGCGTGCCTGTAACTCGTATCCTTGCGCGGCGGTTTGAAGTTACGGGCGTGGACTTCTCAGAAGCGCAGATTGCACTGGCCCGCCGAAATGTGCTCAGTGCCCGTTTCCTGTGCAACGACATGACGCAACTGGATTTCCCCGATGGAACGTTTGACGCCATCGTGTCCTACTACGCTATCATCCACATCCCGCGAGAAATGCACCGCCCATTGCTGGAGAACTTCCGTCGCATGCTAAAGCCTGGAGGGTGGGCGTTACTGTGCCTGGGTGCGAACAATGTGCCCGATGACACAGGCGAATTCATGGGCGCGCCGATGTACTGGAGCCACTACGACGCCGATACCTATCTGACCATGCTCTCGGAGCGCGGGTTTACTGTGGAGTGGCACAGGTTTGTGCCCGATAGCCTGGACGACGGCCAAGCGGTACACCTGTTCGTCCTGGTGCAGAAGATGTAGCTCGGGATGGTGCGCGGCAGAGGGGCGCACTCGCGCTACTATTGGTTCCCCGTCTTCTCCGGCGGCTTCCTGCGTCCGTCCAAGAAGTGGTACAGCGTGAGGATAGGGTGGCGGTAGGACATGCGCGGCCCTGCGTAGCGCATGACGGCGCGGATGCGCTCGCGCATGGTGGGCTTGTAACAATGCACCGGGCAGTTAGCGCACGTGGGCTTCTCCGCCCCAAACCGGCATTTGATCAGCCGCTCGTGGGCGTAGGCCAGCAGTTCCTCGCAATCGGCGCACAGGTCGCCGCGCGTGCCGTGTTGCCCCGCGCAGTAGATGCGAATCATCGCTTCCACCGTTTTGCGCTCGCGTGCCAGTCGTTTGCTCTCCATCGCCCTCGCCGCCGACCCAGGGTGTTGCGAAATGATACGCGAGATGCCGCGCCGGTGCAAAACTGGCCTTGACAGTTCGCGTATCCTCGGCTAGGATGAGTCGACAAGACGCACACGGGAGGCCCTATGCTGCGCCGGATTCTGGACAAGACCCAGGCTCGGATTCTGGCCGAAGAGCGCCGCATGCTCGGCAATCTCCAGGTCGCCCTGGCCCGCTTCGGGCTGGACGCCAAAGACCAGGAGACCCTTGCCCATTCCATCCAGACGCTGGATGAACTGTTCCTGCTCGTGGTGGTGGGCGAGTTCAATTCGGGCAAGAGCGCCTTCATCAACGCGCTCCTCGCCCAGCCTGTGCTGGAGGAGGGCGTAACGCCCACCACCACCCGCATCCACCTGCTGAAGTACGGGCCGGAGGTCAGCCGCACGGCCCAGGGTGCGGCGCTGGACATCATCACCGCGCCGCTGGACCTGCTGCAGGAGATTAACATCGTGGACACGCCGGGCACCAATGCCATCCAGCGCGAACATGAGGCCATCACCGAAGAGTTCGTGCCCCGCGCCGACATGGTGCTGTTCGTTACCTCGGCCGACCGCCCCTTCACCGAAAGCGAGCGGGCCTTCCTGGAGCGCATCCGCAACTGGGGCAAGAAAGTGGTCGTCGTCCTGAACAAGATAGACATCCTGGAATCAGACGCGCAGGTCCAGGAGATAGAGACCTTCATCACCGAGAACGCCCGCGCCCTGCTGGGGTTCACGCCCGAGGTCTTCCCTGTGTCGGCCAAGCAGGGTTTTCGCGCGAAGCAGACGGGCGATGCGGCCCTGCTGGCGCGCAGCCGTCTCGCCCCATTGGAGAAATACATCGTCGCCACGCTGGACGAGAGGGAGCGCATCCGACTGAAACTCAGCAACCCGCTCAAGGTGGGGCAGCGGCTCATCGCGACGGCCGCAGAGACCATTGACGGGCGATTGGCGTTGCTCGGAGACGACATCGCCGCTGTGGAAGACATCTATCGGCAGATGGAGGCGTACCGCGAGGACATGCGGCGCGACTTCCGCTTCCGCCTGGCCGATGTGGAGAACGTCCTGCACGAGTTTGAGAATCGCGGGATGACGTACTTTGACGAGACCATACGCTTGGCCCGCATCTTTGACCTCATCAACAAGAGCCGCTTGCAGGCCGAGTTTGAGCGCGAGGTCGTGGCCGACGTGCCGCAGATCATAGAGCGGCGGGTCATTGAGGTCATTGACTGGCTGGTGGCCAAGAACCTGCGGCAGTGGCAGGCGGTGATGGATCACCTGGCGGAACGGCGCACCGTCCACGCCGACCGCATCGTCGGGCAGATGGGCGGGACTTTTGATTACGACCGCGACCGCCTGCTCCAGACCGTATGGCGCGAAACCCAGCGCACCATAGAGACCTACGACCGCCGTGCAGAAGCCGAGCAGGTGGCCGATTCGGTGCGGACGGCGGTGGCGACGACGGCGCTGGTGGAAGTGGGCGCCATCGGCCTGGGCGCAGTGCTTACCGCGGTCTTCTCCACGACGGCCATGGACTTGACCGGCGTGGTCGCGGCAACGGCCCTGGCGGCGCTGGGCCTGTTCGTCATCCCGGCCCGCCGACGCAAGGCCAAAGACGAACTCCGCGCCAAGATCGCCTCCCTGCGCGAGAAACTGATGGGGGCCCTCACCACGCAGTTTGACCGCGAACTGGAGCGCAGCCTGAACAAACTGGCAGAGGCGATTGAACCCTACACGCGCTTCATCCGCTCCGAGCGTGATCACCTGACCAAGACCCGCGATGAACTGCAGATGATCGCCGAGGGTCTGGCGCGGCTGGACGCCGAGATCGCCCGCCTGTAGCGCGCCCGAGGGCCCCCGCTACCCCCACGTGATGAGGGGCAAGTCGGGCATGGTAACCAAGCCCGGCGCGGCCTCGCGCACCCGCTTGACCGCATTCACCGCGATGGCGGCGGTGGCCGCATCCCCGTTCGTGCCCCGCAGTGTTACCTCCAGATCGGGAACGCCCCAGATTCGGATGGTATCCCAGTTCTCCTCGGCGTCCAGCGCGGCGAGGAATGTCAAGGCTACGAACTCGCCTTCGGGGGCGAAGCCGCGCGCCGTCTGCTTCAGCCCGATGACGCGCCCAGGCGGCACGTCAAAGAACTCGGTAACGACGCGCCGCTCGGCGATCACAGGCTCCACCTCCGACTCGTAGCGCGCCAGCGTTCGCCCCAACGTGTGGAAAATCATCCCGATAGATTCCGGCAGGCCCACGTGTCCCATACGGCCTGCGGCCATGCGCGCCTGAAACTCCTCCACGGTGAGCCCTGCGCCGATTTTGGCCTGGAACGGCCCGCGCCGCAGTGAGGCGTTCTGAGCGCGGCGAACTTCTATGCGGTCCACCCGCTGGCAGATGGCCGTGAGGAACAGGGGCAGCGAGTCCATGAGGAAGCCCGGATTGATACCGGTGCCGAGCACGGTCTTGCCCGCACGCTTGGCCGCCGCGTGTATCTCTCGCGCCTCGTCGGGGTGCGCCAGCCACGGGAAGGACAGTTCCTCGGCGGTTGACACCACGTCCAGGCCGGCGTCCAAGAGTTCCAGAATCTGCGGCTTGAACCGGTCAAAGTAAGAACTGGTGGCGTGCAGGGCCACGTCGGCTTCCGCGCGGGCCAGCGTCTCGTCCAGGGTGGCCGTTACCGGAAACCCCAGCGTCCGTCCCAAGCCGATGACCTCGCCCGCGTCGCGGCCCGCCTTGGCCGGATCCACATCCACCGCGCCCACGAGCGCAAGGCCCGTGCGCTCCGTAACATGGCGCGCGATGGCGCTCCCGATGGGCCCCAAACCGTACTGAATCACGCGGATAGAACCGGACATGCAACCCTCCCGACTAAATGAAAGTGCCTCTCAGTGTTACAAAGGGGATCGGTCTGGAATCGGCGCGCCGCGGACAGGAGCGGTCCAGAACGGGTGAAGAGCCGCCCTAACACCTCGGCTTCCATCATCGGAGCCTTTGGGGTGCCGATCATGGCGCCTCCTTGCCCAATGACGGCTCCATGGAATCCACCCGCTGTCCCGCGCGCACGCCGACAGCGGCGATGCCTACCCGGACGCCCCCGCGGATGACCGGCCTGCCTCGCGGGATGTCGCGAATGGCCAGCAGGCATCCAAAGGGCACATCATCCAATACCAGGAGCGGAATCTCCTCCTCCCCGCGCAGAACGCGGACGTGCTCGCCTGCCGCAAGATCGTACTCGGCGACCACGACATTGTCAATTTGATGCGTCGTTTGCAACAATTCTGGTCTCACGTTGTTACCTCAATCGCAGCCAGGCTTCCAGCACCTGCCGCACGATGGGCGCGGCGAACTTGCTCCCCTCGCCCACGTTCTCCACCACGGCGGCCACCACGATTTCTGGATTCTCGGCGGGCGCGTACCCAACCCACCACGAGTGCGGCAGTTCAAAGATGTTCTCGGCGGTGCCGCTCTTACCCGCCACCGCGACCGGCATCCCCTGGAACACGCGCCACGACGTGCCGTAGGGCGGCTGAGTTACCCCTTCCAGCCCGCGCCGAATCGCCGACAGGTGCTCTGCCGACACAGGCAGTCTGCCGATGACTTCCGGCTGTATCACGATGTCCTGCTCATCCTCGGTCCAGGCGGGAATCTTCGCCACGACGTGCGGCCTGTAGACCGTCCCGCCGTTGGCGATGGCCGCGTAGAGGGTCGCAATCTGGAGCGGCGTTACCAGCAGATCGCCCTGGCCTATGGCAAGGTTGATGCTGTCGCCCGGATACCAAGCCTCACCCCGCGCCTGCTGCTTCCAGGCGGCATCGGGCACCAGCCCGGCCGCCTCGCCGGGCAGGTCAATGCCTGTCGGCCTGCCCAGGCCGAAGGCCCGCGCCATCTCCGACAGCGCGCCCGCGTCGGCGTCGTACAGCGACTTTCCCAGCGTGTAGAACACCACGTCGCACGACTGGGTCAGCCCGCGCACCAGGTCCAGCGTGCCGTGCACGCCGTAGCACTTCCACGTTCGGTCGTAGGCGCTCCAAACGCCGGAGCAGGTGAACGTACTGGTCGCCGTGTAGCCCGCTTTCTCTAACGCGGCGGCCATGGTAACCACCTTGAATATGGAGCCGGCGGGATACACCGCCTGGGTTACGCGGTTCAGCAGAGGCTTGCGGGAATCGCCCGTGAGCGCACCCCAGACGGTGGACGAGACGCCCGCGGCGAAATCGTTGGGGTCAAACGCGGGATAACTCACCATAGCCAAGACCGAGCCGTCGCGCGGATCCAGCGCCACGATCGCGCCAAGTCGGTCGCCCAGGGCCTCGGTGGCCGCCCGCTGGAGTTCCGCGTTCAGGGTTACCACCACGTCGCGCGAATGCACGGCCGGGCGCTGCGCCACGACGGTGCGCACCTGCCCTTCTCCTGTGATGACAACGAGTTGCGCGCCGCGTTGGCCCGCAAGATACGGCTCGGCCCAGGCCTCCAGGCCGCTCTTGCCGATGAAGTCCCCGCTCTGATATCCCCTCACGTGCCATGTCCTCAATTCGTCCTCGCCGATCTGGCCGAGGTAGCCCAGCACATGGGCAAAGAGTGTCCCGTCCGGATATGCGCGGCGGTACGTGCGCTGCACGTCTATTCCCGGGTCTGCGTGCAGATCGGTGTAGTGCGCCTGGGCCTGTTCGGACGAAATGTCGGCGACGGGCATGAACCAGTCGGCGCGGGGCGCGTTCTTGTACTTCTCCTGGATCGCGGCGGGCGATTGCCCCAAAACGCGACTCAAAGCGGCCAGCAAGGTACGCTCGTCCTGGATGCGGGACGGGACGACGCCGACGGTTGTGTACGTGTCCTGAGCCGCCAGCGCATGAGCCTCGCCGTCGTAGATGTTGCCCCGTACCGAGGTCTGGTACAGAGCATGCACCGTGTCTCCCGGTTGCAGCTCGGGCAGGATGGCCGCGGGCGACCAGCGCACCCTCCACTCATTGGCCGCCAGGACGAGCGCCAGGACGTTCTCGCGCTCAAAGTCGCCAACCGCCTGGCTGCTAAAGATCACGCGGAACCGCGCTCGGGCCTGAGCGTTGTCCACGAGGAGCGAGATGATCTGCGGTCGCACGGCGGTGAGTTTGGCGGCGCTGGCGAAGCCCGCATAGGCCCCGACGAAGGCCTCCCGATCGTAGGCCTCCTGATCGTCCGGCGATAGGAGGGCGTACATGTCGGTGTAGCGAGCCTGCGTCCACGCGGTGAGGAACGCGCTCGCTACTTCGGCGGGGTCGTTGGCCGCCGCGGGCGTCGCGGGAACAGTTGCCGTGGGGTTGCACGCCGAAACCGCGAGCAGGGTCAGCAGCGCAAACGCAAGCGCGCGTCGCTTACACATGGGCATCTCCATCCGCGAGTTGTAGCCTGGCACTCCCTGTGCGGCCTAAGTATAGCGCGAGGTGGCGGTTACGTAAAATGCCCGGTATTCATGAAGTGGCCGCGCCTCGCGCCAGGCGGCGTACCGCGCTGCTCCGCGTGGCCAGCCATACGGCGGTATCTGCGGCGTGGGCCGCGCGTTAAGCGGGATAAGCCTGCCGATGGGCACTAGCGCAAGACTGCGCCGTCCTGTCGGCGTCGGATGGCTGTTGTCCCGCGCCGAGGCCCTCACCGCCGCCCGTTCAGAAACTGTCCGCGGCCCGCGAACCTCGCGACAACGAGGACCTTCGGCCAGGATTGGCGACCGGCGCCGGAACGGGAAAGGCACATTGAGAATTGCTGGAAAGCACCATGGCAGGGTTGACAGATACTGGGCAGTGTGCTAGAATTTGCCCAAGGGTCCCGAATACACAACGGTTTCGGTGTTGCCTGTTGGCTCCCGCGGCAAGGCAGACTCATCGGTGCACCGCTGTACACTTGAACAACGCCCCGACCGGGGCTGTGCCGGTATTGCTTTGCGCGTGGAGCCCGACCTCGTGGGATAGCGCGAATCCACTGGGTTGGTTGGCGTGTAGTTGGGACCTTTCGCCCAGACCCGGCTCCAGGGGCCAGTGAAGTGAAAGACGTCTGTTCCAAACCGAAGAGTATGCACACCCCCAACGCGCGGAAAGGGCCGATTCTGCTCGCCACGATCATGGGCTTGGCGGCGTTGCTGGCTGCCTGGGCATTCCCCCTTGCCACCGTGAGCACCGCCGCGCCCTCGCAGGTCTGGGTGGACGACGATTACACGGCGGCCACGCCCGGCTGGGGCGTTACGCACTTCGCCTCCCTTCCTCCGGCGCTGGCGGCGGTCGCAGACGGCGGGGAAGTGTCCATTGCGCCTGGCAGGTACGCGACGCCTCTCGTCATCAGCAAGTCGGTGAAGATCTTTGGTGCGGGACGCCATACCACCATCCTGTACGCCACATCGGGCACCGCGCTGACACTGGCCGCCTCCGGCATCACCGTGCATGAGGTCGGCATCGTCAACGAGGGCACCGCGACGACCGGTGTCCGCATCACCGGCGACCGCGTAACCCTCCAGAACTCCCGCATTGTGGGCTTCCGGGGCGAGGCCGTCCTCGGCACCGCCTCCATGCTGACGGCCGTCCTCAGCAACGACATTGAGGACATCGGCGGCGAAGGCGTGTACATCCAGGGCACAGTGTACGCCACCGTGTCCTACAACCGACTGCTGCGAGTGCAAGGAACAGCCCTCTCCTTGGAGGGCAGCAATTACTGCCTGCTATCGTACAACGAGATCGCCGACAGCAATGGGCCCAGCCAATGGGGCATCGCCATCATCGGCGGAGCCCAAGGCAATACCATAACCCAGAACCGTATCCACGACAACAACCTGGCAGGCGCTATCCTGGTGGCCGGGCCCAACAATACCCTACGTGAGAACACCATCACGTCTAACACGGGCGACGGCATCCGCCTGGTGGCGGGAGCCGCCGGCTGCACCGTGAACCGGCAGACCATCGTCGGCAACGGGCGGCGCGGCATCGCCCTTGTAGGGTCTCCCTTATCCTCTGTACAAATCATCAACAATAAGATCACCGGAAACGGGTTCGCTCTTTCGGAGCCGGCCCTGCTGATAGAGAGCGCGACCGCCTGCACTTTGTACGGCAACCAGTTTTCGGGCAACGCCAAGCCGCCGCGGGATGACGGAGTCGGCAACACCTGGTACGACGCCGCGAATCGTTTGGGCAACTTCTGGGACAATTACACCGGCCCGGACGCCAATCTGGACGGCATAGGCGACACGCCGCACGTGGTGGATGGCCTGGCCCGCAGTGTGGATGCCTACCCGGTGCTGCTGCTATCGCTGCGAGCCGAGCCATCCAGCATCGGCGCGGATACGAGCGAGTACAGCCTGCTCACGGCTTCGCTACGCGATGTCCAACTCTACCCTGTCAGCGGGATGTCGGTCATCTTCCAGACCAACGTCGGGCGATTCGCCAACGGGGCGAAGGTGTACACCACCACCGTACAAGACGGCACGGCATCGGCGAAACTCTATGCCGACGGCACTCCCGGCACGGCTACGCTGGTCGTCAGCGACACCCTGCGGGGCCTGAGCATCTCGGGCCAAGTCTTCTTCGCCCCGTGCGGCTATCAGACGTGGCAGGAACCGGCGGCCAACCCGGTCTTCACCATCGCGAACGGCGATGCCAGTTCGCCCTCGGTGCTGTTCAACCCCGCCTGGAGCACGCCTTACCGCATGTGGTACTCCACCGCCTCGGGCATTGCCTACGCCGAGTCGTACGATGGGCTTACGTGGGTGCAGAAGGGCTTGGTAACCGGCTTGCGGAACGCGCGCCAGGGCCGCGTGCTCTACGATCCGGGCGGGTTCGGGGGCGGTGCGCCATTCCGCATCTGGTACCGCGACGCCAGCATCGCCTTCCTGCCGTCGGCCATTCGCTACGCCGAATCCGAAAACGGCCTCAACTGGAGCAACGACCAAGCCATCACCCAGGACCCGGCCAATCCCCTGGTCATCGGCACGCCCGGTTGGAACCGAGGAACGCTCGGCCCATCGGCTGTGCTCTACAACCCATCGGCGGCGAACGCCGGCTCCGACCCCCGCGATTATCGGTTCGTCATGCTGTACGACGCCACCGATGGGAACACGCGCCGATTGGGATTGGCCTATTCAGCGGACGGCCTGCTGTGGACGGGCCTGGCCGCGCCGGTGCTCACGCCGAGCAGCCCAGACGGCTGGGACAGTGGGCACGTGGGCCTGGCCAGCGTCGTCCGGGGCGGCGACGGCGTATATCGCATGTGGTATTCGGGCGGGCGCGACTCGGTCGCGGAAGGCATCGGATCGGCCATGTCCACCGACCTGGTGCACTGGACGCGACTGGGTGGAAGCGCTCCCCTCTGGGTCGCGGGGCGCAGGGGCACGGCGGGCAGTTGGAACGCGGACGCCAACTTCGCCCCGGCCGTTGTGTTCAGCGACAACCAGTTTGATGGCAAGGGGCCGGCCGCGTTCTACAAAATGTGGCGGCTGGGACTCCGAGGGCAGAACGCCTATGCCATCGGCTACGCCCAGATGAACCCCGCGGGTAGTCTGGTGTTGGTCTCGGGCGACGGCCAAGCGGCGCAGATCGGGACAAGCCTGCCCAATCCGCTTGTCGTGCGGGTGCGCGACGCATGTGGCAACCCCATCTCGGGCGTGCCGGTGCGGTTCGCCGTGGAGACCGCCCCCCCAAGCGCGCAGGGCTACTCTTTCTCCGATCCCGTCGCCTTCACGGACGCCGGCGGATTTGCCCGCACCACGTTCACTTTCGGCATGCAGGTTGGACTGTACCAGATCACTG
>FWPV01009090.1_pt1 | contig 16975 bp, 15 predicted proteins | sample 2228371 | NCBI WGS metagenome assembly FWPV01 (sample SAMEA103939776, study PRJEB20133) | metagenome | reverse complement strand
ATTACTGGGAATCCCGGAATCAGTCTATACCCAGCTGGCCGAACCGCTATTAGCCAGTCCGTGATTGTAAATGAGCGAAACTACCGTAAGGAGCGAGCATGGAGAATCAGAACGCTCAAGGTCTCACCGATGTGCAAATCACAGTCCTGAGCGCCTTTGTCCGCGCCCTGGGACAGGAAACGCACGTGCTGACTCGCCATCCCGAACTGCTCTGGCAGCAGATGTACAATAGCCTTCGTCCTCTTGAGGTTCCTGACCTGGTATGCCTCCTGGAGGAAGAAGCCAATCGGCGTCATTCCCAACTCTGGCTCAGACGACGAGGGGGTGCAGGGGCGATGCCAATTCGGGTGCTTGCTTCACTGGCATCCGGAGTAGAGTCATGCGATTGGTCCGCCGCATCGGGTTTGCTCGGCATAGGTTGCCGTGATGGGGCGGTCTACATACTGGACCCCAGGACAGGCGATCCCCTGGCGCTTGGCGCGCACAAGGGCCCGGTCTCGTGCTGCCACTTTACCCCCGATGGATCGTTTCTCATCAGCGGCAGCAAGGACTCCACCCTTTACGTATTTGAGATTGCAACCAGAAAACTTTGCAGGACATTTCACGGTCATCAGTCCCCCGTGACCTGCCTTGCCGTGCTGCCGAACGGAAGACACGTGGTTTCGGGGAGCCAAGATCGTACCCTGATCATCTGGGATCTCAAAACACTGGAAGTCGTTAAGACCCTTCGTGGTCATAACCGTGGCGTACTATGCTGCAATTTGAGCATGGATGGCTCCCGCCTCGCAAGTGGTGACATTGAAGGCAGGGTAGTCGTATGGGAGATGCCCTCTTTTGAGCCCTTGCTTTCGTTCATTGCCCACGATGACGCGGTGTTGTCCTGTGCGTTAAACCATAGCGGCGATATCCTCGTCACCGGCGCGGCAGATGCCACCGCGCGCATCTGGCGCCTGAACAATACCCATCTTCCAACGGAGCTCAAAGGGCACGCCGACGAAGTAGCTGGCTGCGCTTTTGCAGGAGATGATTTAGTTGTCACTGTCGGTGCGGACCAAACCATTCGGGTCTGGATCGTGTCCACGGGATTATCTGTTGCCGCTGCTCGCGGACACGGGGGGCCGATCACATGTCTGTCAATGGAGTCAGACGGCAGCACCGCGTACACAGGAGACACCAGCGGTGCTGTTCTTGCGTGGGCAGTCGCAGAACTGGGTAGCGAAGTTACTTCCACAGGTCACAGCGCGGCGGTCACAAGTGCTGCGGTCGCCCCGCGCGGGTACGTTGCGACGTCAAGCCTGGATGGAAGCGCGATTATTTGGCACATCTCCGATGGGAGTATCCTCCATCGGTTCCATTGTGAAGAGCCTCTCGCCGGCTGTGCATTTCGTCGCGGAGGCGCTACACTGATCACCGCGGGCAGTCACGGCTCGCTCGTTGAATGGGATATTGCCACCGGAACTCAACAGAGAACCATATCCAGGGGAATGGACGTCGTTCTGGGATGCGCGTCCGATCCACTGCGCGGCTCTCTGGTGCTCGGGACTATGATCGGACTGACGGTTATAGAGCCCGACGGGGGTTCGTGGAGATTTGATCTACAAGTAGAGTCAGACTCCGAAGCAGACCAGGCACGATTGTGGGGTGCGATGCAATCTCGCACCTTGCCTTTGGGGGTCAAGCGGGAGTTACTGGAACTTATGCAGGAGCGAGAGATAATGAGGGTGGCAAGCGACCGTATCTCTGCTCAATGCGTGGCTGTCCAGCCGGGTGGTCGGTTGGCAGCAGCGGGTGACGCTATTGGACGGGTTACAGTGGTTGATTTGTTGAGTCACTCGGTCATACGTGTATTGAAGGCACCTGCCTGTGGACCCCTCATTGTGGCTGGGTCTGTTGCTCTCGCACCGAACTCTGAAAACCTCGCGGTTGGATATAGCAACGGCATAGTTGCTGTCTACTCTCTGAGGAACGATAATTGTGTTGCACAGTGGCGAGAGGAAGGCAGTGTTCTTGCATGCGCGTTTAGTGGCGACTCGCAATTGCTGGCAATTGGCACCGAAGGTAAATACCTCTCGGTGTGGAGATGGCATGAAAGGGTGAAGGTTTATCATATGCCCATGTCGCACGCTGTGCGGGCGTGCGCGTTTTCCAGCAATGCTCCAATATTGGTCTGCGCGGATGCAGGGGGTACCGTCTGTATACTGGAAATGATCGGGCTTGACAGTTGAACCAATCCTATAACTTCTAAAACATCATTAAGGAGGAATAATGCGCACATTCCAATTCGAAAGACTCGGCTTTGAGATTACTCTGCCTGATGAATGGGAGGAAGTAAGAGCGGCTGAGGGCGGTCCACGGAGCCTCCAGGTGGTATTCAAAGGCGATGATGCCGCAAAACGTTCCATTCACATTCTGGTGGGAGCATTAGCGCCATTTGAGAAGGCGCCGACGCTTGAGGATACGCGCGCTTTCTTTGAGGAATATGTCAGGCGCCATAATTACTCACAGGCTGTTCACGGCATCATTCGTCTTCAGGGTAGAGAATTTTTCTGGGGACAATACATGATGCCACAGGGTATAATGGTCCGTAAGTACTCAACGACTGTGAATAGGGTTGAGTACGTCATCACCTGCCAGTACGGACCCACGGCCACAACCACTGAAAAAGACATCCGTCGCGCGGAACGTGAATATGACGAGATTCTCTCAACTTTCCGAATCACTGGCGACGCTACCCCGGATAGCCTGCGCAACGCTTCAAGATATGGAGAAGGTATCTCCGCTTCCGAAAGAGCAGCAAGGCTTCTTAGAGTCGTGGTTGTATCCCTGCTGAGCGCATTTTTTATCATAGCGTCGTGGGCAGGTTGGGTGAAGGTCACACCACAAATGGCTTGGTTGTGGGTATTCACCGGTGGTATATTAGGGTCGTACATTGTCTTCCGTGACTCTCGGGGCGCAGGTATCCCCTTTTTCCTTGCTCTGATTCTTGGATTAGGAGTGTTGATCGGATGGATATCTATACTCTTCGCCAGCGGGCTGTTATGACCATCCGATAATTCGCGTTTCTGAAATAGATTCAGGAGGTGCCGATGTCTCGTCTGATGCGTTGTCTGTATTGCGGCATCCTGCAGGACGAACCGGCAGGCGCCAGGGTCTGCGTCCGCTGCGGCGGGGAACTGGCGCCCGAGGTGGCACCGTCGCCCGTCCCTGGCGGGTCGTACCTGCAGGTGCAACTGGAACTGGACCAGGTTCAGGCGCCGGCCGGGCAGAACGTGGATCGCTTCCTGCTGCTCACGCTGCGCACCCCGGCCCAGGTCCCGCCCGAACATGCCGTTGCCGAAACCGGCCGCGCGTCCCTGCATCTGGCGGCGGTGCTGGATGTCTCCGGCTCTATGGAGGGCGAGAAACTGGCCTTTGCCAGAGAGGCCCTGCGCCAGGCGTTGAACTTCCTGCGTCGGGGAGACGCCATCTCTCTGGTCACCTTTTCCGAAACGGCGCGCGGGGTCATCGAGCCAACGCCCTTCTCCGCCGAACGGAAGCGGCAGGTGCAAAGCCTGTTGCAGGAAATCCGCTCCGAGAGTTCAACCGCCCTGGATAGCGGCCTGGCGATGGGCATTGAGTACGCCGGCCGTGAGGCCCGCCAGACCACGCTGGTGCTGCTTTTCAGCGATGGCCTGGCGAACGTGGGCGAGACCAGCCTGGAGAAAATCGGTCAACGCGCTGCGCAAGCCCGGCGGTCGGGGATGGTCGTCTCTACCCTGGGGGTGGGGGATGACTACAACGAAGCCCTGATGGCGGAAATTGCCGTGCAGGGAGGTGGGCGTTTCTACCACATCCAGCAGCCGGCGGAAATCCCTGCCTGCCTGATGCGCGAACTGGGCGAAGCCGCCTTGCTGGGGGCGCGCCAGACGGTGGCGGAACTGGAGTTGCCTGACGGCGCGGCGGTCGTTGCCGTGAGCCCTTACTACCGTCTGGATCAGCACGGACGGAGCGCCCGGCTGGAGATTGGCGACATCACCCTGGGTACGGAACTGGAAATCCCGCTGCGGCTGGTGCTGCCGGCCCAGCGCGCCGGCGCGCGTCTGGGCGTGAGCGGGCGGGTGCGCTATCTCTCGCCGGCTGGCAGAGAACTGGGCGGCCCGTTGAACGGCGTGACCGTCCGCTTCGTGGAGGCCGACCGGTTCGAGCGGCATCTGGGGCTGGTTGCGCCGGTGGTGGAGCGGGTGGCGAAGGTCCGTCGGGCAGTGGCGCTCTTTAACTTTACCCGGCAACGCGAGGTCGCGCCGAGGGAAGCGCCGACTGTCTTGCAGGAGCAGGTCCGCTCACTGCGCGAGTATGTCGCTCTGGTCAGCGAAGAAAAGGCGCAAGAAGTGGAGCGAGACCTGGCCGAAGAGGCTCTTCCGACCGCCTACAGTTCCGCAGCCAAACAGCGGATGAGCCCGGCGCTGCGTCATTTGCGCGGAGAGTTCAATGTTTAAGCCACAGGTGGGATGTTCCCCCTTTGAGGCAGGCGATGGATGATAGACGATGGACGATAGACGGTGGACGATTTGTAATGGAGGAGGCTATGGGACTGGACAATTACGCGGCCCGCCATCCCAAGGGCGGCCTGACCGAGGAGGACAGGCAGGCCTTCGAGCAGGCCGGGATTGACCTGTGCGGCGGACTGGAAAGCGACGGCGTTGTCTCTTTCCGCGGCAAGGTGTACGACAGGTTGGTGCAACACGTCACCGGCGTCACCCTGTATCAGGAGTGGATTCCCCCCGATGTCGTGCGCCGTATGGCAAAGGCGCTCAACCGCTATACTGCCGAGGAACTGGCCGAGATCTGGGATGAGATAGATATATCGCTTGGTTTTCTTGACCCGGATGAGTGTCATAGCGACCGCGAAACGGGAGATTTGCAGCGCTTCTTCGCCATCTGCGCCGAGCGCGGTCTGGGGCTGATCGGATGGTGGTGAACCATGGGACTGGACGTATTCATCAGACCGGGTCCGCACAAATACCCGTCGGCCGAGGATGTGGCGGCATTTGCTGCCCTGGGCGATCTTCCGCTGGTCGGCTGGCTGGCCGAGCATGACTTCATCGCCTTTCGCGGCAAGGTGTACGAAGATTTTGTCTTTCGGGTGTGCGGCATTTCCCTGTATCAGGACTGGATTCCCCCGGATGAGGTGAGTCAGATGGCGCAGGCTTTGGAAGCGCTGGACTACAGCAGTGAGTTGGTTCAGGAGACGCTGCTTGCAACCCGCGTGAGTGAACAGGAAGCCCGCGCCTTGAACCAGGCGCTGAGTCTCTGCGCCCGGCGCAGGTTGGGGCTGCATGGGGATTGGTAGCATGGAGCGACTTTTGCAGAGGGTAGCATGAATTCAAGACAGGCAGAAGCTGTCAACGGTTGTATTGGGCTATCCGCCCTGGCGGTGGGAATGGTCGCCGTTGTGACTGGGATTGCCACGCGCGATGGGCGCAGCGCGCTGGTGACCGGATTATGCCTTCTGGGACTCGCCATGACAGCGTCGCTCTACATGGCACTTGGCGAATGGGATGCGCTTGGTCTGTACGGCATGGTAGCCGCGATTTGCGCCCTGGCTTTGTTTGTTCTTCAAACCAGCCGCGGCGAGACAGGAAACTGGTGGTGGAAATTGGCCTGGTTTTGGTGTATTCTATTTCATGGACTTGTCTTCGCAAACGCGTTCGAAATATGGAGGCAGTCGGCGCACGGCAAGATTGCAGGCATCCTGGCGCTGTCGTTTGTCGGGGCGGGAATTTTCTTTCTGGTATCGCCCCTGCGGTGAGAGGAGGCTATCATGGAATCCCAACAACCCGATTCATCCCATCAGACACATGATACGCAGGGTCAGGGTAGCGGGCGCGAGTTCTCCAATTGCCTGAACGCCATCCTGGTCTTGCTGACCGTTCCGCTGTACATCCTGATTCTCGTTGCGGCAGTGGTAGGCATGGTATCAGGTCTCCTTGCTCCCGGCTGGCTGCCAGAGGGGCTCGGGTTCATCACGAACAGGGTGTTTTTCATCGTCGCGGTCGGTCTTTTCGTATGGTTCCTGATTGTCAGTATATTTGCCGGCGCGCCGAGCATAGACTATTGCGGCATGACAGCAGCGTTTCAAATGTTCGAAGACGGCCGCTCCGGTTACCTGCTGCTGGCGGGGTTGGTCGTGGCGGTCATCGTGCTGAAATTGACCGTGTGGTGACTTTCACGGGAGAAACCCATGCGTGACCTTGGCGATACACTCGGTTCCATTCTCTTTGGCGTGTTGGTGCTGGTCGTTTTTCTGGGGGGCGGCGCAGCCCTGGGGTACTTTCTTCTGCCCCTTTTCTTTGGCCGGGATTTGCTCGTCCCGCTCACGCTGGGAGGCGTCTTGCTCGGCATCCTGGCTCTGCGCCTATTCTTTCTCTGGATGGAAGCGGCCGCGCCAATCGTTCCGCTTTCTCCGTGGCAGGGGTCGTATGAGAGCCAGGAGCGCTATTATCGAGCAAGGCAGAAAGAGCAATTCGACGGGATGGGCGCGGCTTTCTACGGGGTGGTTGCTTTTTTCATCCTGCTCTTGCTCGTCGGCTGGGCGTGCCGTTCATTGAACCTCGAGCCTAAAAGCGTTTGGGGCGTTGCGGGCATCCTGGCAGGGTTTGGCTTGTCGCTCTATGTGACGAGAGCGCTGAACAAGGCAGATTCATCCGCTATCAGGTCTGGCTATGAACCGAAAGACATCCTGGAGATACTGAAAGGAAAGGGCGTGTTGAGTCCCGATGAGGCGCGAAGCATAGAGAATGCCCTTTCGAGCGGGAAGATAACGGCGCTTTCGCCGCGGCTGCAGCAGATTGCCATTGCGCTCGAACGCATGTGCGACCGTTCCCGGGCGCAGCCCGAATCCCAGAGCCTGACCTCGGCTTTCGTTTCTGTGATGCTCTCTGACTTTGGAAAAGTGGAAAAGTTCTTGTGGCATTATCTTATCGTATGGTTCATTCTCGCTGTGTTGTCGTATTTTGGCCTGGCCGTGATGTATAAATTTGCGTCAGAGTCTTCGCCGCTCTGGTATGTCTATCTTTCCTGGGGGCTGGCGTTTGTTGCTGGAATATTCTTGTCCATGTTGACCTTTCCACTCTGCGCCGATGAGGAAGGGAAATGGGAATACTTTTTGGTATGGATAGGCGGACTCTATTTTGCGGGTCTGTTGGCGTATTCTGCATCAGAATCCGCCAGCGCCATCGGCGGGTTGACAGGGCTGGTTCTTGCCGGCGTGACGGTTATCTACCGTCTCTGGAAAGGCTGGCAAAAAAGCCAGGCCGAGGAAGCGGCCAGGCAATTGGAAGCCGAAATCCGGGAGCGTGAAGAACGGCGAGAGGCTGAAGAGCGACGCCGGGCGGAAGCCGCTGCGAAATTACTGGAACGTCAGGCCTCTGGAGAGACGTCCCGCTCACGATATGTTTATGCCGACCCCTCTGACACGCTGGTCAAAGTGGGCAACCGGCCGGTGGTTGTCCGTTGCGAGACAGAATATTCAGGCAGCGATATGGGGTTTTCCAAGACGGAATGGTCTATCAAGACAATTGTGGATCGCAACGGACGCAGACTCAAACCGGTCTTCAAGCGGCAATGGACGGAAATCGCGCCCGGCATTGCCACCCGCAACCCCGGCTACCACCGGCGCTATTACCGAAGCGAAGAGGTTTGCAAGCAAGCCATTCGCATTTCTCGAGAAGCCTGTCCGGTCAGGGTGCTTTTCTACATGCGAGACTACTATGAGGATTACGAGGACCACGAAAATTACCAGGGCAGCAATCGCGAGAACTGGTGTCTATTCGAGGCGGAATGACCAGGCGCTTTGGACTTCCCGATAAACCGCCGGCTCCATGCCACATCTCAATCCAGGATGGAGAAGAGTAATATGGATTTTTTCGGCTTTGCACTTTTGTTCTACGGTCTCGCCGCTTGGCCGATTTACGCTCTGCTTGGCTACCTGGTAAAACGACTGACGCCGCCGCCCCCTCCAGAAGTCGAAGCCAAATTGAGAGAAGCGCGGGCAAAGGTGCGTCAAGCCCTGGATGATATTGAGCGGCATAACCGCGGGGAGGATCCCAACTATTGGGGCGATTCGGATATAGACCGCCTGGACATGGCGCTGGCTGAAGCAAGTGAAAGCCGTTACGACCCTCTGGGCGAATATTTTCCCTGGTGGGTAAAAGGGATGGCCAGTTTCAGCCTGGCAAAGGGATTGGTTGACCTGACGCTTCGTATCTGGTTCCACGGTGAGGATGTCTTTGGCGAGTTTCAAGATTGGGTGTGGATAGCGGGGTACCTGGGCATCGGCATCATCCTGATCTTGATCCCGCTTTTTGCTTGGTACACGGAAGGCCGTCACAAAACATGAGTTCAAACAGTTTCTCCCACCTGATGCTCGTCCCTACCCTGGCCTGCCCGGCGGCCTGCCGCTATTGCTTCGGTCCGCACGCCGGGAACGGCGTCATGTCGCCCGCCACGCTGGAGGCCGTGGCGCGCTGGGTCAAGACCTGGGGCGCCAGCGACCATCCCCTGGAGATCACCTTCCACGGCGGCGAACCGCTCCTGCCCGGGGCGCGCTTCTACCGCCAGGCGCTGCGCCTGCTGCGGGAGGGCATCGCCCCGCGCCCGGTCAAGTTTGCCGTCCAGAGCAACCTGTGGTTCCTGACCGACGAACTGTGCGAACTGTTCGCCGAGTATGATGTCGCGGTCGGTACCAGCCTGGACGGTCCGCAGTCCATCACCGACGCCCAGCGCGGCGAGGGGTACTTCCGCCGCACGATGGCCGGCGTCCGGCGCGCCCGTCAGCACGGTCTGAGCGCCGGCTGCATCTGCACGTTCACGTCCCGCTCGGTGAGTCAGGTGGACGAAATCGTGGACTTTTTCCTGCAGGAGGGGCTGAACTTCACCGTCCACGCCGCCGTGCCGCCGCTGGAGCATCCCGATTCGCCCTGGGCGCTTTCTCCACAGGCCCACGGCGACCTGCTGCTCCATCTGCTGGAGCGCTACCTGGAAGCCCTGCCCCGCCTGCGCATCAGCACGCTGGAGAACATGGTGCGCAGCGTCTCGGCGCGGCAGGGCGGCATCTGCACCTTCAGCAACTGTCTCGGGCGGCACCTGGCGGTGGACCCGCAGGGCTGGATCACGCCCTGTCAGCGCTGGGCGGGCAAGCCCGAGTTCCGCCTGGGCAACGTCCACGACAACCCATCGCCCGCCGACCTGGCGCAATCCCCCGTCTGGCGGATGTGGCGCGAGCGGGAAGAACGCATCGGCGAGGTCTGCGGGGAGTGTCCCCACTTGGAGATTTGCCGCGGCGGCTGTCCCTACGACGCCCTGGCGGCCAACGACGGACGCTGGGAACGCACCATGCGCGACCCCTACTGCGAGGCTTACCGGCGCTTCTTCGACGCGGTCACCGAACGGGCGCTGGCGGAGGTCTTTTCCGAGGAGAACCTGCAGGCGGTGGCCGAGCGCGGCGCGGACCGCTACGGGCTGCTGCAAAAGGGCAAACTGTTGACCCTGATGCGCGGCGGCCCGCACCCCCAGGAGACGCTGGCGCAGGCGCGGCGGACGGTCGCCGCGGCCGCGCTGGGGGTGAGCAACTCGCTGGACGAGGCGGTGGAGCGGCTGGAGCGACTGGGCGTGGTCACCCAGCGCGAGGTCGCTCGGCGGAGCGTGGCTGCGCTGGAACGGCAGTTGCGTCAGCCCGACCGCCGCCTGGTCAACGCCTATCTGCACGTCACCTACGCCTGCAACCTGACCTGTGCCCATTGCTACGCCGAGGGCAGCCCCGCCCGGCGCGAGGTGATGCCGGTGGAGGACGTCCTGCGCCTGGCGCGGGAAGCCGGGGAACTGGGCTTCCGCAAAGTGGTCATCACCGGCGGCGAACCGCTGGCGCACCCGGCGCGTCTGGCGCTGCTGGACGGGCTGGCGGAGGTGCGGCCGTCCATCCGCCCGGCGCGGCTGACCCTGCGCACCCATCTCGCCTATCCGTTCAGCCCCGACCTGGCAAAGCGCTTTGCCCGGGCGGTAGATCAGGTCATCGTCAGCGTGGACGGCGACCGGGCGACCCACGACGCCCGCCGCGGCGCCGGGACCTATGCCCGCACGGTCGCCAACCTGCGCCGCCTGCGGGAGTGGGCCCCCGACCTGCCGCTGATGCTGGCGGCCGTCCTGACGGGTGAACAGGCGCGGGGTCCGGCAGGTGAAGCGGTGCGCGCCCTGAGGGCGGAACTGGGCGCGCCGGTGCGCGTCCGTCCCCCCCTGCCGTTGGGGCGCGCCGCCGCCCGTCCATCCCCGCTGGAACCGCACACATCGCTGGAGGAAGATGGGACGACGGCGCTCGTCCACCAGACGCATATTACGTCCACCTGCGGCTTGGGGATGAACCTCTACGTCGCCCCCGACGGAGCGTGCTATCCCTGCTACGCCCTGCACGGCGAGGCGTATCGCCTGGGGGATGCCCGTGAGCAATCCTTGAAGACGGTGATGGCAGGCGAGGCATTTGAACGGTTGCGAACGATCACTGTGGACGCCACCCCGCACTGTCGGGGATGCGCGTGGCGCTACCTGTGCGGCGGCTATTGCCGCGCCTGGCGCGTGGGCGCCGACCTGCACGCCCCGCCCGCCGACTGCTCCCCCCTGCAGGAGCGGGCGCAGGCGATCCTGGTTGCCGCGCTGGAGGCGCTGGGCGTTTCTGGAAATCGCGCCCTGCAAGCGGGTCTCTTGCCTGAATTTCCGGACAGGCGACTGGAGCCAGCGTAAAAGCAAGGAGGAAACATGTCATCCAAATTGAAAACCATCGGCTTTTTTCTCTTCTTTCTCGTCGTTTCGGCGTACCTGTCGGCCTGCGCGCCGGATAGCGAGTGGAGAAAGATGGATTGGAAAGACATAGTCGGGTTGATATGTATGTCGCTGTTTTTAGTTATCCCGATTATCATGGTGTTAAAGGCGATAGTCAAAGGAATAAGCAAGATTGTTCTTGCTGCCACCAAACCCAACGTGCCCAGGATGTTGTCAAAAGGCAATGTCAAGGGCCTGATCCGGGCGCTCTCGTACCGCCATAATGACCACATCCGTCGCGCTGCTGCGCAGGCGCTGGTGAAAATCGGCGACGCCCGCGCCGTGGAGCCGCTGATTGCCGCGCTCAAGGATAAGGACAAGGATATACGCCAGTTAGCCGCCGAGGGGCTCAACAGACTGGGTTGGCAACCAGGGATGGATGAAACGGGGGCATGGTACTGGATGATCAGACGGGAATGGAACAAATGCATACAAATCGGTGTGCCTGCCGTAAGGACGCTCATCGTCGCGCTCAAAGATGAAAGTGAATATGTGCGCCGGGCCGCTGCGCAGGCGTTGGGAAAAATTGGCGATGCTCGCGCTGTGGGACCGCTCACCGCCGTGCTCAAAGAGGGGAATTCAGGTGTGCGTTGGGTCGCTGTGCAGGCGCTGGGGCAGATCGGCGACCCCCGCGCCGTGGGTCCGCTCATTGCTGCGCTCAAGAAGGATGCAGACAGGGATGTGCGCGAGGCCGCCGCTCAGGTGCTGGTCAAGATTGGCGCGCCGGCCGTGAAGCCACTTATCACCGCGCTCAAAGACGATTACTGGACTGTGCGCCGGGCCGCCGCCTGGGCGCTGGGGCAGATCGGCGATCCCCGCGCCGTGGAGCCGCTCATCGCCGCGCTCAAAGACGATTACTGGACTGTGCGCCGGGCCGCCGCTTGGGCGTTGGGGCAAATCGGCGACGCCCGCGCCGTGGAGCCGCTCATTGCCGCGCTCAAGGATCAAGACAAGGATGTGCGCGAGGCCGCCGCTCAGGTGCTGGTCAAGATTGGCGCGCCGGCCGTGGAGCCGCTCATCGCCGCGCTCATGGATGAGAACAGGGATGTGCGCCAGGCCGCCGCGCAGGCGCTGGGGCGAATCGGCGACGATTGTGCCGTGGAGCCGCTCATCGCCGCGCTCAAGGATCAAGACAAGGATGTGCGCAAGGCCGCCGCGCAGGCGCTGGGGCAGATCGGCGATGCCCATGCCGTGGAGCCGCTCATCGCCGCGCTCAAGGATAAAGATGAGGACGTGCGCCGGGCCGCCGCGGAGGCGCTGGTGAAAATCGGCGCGCCGGCGGTGGAGTCGCTCATCGCGGCACTCAAGGATAATAACGAGGGTGTGCGCGAGATCGTTGCACAGACATTGGACAAGTTGGGATGGAAACCAGCGGCGGACGGAACAGGAGCATGGTACTGGATAGCAAAGCGGGAATGGGGCAAATGTGTACAAATCGGCGCGCCGGCGGTGGAGCCGCTCGTCGCTGCGCTCAAAGGCGATTACTGGACTGTGCGCCGGGCCGCTGCGGGGGCGCTGGTGAAAATCGGCGTGCCAGCCGTGGAGCCGCTCATCGCCGCGCTCAAGGATAAAGATGAGGACGTGCGCCGGGCCGCCGCGGGGGCGTTGGGGGAAATCGGCGATACCCGCGCCGTGGAGCCGCTCATCGCCGCGCTTGAGGATGCAAACTGGAATGTGCGCCGGGCCGTCGCTTGGGCGTTGGGGGAAATCGGCGACGCCCGCGCCGTGGAGCCGCTCATCGCCGTGCTCAGGGATAAAGACGAGGACGTGCGCCGGGCCGCCGCTTGGGCGTTGGGGGAAATCGGCGACGCCCGCGCCGTGGAGCCGCTCATTGCCGCGCTCAAGGATCAAGATAAGGATGTGTGCAAGGCCGCCGCCGAGGCACTGGACAAATTGGGCTGGAAGCCTGCCCAAGACGAAAACGCGGCGTGGTATTGGGCTACCAAACAGGCTTGGGACGCGTGCGCGCACATCGGCGCGCCCGCTGTGCAGCCGCTCATTACGAGCCTGAGTGCATACGACCCCGACACGCGCAGAGCCGTTGCACAGGCACTGGTCAGGCTGTATCAAAGACCCGATGTCTCTCAAACGTGCAGACAGCAGATTCTTGCCGTCCGTAAGAGCATAACAGACATCCACGACGACCAGCCCCACATAGACGAGTCGAGAGATTGCTCCAGTAACCGTCCGCACACGGATAGGAACCTGGGCGTGGAGTTTCCATTGTAACCTGGTTACATTCGCTGGTTGGCAGAAGGAGGCAGACCATGTTTCTCTTTGGTCCCCCCAACGTGGAAAAGATGGAAGCCCGACGGGATGTGGAAGGGCTGATCAGGGCACTGAGCTACCGCAAGGATTGGGTGGTGCGCCGGGCCGCCGCGGGGGCGCTGGGTCAGATTGGCACCCCCCGCGCTGTGGATGCGCTCATTGACGCGCTCAGAGACCATCTACACGAGGTGCGAGAGACAGCCGCCAAGGCGTTGGATCGGTTGGAATGGCGCCCTGGACGGGACGAAAACGCAGCATGGTACTGGAGCGCAAAGCGAGAGTGGGAAAAGTGCGTAGCCATTGGCACACCTGCCATCGAACCACTCACCAGCATTGTGCTTAAAGATGCCTTGTGGAACACGCTCGTGCGCCTGGAGGCTGCCGAGACGCTGGGGCAGACGGGCGATGCTCGTGCCATAGAGTTGCTCATTCAGAGCCTGAGTGCAAGTGATGTAGAAACGCGTGTCATCATAGCACGCGCGCTGTTCAGGTTGTCTCAACGGCCCGATATTTCTCAAGCATGCAAAGAGCAAATTCTTACTGCCCTTGAGAGCCTAAAACGTCCACGATAATCCGCCTGTGGGGACGAGTTGAGAGATTGCCCCATGAACTGTGGGCATAAAGTTCCCAGGCCGTGACTTACTCAGAGCGCGTTGCTGATTGAATACAAGAAAGTGACATCTAAAAGCCATGAGCATTGAAAAATTACTCTTGATACTCCTCTTTTTGTTTCTCTTCGGGAGATGGATGATTGAGGGCGTGAAGTACTTGTTTAGCAAAACGAAGGCGCTGATCAAACCCAATATCCCCAGGCTGGTTGCCCGGCGTGATTTTGAAAGATTACTTCGCGCTTTGCGCCATGAGAATGTGAGCGTTCGACAAGAGGCTTTCCGTGCATTGGTAGATACAGGCGCGTTATGCGTGGAACACCTTTTGAAGACCCTGGAAGTGCATACGGAACTACGACATGAGATAACCCGTATCCTTTGTGAAATTGCCGATAGGCGCGCCGTCCAAGCAATAATCGAGGGATTAAAGGATACATCTATCCGGCCTGCGGCTATCCAGGCGTTGATAAAAATCGGTGAGCCAGCGATTTTGCCTTTGGTCGAACTCCTTCAAAGTCGCGATTGGGAAATTCGTCGCGCTGCTGCGGATGCGCTGATTGGGATTCACGCTCAATGTCCATCTCCTATCATCTTGAAAGCAAAAGAGCACATTTTACTGGCTTTGGGCCATGAGGATGTGCATACCGATGACGCTCCCCATACGGATGAAATGTTTTATTACAGTTATACCGATTGGAATGTTCATGATGATACGACCACTCACACCGAGCAACATCAAGACAAAATCCATCCCGTAGAATTTCCACTATAAGTTACGAGGTTGCTGTGATCCTATCTCGACAAGATATTGACGACATGACATCCCGCCGCGACGTGGACGGTCTCATCCGGGCGCTGGGTTGCCGGGAGAGCGCGGAGGTGCGCCAGAGAGCCGCGCAGGTACTGGGGGAAATCGGCGACGCCCGCGCCGTGGAGCCGCTCATCGCCGCGCTCAAGGATGCAGAGTGGGCCGTGCGCGCAGCCGCCGCGCAGGCACTGGGGGAACTGGGCAATCCGCCCTTATCGCGGCTTCTTTCTTCCGACTTTACGCCGGAGGAAATCGGCATCGAGCGCGCCGTGCAACCGCTCATCGCCGCCCTGGCCGACGAGGACCTGGGGGTGCGCTGCGCAGTCATCGAGGTCAGTAGCCGGATTAGGGATGAGGGGACCACCGAACCGCTCATCGGGCTACTGACCGATGAGAATGAAGAGGTGCGCTGCGCGGCAATCCGGGCGCTGGGACGGATGGGCGATGCGCAAGCCGTCCAACCGCTCCGCGCCGTTTTGGGGCAGCATCCCTACGTGGTCGCTAATGCATTGTCCAGGTTCGGCGCGGCAGGCATCGAGTCGCTGGTCAGCGCGCTCGGGGAGGCCAACCCCGACATCCGCCGCGCTGCGGCCTGGGCGTTGGGAAAGATAGGCGATCTGACGGCCGTGCAACCGCTCGTCGCAATGCTCCGTCACGAGGATAGAGAGACCGCCTTTTCGGCGGCTGAGGCTTTGCGAGAGATGGTCACCCTGAACGTAAAACCGTTCATCGAAGCCAGAGACAGCCCCACCGCAGCCAGAGAGATTGAGGAGCGTTTTGGAAGTCCGGAGATGGTCAATTTGTTGCTAAGCATGCTGGTATCCTATACCGAGCGCTCCCTGGTTCTGGGCGGACAAATCACCGATCCCGTTTCTCTTGCCTGGATAGGGGACGCTTATCGAAATCCTGACCGCGCTCTGCGCGGGGCTGTGTCTGCGGCCTATGCGTTGGGAGCCATCCAGGAAAAGAGGGCTGTGCGTCCGCTGCTGAAGGCGTTGGAGGACAGGGATACCGACCTGCGCCGCGCCGCTCTCTGGGCGCTGGGGCAAATCGGCGATTCCAGCGCGACAGAAGCCCTGCTCGCCGCGCTGAAAGATATGGAGGTCTCCGCTATGGCTGCCTGGGCGCTGGAGCGGATGGGCTGGCAGCCCGTTCAGGAGGAAGAATGGGGCTGGTATTGGCTGGCAAAGCGAGCCTGGCGAGAACCTGACGCTCCCAATGCCGAACGCATGACGGAGGTGTTCTGCAAGTTGTTGCAAGACGAAAACTGGGAAGCGCGCCAGCAGATTGCGCGCGCTTTGCGAGAGATGGGGACAGTCCGCGCTGTGGAACCGCTTGGTCGAGTTGCGCTGGAAGACGAAAACAAGGACGTGCGTTTTGCCGCCATCCTTGCCCTGGGCAGAATCGGTCATCCGGCGGCGATCGAGCTGCTGTTGACGCTCATCAGGAATGGCGATTCCCTGGCACTGGACGCGGCATCGGCGTTGGGCGAACTTGGCGACACCCGCGCCGTGGAGTCGTTGTTGGCTTTGCTCGAGTCTGAGAACAGCCTGGTGAGAGAGTCCGCTGCCCTGGCGTTGGGTAAGATAGGCGACACCCGCGCTGTGGAGAAGTTGCTTCCCCTGCTCAAGGACGAAAACAGCCAGGTTCGCTGCCGGGCAGCGCAGTCTCTGGAGCAGTTGGGATGGCAGGCCGGGCAGAATGCAGAAGGGTCCTGATGTGGCGTTGCCAGGCAAGGTTGGGACGAATGCGTTTCTACCGGACTGGCAGTTATCTGGCATGGGCGCCACCGTCATAGGGGACGACAACCAGGCAAGGCGCTCCCCCCTGCCGCGCCTTCGGCGGCGCGTTCGCGCAGCAGGGCGTTTTCGATGGCAAGTGCCATCTGCTCGGCAAACGCCATCCCCAGTTGAATCTGTTCGTCGTGAAAATCCTGCGGCTCGGCGTAGTAGAACACCATGCCGCCGTAGAGTTTGTCCTGAATGTAAAGCGGCACGGCGAACGAACCGGCGTACCGTTCGCGCAGGGCGATGCGCTCGCGCTTGATATTTTCCGGGATGGTTGGGTCGCGGCGAATCTCTTCCACCCGCTCTGGCAGGGGCGGGCTGGCTTTTTGGCTTTCGCGCTTTGCCCGCAGGCAGTTTTTGCCAAGTTTTTCACAGGTTGGAGGGCTTTCGCGTGTCTGGCTGGGCTTTTTTCGGGCTTTGTGCGCTTGCCCGCTGTGGTTCTGGTCGGGCTGGCACTTTCAAAATCGGCTGTCCTTGCCCGCAGGCAAAAAGCGGGCGTCTGGCGGGCGGTGGTTCGTCCGCGCGGCGGGGTCGAACTGCCCAACACCGTTTGCAGCGGACAGCGGCTTCGCCGCTGAAGGTACGCGCCGCGAGCCAGCCGAGTAAATTTTTGGCGAAGGAGTCTTGTCCGCGCCGCCGCTGCCGCTAAAACCAGC
>FWPV01009093.1_pt1 | contig 16979 bp, 16 predicted proteins | sample 2228371 | NCBI WGS metagenome assembly FWPV01 (sample SAMEA103939776, study PRJEB20133) | metagenome | reverse complement strand
TTATCTTATCCGAGTTGGTACAAAACCAAAACGGGGGAAGGAACAAATACAAAAGCTGAAGAAACCGACCGTAACGTATCTCACGCGAGCCGCCCGAAACACCAAGCCCCTAGCAGCAGCGCCCCTGTGGCGCAGACCGAAACGGAAGTGGATAATGAAGAAGCTCGAGCTCCCCCTGCACCCCCACCTGGAAACCATCTTTGGCTATCCTGGCGATGCGCCCAAAGTGGTGTTCTACTGGGAACCCGAAAGCGACAAGCTAATGTACGACGACGGCTTCGAGAGCGGCACCGCCAACGCCTGGGCCTACTTGATCTGGGCTGCCCATCCCTCGGTTAAGCCCTTGCTCACCCAAAGCGAGCACCCGATCTTGCTGCTCGAGCGGCGCGGACGCAAACTCTTCAGCGTCAGCCGCATGGAAGCCCTGGAAGCCCTCGAGGTTTCGGGGGTTCCCGATCTGAGCCTGCACGCAGGCAAGTACGACGAGCATGTCGAAGACTACCAGAGCGAGGAAGCCGTCGAAGCCATCCCTTGGAAGGAAGCCCAGCAACTCCTGGCCGACTTTGTGATCTGGCTGGGTAGTGGTTTGGATAACCGGAGGGCTGCTTAGAGTTCTCGAAAAATCATTGGGCTGAAGGCCCCGCAACGATAAACCTGAGCAGGTCAAATCCCGTCATCTTAGGCGCTAAAACATATCTCACCAGCAAAGGAGCGAAACAGACATGATCCAAGGACTGCAAACCCGTACCCGCGGTGCTCGTATTGTGAGGATGTTGCTTCGGAGGCTCGAGGCCTTTGTAGACCACCTGCGAGCCACTCAGGACGAACCCGTATCGCTGCACGGCGAAACCGATCAGCGCTATGCGGGTTTCGCCTTCAAATACCTCAAGCCTGCCGACTACCAGGCCCTGGGCTTTGAGCAGTCCTGTGAACCCAGCGCCTTCACCCGCCTGCAAGCCCGTCAGGCTGCGGCCTATCTGTACGAAAAGCGCAAGCTGAAGGAAGCGGCGTAGAAAGATAGTTAGTGCTTTTTCTACTTAACTAGCTACCGACCACTTCCTTTGGTCCAAGACCTACTCACCAAGCCCCATCTTTTCTGACCGTAACACACAAGGAGAAAAACATGTCCACCAATCTAGTCCTCACCAGCGGCGTTCTCAGCAAACACGAGCTTCGCTACACCCCCAAGGGCACCCCTTTGCTCGAGGTCACTCTAATCGGCAAGCGGGCCGTGGGCGAGAACCACATCTTCTCCCGCGCCGACTTCACCTTCTATGGCAAGATGGCCGAGCATTGGGCCGATCAGTTGGTAGACGGGCAAGCCTACCAGGCCATGGGTCGTCTGGTCTATGAGTCCTGGGAAGTGGACGGTGTAAAAGGCTCGCGCCTGCGACTGGTTGGCGAGGAACTCTTCAAGCTCGAAAACGCGGATGTACGCGAGGAAGAAAAAGGCCCTGTGCTCTACGGTGCCGAAAACCGGGTGATTCTGTCGGGCGGCCTGACCGCCGACCCGGAAATCCGCCAGACCTCGCTCAATACCCCCGTGGCCAGGGCCAGTCTGGGCTTCTCGAGCTGGGATGCTTCGGCAGGGCAAGCCCGGAGTCACTATATCGAGGTGGAAGCCTGGCGCGACCTGGCCACCCAGTTTGCCGTTCTGAAAAAGGGTTCGCCGCTACTCCTGGAAGGCTCGCTCAAAACCGAAGTCTGGGAAGACAAACAGACCAAAACCAAACGCTACAAGCGTGTCCTGGAAGTCCAGCGCGTGACCCCGCTGGCCCGTATCCGTAGCGCCGAACGAAACCTGGAAGAGCCTCCACTATTCGAGAACGGCACCAGGTCAAAGGCAAAGACCAAAGCCGCCTAAGGCGGTTTTCACAAACACCCCGCACAGCTTTTGTGTGTAATTTTCCCGAGTGATACCGGATTCAAAAAGATAGTCATTCAAAATAAAAAGGTTCAGAGGCTATCTTTTTGAATCCGCAATGACCGGCACGCTCAATCCAGCCGTTCGTAAGCTGGTAGGGTCAAGAACTCCCTGAATTCGGGTTGCAGCACCAGTTCGTCCAGGAGTTGTGCGGCTTCCTCGAGGTTTTTCATACCGCTCAGTTTGGCCATTTCTTCCTGCTTGAGCTGTGCGTACAGTTCCCTGGTGAACGCGCGCCCATCCTCCAACTTCGCGCCCTTTCTGAGCCACTGCCAGAGTTGCGAGCGGGAGATTTCGGCAGTAGCGGCATCCTCCATCAGATTAAAAATAGCCACCGCACCGCTTCCGCCAAGCCAGGCCGCCATGTACTGCAGCTCCACGCTGATGTTGTTGCGTATCCCGGCCTCGGTGATCTTGCCGCCTGGCACGTTGAAGTCAATCAGTTGCTCGGCTCTCACCTTGCCATCCACATCCTCGCGCAGGCGGTCTTTCTGGTTGGGCTTCTCGCCTAGCACCCGGTCGAAGACCGCCAGGGCTACTGGTACCAGGTCGGGATGGGCCACCCAGGTGCCATCGAAGCCATCACCCGATTCCCGTTCTTTGTCCTTGGTGACTTGCTCGATGGCTTTGGCGTTCACTTCGGGGTCTTTGCGGCTGGGTATGAAGGCCGACATCCCCCCGATAGCGTGGGCTCCGCGCTTATGGCAGGTGCGCACCAATAGCTCGGTGTAGGCCCGCATGAAGGGTACCGTCATGGTGACCTGCGAGCGGTCGGGGAACAGCACCTCATGCGTGGCAAACTTCTTGATGCAGCTAAAGATGTAGTCCCAGCGCCCCGCGTTAAGACCGGCTGCATGTTCGCGTAGTTCGTAGAGGATTTCCTCCATCTCGAAAGCGGCCAGGATGGTTTCGATAAGCACGGTGGCCCGGATGGTGCCCTGGGGAATACCCATGTAGCTCTGCGCGAACTTGAAGACGTCGTTCCAGAGGCGGGCCTCGAGGTGGCTCTCGAGCTTGGGCAGGTAGAAGTAGGGGCCACTGCCGCGTTTGAGGAGCTCGTGGGCATTATGGAAAAAGTACAACCCAAAGTCGAAGAGGCTTCCCGACATCGGCTCACCATCTATCAGCATGTGCCGCTCGTTCAGGTGCCAGCCGCGAGGACGCACCAGCAAGGTCGCGGTTTGCTCGTTGAGCTTGTATTCCTTTTCGGGCGTGCTGAGGTAGATGGTACGACGCACCGCATCCATCAGGTTTTGTTGACCCTGCACCACATTTTCCCAGGTCGGCGAGAGCGAGTCTTCGCAGTCGGCCATGAAAACCCTGGCTCCTGAGTTGAGGGCGTTGATCATCATCTTGCGCTCGGTTGGGCCAGTAATCTCCACCCGGCGGTCGTTGAGGTCGGCTGGGGCTGGTGCAACCCGCCAGTCACCTTCGCGCATGAAGCGGGTATGAGGCAAAAAAGAGGGTTTTTCCCCTGCAGCAATACGCCTGGCAATCTCGGCACGACGCTGCAACAAACCTTTGCGAACCGCATTGAACTCACGCTGGAGTCCGGCCAGAAAAGCCAGGGCTTCGGGGGTCAGTACCGTATCGGAAGCGGGTAGTTTGGGGCCAGTAATCTGCACACCGTCGGGCATCTCGCTCATAGGGGTCTCCTGGTCGGGGAATAGGGAGCAAAACCGCCTGCATCCCTTGTTATGCCCAAGCCTAGCCCTTCGAAAATAAGTTTGTCAACCAGTGAGATTTTTTTGCGCCTGTTGAAAAATATCTCGAGCTGGTATAGCTTTGAAACATGGAAGCCAAGCGTCGTCCGGGCCGCAGCCGCTCTACCGAAGTAGGCGAGGTACGAACCCTGGAGCGGGGTTTACACCTGCTGGAAATACTTTCTGAGGCCGAAACCCTCTCGCTATCCGAGCTGGCCCGCAAGACTGAACTTTCACCCAGCACAGCCTACCGCCTCCTGGAAACCCTGCGAAGGCGGGGTTTTGTCGATTGGGACGAGGCCAGGGGCTTGTGGAAGGTAGGCCTGCGTGCCTATCAGGTAGGCTCCGCCTTTCTAACCCGGGGCGGGCTGATCGAAGCCGCTACTCCAGAGATGGAAAAGCTGGTCGACGAGCTCAACGAGACCGTCAATCTGGCGGTGCTGGACGGGCACGAGGTCATCTACATCGCCCAGGTGGAGGGACGACAGCTCATTCGCATGTTTACCCGCATCGGGGCCCGGGCTCCCATCTACTGCACCGGGGTCGGCAAAGCCCTGCTGCTCGAGCATAGCGAGGCCGAAGTGCGGCGAATCATCGGCGCCGGGCCTTTTAAGCCTTATACCGCCAAGACCATCACCACCCTGGATCGTTTTCTGCAAACCCTTCAGGAAGCCCGGCAGCGGCGCTACGTGCTAGACGACGAAGAGCGGGAGGACGGAGTGCGCTGCATCGCAGCCCCCATCCACGACAACCGCGGCAAGGTGGTGGCCTCCATGTCGCTCTCGGCCCCTGCGACCAGGGTTCCCGACGAGCGTCTGCTCGAGCTTGGCGCACGGGTACGGCAGGCCGCCGATGCCGTCTCGGCACGTCTGGGTTGGGCAGGATAGCCAGAGCTTGGGCCTCGAGGCCGCCCACTCCTCGGCCCAGGCCCTCGCGAGCCGGAAAGCAAATACGAGGGTCTCTTTTGAACAGCTAACCGATACGGGCTTCTACGTACTCCCGCTCCCCCGCCGCGATTTGCCGGGCCAGTTCGATATCCTTGGGGTACTCCTTGCCCCTGTTAATCAGATAGGTCTCGTAGCGCCCTATCTCAAAGCGCTCCACTATGCTCTTGAGGGCCTTGCCCAGATCAAATTCCTTGCAGGAGAAAATGTCCACGCTGATAAAACGCTGGCTGGGAAAAGTGTGAATCGCAATATGGCTTTCTGCGATGATGACCACACCCGTAATCCCCTCTGCCTGACCAGGCAAGGCCGCGTAGCGCTGCACCACAGGTGGCAACACCTTGGTCATCTCCATCTCTTCCGGAAGCTGATCAAGAACCTGCCGGATAAGCTCGGAGTCGGCCAGTTTCTCAGCGTTGGCGTGGTAGCCGTCTATCATCAGGTGCGGGCCAAAACCAAACAGTTCCAACCTCGTATCCTCCAAAAGCTTGCGGCTTTCAAGCATTGGGCTTGGCCCTTTGCCTTGTCCGCAGCTCCTGCAAGACGGCCACCCAAGGGGTCGTCTTAACAGCCCATCATTATGGGGCCGAGGGGGGCAGGTGTCAATCAAGTCTGAGAAAAAACGTGCTGCACAAAAAATAAGCGCGATTCGCGGCAGGCAGATTGGAATAAATGTTATTAATTACACCAGTGTTTTCCTCGAGGCATTGTGGGCTTCTTTTATTTCCATAGCTACACCAGTGTAGGTATAATCGGGCAGGAATGAATATGCAACCCGTAAGAGGCAACGAAAAACGCTTTACAGATCGGCAGGACAACTGGTGGATCGAGCCCCTCTTCACTGTGCTGAGCCTGGGCCTATTTGGCATCTATGCTTTCTGGGTGGCCTGGAACCGCCAGCACTTCGAATACGGGCCTTACATATCGCCCTTCTACTCGATTCCCATTCCTGGCGTTCACGCCCGCGATCTGGACTGGCTGGCTATCTCACCCGCCTTCCTGGTGCTGTGGATTCCGCTGGGCTTCCGTGCTACCTGCTACTACTACCGTAAGGCTTATTACCGGGCCTTCTTCTGGGATCCGCCAGCTTGCGCAGTACCCGAATTGCGCAAGTCATACAGTGGCGAACGGGCTTTCCCCTTTGTGCTCAACAACCTTCACCGCTACTTCTGGTACCTCTCTATCCCTGTGATGGTCTTCCTCTGGTATGAGGCCATCAAGGCCTTCTTCTTCAGCGATGGTTTCGGCATTGGGGTCGGCAGCCTGATCATGCTAGCCAACGTGATCTTGCTTTCTTACTACACCTTCTCCTGCCACGCCTGGCGGCACATTGCCGGCGGTTGCCTCAACTGTATGTCAAAGCACAAAACCCGCTACAACCTGTGGCAGCGCATTACCCGCATCAACGAAAGCCACGGGTTCTGGGGAGTAACCAGCATGCTTTCGGTGTGGTTTACCGACGTTTACATTCGCCTGTGCTCGATGGGCACCATCACCGATTTTCGCTTTTTCTAAAGGAGCCAGATCATGGAGTCCTACACAACCTACGATTACGATGTACTGGTCATTGGCGCGGGTGGCGCTGGCCTCCGGGCGGCTATCGCGGCCATCGAAAAAGGGGCCAGGGTAGGGGTCGTCACCAAGAGCCTCCTGGGCAAGGCCCACACCGTGATGGCTGAGGGGGGCATGGCTGCGGCCATGGGCAACGTGCGGCCCGAGGATAACTGGAAGGTACACTTCCGCGACACCCTCAAGGGTGGGGGGATGCTCAACAACTGGCGAATGGTCGAGAACTACACCAAGGAAGCCCCCGACCGGGTACGCGAGTTGGAGCAGTGGGGCGCCGTTTTCGACCGCACCCCAGAAGGCAAAATCAACCAGCGCAACTTCGGTGGGCACTCCTACCCTCGGCTCGCTCACGTAGGCGACCGTACCGGGCTAGAACTCATCCGTACCCTGCAAGACCACGCTGTAAAGGTGGGCATCAACGCCCACATGGAAACCACCATCTACCGCCTCCTCACCGAGGGTGGTGCAGTGGTGGGCGCACTGGGCTTTAATCGCCAGACCGGCGATTTCCTGGTCTTCCGGGCCAAGGCTGTGGTGCTTGCCACAGGGGGCCTGGGGCGCATCTATCAGATTACGTCCAACTCCTGGGAGTGCACCGGCGATGGCTTTGCCCTGGCCTCCATGGTAGGCGCGGATTTGATCGACATGGAGTTCATCCAGTTCCACCCCACGGGCATGATCTGGCCTCCCGGTGTGATGGGGGTGCTGGTAACCGAAGGGGTACGCGGCGAGGGCGGTGTTCTCAAGAACAGCGAGGGCAAACGCTTCATGTTCGACAATGTACCTGAGCGCTACAAGGGCGAGTTCGCCGAGACCGAGGAAGAGGCCGAGCGTTGGCTCAGCGGCGACCGCGAAGCTCGCCGTCCGCCGGAGCTTCTAACCCGCGATGTGGTCGCCAGGGCCATCCGGCGGGAAGTAAACGAAGGGCGGGGCAGCCCGCACGGGGGCGCCTTCCTGGACATTGCCAGCCGCCGCAGCGCCGACTACATCAAGAAGAAACTCCCCAGCATGTACCACCAGTTCATGAAACTGGCCAACCTCGACATCACCAAGGAGCCCATGGAGGTGGGGCCAACCTGCCACTATGTGATGGGGGGTATCCGGGTAGACCCTGACACCCAGGCTACCAACGTCCCCGGCCTTTATGCGGCGGGGGAGGTAGCGGGCGGTCTGCATGGAGCCAACCGCCTGGGCGGAAACTCCCTCTCCGACCTGGTGGTGTTTGGTCGCCGGGCTGGCCTGGCAGCGGCAGAGTGGGCAGCAGCTCAGAGCGGCTCTTATAAGGTCAACGATGCGCAGGTACGGGACTACATCACCGAAGCGCTCCAGCCCTTCAACAATCCCCAGGGCGAGAACCCCTTTGCCCTGATGAAGGAGCTTCGCAGCACCATGCAAAAGAATGCCGGCATCATGCGCGAGGAAGGCGAACTCAAGGCCCAGCTGGACATCCTGGCGAGCCTGAAAAAGCGTGCCTGGAACACCTCGGCTTCGGGTACCAGGGTATATAACCCCGGCTGGCATACCGCACTGGACATGCGCCTGATGGTAGAGATTTCTGAAGCGGTGGTGCTGGCCGCGCTGGCCCGCAAGGAGAGCCGGGGTGGTCACGCGCGTCTGGACTACCCCGACCCCGACCCCACCTTTGCCAAACTCAACCACATTATCCGACGTAGCAGCGATGGCACCCTCAGTGTGGTGGCAGAACCGCTGCCGGAGATGCCCGAAGATCGGCGCAAAATCGCCGAGGCCAAAGACCTCAAGGAACTCAGCGACAAGGTAGGAGCCTGAAATGCAAAACCTTACATTCAAGGTATTCCGGGGCGACAAGAACGGCGGTGAACTTAAGGACTACACCGTAACCGTCGAGGAAGGGATGGTAGTGCTGGATGCCATCCACCAGATTCAGGCCGAGCAGGCCCCCGACCTGGCCTGCCGCTGGAACTGTAAGGCTGGGAAGTGCGGCTCCTGTGGGGCCGAGGTCAACGGCAAGCCCACCCTGATGTGCATGACCCGCCTTGACTCTATCGACACTTCCAGGCCCGTTACGGTGCGCCCCATGAAGACCTTCCCCTTGATCCGGGATCTGGCCACCGATGTGAAGTGGAACTACGAAGCCAACAAGAAGATCAAGCCCTTCACGCCGGCTCCCAGCACTGACTGGGTCATGATGCAGGAGGACGTGGACCGGGTGCAGGAGTTCAGGAAGTGTATCGAATGCTTCCTTTGCCAGAACGTTTGCCACGTACTGCGTGACCACGACGAGAAGACCGGCTTTATTGGGCCGCGCCTGCTGGTGCGTACCGCCAGCCTGGAAATGCACCCCCTCGATACCGCCAACCGCCTCGAGATGCTTAAAAACGAGGGCGGCATCGGCTTCTGCAACATCACCAAGTGCTGCACCGAGGTCTGCCCCGAGCACATCCACATTACCGATAACGCCATCATCCCGCTCAAAGAGCGGGTCGTGGACGAGTACTACGATCCGGTCTTGAGCTTCTTCCGGCGTCTGTTCGGCAGCAAGAAACGGGCCGAGCCCAGTGGTCAGGCCGCAGACGACTGAATACCCCCCCGCCAACCCCCTCTCCTTGATATCAGGGAGGGGGTTTGTATGTCTATACCAGATTTCATAGCCGATTCGGTTAGTTCATCGCCGAACGGTGACGAACTGACCCGACTGAAGTTATCCGCGTAGCGGAGGGCGATACCGCCCCTTGGAAAGGAGACGCTTTCTTCGCCGAGACGCCTTTTTCGCCGACCGAAGGGAGGGGTGCGTAGCGAGGGGTGGGGTGTGCTCCAGGATTCAAGTTGCGCCGCGCGCGGCGCAACCAGGGCTCTGGATTTTTCGGTTTGAATGACTATCTTTTTTAATCTGGTATCTGTGGTTGGCCAAATGGCGTTCTACACAGGATTACTTTACCAGGCAATTTGCGCAATGCCGAAATTGTTGCAAAATAATGAGAACGTTTTATGCCACCACAAACAACCCTCGAGGACCCCGACTTCACCGCGCCCATGCGGGCCAGATTCTACTTTTTCATCCTGCCGGTGGTGATCTGGGCCTCCTTGTTTGCCTGGTTCCAACTGGACATTCCCAGCGAGGATACTTTTTACGAGAAATACGCCTTGCTGATCATCGCGGTCTGGCTGGGGCTGTGCTGGGTCGGGCTTTTGTTCCCCCGGCGGGTGCCCTTTCACACGGTCGAGCGTGGGGTTTTCTGGAGCGCCGCCTTGTTGATGGTGCTCAACATCTATTACAACCTGCTGGCTTTGAACAGCGAGGGATTGTGGAATTCCTCGCTGTGGATTGCAGTGGTGTTCGTGATGGCCTACTTCGTGTTTGCGCCCCGCCAGGCCTGGTTGGTTTCACTAGGAGTCTTCTCGGCTTTTGTGTTTGTAGGTCTGCTGGCCCTGGTACCTCAGGCCTTGCAGGGGTCGATCTTCGACACCAATACAGTGGTGCAGCTTTACGTCTCGCAGCTGGTGTATCTGTTGCTATTCCGGCTGCTGGTGCTTTCCAAGGAGCACTCCATGCGGGTACGCCTCGAGGCCGCTCAACTGTACGGCCTGGCTCATACCGATCCACTGACCAACATATCTAACCGTCGCTCCATTATGGCAGCCCTGCACCGGGCCCTCGAGCAAAACCAGCAAACCGGAGGACCCTTGTCGCTGGTGCTGCTGGACCTGGATCGCTTCAAACAGATCAACGACCAGTACGGGCACGAGATGGGCGACAGAGTACTGGTTCATACCGTCCAGCTCTTGCAGCGGAACCTTCGCCAGGGCGACCAGATAGGGCGCTGGGGCGGGGAAGAGTTTGTGATACTGCTACCCAACACCCCCCTTCAGGAAGCCCGCCAGCTATGCGAGCGGCTCCAGAAGCTACTGGCCGAGAATCCCCTGGACAACCTGCGGCCCATTTCGGCCAGCTTTGGCATAGCCACGGCTGCACCCGGTGATACCCCCGACTATCTGATCTCGAGGGCCGACACAGCGATGTATATCTCCAAGCAGGCGGGCGGCAACCGGATTGAGGCAACCTAGGCAAGCCCACTGATCTCGAGTACAAACAGCAAATACATCACCAAAAAAAGCATCCCCTCCCAGTTGGAGATACGCCGGTCTTGCACCAGCAGATAGAACAGCAGCGACGACCCCACCACAAAAGGCAGCGCAAACCCGGTCAGCTCGGGCGGCGCCTTGACGGTTCCATACAAAGCCCCCGCCCCCACCACCACCAGCGCATTGAACACGCAAGAACCCAGAATGTTGCCTACCGCCAGGGAGGCTTTACCCTGCCGCGCCGCGGTAATACTCACCACCAGCTCCGGCAAGGTCGTGCCCAGGGCCAGGATGGTCACTGCCACAATGGCCGTTGGAATCCCCAGGCCCGTGGCCAGGCCCTGGAGGCTATTGACCGTCCAGTCGGCCCCGAAGTAAATCTCCACTGCGCTCAGCCCCACGATGAACAGGTCGCGCAGGGCTATGGGTGATCTGGTCGCACCGTTTTGCCCGCTGCTGCCTTCCCTTAGCAAATAAGCCACATAAACGCTGTAGACCGCCAGCAGGCAGAGCCCTTCCACCCGGCCCACCACCCCGTCAAACATCACCACACCCAGCACAAAAGCCGAACCCACCAGAAAATGCAGGTCTATGGCGATGTAGGCCTCTCCCAAATACACCGGGCGCAATACCGAAAAAACCGTGCTTACCCCTAGAATCAAGAGCAGGTTGGAAACGTTGGCCCCCAGGACGTTGCCGCTCACATTTTCCGAGACCCCCTGGCTGACCGAGAACAGCCCTGAGACCAGCTCTGGCAGCGAGGTACCCACCCCCACGATGACCACGCCGACCATGAAGGTAGACATTCCCAGCGCTAGGCCAATGCGCTCGGCAGCTCCGGTAAAAAGCCTGGCAGAAAATAGCAGCAAGGCCAGGCTGCCTATAAAGGTCAGGGAAAGCAGCAGCATCGTTTGGCTCCCGCTCGAGATTACCTGGATGGTTCAGCGAAAAGCAAACGCTCTGGAAAAATTCGTCCCTGGGCTGGCTATGCAGGGGTCAGTGAGCGCACTGCTTCAAGCTCGTTGTACAACGGCTTGGCAATAAAGCCCCCGCCCAGCAGGCGGTCGCCCTGGTAGAAGACCGCCGACTGCCCTGGGGTTACGGCAAACTGAGGTTCGTCCAGTCGGATCGCCATCCGACCTGGAGCCATTTCCTCCACCCTGGCCGGCACCGGCTTGGTGCGGTAGCGCACCTGGACTTCGATTTTTTCCGGCAGCTTTTCCACCAGCAGGTTGGTCTCACGCACCTCGAGGCCCCCCCACATGCAGGCCTCCTTTGGCCCCACCACCACTTCATTGGTGGCGGGGTTGACCCGCACCACGTAGCGCTCGAGGTGGCTTTTCCAAAGCCCCAGGCCCTTTTTCTGGCCTATGGTGTAAAACTGCGCCCCGGCGTGCTCGCCAATTTGCTGGCCGGTCTCGAGGTCGATCAGGGGGCCGGGCCGGGCCTCGATGTGCTGGGCCAGGAAGTCCTTCAAATCCCCCTGCACAAAGCAGATGTTCTGGCTCTCGGGCTTCTTGGCGGTAGGTAGACCGTACTGCTCGGCCAGGGCCCGCACCTGGGGTTTTTCCATGTGTCCTACCGGGAAGAGCAGGTGGGGGATGGCCTCTTTGGGCGTGCCCCACAGGAAGTAGGTCTGGTCTTTCCTGGGGTCGCCCCGGTACAGGCCCCCCTCACGGTTGATGACGTAGTGCCCGGTGGCGACGTAGTCGCAGCCCAGCATCCGGGCTTTCTTCAAGAGGGAGTCGAACTTGACCCTTGTGTTGCAGTTCACGCAGGGGTTGGGGGTCTCGCCGGCCTGGTAGCCCGCAAGGAAGGGGGCGATGATTTTTTCCTGGAACTCCTCGCGGTAGTCGAGCAGGTAAAAGGGTATGCCGATGAGGTCGGCCACCCGCCGGGCCTCGTAGGCGGCGTCGGGCGAGCAGCAGGTCTCGAAGCAGTCGTCCTTTTTGTGGTCGGGCCAGAAGCGCATCATGGCCCCGATCACCTCGTAGCCCTGCGCCTTGAGCAAAGCCGCAGCCACCGAGGAGTCTACCCCCCCGCTCATGGCGGCCAGTACCCGACCCTTCGACATCCCAAGCCACTTAGTTTAGCGTAGTACGCACCAAAGAATGGCAGCTAGCTTACCCAAGGGGATACGCCATTCCTAGCAATGGTTGACCGTTGAACCCCCCGGGCTTTAGCATGGCCTGGGGGTCGCCCCCTACCTTTAAGCCGATCCTGCGAGGTCGGAAAGGAGAGCCGATGAACGATATTGGTAAAAACAAACCTAGCGCCGCGCCCGTTTGGGGCGCTTTTTTTACTCGAGGTGGCCCATGGAAAAGAAGCTGACCTTCAAATCCAAGCTGCTCAACGAAGACGAGGTGCGCCGGGCCCTGACCCGCATCGCCCACGAGGTGATTGAGAAAAACAAGGGTACCGAAGGGCTGTGCTTTGTGGGGATTCATACCCGGGGCATTAGCCTGGCCCGCCGGCTGGTGGAGCTGGTGGAGCGCTTTGAGGGCAAGCGCCTTCCGATGGGCATTCTGGACATTACCCTCTACCGCGACGACCTGACCGAGGTTGGCCTCCAGCCCAAGGTGCGCGAGACCCGCATCCCCTTCGACCTCAATGGCAAGGCGGTGGTGCTGGTGGACGATGTGCTCTACACCGGGCGCACGGCCCGGGCAGCCCTGGACGCCCTGATTGACCTGGGCCGGCCCAGCCGTATCTACCTGGCGGTGCTGGTCGACCGGGGGCACCGCGAGCTGCCCATCCGGGCCGATTTCGTAGGCAAGAACCTGCCGACCGCCAGAAGCGAGGTAGTCAAGGTCAAGACCCAGGAAGACGACGGCGAGGACGCGGTGGAGCTGTGGGAGGTGGAGGCATGAGTGCCTCGGCCACCCCTACCTTTCCTCCCCACCTGCTGGACTTCCAGGACTGGAGCCGGCCCCAGATCGAGAGCCTCCTCGAGACCGCCCGCATGATGCAGGAGGTGCTGGCCCGCCCGGTGAAGAAGGTGCCGGCCCTGACCGGCTTCACCGTGGCCACGGTTTTTTTCGAGCCCTCCACCCGCACCCGCATCTCCTTTGAGCTGGCGGCCCGGCGCATGTCCGCCGATGTGGTGAGCTTTAGCGGGGCCATGAGCTCCACCACCAAGGGCGAAACCTACCGCGATACCCTGCGCACCCTCGAGCAGCTGGGCATCGACGCCTACATCATCCGGGCCGATGCGGCTGGGGTCTGCCACCAGGCCTACCGCTGGCTGGGCAGGCCCGTTCTGAACGCCGGGGATGGCTGGCGGGCCCACCCCACCCAGGCCTTGCTGGACGCTTTTACCCTGCTGCAGAGCTTAGGGAGCCTCGAGGGCAGGAAAATTGCCATCGTGGGGGATATTCTGCACTCCCGGGTGGCCCGCTCCAACACCGAGCTTCTGCCCTTGCTGGGGGCTGCGGTGGTGGCCTGTGGCCCGGCCACCCTGTTGCCGGCCAGCCTGCAGGGGGCCCGCCTCACCACCGATTTGCGAGAGGCCCTAGAAGACGCCGATGCGGTGATGGTCTTACGCCTGCAAAAAGAGCGCATGGACAAGGGCCTGCTCCCCTCCTTGCCGGAGTACATCGCGGCCTACCAGGTCACCCAGGCCCGCCTGGGCTGGGCCAAGCCCCAGGCTCCCCTGCTCCACCCCGGCCCCATGAACCGCGATGTGGAGCTGGAAGGCCTTCTGGCCGATTCACCCAGAAGCCTGGTGGAGCGGCAGGTGGCCAACGGACAGGCGGTACGGATGGCGGTGCTGTATCACCTCTTGGTGGGGCGCAAAAGGAGCGAAGGATGAAGGGGAAAATCCTTTTCAGGAATGTCCGGCTGGTGGATGGGCGGGGCGACTTCGGCCAGGCCGATGTGCTCATTGGCGAAGGGCGGATTCTCTCGCTGGCGGGCGGGGAGGCCCCTAAGGTGGTGGAGGCAAAGGGCCTGGTGCTTTCTCCTGGTTTATGCGACCCCCACGCCCACCTGCGCGAGCCTGGGCAGGAGGTTAAGGAAGACTTGGAAAGCGGCCTCACCGCAGCGGCCCGGGGGGGCTATACCGATGTGGTCTCGATGCCCAACACCCAGCCGGTGGTGGACACCCCCGAGGCGGTGCGGGCCTTGCGGGAAAAAGCCCGCCAGATTGGACAAGCCCGGCTCCACCCCGCCGCCGCCCTGACCCGGGGGCAGGAGGGGCAGTGGCTGAGCGAGGCCCGGCTTTTGCAGGAGGCCGGGGCGGTGCTGCTCACCGACGACGGGCGCACCAACGAGGAGGCCGGGGTGCTGGCCTTAGGCCTGCGCTACGCCGCCTCCTGGGGCCTGGTGGTGGCGGTGCACGCCGAGGATGCTGGCCTAAGGCGGGGGGGGGTGATGCACGAGGGGACGGTCTCCTTCCGGCTGGGCCTGCCGGGCAACCCGGCCTACGCTGAGTCGGCCCGTGTGGCTCGCGACCTCGAGCTTTTGCGCTACGCCCTGGAGTACGCTCCTTCCATACCCCGGCTCTTGCACATCCAGCACCTGAGTACCCGGCGGGGGCTGGAGCTCGTCCGCCAGGCCAAGCGGGAGGGCCTGCCGGTCACTGCCGAGGTGACCCCCCACCACCTGACCCTGACCGATGAGGCTTTAGCCTCCTTCGACCCTGTGTACAAGGTGGCCCCACCTCTGCGCCCCCGGGCCGACCTCGAGGCCCTGCTCGAGGGCTTGCTGGAGGGCAGCATCGACTGCATCGGCACCGACCACGCCCCCCACACCGCCGACGAAAAAGCCCTCGACCTGCTGCGGGCCCCCTTCGGGATCCCCAACCTCGAGGTGGCCTGGCCTTTGCTCTACACCGAGCTGGTCGAGAAACAAGGCTTCCCCCTGGCCACCTTAGTCGAGCGCTTCACCGATGGCCCCCGGCGGGTGCTGGGCCTGGCCCCCATCCACCTGGAGGAAGGGGCCGAGGCCAGCTTAGTGCTGTGGAACCCTGCCGAGGCCCGCCCGGTCGACCCTTGGGCCTTTGCCTCCAAGGCCCGGTACAGCCCCTGGGCGGGTTGGCGGCTGCAGGGCTGGCCTGGCCTGACCTTGGTGGAGGGGCGGGTGGTCTTTTCTGCTTCTCATCCAGAGCTGCTGTACTGAACTCCATGCGCCTCTGGAAGATTTTGCTACTGGGCCTGCTGGCCGGCTGCACCAACGCCCCGCTGCGGGTGCCTTTGGCCGATTTCGACGTGAACATCGCCCTGGTGCCAAGCGACCGGGTGCTTTTCGTCAAGCAGAGCTTCGACAAACCCCCCCTGTCCCTTTCCCAGGTGGCCCTCGAGGGCTACCTCACCTACTGGCAGGAAAGCACCACCCTGGGCTTCTACGCTGCCGATGCCACCCCCTGCTCGCCTACTCGGGTAGGTTCGGAAGAACTCTACCTCTGCAACCCCAATGGGTCGGGCATTGCCTCTTTAGGGCAGGTAGGCTTCAGTAACGGGGCCATCCAGCGCTTCGAGTTCAGCCACAGCACGCTGACCCGCGGCATCAATAGCGGAGAGCTATGGCTGGGGGTGCGGCTCGAGGGGGGCCTGGCTACCGCCGGCACCCTCCAGTTCCGCAGCCTGGTGGCCCGGGTAACCGTGTTACCCTGAATTACATCCAGGAATTAAGAACGATTGGCATCCGGAAAATAATCTGGCTATACTCAGCAAGCGCAGATGGAACGCTTGCTGGTTGTAGAAGACGACCCCCAACTGGCCCGCCTGATGACTTCAGCTCTAGGGCGCGAGGGGTATACCCTGTTGGTGGCCGACAACGGCCTGGATGCGGTGCAGATGGCCCCCCAGGCCGACCTGATGCTCTTGGATCTGGGCCTGCCTGGGCTGGGCGGCCTCGAGGTCATCCGCGAGCTGCGGGAGGCCGGGTGGAACCTGCCCATCCTGGTTATAAGCGCCCAGGGCACGGAGGAGATTCGGGTACGGGCCTTGGAGCTGGGGGCTGACGACTACCTGACCAAGCCCATGAGCGTGCGCGAGATGGTGGCGCGGGTTCGAGCCCTGCTGCGCCGCAGCCGGCCCGAACAGGAAATTCAGGTAGGTGACCTGCGCATCCTGCTCAAACGTCGCCAGGTCTACCAGGGCGAACGCCTGCTGGATTTGTCGCCAACGGAGCTCGAGCTGTTGCTCACCCTGGCCCTCCACCCCGGTGAGGTTTGGAGCCGCGAACGCCTGCTGCAGCGGGTCTGGGGGGCCGAGCGGGCAGGTTCGGTGGATGAGCGCGTGGTAGATAGCTACGTGGCGCTGTTACGGCGCAAGCTGGGTGATGACCCGAAAGCCCCCCGCTATGTCGAGACTGTTTTCGGACAAGGTTACCGGCTGGCAGAAGAACCCAATAACTAGAGTGTTTCCATAAAAGCGTTACGTAACTTATATACCCCAGGCACGTATTTATCTTCAGTTGTGAAACACTTTTGAAAGTGAAAAAGCTAGGCAATGTTTATTTGACCGGCACCTGTGGCAAAGGCATTGCTACACTCCGAGCTGTGCGGGAGATAACCCCTGGCGCTAAAGGCCGGGTACCCCGCCGGAGGAATCATGCGTGTGAAGCAATGGTGGATTGTGAGTTTGGGGCTGCTGCTGGCTTTTGCCCTGGCCCAGTCTCGCACTGACATCCGGCTGGATCTGAAGGCGTTTCGGGTTCTGAGCGTAGAGGAGCAAGGCCGCACGGTAGAGAGGCTCGAGGCAGCCCTCGACGCCAAGCCCGGTGAGCTCATCGAGTACCAGCTCAGCGCCCAGAACACCACCGACAACCCCCTCA
>FWPV01009089.1_pt1 | contig 16981 bp, 14 predicted proteins | sample 2228371 | NCBI WGS metagenome assembly FWPV01 (sample SAMEA103939776, study PRJEB20133) | metagenome | reverse complement strand
CGGATGCTTTCATGGGACGCCCTCCTGAGGATTAGGATAGTGAAATTATATCAGAATCCGGCGTTTTTCGATTTTCTTACAGCAAATATTCTTTCAACTGCCTTGAGCGGCGCGGGTGGCGCAGGCGGCGCAGGGCTTTGCCCTCGATCTGGCGGATGCGCTCGCGGGTCAGGCCAAACTTTTGCCCCACTTCTTCCAGCGTGTACTGATGGCCGTTCTCCAACCCGTAGCGCAGGCGCAAAATGCGCGCCTCGCGCGGCGGCAGGGTTTCCAGCACGGCTTCGATCTTCTCACGCAGCATGTTGGTGTAGGCGGTTTGAATCGGGGAGGGGGTCACCTGATCCTCAACGAACATGCCCAATTCCGATTCCTCGTCATCGTCGTTGATCGGGCTTTCCAGAGAGAGCGGCAGCCACGAAACCCGCATCATCCACTCCACCTTTTCGGAAGAAACCCCCAGTTCCTCGGCCAGTTCTTCGTTGTTTGGGGCGCGTCCCAGTTTCTGCTCCATCTCGTGAGTGCGGCGGTATAACTGGCGGATGCGGTCCACCATGTGCACCGGCACGCGGATGGTGCGGCCCTGATCGGCAATCGAACGGCTGATGGTTTGGCGAATCCACCAGGTGGCATAGGTGGAAAACCGAAAACCGCGTTTGTATTCGAATTTTTCGACCGCCTTCATCAAGCCGAGATTGCCTTCCTGAATCAGGTCGAGGAACGGAACGCCGCGCCCCATGTATCGTTTGGCAATGCTGACCACCAGACGGGTATTGGCTTTGATGAGATGCTCGCGCGCCTGCAATCCGTCATTGACCAGCGCTTCCAGCTCCCGCCGGCGGGCGGCCATGCCGCGCCCGTGCAGGTTTTCCAGTTCGCGCCTGGCCTGCCGGCCGCGCTCGATGCGCTTGGCCAGTTCGACTTCCTCATCACCGCTCAGCAGCGGCACGCGCGACATCTCCTTCAGGTAAAGCCCAATCGTATCGTCGCTGGAAAAGGACTCCCCGGAAAGGTAGGTGCTGTAATCGCTTTCGCCATCCGGGAGAATTTCGTCATCCGTCTGGGAAAGATCGGCATCGGGCTCGTAAAACTCCACCCCACGGCGGCGCAATACGCTGACGATGGTGTAGTAGCGTTCTACATCCTGCCCCACATCCGGATAGACCTCGATCAAGTCCTCGCTGGTCAGGTAGCCCTGGATGTCGGCTTTTTCCAGCAGCATACGAATTTTTTCGGTACTTTTTTTGCGTCGGCTCGGATTACTCACGATATCCTCCTGACTTCATAACCCCACTGATGAAGGTGTCCGCTCAGGACACAAATTTCCCCCTGCGTCGTGAGAAAGTTCACGCGCAGCCCGCTTTCTGCCCGGATATGGTTTGCCGGTTGCGACCGGTCGGGCAGTTTTTTGCCGCTTGGTAAAGAAAATACAGTACGAAAGGATGACCTCACAAAGTTGAGCAAATCCATTCCATCCCTGAACGACGATTACTCCAACAAGACTTGGACGTGGTGTTCGCAAATCATTTCGTTCAGGTTGACGCCGCATACCGGACAAAGACCTTTGCAGTCGGGGCGGCAAATCGGCTTGATGGGTAATTCCAGCAAGAGATAGTCTCGGGTGAGTGGCGCAAGATTGATGTACCCATCATCAGGAACGACCAATTCCGTTTCCACATTGCGGCGGAAACGAAATGTGAATAACTCGGTATAATGGGTGTGGAGCGGTTGAGCAAACTCTTCAAGGCAGCGCACGCATTCCTGAATCAGAAAACCGGTAAAATCAGCCTCTACCAGCAACCCCTGGGGAGTCCGGCTGATATGAGCGGTACCATTGAACTGGGTGACCTCGAAGTCGGAGGATAAAGCAACGATCGGGAAGTCGAATGTAAAATCTCGGTTTGTCCCGATTGGCTGATTGAATAAAAAGCCAATATTAATCCGCAAAGGATAACGTGGATGGGTCACAGGTCAATAATCGCAGTTATAATACCGGGTTGCTTCATTATAGCATATCCGACCGGACTAGTCAAGTTATTAAGATTAATTTAATAAAAATCCAAGTAATTACCATGAAACTATTGATTGCAACCAACAATCCCGGAAAACTCAGAGAGATCCAAGCCATCCTAGAAGACTTACCGCTGGAATTGCTCACGCCTGCCGGGCTGGGGTTGACTCTGGAAGTGGAAGAAAGCGGAACGACCTATGCCGAAAACGCCGCCCTCAAAGCGCGGGCTTTTGCCGAAGCGAGCCGTTTGGTCTGCCTGGCCGATGATTCGGGGCTGGAGGTGGACGCGCTGGGAGGTGAACCGGGCATCCGTTCGGCGCGCTATGCCCCGCAGCCCGACGCAAGCGATGCCGACCGCCGCGCCTATCTGCTGGAACGGCTGAAGGGCGTACCACACCCGCCGGACGAACCCGGCTGGCGGGCGCATTTTCACTGCACGGTGGCCATTGCCACACCCGCCGGGCAAATTGCCTTTGCCGAAGGCCGTTGTGACGGTTTCATCATCCCGGAAGAACGCGGCAGCAACGGCTTTGGGTACGATCCGTTGTTTTTCATGCCCGAGTGGAACGCCACCATGGCAGAATTGAGCGAGAAAACCAAAAATCAAATCAGCCACCGGGCGCGCGCCCTGCGCAATGCCCTGCCCATCCTCCACCCGCTGATCCAGTCGTGAAACGGGCCGGTTTTGTCCGAATCAACCGGTAAAAATTCAAGCCCATCCGGCCGGCCGCAGCGAGGACATACCCCATTCATCCATTCACGATATTAACAAATTCAACAGTCCGCCAAGTTTTAAGTAAACCCGGCCCGTGCAGCCAAAGGGTACATGCTATAATTTTTTCGCACAAGCCCACCCCTTCTTCACGAGAGAACCGGCATGTCTTTCGTCCATCTTCATGTTCATACGCAATACTCGCTGCTGGACGGCTTCTCGCACATCAAGAAGCTGATTGAGCGGGTTAAGCAAATGAACATGCCAGCCGTGGCGATCACCGATCACGGCACAATGTACGGGGTGATCGAATTCTTCAACGCTGCCAAAGCCGCCGGCGTCAAGCCGATCATCGGCATGGAAGCCTACCTTGCCCCGCGCGGCATGCGCGACCGCGATCCCAAACTGGACAAATCGCCCACCCACCTGCTGCTGCTGGCTGAAAACGAAACCGGTTACCGTAACCTGCTCAAAATTGCCAGCGCCGCCCAGTTAGAGGGCTTTTACTACTACCCGCGCATTGATCATGAGTTTTTAGCCGCCCATGCCGAAGGATTGATTGTTACCTCCGGCTGCATGGCGGCCGAAATTCCGCAACTGATTCTGGAAAAAGGCCTGGAAGCCGCCCGCAAACAGGTGGACTGGTACTACGAGGTCTTCGGCAAGGACAATTTCTTCTTCGAATTGCAGCGTCATCAAATCCCCGAATTGGAGACGATTAACCGCACGCTTAAGGAACTCGCTCCGCGCTACCCGGTGCGCTTTGTGGCGACCAATGATGTGCATTACATCGAGCCGGAAGACGCCCGTTATCAGGATATTTTGCTGGCGATCCAGACCGGTTCATTGCTCAGCGACCAGAACCGGATGCGGATGACCGATAATACCTACTACCTGCGCACCCCGCAGGAAATGGCGGATATTTTCAAAGAAGTGCCGGAAGCCCTGCAAAACACGCTGCTGATAGCCGAACGGGTCAACGTGGATTTGTCCAGCAAGGGCTATCACCTGCCGCTCTTCGAGGTGCCACCCGGCTGCACCGTAGAGTCCTACCTGCGCAGTTTGTGCGAAGAAGGCTTGCAGCGCCGCTATCACAACTCCCCGCTTTACGCGCAGGCGCGCGAGCGGCTGGAATATGAACTGGGTGTCATCCATGAGATGGGTTTTGACGCCTACTTTCTGATCGTGTGGGATTTGTGCCGCCATGCCCGCGAAAAAGGCATCTGGTACAACGCGCGCGGTTCGGCGGCCGGTTCGATTGTCGCCTACACCCTGGAAATCACCAACGTCGAGCCGCTGGCGCACGGCCTGATCTTCGAGCGTTTTCTCAACCCCGGACGCATCTCCATGCCGGATATTGACCTCGACTTTCAGGACGATCAGCGCCCGCAGATGCTGGAATACTGCGCCCGCAAGTACGGCGATGACCGTGTGGCGCAAATCATCACCTTTGGCACGCTGGGAGCGCGCGCGGCTGTGCGCGATGTCGGCCGGGTGATGGACATTCCGCTGACCGAAGTGGACCGCGTCAGCAAGTTGATTCCCAATGTGCCCGGCAAGCCAGTTTCCATCCGCGAGGCGCTCGAACAAGTGCCTGATTTGAAAGCCCTTTATGACAACACGCCCTACCTGAAAGAGCTGATTGACACCGCCGCCCACATGGAGGGCTCCATCCGCAACGCCGGCACCCACGCCGCCGGCGTGATCATCACCGACAAGCCGATCATCGAGTACATTCCGCTGCACCGCCCCACCAGCGGTTCGGAAGAGTCGCCCATTAAGACGGTGACCCAGTTCGAAATGTCCATCGTCGAGTCATTGGGGCTGCTCAAAGTGGACTTTTTGGGGCTGGCAACCCTGACGATCATGCAGCGCGCTTGTGACTTGATCGAGAAGCGGCACGGGGTCAAATACACGCTGGAAAACATCCCGATTGACGATCCCTACACCTTCGAGTTCCTCAGCAGCGGACACACCGCCGGCGTCTTCCAACTGGAAGGCACGGGCATGACCCGTTACCTGACCCAAATGAAGCCGCGCAACGTGGATAATGTGATCGCGATGGTGGCGCTTTACCGCCCCGGCCCGCTGGAATTCATCCCGCGCTACATTGCGCGCATGCACGGCGAGGAAGAAGTCACTTACCGCCACCCGGCGATGAAGCCGATTTTCGAGGATACCTACGGCATCCCGATCTATCAGGAACAGATCATGCGGGCTGCGGTGGAGCTGGCCGGTTACACCCTGTCGGAGTCGGATGACCTGCGCAAGGCAATTGCCAAAAAGCAGAAGGACAAACTGGAAAAGCACCGCGAAAAGTTCATCCACGGGGCAACCCAACGCGGCATCCCGCAGGAAACCGCCGCGCAGATTTTCGATGACTGGGAAGAGTTTGCGCGTTATGGCTTCAACAAAAGTCATGCAGCCGATTACGGCATCATCGCCGTTCAAACCGCTTTCCTCAAAGCGCATTACCCGGTCGAGTACATGACCGCCCTGCTCTCGGCTTCCAAGAACGATACCGCCAAAGTGGCTTTTTACGTTGCCGACTGCCGCAACATGGGCATTGAAGTGCTGCCGCCGGATGTCAACGCTTCCGGCTACGACTTTACCATTGAAGACCGCCCCGGGCAGAAACCCGCCATCCGCTTTGGACTGGGTGCGGTCAAGAACGTCGGGCAGGCGCCGGTGGATTTGATTCTGGAAGCCCGCCGTGAGCGGCCTTTCCGCGACCTGAACGATTTTGCCCGTCGCACCGATTTGCAAAAAGTGGGCAAGCGCGCCCTCGAATGTCTGGTGCGGGTGGGCGCATTGGACGGTTTTGGCCCGCGCATGGCGCTGCTGGAAGCGCTCGACCAGATCATCTCGGTCAGCGCCAGCCACTTCCGCGCTTTGCACATGGGGCAACTGTCCTTCTTTGGCAGCATCGCCGGCGTGGAAGAAGAAATCATCCTGCCGCAAAGCGCAACCCTCGACCGCCGCGAACAGCTGGAATGGGAACGCGAACTAATCGGCCTGTATGTGTCCGATCACCCGCTTACGCCCTATTTGCCCACGTTGCAACGCAAAGTGACCTGTTTCAGCGCTCAGTTGAGCGAATTACCCAACAAGGAGCGCGTGGTGGTGGCCGGTATGGTGACCCGCTTCCGCAATCACCAGACCAAGAAGGGCGATTGGATGGGCTTCTTCACGCTGGAAGATATTCAAGGAACGGTGGACATCACCGCCTTCCCGCGCGTTTGGGAGCAGTGCGCTGCGCTGGTCACCCCTGACCGGGTGCTGCTGGTGGAAGGTCGGCTGGAAAACGAGAACGGCGAGCCTAAAATTCTGGCCGATCGGGTCAGCGAGGTGTTCATCGAATACGAGGAAAACGGGCAGGAAATTGACCCCTACCTGTGCTACCTGCCGGAAGAAGAAAACGGCGGACAGGCCGCCGCGCCGGACGACCTGATCCAGGACACCTCCACCCCTGTTGAAACTCAGGCATCGCGCATCTCCGAATCGCTGCCGGTTTACCCGGCAAAAACCGCAGACGACGATATGCCGCCGCCCCCGCCGGACTTCGATGATGACTTTTTGTTCACTTCCGTCCCTCCGCTGAAGACGAACGGTTCGCCAAATCCGGCGAGTCAGCCGGCTCCTGCCACCAGCAAGTCCGACTCCCAGCCGCGTGAAGCGGCTGCCCATGCCGATTCGGCATCCTCCCCAGCGGCGACACAGGAAGACCCGAAACCTCCCCCGCCAGTGAAGATCGAACCGACCCCACCGGTCCATGCGGGTCTGCGTTATCTCGTGCCGCCGCTGCCGCCCGAGGGTATTCCTGCGGAAGAAAGCGGCGAAGTCCGCATGGTCAAGGTGATTTTACGCTCCAGCGGAGACCGCGAGCGGGATGTGCAGCGATTGAAGCGGGTCTATGGCATTTTGCGAGCTGCGCCCGGACGCGACCGATTTGCCTTTTATGTGTTCGAGGGCAAAAACCGCGTTCTGTTGGAATTTCCCAACGACACCACCGGCATTACCCCCCATCTGCTCAAAGAATTGACCGAGACCGTCGGTGAGGGCAATGTGATGGTGGAAACCATCCCGATTCAGTAGAGTCGAGCTACGCTTTGGCGTCGGAGAGGCGTTTTTCGGGCGAAAGATGCGGTTCGCTGGCAAGCACAACCCGGCGCGCCTGATCGCGCACACGGTTGATGCTGGAGAAAAATTCGCGCATGAGCGTCACCAGCAGGTAACGCCCGCGCGGGGTGAGGGTGATTTCTTCGGCATTGTTGGTTTGAAATGCGCCGACTTTTTCAAATGCGAGCATTTCGATGGGCAGGCAGCGCTCCACCGGCGCGCCAAAATCGGCCTGCCATTGGCGTTTATCCAGCCGCAGACCAAACAGATCCATCATAAAACGGTAGCGCATCTGATCCAGACGGTTGAACCGGCGCTTTCCGGCAATGGGGGCAGCGCCGCTGGACACCCACTGCTGGTAAAAATTGAGCGAAAAGGTGTTGACATACAGAGAGCCGTTCAGGTAACTGAACGAACCCGACCCGACCCCCACATACTCCTCGCTTTTAACAATGTATTCGTCAATCAGGTTGCGCCCCTTCCGCGAGAAAGTCCAAGCGGTGGAAAGATCAAAGTGGGGCGAAAGCAAACGCACAATGTGTTCGTAAAAGGCCGCTTCGCGGTCGAAAGTCACATCCCCGATGGTCTTCTTCAATTGCTGGCGCACCGATGGGGAAGTCATCAGAGGATAGTAGGTGAGTTGATTGGCCTTCGATTCGAGCGCCATTTGAATATCGCGCTCGATGACCGCCTCGTCCTGACCGGGAAAGTTGAAAATCAGGTCAATGTTGAGCGAATCGAACGCTCCGGCTACCTGTTGAATGCGGCGCAAAATCTGTTCGCCGCTGCCAAAGCGTTCCAAACGGTTGACCCGCCGCAGCAGGTCATCATCGAACGACTGCACCCCTACCGAAAGGCGCTGCACGCGGCTGCTGAGAGCCCGCACCAGTTCATCGTCCAGATCGTTGGGATTGGTCTCGCAAGACACCTCACGTATGCCAAACAGATCGCGCGCCATGTCAATGATCTGCACCAGTTCATCCATCAGAATGGTCGGCGTTCCGCCGCCGATGTACAGCGTATCGAAGGTATATCCCTGTTTGGCAGTCAGGCGCAGTTCCTCACGTAAAGCGCTGAAGTACTGACGGGCTTTCCGCTCGTTGAAGGGGAAGCGATTGAAAGAACAGTACGGGCAGAGGATTTCACAAAACGGCACATGCGCATACAGCATGTAGGATTTGCCCGGCTGAGGCGCGGGCAGGCGGGTGATATGGGCCGGTTTGAGGTTGAGCAAAACCTGCGAGGCGAGCCGAAAAGTGGTGGAGAAGAGGCTGTGTGGGATCATGTTACCCCTGTGCGGTGCAAAGATTTTCTTATTATAGCCCATTGAGAGTATGACGAAAACATGTCCGATAGGGAATGTATCAACTATCCCTTCCTTGAGTGTAATTTGTCATACAAATTTGGACAGGTACGCGCGGATGAATAATCCCCCTGCTTCTTAAGAGGTTGAAAATCCACCTTCAGTAGGGTTTCAGATGAAAATACGGCTATGCCCGCCTTTTCAAAAATCAATTCATCCGGTTGGGAATGGAGGAAATTCCTGCGCCGGTTGTACTCTCTTGCAGCAGAGACTGTATGAAAGGCTTTTTCCTTATCTCAGAAGAATACGAAAAGCCTGCTTAATCCCCCTCGCTTTGATGGGACTGAGAGGACTGCTGGCGGTTTTTGAAATCTTCCAGCGTTTTCAGTAACTGATCCAGTTCGGCCTGAATTTCATTGCGGTCGGCAATCGCTTGCGCCAGCAGCGCCTCGAAGGCCGGTTTTTGAGCCGGCGGCAGGGTGCTGAGCAACCGCTCGGTGCGGCTGATTTGGGTTTGTTTGTGGCGCAGTTTGCTCTCCAATCGTTCGCGGTAACCTTCGTAAAAATTCTCGTCATCCATCGGGCTGTGCAGCGTACCGGTTGCCATCTGACGGGTGAGCACCTCGGCAACCGTCAACAAAAAATCTTCCGGGTCGAGCGGCTTTTCAATGAAATGGGCCGCCCCCAGACTGTACGCAAAGGCTTTGTCTTCAGGGGTGAGGTAGGTCGCGGAAATGAAAATGAAGGGGATACGCCGGGTGGCCGGGTTTTTGCGTAGAGCGTGCGCCAGACTATAACCGTCCATTTTTGGCATGAGAATGTCGGTGATGATCAGCGCCGGTTTCTCCTGGGCAATCCGCTCCAGCGCTTCCTGTCCGTTGCGTGCAGTCACGACCGGATAGCCCTTGAAGCGCAGGGTGGTTTCAATGAGTTCCAGCACATTCGCATTATCTTCCACAACCAGAATTGGGCCGCTGGGAATGTTCATGGGCTTCCCCTCACAATTCACAAAGGTTTAATGAAAGTATATCAAGATTCGCCGTGAATTTCACTGATCAGTCTTGTAAAGTAGTTTTCCAGATAGGCGTGCCTTTGCTCGGCAATCCGGCGGGCGGTGGGGGTGAACAGGCGCTCTTTGACATGCCGCAATTTGAATAAAAACTCATGGTAGGCGCTGTGCGGTTCGCCGCTTTCTTTCTCGCCGGTTTGCAAAAAGCGTGCCGAAGGCGGAGCATAGGCCGGCTGACCGGCTTGCAGCGCATACCCCAGTACCCGCACCACGCCGATTGCGCCTAATACGTCCAGTTTATCGGCATCGAACAGCACCTTCGCCTCCAGGGTAGCCGGCGGTTCACGCTGATCGCGATAACGGTGGGCGCGAATACAGTGCTGGACGGCGGCAATGCGCTCTTCCGTCCAGCCCTCTTTTCGCAAAATTTGCGCGGCAATTTCGGCGGATTGATGATGATGTCCGGCGCGGTTATTTTCGGCAGGATGGCTGCCTTCAATGTCGTGCAGCAGAGCGGCAGCGCGGACGATCTCCCAATCGGCGCCTTCGGCGTGGGCCAGCCGCTCGGCCATGCGATACACCCGCTCAATGTGATCGAAACCGTGCACCGGATCGTTTTGGGGATACCACTGGCGGGCGGTCTGCAAATCCAGCGTCATTGTTCTGCTCCGTTGATTTCAGTAAATCAGTTCACCGCGTTTGAACAGGTGCGCCGCCAGGTTTCCCCCAAAGCGGTAGCCGAGGTGGCGGTAATCGCTGACGGTCAAAATCAAGAGGTCGGCCTGCTTGCCGGCTTCCAGCGAGCCAATCCGCTCAGCCTGGCCGATGGCGGCTGCGGCGTTGATGGTGGCAGCGGCAATCGCCTGCGCAGGGGTCAGGCGCAAATAGCGGCAGGCCAACGCGATGACGAACTGCATACTCTCGCACCACGCCGTGCCGGGGTTCAGGTCGGTTGCCAGCGCCAGCAGCCCGCCGGCTGCAAGAATTTGTTGGGCGGGGGTGTAGTGCGGGTCAGCCAGCCCAAAGGGGGTGCAGGGCAGCGCAACGGCCACCGTCTCGCTGGCTGCCAGCGCGTCAATATCCTGCGGCGAGGTCTTGACCAGATGATCGGCCGAAACCGCCCCCAGTTCGGCAGCCAGGGCTGCCCCGCCGAGGTTGTGAAATTCGTCAGCGTGAATTTTGAGCGGGAAGCCCAGCGCGCGGGCTGTTTCCAGAATCCGGCGGGTTTGCGCCAAATTGAAGGCGATGCTTTCGCAGAACACATCCACAAACGGCAAGGGACGGCCGGGCGCGTGCGCTTGCCACCACTCGCGCACTTCGGGCAGCATCTGACGGCACAATACCTCCACATAGCCGTCCGGGTCGTCCTGAAATTCAGGCGGGATGTCATGCGCGCCTAGATAGGTGGGGAAGATGTCCAAATCCTCTTCGGCGTCCAGTTCCAGCAGGGCCTGCAGCTGATTCAGCTCGCCGGGGTGTTGCAGGGCATAGCCGGTTTTGGCTTCGGCCGTAGCCGTGCCGTTGCGCAGCATGGCCTGAATGCGCGGGCGCGCCTGCGCTTTGAGTTCCTCCACGCTGGCGGCGCGGGTCTCCCGCACGGTGGAGCGAATGCCGCCCCCCGCCGCCGCAATCTCCTGATAGGTTTTGCCCTGCAAACGCAGTTCAAACTCGGCGGCGCGATCGCCCGCCCAAACCAGGTGGGTATGCGGATCAACGAAGGCCGGCATCACCACCCGTCCGCCGGCATCGAAGCGCGGCTCATTCGGGTAGGTTTGCAGCAGAATATTCTCCGGTCCGATGGTTTCGATGATGCCGCCGCGAATCAAGACCGCAGCGTGAGACAGCAGACCGAGATTTCCCAAATCCGTTCCGCGCTGCGGCCCGCCAGCCAGAGTCAGTAATTGAGCAATGTTATGGATGAGCATGGGCAGAAAAAGATGAGAGGTTGAAACAGATTTGTTGTATTTTATCCTGATTTCAAACAGCGTGGCGGACGAATTCGGCGCTCGGTTGTCGCATCAAAAATCTTAACAATTTTGTAAAGTTCGGTTTTGAGAATTCAGAAATTTGTTATAAATAAATTGCTCTTTGGTTTTATTTTGATTTGTTCTAAATATAGGGGAAAGTTTTGATGCACAAAATAGGCCGATCTATGTTTCTGGCGGGGATTATCCTCCTGCTGGCTGGCTTTTTCACCCCATCATTGGCGGCAGTTCAGGCATCCCCTGCCGCGCAGAGCACGCCGGAGGTGGACTGCCACGACTACAAGGTGTACCTGCCGCTGATTGCCAACGCTCCCGCCAACCCACCGGCCCAGCAAAGCGGCACCTGCCTGAGCAGCGAAGAAGTCAATCTGGCCAGTATGATCAATGCTTACCGGAACGAAAAGGGGTTGCCGTCTGTTTCGCTCTCTCATTCGCTGACCCGTGTGGCGCAGGCACACGTGCATGACTTGTACGATAACCGCCCGGTAACGGAAACTTGTAACCTGCACTCGTGGTCGGACAAAGGCAACTGGACGCCGGTATGTTACACGGCCGATCATAAAAACGCCAAAGGCATGTGGCTGAAGCCGACGGAGATCACCAACGGGATGTACACCCCCTACGGTTTCGAAATTGCCTATTGGCACAGTGTGCGGGCAACCGCCGAGGGGGCTTTCAACGCCTGGAAGTCCAGCAGCGGTCATAACGCCGTGATGATTGAAGATGGCATCTGGAAAGAGAAGAACTGGCAAGCGATGGGCATCGGCATCTACCAGAATTACGCCGTCGTATGGTTTGGTCAGGCCGTTGACCCGGCCGGGAGCGTGACCGCCTGCGCCCCCTGAAAAGCCGCTCTGCCGCTTTTCAGGTACAATTAAATCATGTCAAGCCTGCCGCTCGATCAAGTCATCGAAGGTGACTGCGTGGAGGCGCTTAACGGCCTGCCGCCCGACTCGGTTGATCTGATTTTTGCCGATCCGCCCTACAACCTGCAACTGCGCAAGGAACTCTGGCGGCCGGATCACAGCCGGGTGGAGGCGGTCAACGATGCGTGGGATCAATTTCAGGACTTCGAGGCTTACGACACCTTCACCATTGCCTGGCTGAGCGCCTGCCGCCGGGTGCTGAAACCGAGCGGCACATTGTGGGTGATCGGCAGTTATCACAACATCTACCGGGTGGGCTATCACCTGCAAAATCTGGGGTTCTGGATTTTGAATGATATTGTGTGGGTCAAGACCAACCCGATGCCCAACTTCCGCGGGGTACGCTTCACCAATGCCCACGAAACCCTCATCTGGGCGCAGAAAGAACGCGGCAAGCCCTACACCTTTCACCACCACGCCATGAAGTCGCTCAACGGCGACCTGCAAATGCGCAGCGACTGGCACCTGCCGATTTGCAGCGGCAGCGAGCGGCTGCGCGAAAACGGCGCCAAAGCTCACTCCACCCAAAAGCCGCGCGCGCTGCTGTACCGCATCCTGCTGGCCACATCCAACCCCGGCGATGTGGTGCTGGATCCGTTTTTTGGCAGCGGTACCACCGGCGAAGTAGCCCAATGGCTGGGAAGACACTGGATTGGTATTGAACGCGATTCGCGTTATGTGGAGCTGGCCCGACGCCGTTTGGCCCGCGCCCCAACGGCTCCGCCCGCCGCTCTCACCCAAACCAACCCCCGCCGTGAGCCGCGCCTGCCGTTTGGCGCATTGATCGAACACGGCCTGCTGCACGCCGGGCAAACCCTGTATTTCGAAGGACGACCGGAACGGACCGCGCTGGTTTTAGCCGACGGACGAGTCGAGTATAATGGAATGCGTGGCTCAATCCATGCGATTGCCCGCCAGATCGCCTCAGCGCCGGTCAACGGCTGGCAACAATGGCATTATCTCGATCCTCATGACGAAATCCTGCGACCGATTGACCACCTCCGCCAAAAACTCAAATCCATTCTGTTCAAACCAAGAGAGGAAGAAGGATGACCACAACCGATACCCGTTATCAGCAAACCCGCTGGAGCCTCAGCGATCTGTTTCCCGCCCCGCAAAGCGCTGAACTGGAAGCAGCCTTCCACACGCTGGATCAAATGGTGGCCGAGTTTGAAACCTACCGCGGCAGCCTGCGCGAGGATATGCCCGTAGAGGAATTTTTGAACATTCTCCATCAGTTGGAAAAGATTCAAAACCTGGGCTCGCGGCTGTACGCCTATGCCGGCCTGCTGTTCTCGGAAGATACGCAAAACCAAACCGCCCAAACCCTGACGGCACGGGTGGAGCAGTTCGTCGCCGACCTGACCAATCGCACTTTGTTCTTCAATTTGTGGTGGAAAGACCTTTCCGACGAAGCCGCCGCGCGGTTGATGGCAACCGCCGGCGATTTGGAATACTGGCTGGAAGCTTTGCGCCACTTCAAGCCGCACACCCTCAGCGAAGCCGAGGAAAAGATCATCAACATCAAGAACGTTACTGGCGTCAATGCCCTGCAAATGCTGTACAGTTCGATCACCAACCGCTACACCTTCAAGATCACCGTCAACGGCGAGGAGAAAGAATTGACCCGTGGCGAGTTGATGGTGTACGTGCGCGGCTCAGACCCCGACCTGCGCGCCGCAGCCTATCGCGAACTGTACCGCGTTTACGGCAACGACGGCACCATTCTGGGACAGATTTATCAGGCGCTGGTGCGCGACTGGCGCAACGAGCAGATCAACCTGCGCAAACACCGCACCCCCATGTCGGCGCGGAATCTGGTCAATGATTTACCCGATGCGGTGGTGGATACGCTGTTGGAGGTGTGCGCCAGCAATGTGGATGTGTTCCAGCGCTATTTCCGGCTAAAAGCGCGCTGGCTGAAGATGGATCGGCTGCGCCGCTACGATATTTACGCGCCGGTGGCCAAAGCCGAAAAGCAGTATCCCTTCGATCAGGCTGCGCTGACCGTCTTCGACGCCTTCCGCGAATTCGACCCGCAAATTGCCGAACTGGCCCGGCGGGTGTTCGAGGATCAGCATCTCGACAGCGAGGTACGCAAAGGCAAGCGCAGCGGGGCGTTTTGCTGGGGCGCCGTTCCCGAACTGACCCCATGGGTGCTGCTCAACTATCAGGGGCGCGCCGATGACATGGCCACCATGGCGCACGAACTGGGACACGCCATCCACTCCATGCTGGCTTCCCATCACAGCGTATTGACCTGGCATTCGAACCTGCCGCTGGCCGAAACCGCTTCCACCTTTGGCGAGATGCTGCTGATCGACCGCCTGCTCAAAACCGAAAGCGACCCGGCCGTGCGGCGCGACCTGCTCTTCCGCCAGATTGATGACGCCTACGCCACCATTCAACGCCAGATTTTCTTTGCGCTGTTCGAGCGCGATGCCCATGAGATGGTACACCAGGGCGCATCCGTGGACGAACTGGCCAAGGCCTATCTGCAAAATCTTCATACTCAGTTTGGGGACGCCGTGGAAGTCAGCGACGAATTCCGCTGGGAGTGGGTATCCATTCCGCACATTTTCGATGTGCCGTTCTATGTCTATGCCTATGCGTTTGGGCAGCTGCTGGTGTTCTCGCTCTATCAACAGTACAAAGCCGAAGGGGATTCGTTCAAACCGCGCTATTTGAACATCCTTTCGACCGGCGGATCGAAAGCGCCGATCAAAGTACTGAGCGAGGCCGGTGTGGATGTCAGCCAGTCGTCCTTCTGGCAGGGCGGTTATGACTTCATCCGCCAGCAACTCGATGTTTTGGAAAGCCTGCCGGTTGAATGAGTAAGCCGCAACCGTTTCATTTTCATGGATACGGAGTCACGGATGTACATTGCCATAGAAGGTGTCATTGGAGTTGGAAAAACTACCCTGGCGCGCCTGTTACAGCCGCGCTTCGATGCCAATCTGCTGCTGGAAGTTTTTGAAGAGAACCCCTTTTTGAGCAGTTTTTACACCGACCGCGCCCGCTACGCATTTCAAACCCAAATCTTCTTCCTGCTTAGCCGTTACAACCAGCAGCGTTACAGCGTGCCGGCCCTGCTGGCGGAGGAAAAACCCCTGATCAGTGACTACACCTTTGAAAAAGACGCTCTCTTCGCGCGCATCAACCTGAAAGGCGATGAACTGGAAACCTACTACCGCGTTCACGAAGCCTTGATTGAAAAAATCATTCCCCCCGATCTGGTCGTTTACCTGCGCGCCAGCGCCGACACCCTCATGCAGCGCATCGCCCTGCGCGACCGACCTTACGAGCGCAACATGGAACGCGACTACATCGCCGAACTCAATCAGGCTTACGATGATTTCTTCCTCTCTTCCAAACCGCGTTTTCCGGTGCTGGTCATCGAAAGTGACCCGCTTGACTTCGTGCGCAAAGAAGTGGATCTGGACTGGATTGAAAACCGCATCCGGCAAGCCCTGCGCCTTTCGCCGTTTCAGCCGGAACTTCCGCTGGATGCCTCCACGGAAATGAGCCAGCGGAGATGAGCGGAATTTATTGAGGAGGAAAAAGCCATGCGCATTACGCTGGAAGCCCTGCACAAAGCCGCCCGCGAGAGCGCCGAGCGGTTTGCGCGCCGCGACCGCAGTCTGGTTTGCATCTACCTGACCGGTTCGCTGCTCGGTGATGAGCCGCTGCTGGGTGGAACGACCGACATTGACTTGATTTTCGTCCACACCACCCTGCCGCCCTATGCGCGGGAAATTGTGCGCCTGACCGACGAGATTCACCTCGACATTGCTCATCTGCCGCAAAGCGCCTTCCAGCAGCCGCGCCGCCTGCGCGCCGATAATTGGATCGGCGCATTTCTGTGCGCCAATCCCATCGTTCTGCACGATATTGGACACTGGTTCGAGTTCACACAGGCCAGCGCCGGCGCTCAATTCGACCTGCCGGAATATGTCCTGCAGCGCGCTCGGCAATTCAGTGAAATGGCGCGCCAATCGTGGTTGGATTTGCAGACTCAGCCGGCCGAAGCCACCCCTCAACAAGTCCACCAGTATTTGGACATTCTCGAAAACGCCTCCAACGCGGTAAGCGTCCTGTACGGTACGCCGCTCACCGAGCGCCGCTTTTTGATCCAGTTTCCGCAAAGGGCAGAAACCGCCGGACGGCCGGGCATGGCGGCCGGTCTGGCCGACCTGATTCAGGATGACCCGGCCAGCGCGGAGTTGATCGAAAACCTGATGGAAAACTGGCGTGCGGCCATGCAATCTGCTGCGGCGCTGGCAGAAAAGCCGCCGCGCCTCGACCCTGCTCGTCAGGCCTACTACGAACGCGCCATCCTCTCCCTGACGGAGGAATCCCCCGCCGCCGCGCTTTGGTTGATGTTGCGCACCTGGACGCGCGCCGCCCGCGCTCTGCCGCCAGATGCGGTCGCCGTTTCCGACTGGCAGGAGGCCTGCCGCCGCCTGGCTCTCTCCCCTCAATCCCTGCCCGAGCGCCTGAAAGCCGTGGATGCCTATCTGGATACGGTCGAAGAAACGCTGGACGAGTGGGGCAAACAATACGGCGTGTAAACCGGTTGAGATCCACCCCCACAGGTGGGGATTCGTACAACGGTTCTTTTTCCGTTTTTTCCATGTTTTCTGTGGATAAATGTGGAAAAACTGTGGATAACTCGATAGGACTGTGGAGAATTGGGGATAAACGCTCAACTTATTCCGTTTTTCTTCCAAAATCACTCCCCCATATATGGGGGGTGATCTTTTGTTCTACCCACATATCAAATTTTGGGCTGAACGGCGAACTTTTGCGCTTTTCTTTCCACCTTTTTTCCACAAAATTTATCCCCATTGCCGAGCCAAACCAACCCCTTTATGCGGTGAACCGCTTGCCTGCTACCCCTATCTATGGGGGGTAAATCC
>FWPV01009087.1_pt1 | contig 16986 bp, 16 predicted proteins | sample 2228371 | NCBI WGS metagenome assembly FWPV01 (sample SAMEA103939776, study PRJEB20133) | metagenome | reverse complement strand
ACGCGATGTGGGTCGCCCTCTACTGGCGAGCCGATGAACCGTCGGCAGAGGACTACACCGTCTTCGTCCACGTGGTCGCGCCGGATGGGAGCATCGCAGCCCAACATGATGGGCCGCCGGCTGGCGGCCTGGCGCCAACCAGCGCCTGGCAACCGGGGACGATCATCGAAGACCCACACGGGATCGCGCTCAGGCAGCCGCTGCCTCGCGGGTGGCAGGCGCGCGTGGGGATGTACACGCTGGCTGCAGGACGCCTGCCCGCCTTCGACCGCCAGGGGACGCGCCTGCCCGACGACCAGGTCGTCCTGCCCTGAAGGGGCCTCTGCTGGCTCGCAACGGCGATGGCAACTCATCGGCCTTGTCGGAGGGATCAGGCGGTGCTATACTCAGAAAGGCGAGGCGCCAACCTCACAGAAACGATTCGCCGAAAATCTCTTGGGTAGGGAGGAGGCGGAACTCTGCATCGTCAATGTTCCCAGGAGGATGTTTATGAGGTGGCAGGATTATATCGTCGTTGATCCCACTGTCTGTCACGGACAAGCCTGTATCAGGGGCACACGCATCATGGTTTCTGTTATACTTGACAACCTTGCTGCTGGCCTCTCTCCCGATGAGGTTTTGCACAGCTACCCTTCTCTGAGTCGAGAAGCCGTGCAGGCCGCCATCACTTACGCCGCCGAGCTGGCTCGCGAACGTATTGTGGCCATCCCGGCATAGACGATGTGATGAAATTCAAGGCCGACGAGAACCTTCCTGTTGAGGCAGCCGACCTGCTACGCAAGGCTGGCTATGATGCTGTCACCGTCGCCGAACAGCGTCTACAAGGCTCGCCCGACTCAATCATCGCTTCTGTATGCCAGAAAGAGGGACGCGTCCTGATCACGCTGGATACAGGCTTCGCTGACATTCGCACATACTCGCCAGCGCAATTTTCCGGCTTGATTGTCCTGCGCTTATACAGACAGGACAAACCCCACGTTCTCAGAGCCATTGAGCGCCTGATACCATTGTTTTCCAGCGAGCCCCTTGAGCATTTTCTGTGGATCGTTGAAGAGACGCGTTTAAGAATTAGAGGTTAACGTCCGCCACAGAGGAAACCGGTCGAGAATTTGATGGAGAACGTGCCAGACCCCAACGAGATATTCACTGCTAGCTTCACTCATCCTTGCGCTGGGCAAAGCAGGAAGGGCGGACGCCGCCCAAGCCACATCTCATCCTGAAAAGGAGCCGTATCGTGAAATATCGTCCCTTCGGTCGACTGTCCTGGCAGGTCTCCGCGCTCGGGTTCGGCGCGATGAGGCTGCCCACCCTGTCCGATGGCTCCGGCGCTATCGACGAGCCGGAAGCGATCCGCATCATCCGCTACGCCATTGACCACGGCGTCAACTACATCGACACCGCCTACGGTTATCATAACGGCCAGAGCGAGATCGTCGTCGGCCGCGCGCTGCAGGATGGGTACCGTGCGCGCGTGCGCCTGGCGACCAAGCTGCCTCACTGGCACGTGACCACCCCCGCTGACTTCGACCGCCTGCTCGACGAGCAGTTGCACAAGCTCCAGGCCAACAAGATCGACTTCTACCTGATCCACGCCCTGAACGCTGAAAGCTGGCATAAGGTGCGCGACTTGGGCGTCATCCCCTGGGCCGAGCGCCAGATCGCTGCCGGGCGCATCGGCCACCTGGGGTTCTCGTTCCACGACCGTTTTGAGGCCTTCCAGGAGATCATCGACGCCTATGACGGCTGGACGTTCTGCCAGATCCAGTACAACTACATGGACGTCGAGGAGCAGGCGGGCCGGCGCGGCCTGGAGTACGCGGCCAATAAGGGGCTTGCGGTCGTCATCATGGAGCCGCTGCGCGGCGGCCTCCTCGCCAACCAGCCGCCGCAGCCCGTCGCCGAATTGTGGCGCACAGCCCCTGCGACGCGCACCCCCGCCGACTGGGCGCTGCAATGGCTGTGGAATCAGCCCGAGGTCTCCGTGGTCCTCAGCGGCATGAGCAACCTGCAGCAGGTGGTCGAAAATCTGGCCAGCGCCGACCGCTCCGGGCCAGGGACGCTCACAGCCGCCGAAGTGGAGCTGATCGCGCGCGTGCGCGAACGGTTCCGCAGCCTGGCTCCGATCCCCTGCACAGCCTGCAAATATTGTCAGCCCTGTCCGAATGGGGTCAACATCCCGCGCGTCTTCGAGATCTACAACGAGGCGATGATGTACAACAGCCCCGAACGGGCGCGCGAGGCGTATGCGCGCTGGATGAAAGAGGAGGAGCGGGCCGACCAGTGTCTAGCCTGCGGCGACTGCGAGGCCGTCTGTCCGCAGGGCATCGCCATCATCGATTGGCTCAAGCAGGCGCATGACTTCCTGGCGGCGGCGCGCAATTGATGAAAGCTCACCTCTCCTTATTCCGCGAGCTTGAGATCGCCAGCGACGCGATCCGCCGCGCGGGCGCGCAGGTGGCCGCTATCTACGCGCGCGTCCCGGCTGTCGAATGGAAAGAGGGCTATGAGCCGATCACCGAGGCTGACCGCGTCAGCAACCAGATCATCGTCTCGGCCCTGCGCGCCGCGTTCCCCGATGACGGCCTGCTCTCGGAGGAGACCGCCGACGACGGCAGCCGTCTGACGCGCGCGCGCGTTTGGATCGTCGATCCCCTCGATGGCACGCAAGATTTCGTCAATCGCACGGAGGAGTTCACGGTCATGATCGGCCTCGCCATCACGGGGCAACCGGCGTTGGGGCTGGTCTATCAGCCGATGGCGGATCGCCTGTTCGTGGGTCAACCTGAAGCGGGAGCGTGGCTGGAGGAGGAAGGACGGCGGACGGAGCTGAGCGTATCTACAGAAGCCCGGCCAGCAGCCATGCGGCTGGTCGTCAGCCGTTCGCACCGCAGCCCTCTTGTGGAGAAGGTGCGCGCGGCGCTGGGCATTCATGAGGAACGACCATGCGGCAGCGTCGGCCTCAAGGTCAGCCTGCTGGCCACGCGCGAGGTCGATCTTTATCTGCATCCTGCGCCCGGCATCAAAGAGTGGGATGTCTGCGCGCCGCACGCCATCCTGCTCGCTGCGGGCGGCCAGATGACCGATTGCTGGGGGCGTCCTTTCGTCTACAACCAACGCGAGGTGCGCAAGCGGTGGGGGGTGATCGCCAGCAACGGCTGCGCCCATCACCTGATCGTCGGCTACACGGCGGCGGCCTGCGAAGCCGCGGGCGTCGACCCGCGGGTGGGGTTCGCGCGCTAACCCATTGCCTTCAACGACAGCCAGCGCATGTTAGCCGCAATCCTTGCTCAGCTTGCTTCCACCTCGCCACCTGACGTCGTTCCCTCCTGCAACGTCGCTTCCAGGGCGTCGACCGCCTCGTCGATCTCGGCCTGGCTGATCACCAGGGGAGGCAGGAAACGGATGACGGTTGGCCCTGCTGGCAACGCCAACACTCCCCGGCGCATCAACTCCTGAAGGTAGGGCGTCGACCGCTCGCGCAGGTCGACCCCTACCAGCAGCCCCAGCCCGCGCACCTCGCGGATCTTGGGCGACTCGATGCGCTGCAGGCGGCCGATCAGGTAGGCGCCTTTCTCCGCCGCCTGGCGCGGCAGATCCTCTTGCTCCAACACGTCCAATGTCGCCAGCGCGGCCGCGCAGGCCAGCGGATTGCCGCCGAAGGTCGAGCCGTGGACGCCCGGCGTGATCGCCGCGGCCACGGCGCTGCTCATCAACACCGCCCCCATGGGGACCCCGCCCGCCATCCCTTTGGCCAGCGCCATCAAGTCCGGCCGCAGGTCATGATGCTGCACCGCAAACCAGCGACCCGTGCGCCCGAACCCCGTCTGGACCTCGTCGATGATCAACAGCGCGCCGGCGTGGTCGCAGATGGCGCGCGCGCCGAGCAGGAACTCGCGCGAGGCGGGCCGCACGCCCCCCTCGCCCTGCACCACCTCCAGCAAGACCGCCGCCGTCTGTCCATTCACCGCCGCTTCCAGACGCTCCAGATTATCGTAGGGCACATGGCTGAAGCCGGGCACCAACGGCTCGAATGGCTCGCGATACTTCTTCTCCCACGTTGCGGAGAGCGCTCCCAGCGTACGGCCGTGGAAGCCGCGCATCGCGGCAACGATATTCGGCCGGCCCGTGGCCAGGCGCGCGAACTTGATCGCCCCCTCCACCGCCTCGGCGCCCGAGTTGCAGAGGAACGCATGCGTCAATCCGGCGGGCGCCAGGCCGATCAGCCGCTCCAGCAGACGGGCGCGCTGATCGTTGTAGAAGATCTCTGGGCACGTGATCAATCGGCTAGCCTGCGCGGCGATGGCGGCAGCCACCTCGGGGCGGGCCTGGCCCAGCAACGCCACCCCCTGGCCCGAAGCGCAATCGATGTAAGCGCGTCCATCGGCGTCCCACAGGCGCGCCCCCTCCCCGCGCACGATCGCCACGCTTCGCTTGGGGTAAGCCCCCGAAGTGAAACGGCCCTCGAGTTGCATGATCGCTTCATTGGATGACATACGACCGCGCTTCCTTCCTGACGGTAGAGACGTTGCAATGCAACTTCGTAGAGACGTTGCAATGCAACTTCGTAGAGACGTTGCAATGCAACGTCTCTACTCGATCACCGTTCCCTGTCCTGTCAACGCCCGTTGGATCGGCTGTTCGACCCGTCCGTCGGCGAAGACCACCCGTTTGACCCCCGCGTTCAACGCTTCCGCCGCCCCCATCACCTTCTTCTTCATGCGGTCCTGGGCGAAGCTCATCGCCGCCTCCACCTGGCCGCGCGGGATGCGCGCGATCAGGCTGGCCTCGTCCGGAAACTCGCGCAGCAAGCCGGGCACGTTGGACAGGATGATGAGCTGCTCCGCCCCCAACGCCTCAGCCACCGCCGCCGCCGCGCGATCGCCGTCGACGTTGATCGCTTCGCCGTCATAGGAGGCCGCCGGCGGCGTCAGCACCGGCAGGTATCCCCCCTCCAGCAACAGGCGCAGAAGATGGGTGTTGATCTTCTCCACCTTGCCCGTGTAATCGTCGCGCAGGATCAGCCGCCGCCCCCCCTCGATCACCTTGATCGCGTCCTTGCGCGGCCCCTCGAAGATGCGCCCATCCAGCCCCGATAGGCCCACGGCGTTGACCCCGCGCCGTTGCAGGCGTTCCACCAGCCCCTTGTTGACCTTGCCGCAATACACCATCTCGAAGATCTCCAGCGTTCGCCGGTCAGTATAGCGGCTGGTGTAGCCCGACACCGAGGTGACAAAGCGCGGCGGGTGGCCCAACGCGGTCGCCACCTGGTTGGTCTCGGCCGACCCGCCGTGCACGATGACCATCTGCCGTCCGGCGCGCGTCAACGTCGCCACGTCATCGGCGATGAAATCGAGGTTGATGCCTTCGCTGCCGCCGATCTTCACAACCAGCACCGATCCCTCCTCCGTTGACTGTCCATCAAGGATGCAATCCAGGGAACTCCAGCCCGGCCGTCTCCGCGAAGCCGCACATCAGGTTCATGCACTGCACCGCTGTGCCGGCGGCCCCTTTCATCAAGTTGTCGATGGCGCAGAGGGCCACCACGCGTCCGGTCTCGCTGTCCAGCTCGAAGCCGACGTCGGCATAGTTCGACCCGGCGACGATCTTCGGCTCCGGATAGCGGAAGATCCCCCCTTGCTCCTTGACGATGCGCACGAACGGCTCCCCCTTGTACGCCGCGCGGTAGGCTTTCCAGAGATCTTTCTCGGTCAGGCTGCGATCGCGCAAGAAGACGTGCGCCGTCGCCAACACGCCGCGCACCAGCTCGATGGCTGTGGCCGAGAAGTGGATCGGCGGCGGCGGTCCGAGGCGCGCCAGCGCCTGCAGAACCTCCGCCGTATGGCGATGCCCCGTCGGCGCAAACGAACGCACTGCGCCGCTGCGTTCAGGATGATGCGAGGCCTCAGACGGGCTGTTGCCCCCCTCCGAAGACCCTACCTTGACCTCAACGATCACGTCGCGCGCGGGATCGGCAAGGCCAGCCTGAAACAGAGGCCAGATCGCCAGGTTGGTCGCGGTCGCGTTGCAGCCGACGCCGGAAACGTAGGAGGCCTGGCGAATCTGCTCGCGATTGAGCTCGGGCAGGCCGTAGACGAAACGCTCAAGCCACGCCGGCGCCGCGTGCGCGCGCCCGTACCAGCGCGCGTACAGATCACGATCGCGCAGGCGAAAGTCGGCGCTGAGGTCGATGAGGCGCGGGGCCAGCGCCGCGAAGGTCTCGATGCGCGCTTGCGCTTCGCCATGCGGCAGGCACAAGAACAGCAGATCGCACGGCCGCAACTCGCTCGCGCTCGTGAACTTGAGCGCTGTCCGGCCGCGCAGGTTGGGATGGATCGAGTGCACATAGCGTCCGGCGTTGCGCTCCGAGGTAGCCTGCTGGATCGTCACCGACGGATGCCCCAGCAGCAGGCGCAACAGCTCGCCGCCAGTGTAACCCGACGCGCCAACGATCGAGACAGTCAGTTGGTCTGTGGACACATGTAACTCCAGCGAATCAGCGAATCAGCGAATCAGCGAATGGGCGAATCAGCGAATCAGCGAATCGGCGAATGGGCGAATCAGCGAGTCAGCGAATCGGCGAATCGGCGAGTCAGCGAATCAGCGAATCGGCGAATGGGCGAATCAGCGAGTCAGCGAATCGGCGAATCGGCGAGTCAGCGAGTCAGCGAATCGGCGAGCTGACCAGCCCTTATCTTCGCTCCCAGCGCGCCAGGACCGCCGGCAGTTCGGCGAAGGTCTCGACGACGGCGTCCGCCAGCGTCTCATCCTCGCCCTGCGTCACCCCCGTGATCAGGATCGAGCGCATGCCTACGCCGCGCGCGCCGACGATGTCGGTCGCCGCGAGATCGCCGATGTGGGCCGCTTCGGCGGGCGCCGCCTGCAGGCGCTGCAGCGTGTCCAGGAACTGGCGCGGGTGCGGCTTGGCGCGCCCCGTCTCATCCGAGAACGTACAATGCTCGAACAGCTCCAGGATGCCATCGCGCGCCATGATCTGACGCAGGACGCGCCCAGGGGTCATGCCCGTATCCGAGATCAGGCCGATGCGATAGCGCTGGGCCAGAAAGGGCAGCGTCTCGGCGGCGCCCGGGACCAACTCGACCGCGGCCGCCAAGAGCGTCTCCTCCATCTCGGCGGTGAGAGCCGCCAGAGCTGACGGGGCAAGCTCGACCTGTAAGTCGGCCAGGATCCAGCCGATGCGCTCCGGCGCGTCCGCGGTGCGCTGCTCGTTGCGCCACACCTTCCCCGCGCGGCGGAAGCTATCATCGAGCGCCGCTCGCACCTGGTCGTAGGGCAGGTCATAGCCCGCCGCCGTCAGGTAGCGCAACAGGATCTGCGTGCGCGGCTCGCGACTGGTGCCATCATCGAAACGCGCCCGATAGAGGGTGCCCCAAAAGTCGAAGGTGACCGCTCGCAACGCCATACGCTCCCTCATCAACGCTCCCATCCGTTCGCGCGCGCCCACCCCTCGCGACCCACGCGCAGCGCAAAGTCGATGAGGCGGCCAGGGATGTCGACCCCCGTCGGCGCGATCGAGTTGCGGAACTCGGTCGTGTGGTTGACCTCATTGACGAGCAGGCCGCGCGCCGGGTCCTCCAACACATCGACCGCGACGACGCCGCCGCCCACCGCGCGCGCCGCGCGCACGCACAGGTCGTTCAATTCGGGCGTCACCGGGCAGTTGCTGGCCACGCCGCCGCGCGCGGTGTTGGTGATCCAATGCGGCGATGTGCGATAGATCGCCGCGATCGTCTCGTCCCCGACGACGAAGGCGCGGATGTCGCGGCTGGGCTTGGCGATATACTCCTGCACATAGAAGATCGAGTGCTGATACGACCCCAGCGTCTCCTTGTGCTCGAGCACCGCCTCGGCTGCGTCGCGATCGTTGATCTTGGAGAGCAGCCGTCCCCACGAGCCGACCACCGGCTTGAGCACCACCGGATACCCCAGCCGCTCGATCGCTGTGAGCGCCGCCTCCGGCGTGAAGGCGATCAACGTGCGTGGCGTGGGGATGCCCGCGCGCGTCAGGGCCGAGTTCGTGAGCAATTTGTCGCCGCAGGTGTTGATCACCTCGAACGTGTTGACCGTCGGGACGCCCAGGTCGCCGAGGATGCGCAGCGAATAGAGGGCCCGCGAGTGGTTGATGCAACGTTCGAGGATCACATCATACTGCGTCCACCCCTCGCGCGTGAAGTCGAGGACGATCGCGCGGTCGTCGATCTGATCGAACGGGATGCCGCGCGCCTCCAGTCGCTCGAAAAGGAGCTTCTCCTCGACGCGGATGCGGGAACAGAGCACGCCGATTTTCATGATTGATCCCCCGTGCGCGCCGCCGCGTCGCTCACTCGCCCCAATCCTCTTCTTCTTGCGGCGCCAGATCCAGGGTCAAAGGATCCAGCTCGACCACCTCCAGCTCGGCGCCGCATTCAGGGCACTCGACGATCTCGCCGACAACGACGCCGCTCAACTCGAACTCGGCCGCGCATTCGGGACATTCCGCGGTCTGCGTTTGCGCTTTCATGGGCTACCTTCTCCTCAGCGAATTGTAGAATCCCAGAGATGGGCGAGGCCTCCCCCGCCAACATCTTCTGTCATGACAGGTCATGGCAATGAGCGCCAGCGTCGCCGCCTGGGTCGGCAACAAGACGGTTCGCTCTTACGATCGAAGTCGCTCTACGACGGCGCGCGTCACCTCGGCGGTGGAGGCGGCCCCCCCCAGGTCGGGCGTGCGCGGGCCATCAGCCAGCGTCGCCCAAACTGCGGCGCGCACCCGCTCCGCCGCCTGCCGCTCGCCCAGGAAATCGAGCAGCAGCGCCCCCGCCAGGATGGCCGCGAGCGGATTGGCGACGCCCCGGCCCGCGATATCGGGCGCTGACCCGTGCACCGGCTCGAACAGGCCACGCGTCTCGCCGACGTTGGCCGACGCCGCCAGCCCCAGCCCGCCCACCAGGCCCGCCGCCTCGTCGCTCAGGATGTCGCCGAACAGATTGGTGGTGACGAGGACGTCGAACGTCTCTGGCGCCTGCACCAGCCGCATGGCTGCCGTATCGACCAGCAACTCGTCGACTTCCACATCCGGGAAGTCGCGCGCGGCCTCCAGCGCCGCGCGCCGGAAGAGGCCGTCGGTCTCGACCAGGACGTTGGCCTTGTGGACGATGGTCACGCGGCGGCGACGCCCGCGCGCCAGGGCGCACGCGGTGCGCATGATGCGTTCCGACGCTCGCCGCGTGATGACGCGCTCGGCCACGGCCGTCTCGCCGTCAGAGCGCTCGCGACGCACATACAGACATTCCGTGTTCTCGCGCACGATCAGGAGATCGACGCCCGGACGGCTGGCGGGGATGGGCAGCGAGCGCGTCGGACGCAGATTGGCGTACAGGTCCAGCTCGCGCCGCAGGTCCAGGATCGGGCTGCGATACCCTTCGACCTTGCCCGCCGGCGATTGCGTGGCGCCGAACAGCGTCGCCGCGCACCCCTTCGCCAGCGCCAACGTCTCCGCCGGCAGCGCAACGCCGCGCCGCAGGAAACAACCGAAGCCCCCCTCAGCAGGGACGAACGTCAGATCGACCCCGGTCGCCTGTAACACCGCGACGGCAGCCGGGATCACCTCCTGGCCGATGCCATCGCCCTCGATCACACAAATGCGCCGGGGCATATGCTCGCTCATGGAACTCACTGGCCTCCGCTGAGTCTGCGCTTCAGATACGGGATCAGCCCCCCCTCGCGAATCAGCCCCATCGCTGACGCCGACAGGGGTGGGAAGGCCCACGTCTCCGCCCCGCGACGGATCACGCTCCCCTCCAGGTCGATCTCCACGATATCGCCAGCCTGCAGCGCCGCGACCGCCTCCGGGCAGGTGATCACGGGCAGCCCCTCGTTGAGCGCGTTGCGGAAGAAGATGCGCGCGAACGACTCGGCGACGATCGCGCCGACGCCAGCTTCTTTGAGGCAGGTCACCGCCTGCTCACGGCTCGAGCCGCACCCCCAATTGCGCCCGGCCACGATCACATCCCCCGGCTGCACCGATCGAGCGAACTGCGGATCGAGGTCCTCCAGCGCATGCCTGGCCATCTCCGCGCGCTCCGTCACGGTGTACGTGTATTTGCCCGGAAAGATGACATCCGTATTGACGTTATCGCCATAGCGCCAGACGCGCCCCCGGATCGTCATAGCCATCTCCTCTGCCCGCAATCAAAGGTTCGCAACCAGACTGGCCCGCCCGCAGGCGGCCGACCTCAAGAGCGCCAGCCGCCGCAGGCCGCATCGAGGCCTCGCTCGTCGACGCGGCGGTGAGCCACGCGCTTACAGCTCGCGCGGGTCGGCGATCACCCCTTTGACGGCTGACGCCGCCACCACGGCCGGGTTCGCCAGATAGATCTCCGCCTCGCGCGTGCCCATGCGCCCCTGGAAATTGCGGTTGGCGCTGGAGATCGTCACCTCCCCCGGCGCCGGGATGCCCAGATGATTGCCCATGCACGGGCCGCAGCCGGGCGTCCCCAAAACCGCCCCTGCCTCGATCAACGTCTGGATATGGCCCGCCAGCACCTGGCTGGACGCCGGGATGACGATGAAACGCGTCCCGGGGGCGATGCGCCTCCCTCGGACGACCTCCGCCGCCGCCGCCAGGTCCTCCAGCCGCCCGTTGGTGCACGTCCCCAGGAACGCCTGGTGCACGCGCGTGCCCGCCACCTGCGACAGCGGGACGACGTTGTCGACCGAATGGGGACAGGCGATGTACGGCTCGAGCGAGGCCGCGTCGTAGCGATATTCGGCGATGTAGCGCGCCCCGGCGTCGGGATAGAGCGCGCCCGCCTCGATCTCGGCGCGGCAGACCTCCCGGTCGCGCCCTGTCCGTCGCGCCAGGCGTTGCGCCAGCCAGTCGAAGGTCGCCGCGTCCGGCGCGATGTAGGCGTTCTTGGCGCCCATCTCCGCCATCATGTTGGGCAGCACCATGCGCGAGGAGAGGGACATGGCCATCACCCCCGGGCCATCGAATTCGATCGAAGCGTAGATGCCGCCGTCAGCGCCCAAATCGCCGATCACGCGCAGCGCGAAGTCCTTGGCCGTCACCCAGGACGGCAGCGTCCCTTCCAGCGTGATGCGCATCGATTCGGGCACGCGCAGCCACAGCTCGCCGGTCGCCCAGAGCGCGGCGACCTCGCTGCGCCCCACGCCAGCGCCGAAGGCTCCCAGCCAGCCGTAGTGCGTCGTATGCGAGTCGGCGCCCAGGATGAGCTGGCCAGGGAGGACGAGCGCCTCCTCGCTCAGCACCTGATGGCAGATGCCGCGCCCTACCTCGAAGAAGTGGACGATCCCCTGTTCGGCCACGAAGCGCCGCACCTCGGCGTGGTTCTGCGCGTGCTGCGTCGTCGGCGCCGGGACCGCATGGTCGAGCGTGATCGCCAGCCGCTCCGGGTATTTGACCCGGCTTACCCCCAACGAGCGGAAAGTGCGGGCGATAGCCGCCGTGTTATCGTGCGACAAGACCACATCGGGCCGGGCGTCGACCACCTGGCCGGCCGTCACCTCGGCCAAACCCGCCGCCCGCGCCAGCGCTTTCTCTGCGAACGTCTTAGCCATGGGCCTGCTCCGCCGTCTCGCGCCCCTCGTGGCGCTGTTCTTCGATCACCTCGTCCGGCACCGAATGCCAGTTGCGCAAGATCGCGTCGACGTCCTCCATCGCCAGCGGCTTGAGATCGGCCAGCGCTTTGATGTGCGCCGTCGCGCGCTTGATCTCGTCGTCGCTCAAGGAGAGGCCCAACTGCTCGACGCGGTTCTTGACCGCGTTCCAGCCCGTCAGCCGATGGCCGATATGGACATAGCGCGTTAGGCCGAAGTCCTCGGGATTCAGGATCTCGTACGTCGCGGGATTATTGAGGATGGCCTTGGCGTGGATGCCGGCCTTGTGGGTGAACGCCGTGTAGCCGGTGATGTAGTTGTTGAAAGGCACCTGGATGCCGACGATATCGGCCACCAGGTTCTCGATGTCGCGCAGGAGGGGCAGGTTATACTTGCGCGTCACCAGCTCGCGGTTGACGGTATACATGCGGGCGACGAAGCCCCCCAGCGGGGTGATGCCGTTGCGCTCGCCGATGCCCAGCACGCTCGTATCGACGTGGGTGGCGCCCGCCTCGAGCGCAGCGAACGAATTAGCGATGGCGCAGCCGGTGTCGTTGTGGCCGTGGAACTCGATATCGCAACGGACGACGCCGCGCAGGGTCGAGACCAGCTCGTACACCTGGCGTGGGCTGGCGACGCCCACCGTATCGGCGATGCCCACGCGATCGACCCCTAGCTCGTCGACGGCGCGATAGACCATCAACAGATCGACCAGATCGCTGCGGAAGGAATCCTCGCTGGAGAAGCGGACCTCGACCCCCTGGGACTTGATGTAGGTCACCACCTCGACGGCGGTGTGAATGATCTCGGGGATCGACTTGCCGTGGCTGAACTGGCGCAGCAGCGACGACGTGCCGAAAAGGACATCGATGCCGTCGACGCCCGTGTCGATCGCCAGCTTCGCGTCGTCCATATGGCAACGGGTGTGGGTGAGGATCTTGGCGCGCAGGCCCAGGCGAGCGATGCGGCGCACATCGGCGAACGACTGCGGCGAGGCGGCAGGCGAGGTCAGCTCGATATATTCCACGCCGAAGGCGTCCAGCATCTCGGCGATCTGGACCTTCTGATCGGACGTGAAGAAGGCCCCCGCGAACTGTTCCCCTTCGCGCAAAGTCGACTCAATAATCGCGAAGTTCTGCAAAGACATGGTCGGCTCCTCCCCTGGCTGAAGATCACTGCAGCGCTACCCATTTCTGGACAGGCCCACCGCCCTTGTGGGAAGCCATGGCCGACGTCGTTGTCGGGCAAAGACGGACGAGAAACAAAAAAGACCAGCTCTTGGCGCCGATCTGGCTGAGCTGGTCGTGACCCCTCACGCACACGTTCTGGGAGCAAACGCCATCAACCAGACCTCGCGTCTGGCTTCTTGGCCTTATTGGAACGAACCATGCGCTCACGATTGAATGCGGCCATCTCTGCCACCTCTCAATGGACCACGTTGCGGGCGATAGTAGCACAACTGCGGCGGGCTGTCAAAGCGAACGGTCCCCGACCTCCCCGTCATCAGGCGGTCTCCCCTTGAGCGTTGACGGCGAAATTCACCACCAAGGCGCCGAGGCCGCAGAGTCTCCGTCTGTAGTTCTCAGCGTTTCTCCGCGCCCTCTGCGGTGCAAAAACAGCCCATCAACACTCGACACCGTCGTCAGGCTGTCTGGCCTCTACCTGAGCCGGCGGCTCAACACCGTCTGGATACCGACGGAGATCACGACGATCAGCCCGTAGATCAGTTGCGTCCAGAAGCCGGTCAGCCCGGCCGCGACGATGCCGGCGTTGATCGCGCCGATGATATAGGAGGCCACGAACGTGCCGAAGATCGTGCCGCTGCCGCCGAAGACCGAGGTGCCGCCCAGAAAGACGGACGCCAGGGTGTTCAGCAGTTGCCCCTCGCCCACGGTGGGCCAGAAATAGGAGACGTCCAGGCTTTGCACCAGGCCGGCGAACGCGGCGAACATGCCGACGATGGCGAAGCAGATCATCTTGACCCGATCTACGTCCACGCCCATCAGCCGGGCGCTCTCCACGTTGTCGCCCGTCAGGTACACGTGCGCGCCGAACTTGTGACGGTTCAGGATGAACCACATGGCAAGCGCGATCACGATGGTCCAGATGAACTGAGCCGGGATGAGATCGAACAGCCGGCCGACCAGCAGCCCGTCCACCAGCGTGTGTTTGGAGGGCACCAGCGATTCGCCATTGCCCCCGCGGATCACCAGCACGACGCCGCGCCAGAAGAACTGCGTGCCGAGGGTAGCCACCAGCGAAGGGATGCCGATCTTGGTGATGATCAGGCCATTGAGGGCGCCAGCCAGCAAGCCCGCCGCCAGGCAGGCGACAAAAGCGATGAAGGGGCTGAGGGTGAGGGAGAACACCAGCGCATAGACCACCATGCCCCACGCCATGATGGACGGAAAAGACAGATCGATCTCGGCCGTGACGACCACCAGCGTCAGCGGGATCGCCATCAGCGCGAAATAAGGGGTGGTGGACATGAACGCGTTGTAGATCGGATAGGAGAGGAAGGTGCGCGGCGAGCCGATCAAGAAGAGGAGCCACACGATCAACGCCACCGCCACGATGCCGATCTGCAAACCGAAGCGCCGAACGGTCTGTCCCAGCCAACTGGCCTTGCGCCGATTGACGCGCGTGGGCTGGACATGAGCAGCGCCAACTTCAGCATCCATCGTTCATTCCTTCCCTTTCGCGCTTTCCTTCGCGTTCAACTCGCCGGTCTGGGCCACCAGATAGAGACGGTCGATCAGCTCGTCGAGGGTCAGCTCGCCCTTCATGAACTCGCCCGCCACCATGCCGCGATCCAACACCACGATCCGATCGGCCACCGGGTAGACGTGGAAGATGTTGTGGTCAATGAAGATGCACGCTTTGCCGGCCCGCTTGATGTCGGCGACGAAATCGAGGGTCTTCCTGGTCTCCGACAGGGAAAGCCCCATGGTCGGTTCATCGAGGATGATCAGCTCGGCCTGGAAATAGAGGGCGCGCGTGATCGCCACCCCCTGCCGTTCGCCGCCCGACATGGTCTTGACTGGCGTATGGGCGGTGATGGCCGCCGAGGTGAAGCCCATCGTCTCGCGCATCAGGCGCTCCGTCTCCGCGATCATCTTCCTGGTATCCAGCACGCCGAAGCGCGTGGTCAGCTCGCGTCCGAGGAAGATGTTGCGCCACAGCGACTGCTGATCGGCCAGGGCGCGCTCCTGATAGACGGGATTGATGCCCAGCTCGCGAGCCTTCGCCACGGTCAGGCGCTCGATGCGCTTGCCCTTCCAATAGAGTTCCCCGCCCGGATCGGGCTGATGATAGCCAGTGATGATCTTGATCAACGTGGATTTGCCAGCCCCATTGTCGCCCAACAGGCCGACGATCTCGTTGACCCCAACGTGGAAGTTGACGTTGCGCAGCGCCTGCACCTCGCCGAACGTCTTGGAGATGTTGCGCATCTCGAGGATGTAGTCCATCGGGTTCTCCTGGAGGAGAGGTGACCAAAGGGGGCGTTGGGGGCGGTTTTGCCGTCCCCCCACACCCCCTATCTGCTTACCGGATCTCCTTCTCCGCCAGCGGCGCCAGGAACTCGATGTTCTCCTGGGACGCGAAGCCGCCGCCGGTGTCAATGTGCAGGCCGGAGAAGCCGTACACCTTAGTCAGGCAGATTTGCAAGATCGGCAGGTAGCCCTGAAGCCACGGCTGCTGGTCGATGACCAATTCGGTCCACCCCTCGCGGATCGCCTTGACGGTCGCGGGCGAGAGGTCGAAGCCAGCGATGTGGATCTCGCCCGGTTTCTTGCCAGCGGCCTTGAGATAGGTCTCGGCCGTGGCAGTGAGGCCGCCGTGGTCGGTGACGATCAGCTTGACATCGGGGTTCTTCGACACGTAGCCGGTGAAGGTCGGCGTACCAGCGGCCGGGTCCTTGTTGGTGGCCGCATCAATCTCGATGTAATCCACGATCAACCCGGCCTGTTCCAGGGCCTCTTTGACGCCACGCGTGCGCTCCCCGCGCGTCGGCTGCGAGAGCAAGCCCCACACCATCGCCCGGTCGCCCGGCTTGAGATCGAAGCGTTTGATCGCCTCCTGACCGAGCGCCCAGCCCGAGCCGTAGAGGTCCTGGCCGACGTAGCCGAAGCCCTTGGAGGCATATTTGGCTTCCATCTTGGGGAGGGTCGTGTTCTGGCTGGTGACGATGATCCCGTTCGCAATGGCCTCTTCGATCAACGGATCGAAGGCTTCATCGCCCGGATGGCCCATGACGGCGATGCCGTCGGGCTTGGTCGCGGCCACCTCCTTGAACTGCTGGATCATCTTCTGGGGATCCCAGTCGGAGAAGACATAATCGACCTTCGGCCCGAGGTCGGCCTGCGCTTGCTTGGCGCCGTTATAGACGTTGTTCGCAAAGACGCCGCCCTGGGGACCGCCCGGGAAGAAGACGATACGGACGTTAGAGCACCATTTGCCCTCGGCTTCTGGCGCTGCTGCCTGTGGGGACGTCGCCGGCGCCTGAACGGGCGGCGTGCATGCGGAAAGCACGACGATGGCGACGAGCAACAACGCCAGCGCAAGCTTCAAGCGAGACGAACGCATTTTGAGCCTCCTTTGCCCCACGATGGGCGCTTACGAAACGATCCGCTACGCTGAGGCGCTCCCTGGAAGCTGATCCGTTGTCAACTGGTCCTTGGTCCCACCTCCTTTCTATGTGACAACATCCGATCGCAACATCGCACGTTAAATCATACAACCGCCCTCTTGAGTTTGTCAACGTCCCCGCCCCGGCTGGCCGTGCTAAGAACCTATCCGAGAAGTTTCGGCTCTCGTGCGCGTCGCGCGTGGGGCGTTCGGATCACGGAGGCGCGAAGGCTCACGGAGAACACGAAGCGCGAAGCACGAAGACCCCATCCGCGGCGATTCTCTTCGCGTCCTCCGCGCCTCGCGGTCTTCGCGTCCCCTTCGCGGCTTCGTGGTCCAGACCCTACAGCCGTCAACTCGGAATCAACTGACGCAATGCTGTGTCAAGGCAAAAGCCTTTGGAGTTTGGCGGGGGCCATGCGATAATGACGCACATCGCTGGCCCTCTGCCAATAGAGGCCGCGTCTTGCGCGACCCCAGCATCAGACTCATCTGCTCAGGAGCTGTCACCATGATCGATCATCTCGTGCTTTTGCCCACCCCGCGACGCGTGCTTCCCCTGGCGGGCGCGCTGACCCTGCAGCCCGATCGCTTCATCTGGCTCGCCGACGACCCGCCGACCCTGCTGCGCGCCGGCCAGGCCGTCCAGGAAGCGCTCGCCGCCATCGGGCCGCGTTGGGAGCTGACCGCCGCCTACGGCGCCGACGCCAGCCGCATCGGCGCCACCATCCACATCGACCC